>Ga0307508_10000716_pt1 | contig 39385 bp, 50 predicted proteins | sample 9_EM_MG_FD_203089 | JGI IMG/M metagenome (GOLD analysis project Ga0307508, IMG submission 203089) | Populus trichocarpa ectomycorrhiza microbial communities from riparian zone in the Pacific Northwest, United States - 9_EM | ecosystem: Host-associated > Plants > Roots > Unclassified | place... | reverse complement strand
CACCCCCCGCTACCCCCCCCCCCCCCCCCCCAAAAAAAAAAAGCCCTTAGTTGGTTCCGTGCTGATCATCCCTCTGGCTGCCTGCAGATAACTTCTCCACGTACACACACTCGTGTTTCGCCTCGATGGCGGCGGCTTGGGGCGGGCTCGCTGATGACCTCTCCTTCAACCGATCGCACGCCCATCCGCATGGCGTCGGCGCCCCCGATCAGCCGCGCCGCGCCGACGTACAGCGGCTCGTCGCCAAAGTCGGCGAGCACGTCGCCCGTACGATTGGCTGTAGCAAGTCCGAGGCTTACTCGCTCATCCGCACCGCCGCCGACGAGCTGCACCGCCAGGAACAGCAGCGGCGGCAGCAGCTGCAGATGCTGGCCAGCCCCGCTGCCGCCATTCGGTCGCAGCAGTCCTCTACGCCCACCACGACCACGATCGGCACCGACGCCTTCGACGCCACCACCACCATCACCACCATCGACCCGCACATCATCCACTACGGCCAGCTGGAGCCTATTCCGGCGATGACCGAGTTCGACGGCACCGTCGACCACGCGGCCTACTCGCACGCGCCGCCTCTAGTGTGCTACGAGCGAGCGAACCCGGACCAGCTCCGGGAACACATCGACGACATGGACCGCGCCATCAACGGCGGTGGTCGGTTGGCCGGCCCCAGCGGGCCCGCCAGCCACTTCTCGTCCCCGCCCGCGCGGGGAACCAGGCGCCCGCGCGCCCTCGACGACGGCTTCGGCGGCGTCGCCAACTACGCCAGCAGCGAGCCGAACCTGGACCCACAGCTCACCAGCCGCGCCGTGCAGACGCAGCCCGCCCCGTACCCGCCCAGCGGCACGCGCTCCGTCGGCCCCTCCGGCGGACGCAACATGGGCCCGCCGCCGTCGTCGCTCGCGTCCCTGCCGCTGTTGCATCCGCCGTCGGAGTACCCCCTGGTCAAGCGCACGAAAACGGTCGCGTCCGAGCCCACCAAAGAGGTCGAGACGATGTCGCTGCCATGCGGCCGCCGCACGCGTCGCCCGAGGTTGGTTCCGTCACTCCCTGCCGGAGCTGAGCTGATGCGTGCGCCACCAGTCCAAGGCCCGGGCCGTCCGAGCACGACAACGAAACCGAGGCCTCGTCGCAGGCGGGACAGGACCGTACGTGCGACAGCTGTGGCCGCTATTTCCCCTTCCCACGCGACCTGAAGTGCGTCCTCCCTTCCGCGCTCCCGGCGTCGTCGCGCCAAACTGACTGGACGCACAGAGCGCACATCCAAGCGCACCACGCGGGCGGCTTCCCCTGCGACTTGTGCAGCTCGTGTCTGTCGACCCCGTACAGTCTGCAGCGGCACAAGGCTTCCAAGCACGGTCAGGGCCACCCCTGCGGCCACTGTCCAACGATCTTCGGCACCCGCGCCGCCCTGAGACTGCACGAGGCCAAGCAGCACGGCGTCGGCGAGCATTGCTCCATATGCAACTGCGCCGTCACGAAACTCGACCGCCACCTCGCCGACGTCCACCAGCAGGGCCATCCGTGCGGCAACTGCCCCCGCTGCTTCGCGACCGAACACTCGGCCCGCCACCACAGGAAGAACTGCGCCGCCGCCCAGCCGCAGCAGCAGCAGCAGCAGCAGCAGCAGCACGAACAGTACCAGCCGAAGCAACGCTCGCACCAGCAGACGCACCGCGAAAGGGCTGGCGCCGGCGGCAGACAACACCGTCTCCCCCCCGAGCAGAACCGGATCAGACTCGACCATCCCGGGGACGATCTATTCCTGTGACGGAACGTCGTCCACCGGGCGGGGGGGTTGGCTGGCCGGGCCCTCATCCGTGTGGACACACGCTGTAATCGAGGGCGCGGGGGGTTTCCTTCCCTTTTCTCCCCCACCTCCGCCTCCCCATATCTGCTAGCCATTCACTATGACTAATCGCATACCTACTTGTATTGTGCTACCTAACCTTAATTGCATTTTACTCCACATCTAGCCCCCCCTTCCCCACTTCTCATGTACCGTATCTATTGATGTATCTAGCCTAGGAGTTTTTCTTTTTTCTTTTCTTTTTTTCTCCGTTTCTTTTCTTTCTCCCTGTTTTTTGTCCCGTCTCCCGAGGGAGGAGCATGGACGAGCGATACCGAGAGGGAGAGGGGGATCGAGAGGGAACGGGCGGAGGGCGGAATACATCAGGGAGTGAACGTGAACCACTCGATGCGTGCTCTGTGATACCGTCCGCCAACCGTCTCCGCACCATATCGATGCGCGGCGGGAACGTACGTCCGACGGCAACGGTAGGTCCCGTTGTGTCTATCTACGGGCCGCCCATCTCTTCTCCTTGCTTGCTCGAGGGAAAGATCGGATGAAAGGGGAAAAAACGAGATACATATATATATATATATATTTTTGGTATGTACATCTACATCACACTTTTCCTCCCCTCAATGCAACGGGGCTTCTACGGCGCGGGCCCGTCTTCACGAAGGATCAAAACCAACGCCACCAGGCAACCCTGCCAAAAAAAAAAGCGCTATGTAGGTATGTACTGTTTCACCGGCAAAACCCCACATGTGGTGACTGGAGAGTATGCAGTATTTGAGAGCAGCCTCAACGGTTGGGGACGGGCATTGTTGTCGAGCGAGACGGCAGGCAATCCGTCGGGCAAGCCACTGACGAGCGGGGGGGGTGGGGGGGGGGGGGGGGAAGAGCGATCCCGGATCTGACACTTGTCTCGTCGAGCGAACCTGGGAAGCGAGCCATAACTACGGCAAAGCAGCCAGCCAGCGAGCCAGCGAGCGAGCGGAGGAGCGGGAAAGCACGAGCGAAACAACAACGAGCGCAATCGGAATAAAATAGTGGCACCAATAATGAAACCAAAAAAAAAAAAATGTGTGCGCCCAACGAGCGATCGGCCCAGGCGAGCCGACGAGTTCTCTCACAGCAAGCAGTGTGAGTGTGGCGGCCGACATATTACATACATACATCATACGTACATACATACATACATATCTATACCATCCCGACATATGCATATCTGCACCATCGACAGACTACTACATAGCTCCTGTATTTGTACTTGTGTTGTGACGCGCGGGCATCGAGTTAATAGTTAGCATTCGGTGTCGCCAGAAGTACATATGTAGTTAGATACAGAGGGCGGGGGTATCTACCACAGCAGCGCCCAACAAGAAAAGTAAGTGCGAACACAGAGTGCCGAAATGACCAGGTATAATCCACACGAATCGGATCGGATGAGCAACAGGTGGCGCATCCTCTTCACGCACCACTCGGGCCTCCGAGCAACAGAGGTACATATCTAGAAACACGTCTTTTCAAGGCCTTAACTATACTGCAGAGTAAGGCGATTTCGGCATTGGAACTGGCCTCTACTAATGGCGGTTTACCTATTCTGCGACGTGTATGTAGCTGAAACTCCGATGCTCTTGATCCGTCAACACGTGACAACTAGTATTCTCATGAGCGAGCCCCAACGGCTGTGGCTCGCAAATACACTCCTCTCTCCAGTCACCATATTTGTGGGGCGATACTGTAGCGCTTTTTTATTTTTTTTTATTTTTTTTGGCGGGGTTTCCTGGTTCGGGATTCGCGGGTTCACAGATTTGACCATTTGGGGGGGTTTTGATCCTTCGTGTCGCTAGATACCACCGTAGTTACATGCTCCTCGCATCGCTTCATCCCGCGCCCAAAAAAATCAAAAGAAAGAAAAAAGCAAACAGACCACCGAGCTAGAGTACTTCTAGTTACAGACCAAATCCAATCGGATAAAAATAAAAGAGGAGGGGAAAAAAAAAAGTAAAAGAAAGGCCAAATCCTACAAGACTCACGTTACATGCCAGAAAGAAGAAAGAAGGAGAAGAAGAAAAAGCGACCTAATGATAGATGAGATGATACGAAATAAAAAGATCGAAAGAGAAAAAAAATATGGAAGAAAATCTTAACCGACGCTGGTGCCGCCGTCGACGACGATCTCCTGGCCGTTGGTCCACTTGGCCATCTCGCTGGCAAGCCAGACGGCGGGCCCGACGACGTCGCCGGGGACGCCGAGGCGGCCGAACGGGTTCTTCTTCTCGAGCCGGCCGCGGACCTCCATGTCCTCGACGACCTCCTTGACCATCTTGGTCTGCACGAGGCCCGGCGAGAGCGTGTTGCAGCGGACGCCGAAGCGCGCCAGGCCTTGGGCGCAGTTGCGCATCAGCTCGCGGATGCCCGCCGCCGTCGGCGAGAAGTGCGCCTGCTTGCCGCCCGAGTCGCCCACCGACGTCGCCGACACGCAGATCACACTGTAGTCCGGCCAGTCCGACTTCGGCGTGTCCACCGGCAGCTCCAGGAATTGGCGCTTGAACTGCCGTGCGCACGCCTGCACGAAATAGAAGTTGCCATTCAGGTTCACGTCCACGTGTCGCCGCAGCAGCTCCGGCGTCACGTCCAGAAAGTCGCGCAGCCTGCCCGGACCAGACCCCGTCCGTCAGCGATCCGAATACCTAAAAGTTGGGAAGGGGGACTTACCAGCACATGCCGGCGTTGCCGACGGCGATGTCGAGCCGTCCGTACGTCTCGACCGCGCGCCGCACGATGTTCTCGCTCGTCCGCGGATCCGAGATGTCGCCGAAGACGATCGTGCAGCCCTGGCCGAGCGAGCGGATGTCGACGCAGAGCGACACGATCTCCTCGTTGGCGGGGTCCGACTTGGTGCCCCAGTAGTGGGCGATGATGTGGGCACCCTCCTTGGCGAAGCCGAGGGCGATGGCGCGTCCGATGCCGCGCGACGCACCGGTGATGGCGCAGACCTTGCCCTCGAGCAGCCGCGGCCGCATGGGGGGCTCGCGGTTGGGATCGGTCTCGACCGGCGGCGTGGGCGGCCGCGCGGGCGACTCCGGCTTGTAGAGGTCCATACGGTCCATGCGCTCCACGATGCCGCGGTTGTCGGGGGAACCGTGTCGCAGCTCGAGCGCGCCGGGCGAGTTCAGCGGCGAGTTCAGCGGGGAGCCGTGGCGATGCTCCAGGTGACCGAGCCCGAGCCGTGAATCGGCGTGGTCGTGGTGTCCCATCCGCGAGCCACTCCCTTCCTGTTGGTGGTCTGGAGTGGCCTCGATGACCTGCACGGGATGGCGGGGAGCCGCCTCGATCTGCTGCCTGTGCGGCGGCCGCGTCGGGGACGCGCTCCTGCTGTCGGGTCCCGGAGAGGTCTCGTGCTGCTTGGTCTTGCGCTTCCCCCGCTGCTTGTTCTCGGAGATGGAGAGCACGATCTGACCGGTGCCGTGCTCGGCGTTGATCGAGATCTGCGTCTTCGTCTCCTGGAACTCGGAGACGGGCTCGTTCGGCGGCGTCGGTGCGGCCGGCGGCAGGTGCACTGCCGAAAGCGAGTGGGGGATCATAGCCGTGGGAGCGGTCGACTCCGTCTCGGAGCCGGAGTCGACGCTCTGCGGGGGCATCGAGTACGATCGCGAGGGAGGGCCGTGTCGCCGCGACGCGCGGTCGTCGACGGCCCACCGGTCGATGAAGGCGTTCTTCAGGTGGTCGTACGACATGGCGTCCGTTTTGCCTGACGACACCGGTTAGTGGCGGGGAAACCGGAGGAGAGCGGGCGGGGTGGACGAACAATCGTGGCAGTTCGGATCCTCACAGGCGGGGTTGTCCCGTATCCAAGCATCATCTACGGGGGAGGGCGGGAGTCAGCGCAGGTCGCGAACGATTACGTACGGGGAGCAGGGGAGCACTCACTGAGGTCGAGCAGCCATCGGTGAGGAGTAAACCTGTTGGGCCAGGCGTTGGGATCGTTCGAATCGATGGTCTTGACGAACAGCGACCTGAGGAGCGACGTCCATCAGTCAGCAGGACGGTCGTACACACGGCACACGTCGGTGAGGCTCCGCGGTGGGGCCAAAACGCCCCGCATCGGGCCGACCGGGGCCGAAAAAAAAACGAACACGTAGACTAATAGCGCATCACGCACGGCTCGAACTCACCATTTGCCAGCATCCGTGGTCCTCGGGTACGCGGCAGCAAACAAACGTTCGAATTTCCGGAGATGCTTCCAGGCATCGGACCGGGCGGTGAACTTCAGGTTCTGGAGCTCGGCGGCAGCATCCATGACGGCGGCGTCGACAGATTTGGGGGGGATGGAGAGAAGGATGGATGGACGGAGTTCCGGTAGTTATATATATGTATATATATATATATGTCGGATGTGGTTGGCGGGTGATCACTGGTGCGACGTTCCCTACGTGGATCACTTCCAGGTGGTGGGGGGATCGTGCGATGGAGAGATGCACGTTTCCGACAGCGGGAAGAGGATGTTTGTCCGCAAAGGCGAGGGCGAGGAGGGTAGGGGATCTAGTGTTTTCGGCGGACGACGATGGGGGGGTCTCTACCGGAAGAGAAGGGAGGAGGGGCACCGAAGCTCTGCAGGGAAGAGGAAGAGCAGCGGGTGGACAGGTAGTCCAGAGCGAGGTGAGGTGAGGAGGAACGGGAGAGCTCCGGATGAGATGAGGGAGGGGAGGGGAGGGGGGAAAATTAAATAATGGCAGGAGACAGAGGAGAGGGAAAGAAAGAAAGAAAAAAAAAGACCGCACAGCGAAGCGGGCGCGTGGACAGTGGCTGGCGGGCTGAGACCAGAGTCACTCACTCACTCACTCACGCCGGGGACGGCAAAACGAACGAGTGGGCCAGAAGGCACAGCGAAACGCTGGCGGTGGGGCGGTGTAGCGGGATTGCGGTTGCCAGGGAGGAGGAGGTGGTGGTTGGTGATGTGTTGTTGCTAGACCATGTGCGGGCGAATTCGAGCCTTGCGGGGTAGGTACCAGGAGCGAGCATCCTTGCCGGCGGGTGCAAACCTGCTACGCACATGCGATAGGTGGGGCCCTTTGAAGAGTCCGTTGCAGGCCGCTGTTTGCCACTCTCCGACACGTCTGGAAGCGCTGAGTCCCCGTCCGTCCATCCGTCCAGTCTGGGCTCCAGTGGCGGGCGAACGGGGGGATTCTGCGGAGGGGCTTCTGCGGCTCCGCAGCGCCCGGCGGAAACTCAGCGACGAAGCGGGAGGAGGACGGACGGGGCGGACGGGGCGGAGGAGGCTTCTGGGCGCTGGGCAACGACAGCGCGGGACCGCACCACTGCACCAGCGAAAAGAGACAGCCACGACACGGCCATTCGTCGACGTCACCCGGCGTGCAGCGTGAGACACCGTCCCGGCCATGGCCAGCACAAAGGCAATGCGAGCGCCCTGGCGCGGTGGGCCCCGCAGCAGCTCCGCAGCGTTCTAGAGCGGTTAGAGTGGCTCGGGATGCGGGCGGAATGGAAGAAAAAAAAAAGCTCACGGCCGTCCATCTATTCGCGACAGATCGAGAAGTCGGATTCCCTCGATTCGCCACATCCGCACTCCGCAGCGGAAAATGAGAGCGGGCGATCGCCAGCTGCAGCGACTGCGAGCCGGCCGGCCAGGCGGAGCGAGAAAGAGCGAGATCGCGCAGGCTGGCGGAGCATGAAGAACGCAGACCGCACACCGCAGAATGCAGAACGCAGAACGCCGGACGCAGCTAGCCGACTGGCGGTTGGGTGCGACCTACGACGTGTCAGCGGCGGAGCAGATAGCTGCGATGGAATATCTAGCGTGGAAGTGCGACCTGCATGGCGCGCAGGGAGCGTCCCCTGCCGGTGACCCACGAGGGCCCAGCCCTCTCGAAGGCACCCGCGGTTTCGTTCTTCCCTCCCGCCGAGGATTGCGATATGTAGCTCGGCCATCCTGGCGCGTCGTCGCTCTTCGTCGTGGTGGGCTGTGAGGATTCCCTCCGCTGTGGCCGCATCTGTGACGCGGTTCGCCGCACCAGCCACGGCCGTTTTTCCGTTCGGTGACGGTGACGGTGACGGTGACGGTGACTGTGACGACTGCGACATCCCCTCCCCTCTTCTCCCAGCCGCCCAGCGCTGGCGAATTGGAGCGTCCGAAGCTGTCGATCTCGAGTGCGATCTGCCGAGCTAGGTGCGAGGGCTCCGGATGGATGGAAGATTTCTCTCCACGCATGGATTTCCGCTTCCTTCCTTCTCGTTCACCTTTTTCTCCTTCTCCTTCTCCGTCCTCTTCGCGCGCGCGTGGTCTTCCTCGAGGCTCATCGGTCGGCGGACGGACGGACGGTGCGGATGTATGATACCCAACCCGGAGTGGCGGGGCGCAACCCATCGCGGGATGGCGATTGTCGTTGGAGGAGCCGGACTCACGCTCCAAGCCGGATGGCTGGTGGACGGAGAGCGCTCGCACTCTGCACAGTCATGCGAAGCGCTCCAGCGATGGTAGAAGATCTCTGCAGCGCTGCCGCCTGCGGAGTGGCGAGTCGGAAATCATCACGTGAGCCGGAGCCGGATATCGATCCTTTTGCTCTCCATCTACGGGGGCGAAGCGTCCCGGTCGGATCGGGCTATCTAGCCCGCGGCTAGCAGAGCCTCAACTCGTCCCGGAGCCGGTCCGGTCCAGTCTGGTCCGGTCCGGTCCAAGTGCGGACGGTCGTCGTCCCCATGCCCGCCAAGGCCAACGCCGCTCCCGCTGTCCGCCGCCCCGAGGCCGCCCGACGAGGCTGGCCGCACCGGACCGCTCTCGCCCGCTCCCCCCCCCCCTCTACGCGCAAACGCCGGGAAATGCAGCGGCGGATGACAACTTGTTCCTGCCTCGCCGCTACGGAACTGCTGAACACGCAGAGACTAACCTCCGCCCGCCGGCTACGATCTCCGCTGACCGGATGCCGCTATGGGGAGAGATCTCCGCGGGCCACCCGGAGCATCGGGCGTGTGGATAGCCAGCTGCGTATGCAGCCGTGCACGTGCGGTAAATAGCCAGCACGTGTGTTGACTCCAGCAGCGAGGTGCAGCTTGGGAGGGCTTCTACGGGACCGGACCGGACTGGACTGGACTGGACTGGACCGGACCGGACTGCAGTGCTGCGACGCGGGCTGCGGATTGTGGCCGGAAATAGCAGTGGCCGGGCGGAGGCCACTCCGATTACCAAGCTTCGACACGCGGACGGCCGGCTACAATGCGCGCACGCGAAAGTGGACTGCTGGCTGTAGAACACGTCCAAGCGTGAATTGGCCCCACCAGACGTGCTTGCTTCCTCCTTCCTTTCCTTCCTTTCCTTCTGGGGCGCATGCTCCGACGCTCTCACTGCCGTGCCGTACCTACTCCTCCCCTACGACTCGCCCGTCGACACCGTGCGCTCGCGTCCCGGTGCTTGCTCCGGAACATCACCGCTACGCACTCAGACGCCACATCCGCCGGGCTACGCGAAACCTTTCCCCTCGAGCCCCACGTCCGCGCCCGTGTCCTTCCCCGTCAGGATCTCCTCGAAGATGCCGACGCCGTCGCGCCCCAGCGCGGTCGCCACGGCCACCGCCGCCGCGCCGACGGCGAGCATCCGTTCCATGCCGTCCCTATCGGCGACGCCGCCGACGCCGATGACGCCGATGTCCGCCAGCCCGCGCCTCTCGAGGCCCCTGCGGAGACTGTCGACGTTCCCGAGGGCCAGACAGTGGATGGCCTCGCCGGCGAGGCCGCCGACGCCCGTTCCGGCGGCGGACGGCAGCGTCGGCTGCCAGGCCTTCGCGGCGTCGACGGCTAGCGGCGGCGGCGGTGCGCTCAGGTGCAGTGCGCCGCCGAGAGAGTTGGTGGCCGTGATGAACGCGAGCGTCTCCGGGTAACGCTCGACGACGCCGAGGAGATCGTCGAACTGTTGCTGGTGCGTGTAGGGCGGGATCTTGACGCCGACGGGGATCCGGCGCGGCTGCGGCAGGCGGCGGAGATACTCCTCGAAGGCGTGCGCCGAGTATGCCGGCGGCGGCCGGTCGGGGATGTTGGGGCAGGAGAGGTTGATCTCGGCCCACGCCAGCACGCCGTCGTTCTCGGCGAAATCGGCGATCGCCTCCACTGCAGCGGCGACCTCCTCGGCCGCGCCCGTGACGGAGACGATGAACGGCTTGGCCTGCGGAATGCCGGACGCGCGCACGATCTCGCGGATCCACGACAGGTACGACGCCAGCGACGACGGCGAGTAGCCGTACGTGTTGAGACTCGAGCCGGCGAAGAAGGTGTGCTGGTGCACGCGCTCGTCGTGGGGGAACGCGCCAGTCGCGAGCGCCGTCCGCGTCGTCACCGCCCCCGTGAACGGCGAGAGGTACAGCGCCGACAGCTCGGCCGACGTCGTCGCCCACGGCGAGGCGCTGTTCAGCAGTGCCGGGCGGAGGGATATGCGCGGCGGCATGTCGTCAGCGGAGGTGAAGTAAGTAGATAGTGGTCACTGGTGCCGTACTCTGCGCGAGGCGTGAACAGGGCGACCGTTGCATGGATCCGCAAACCGCAGAACCGACGCAGAACGGGGTGTTGCCTAGATAAATAGACAAAAACCCGGGGCGGAACCTCGCGAGTCCGGATGTCTCACCTGCTGCATCGCACGATCCGTATATATATAGTGTGTGTGTAGATACTCTACGCCCAATCCCAGCCCGTCGCTCACCTCGAAAGCCAAGAAACTGCGATATCGCTTTTTCCCTTCCGTTTTTTTTTGGTGACTCTTGAAGATGTTTCGTTATGGTCGTGCCGACTGACGCACTCTTGGTTTCCCTATGTACGCCACCCAGCAGATATCTAGATAGGAAGAGATATCTAGGAAGATCGGCGGGGCTGCAGGACGGTGCTTCTTTGTTTTTCATGCTTTTCCCTTTGTTTTTGACGCACTATGTACGCCTTGACGATCTTGCCTGCAGGCTGCCATTGAGTTTTTTTTCTTTCTTCCTTCTTTCTTTCTTTTTTGCGAAAGGGAAGACTTATGTATCTACGTGGTCAGCTGGAGACGATGGTGTCCGTGGTGCGGGGTAAAAGTTGCTGCAGCGCGGGAAGCGGCATCAACAGGATTCGTGGCTGGTGGGTGGCTGGTGGCGACCCCGCTGGAGGGGCGGCGGTGTCTTTCCTTGCGGGAAGTCTCGGTCGATGAATTGCGTGATACTGTCCCCCCGGTCCCCTGCACGGTGTAAAGCAGCTAACCAGCCGACAGAATCGCGCTATCCAGACCTGCGCCATGCATAGATATGATATATCCCGCAGCCATCCAACTCCGTCCAACGCAACCACAACCACACCGCGATGCCTCCACCTCCGCCGCCCCCGCTGCCGCAGCAGCACGTCGACTTCCTCCGGTGGGCGTCGAGCTCCGGCGTCCGGACGCAATCCATCACGCCGAGCCAGATCCCGGGCGCCGGGCTCGGCATCGTAGCGACGAGCGCGATTCCGGCGGGCACGACGATCGCCTTCTGTCCGGCCCCGCTCCTGGTCAACCTCGACACGGTGGCGGCATTCTGGCCCGGCCCTGCCCCCGCCGGACTGCGCACGCACGCGGTGCTGGCGCTCGCGATCGCGCACGGCCACAGGGACCCGCGCAACAAGTGGGCCATGTGGACGCCGACGCTGCCGTCGCTGGACGAGATGCGCGGCCTGCCGCTGCTCTGGAGCGACCGGCAGCGGGCGCGACTGCCGAGCTCCGCCCGCCGGCTGCTAGACGCCATGGCCGCGCGGCTCGAGGCGGACTACGCGGCGGCCGCGGCGACGGCCGCAGTCGACAGGGGCACGTTCACCTGGGCCTGGCTTGTGGTCAACACGCGCACGCTGTTCTACCCTGGCGCGGCGGCGGGCACGCGGCACGAGGACCGCATGACGCTGTGCCCGCTCGTCGACTACTTCAACCACTCGTCGCGCGCAAGCGCGTGCCGGGCCACGTACTCACGCGCGGGCTACACGGTCACGACGACGGCGGACGTGGCCGCCGGCGACGAGGTCTTCGTCACCTACGGCGCGCACTCGGGCGACTTCCTGCTCGTCGAGTACGGCTTCGTCCCCGCCGAGAACGGCAGCGACGCCGTGCTGCTCGACCCCTGGATGGAGCGGCTCGACGCCGTCGCCGCCGTCCGCGCCGAACTCGAGGACGAGGGCTGGTGGGGGAACTGGGTGCTCGACGCCGATGGGTGGTGCTACCGCACCGAGGTCGCCGTGCGCAGGGCCGTCGCCGGCGAAGGCCGCTGGTACGCGTTCCTGGGCGGCGACGAGGGCGGCGCCGTCGAGGCCGCCAGGGTCAAGGGCGTGCTGAGGGGGCTTCTCCGGGCCGTGCTGGAGGACGCAGAGGACGACGCCAGGACCCACGGGGAGGCGGGCGGCGAGGTCGAGCAGACCATCGCGCGGCGCTGGCGCCAGATACGGGCCATCGTGCGGGAGGTGCTCGAAAAGACGTAGGCCGCCGTTCCGTTCCGCACGGGCCGCCAGTGCCGTCTCCGCGCTTGGGTCCACAAGCCGCGGGTGAACAGCCATAGGAGGCCTCTTGCAATGGTTCCGATGAACCTGAATTCATAGAAGCTGTGCCTTACCGCCTTTGGGATACAAACCAGAGCAGACACCATCCCCTCAGCTTGGTTTAGTTTCACCCCCCCGGGCCCGTACGCCGAGGCATCATCCCGCAAAACCCTCTCCGGGATGAGTTTTGCATTTCTTCCCAGGACTGTCGAATTTGGGTGTCTGGGAGGGGGGGCGCGTGAATGGGGGGGAGAGGGGATTATTCTCAGCCTGGGATTGGTCGGCCTCGATGACGTGAGAGCACCGGGGAAGAGCAGACGAGCGGCGGCGGGCAAGAAGAAAGGAGGTCGATGATAATATATACAGAGTATATTGATAGTTTTTCGAATTAAGAAACAATGCGAGAGAAGGGGAATACAAACGTTATATACAACGACATCCGAGGGCACTTGAATTTTGGCGACGTTCTATTGTCGGGGGAGCACCTCTCCAGGGAATGTGTGTAGGTTCCACCACTAAGAGGTATCACGCATTTTCCCTCGCCGAGAGGTACTCAGGGGGCCTGTCCTTGCCTTATCGCACAATTCCGCGAGAGCCGTGGCTCCACGCGTCCACCCATGGCGGGGATTCAGGTTTGTAGATACACGTCTCTCTTGGCCACCGCTGGTCCCATCGTCCTGGAGGTTTACATCGTTCCCGGCGAGGAGAGTTTAAGGACGCCCCGAGTCTAGCTATAAGAGGGGCGGTGACTGCTGAATGTAAATCCGTGCCAAGTGATATGTAGCTCGAGCTTGTTCGTCCGCGTCGAAAGTGGGAGGGGAGTCACGTCGCATCACTCGAGAAGCGAGGTCCAATGCGATGAGAGCATGCACGATGGAACAAGAAACGAACAGAGCGGATACCAGTTGCACGCGGCAAAACCGAACCCATCGGTTTTGCCGCTTTTGCCGGTCGCGGGGGACGTCTTGGGACACGGGCTGTTGCGCACGGCGCTGTACAGTCGACGTGCCGATTCACCTGCTGCCGTGATGGTTTCCGCCGTCTCTACTCTACTCTCCGCCCCGCTCGGCGACATCGAGTCTGTGCCGGCGGCTGGGTGTTGGTTCCCGATCGGGAGTTGCCTTACATAATCACCACAAGTACGCAGACATGTGTTCCCCTCTCACTCATCGATCGCATGCGACCCACCTAGCTCATGGCGATACACACGCAAGTGCTCGTGCCGTAGGACAGCAATCGCGCCGAAAGGCACGGGATGGTGCGGGACGGGCTCGGTTCCGCGATCTTGCCGTCGACAAACCGAGCCAGCAAGCCGGCGGCATCCGGGCCCGCCGTGCGTGGAAAAGTGACACCTTTTTCGGCGTAAAAACAGTGCGCCCAGTGTGTACATAGTATATGCAAACCTTTCGATATGGGAAACCGAAGAAGCAGCCCACCTGCCCTCCCCGAGCGTGGGCGTGTCGCGGGGCGAGTGGCGATACTTTATCCTTACAATTCACGACGAGAATCATGAAGTCAAAAAGAAGGGTTTCTACACGTTGACTGCAACTCGCTATCCACAACACCTGTGAGGACATATTTCCCCTCGAAACCGACGTTTCTATTTCGTGAAACTGACAAGCCCTTAAGCTGAAACTCAATATTCAGAGAGTTGGGATTCCGCCCATGTTTATGAGTCATAAATGATGACGAAAGAATAGGTGCCCGTATGTTTCAATGGGTTCTACGGGTAGGAGATTTCAACCGTCGAACAACAGTACACTTGCGCGCATGTATACGCCCCAAGCGGGGACCGCTCTCACGGCTTTACGATCAACTGCTGGAAATGGTCGTGAACCGCCAAGAAAGCGGTTCAGCCTTCTTCATCGTTGAAAGCACTCGCAAAATATGGACTTCAAACCACTTGTATGATGCAGCACCATGCCAAAAACGCTGCACCCAGCGACACGAGATGCAGCCCGAGTACGAGTAGCGTCATTATAAGGGTACATTTGAATAGTAATGTTTTTTTTTGTAGATCGCGACTTCTCTGTCGGAAAGTGCCGCGTGCGATGGTTTCCAAACAGACACTACATGTTTAAAAAGACCCCCTTTTTTATGTATGTATTGTGTATGATACGTAGCGCTGCCGGGCCGAGAACCACGAGAGCGAATGACAGTGCAAGACGGCAGTGCTGAGCTAGCTACGCCACTTTGTCTGCGTGGCCAGTCGTCAGTGGCTGTGGCTGTGGCTGTGGCTGTGCGCGGGATCCCATCCATCACTTGTGCGAGCTGAAATCCCCAAACTGCCCGCGCAGATCTGACGTCGTGGCGACTGCGATTCGTAAGCACGGGCACCGGGCGCAGTGAAACCAATTTGACGTCGTCGACGGGATACGGCTGCAGTATAACTATTTCCGACTCGAAGGCACGCAGAGTATCTGTCGTGGCCGGTCCGACTGCGGGGGCGGGGGTCGACTTTCAAGTCAATTTCTTTCCCATCACGGCGGCCGACTGGCTGTCTGGTCTATGCAGCTGCTTTTGTTTATTCCTCCTCAATCGCGTGCGACCCATCTAGATCGTGGCGGTATATGAGTAAGCTGGCTGCAGAGTCCGTACGATTGACCAACCAGTCGGCTGCGGAGTCAGGTCTCGCTTACATAACCTCGCAGTGGGGGGTCTGCTCTCTCTCAGGGGAAGCAAGCAAGGAACAAAGGAACGAAGGAAGGAAGAGTTGGCGGGATGGGGATGATGGGGAGAAGACACATCTACCTCCGTGTGTATGAGAGATTTATGCAGCGGTGGATCCTTCCATGTCTGAAGCACGGGTGGCCGCCCCGCTGTCGTCGGAATGTGCGTCCATTCACGCGCGGGCTGGGGGGGACTCCGCCCGAATTTCATTATTTCTAATCCTCTTTATCCGGTGCCGGTGCCTTTCGGAGAGACGGAGCACACACGCAAGCGGACAAGGGGCGGGTGTCCGCTCTCGCTTTTGGTTGCTGCAGCTGCTGCGCCCCCCAACCTGCTGTGTGGCGCTAGCGGAGCGAAGGGGGTTACGAGGCCCCTCTCCCTCTCTCTCCCTCTCTCCCTCCCTATTTCTTCCCGCCCCCTCCTCCTCCTTCTCTCCCAGCACGAATCACTTCGCTCTTTCGCAACCCGCCACTTCAAAGATCGGCGCAATGTCACACCCTACCCCTCCGCAGCCGACCGACTCTCCCAACGCCGGCGGCCCCAGCATCGCCCCGCCCCCGCTTCCGACGGGCTGGTATGTACCCGCCTGTCCACTCCCTCAACAGCGACACCCGACTGACAGCTCCCAGGATCCCGCAGTGGGACCCGTCGACGCAGCGCTACTACTACGTCTATCCGCCTACCGGCACGATCCAATGGGACGTGCCGACGGAGAGCAGCACGCCGGTGGCCTCCGAGAACTCGCCGTACCACCCGCCCGAGTACGAGCAAGCACAAGAACAGCAGGGCGGCGTTCCGGAACAGCAGGCACGCGGCGGCCTCGCGAACAGTTTGCTTAGCGGCGGCGGGAAGAAGAACAGTCACGGCGGTGGCGGCGGCGGGGGGCTGGTCGGCAGCCTCGCGAGCGGCCTCCTGAGCGGCGGGAAGCACTCTTCGGGCCAGCATGGCGGCGGTGGCGGCGGCGGCGGCGGGCTGGTCGGCAGTCTCGCGAGCGGTCTCCTGGGCAGCGGGAAGCACTCTTCGGGCCAGCATGGCGGCGGCGGCGGCGGCGGCGGGGGGCTGGTCGGCAGTCTCGCGAGCGGTCTTCTGGGCAGTGGGAAGCACTCTTCGGGCCAGCATGGCGGCGGCGGTCACAGCGGCAGTCACGGCGGTGGCGGCGGCGGTGGTGGCGGGCTGGTAGGCAGTCTCGCGAGCGGCCTCCTGGGCGGAGGGAAGCACTCTTCGGGCCAGCATGGCGGCCACAGCGGTGGTGGTGGCGGTGGCGGCGGCGGGTTGCTCGGACAGGCGAGCGGACTGCTGGGAGGCGGCAAGACCGGCGGCGGATCGCACGGCGGCGGTGGCGGCGGCATCGGTGGTATGCTCGGCGGTGTTCTTGGCAGCGGCAGTGGACAGCACGGCGGCTCTCACGGCGTTGGGTCGCATCAGCAGGTGTGTTGCCGCGGCTGAACTCCCATGGCCCTCATAGCTAACGGGCGAAGCAGCAGTACCCTGGATCCTCGCACGACCCTCCATCGCACGGCGCCCCGTCCCACCCGCCGTACCAGCAAGCGCCCCCCTTCGGCGGCCAGGCGCATTATGGCGGCTCGCCCCCACCGCAGAACTACCAGGCCTATGGCAACGCGTCCAACTACCCTCCGCACCAGCAGCAGCAGCAGCCATATAGCGGCCCGCCCCCGCACAACCAGCAGCAGTACGGAGGTGCGCCGCCGAACCAGCAGCAGTACGGAGGCGCGCCGCCGAACCAGCAGCAGTACGGAGGAGTGCCGCCGAACCAGCAGCAGTACGGCGGCTACCCGCCACAGTCCTCGCCCGGCGTTGGGTACCCCGGCGGTGCCTATCCATCCCCGCAGGGCGGGCCCCAGGGTGGCTACCACGGTACTCCACCGCCGAACACCTATCAGCCCGGCCCTGGCGGATACGGTCCCCCGCCCGGCCAGCACTGATGCCGCGTGGCGCGGTATCCTTTTTCCTTGCGTTGGAGGCTGGTGGGCTGGGAGGTGTGTTGAGCCTATTTTCTTGCTTTGTCTTGGGGATGAATTATATATGAAATGATACTTGGATACCAATCTACTCTTGATGATTTTCCGCGCCGAGAGACCGCCTTCGCATGGTAGGAGTAGTAGTATCGCCGTCACCGTCACCATCACCATCACCATCACGGGCCGCAGCAGGCAGGTGCCATTTCGGTAGCATCAGTTCTATCTAACAAATCCCGTGATACCGCTCTCCCACTTTCCCAGCCAGTACATTGCTCCCGAACCCAACCGTGTTGCAGGTAGGTATATCTCGTATCGTTACGTTCAGCATACCCGTATCCAAACTGAGGACAGCGAGACAGCGAAAAAAGAAAGGTGAAAAAAACGAAGAAAAACGAAAGAAACCGTAGAAAAGAAAAAGAGAAGTCACCCTCCCCCCCCCTCATATTCTCCCCTTTCTCTTTTCTTTTCCGATCATCTACTCGTCCTTGACTCCGCCGCGGCCGCTCTTCTCGGCGCTCTCGATTGACTTCTTGTTAGCGGAGGAGGCAGCGGCGGCGTCTCCGCCAGTCATGCCCTGCATGAAGTTGGACGTCTTCCAGGGGCGGTGGAGGTCGCCGATGGCGGGCTTTCCGAAGACGTGTATCTGGACGAGCTTGCTCTCGAGCGCGGACTTGACCGGGATGATGCCTTTTTCTCTCCGTCAGCTTCTCGTCTCTTCTCCCCTTCCCGTTCTCTCTCCTCCCCGAGGAAGGGAACACGACTCACTCTGGATTAGCAGCGGATTGGTGTAGTGGAAGTACAGGTGCATGACGCCCATCATGCCGACGCCCATCAGGACGCCCTTGAACGCCGCCTTGAGCTGCGAGTTGTCGTACTCGCTCACCGTCGTCGTCACCGGCTTCGGCTCCTCGCCGGACATGGGCGGCGCAGGCTCCAGGTACTTGAACGTCGTGTGGTCTTTTCCCCGGCCCGGGTCGGTCGGTCGGTCAGTCGGCCGCTCGCCGTAGAGAAGGGGGGGGGCTGGCGACGCACCGTTCTTCTTCTTGATCGCCGAACTAACGTACAAGTACAGCCCGACGATGATCACGTTGCTCAACACGTACATGGCGCGGATGCCGTTCAGCCACATCGGGTCGTCGAACGGGATGCGCTTCGACACCTGCATCATGCCCAGGATCACGACGAGGTTGGTACTACGTGGCGATCTCGGTTAGCTTTCTCTCACTCTCTTTTCCTTCTTCTTTTGTTTGGATCGCAGAGGGCAGTGGTGAGGAACTCACATCTGCGGGTTCATGATGGCGACTGGTGGTGTGTTGACGGATTGACGGTCGGTGGCAGCGTCGAGGTGGTTGTGGTGGTGGAGTGGTTGCGTCGATGGAAAGGGGAACGGAGTCTTTTGAAGGTTGGGTCGGTTTGGTTGGGGACGGTGGATGGAGGAGGGATGCAGGAATGGAAGGATGTCGTAAAGGACAGGTGGTGGGTTGTGTGGCTGGGTTTTTCTGTTTGCCGTCGCTAGCTGCTGGAGTACCTGACATTATTACTTATGTACTCCGCGACCAGAAGATTTAACAAAGATCAGGACAAGCCAAAATTCGGCCTTGTCCGAGGCAGATGTGGCTGGTATAGCTTTTTTTTTCTTTTTTTTTGTCCATTCATTACTCGTACGCGACCCACCTATGCACATAGATCATGACGAGGCTTGTATGGGAGAGATGCGGATGGCATCGGAGGAGGAGCGGGGCCCGCGTCGCAACTGGTGCTCTTTTTCTATGTCGTCCCGTCATGCAGCGCTGTACATAGTGCTGTTGGTGGAAGTAAAAAATTTCACGGTTAAGCAAACCATGTGTCAGTAATTATCCGACCCAGATTCGATCCCCTCGTATGATACATATCTAGATTCTGCGGATTTCATTGCGTCCGGAGAAGGTCGGGCCGAATGCATGAGTAATCACTCCGTGCCAAGGCGCCACGTGTCAGGGGTGCACGGCGGCTGAGCGATGGTCCCCACTGTCCTCATCTCTGTTGGGTCGTCCAATCTACATGCCTGGTGGTGGCACGTTACGGATTCATCCGGAAGGAAGAAAGTGCGGCCACTGTGGCTAGCGCACGGATGCCAGTGGGTGTGGCGTTGTGGCTCGTGTGTACTGGAGAAACCTGTCGGGGACCTTTTGCAATTATACATACATACAATCTGCTAGCAGGGGTGAAACGATCCCATGGAAACTTGTCTTATGGTGCACAGTAAACCGCAAAAAAGTTCTTGTTCTTCTCTACTTTATTAACGAGAGCTACCTTTTATTCTACGAGAAAAGGTCTACAATGCCACAAGGGTTCCTTCATGCCAGTTTTTAGTCGGCTCGGAATACTGCGGGTAGGCTAGGTAGAATAGCTGGCTTTTTTTATTAGACATACTCGCATACAACCCTATCTAGACTATGGCGGCGTACATTTTGTCCGTTTTTCCCGTCTGCTCTCCGCGCGGTGGCGGCACCGCATGGCCGCACGGAACGTCACGGGGAATAGGTCACCCTCTGCAGCTCCATGGTGACAAGACAAGGCAGCTCCAGGTAGCGGATGAACCAACGAAGTCGTAAGCGGCAAGCGACGAGCAAGTGAATGACGAGCGGTGAGCTGCCAAACGACTGAGCGACCGGTGGCTGCATGAAGAAGAAAAGAAGAGCGGGCGACGGCTCCGTATAAGGATATCCATCGCCCCATTAACTGACGGTTACTCTTCAACTCCCGGCGTCCCACATTGCTTCTTCCTGCAGTATTCCGAGCCGAGAAAATCCTTAGATACTAAAAAATGGCATGGAGGAACCCTTGTGGCATTGTGGACCATCTTAGCGTATGTTCTGGCATTGTAGACCTTTTCTCTTTATTCTACATATAGCGCTAGCGGCCTCCTGTGACTAATCAGCCTCTTAGTCATCATGTTAGTGAGGAATTAAGTTCTGCGGGCGATTAGTCACCCAATTCTGTGTACTTATGTAGCGAGTTGTTGAGCGGGGTTTGTTGACGGTATCCTGTACATCATCCTCACCGGACAGAATCCGCCAATCATAGGGCAGCGACAACACCCACACATTCTCTTTGATTCCACCTTTCTTTCTTATTATATCCATCAGGCCTGGCACAGGTCTTTCACTAGTAACGAGAGCTACGGGACTTTTAGTAGCGTCCTCTTGTGACTGATCCGCCTCTTAGTCATCATGTTAGCACTTCCCCTGCTCCGCACGTGACAGGCAGGGAGAGCGCGGGGCAGAGTGGGGGAAACAACCACGACCACGACCACCACCGCGACTACCACCACCACGACCACCACAATCACCACCACCACTACCACCGCCCACCCAGCGATGCCGCCGCCTCCGCCTCCGCCTCCGCCGCCCCCGCTGCTGGCGTTCCCGAACGAGCTGTTCCTCCAGGTCTTCGACTACTTCGCCCCCGCAGAGCTGGCACCGGTCGCCCTGGTCAACCGCCGACTGAACATCCTCGTCGCGCCGCAGCTGTACGCGAGCTACGTCGCGGACCTGGGCGCCCCCAACTCGCCGCCGGTCGCGACGCGGGTGCCGGCGCGCCACACCGCGCTCGTGCGGAAGCTGCTCGTGTGGGGCGAGTTCCCGATGTCGAGCGTGGCAGCGTTCGCGCGCTGTCCCACCAGCGACATCGCGTGGGACCTGGGCCACCGCGTGTACGATGCGTGCCTCCCCACGGCCGCGCGCCTGTCGCCGGCGTTCATGCGGCGGATCACGACGCTCGAGCTCCTGCTGACCAGGTCGCACCGCGGCGCGATGCACCGCACCGGCGACGGCGCGCGGATGTTCCACTGGTTCCCCGGCTGCCTCGCCCACTGCTCGCGGCTGCGGAAGCTCGTCCTGACGCCGACGTGGCACGAACGGCCGCCGCTCTTAATCCCCTCCCACGCCGGCATCGGCGCGCGCGAGCAGGAGCTCGTCGACGAGATCGACGCGCTGTTCGGCGCTACGCTCGAGCACCTCGCGTTCCGCTGGTGTCCGCTGTACGTCCTGCCGGACAGCCGGCTGCACGCGGCTGCCGATGTTGCATTCCCGGCGCTGCGCATTTTGGAGCTGCGGTTCTCGTTCGGCCGGGGCACCGAGGGGCTGCCGTCGCGCAAGATCCTGTACCACGCCTACCGCATCGCGCTGCTGCGGCCGCAGCTGCGCGTCCGCTCGCTCGCCATCGGCCCCGGCGGCCAGCACTCCACTACCACTCCCTTCGCGCCGCCGCTCGCCGACCTGCTCGAGCTGTCGTCGGCGGAGATTGCGGCGTTCCACGCCTGGCTGCAGCGAACGTTCCCCGCCTGGCGCGGGTCGTACCACTACTCCGAGCACCACGCCGCGTCCGTGCTGCCGTCGCTCGTGGCCGCGGTCAAGGCGCTGGCCCTCGCCGGTGTCGCGTACGGTCTGACGCACTACATCGGGCACCACGTCGGCGACGGCCACCCGTACGCCCTCGGATTCTGCGGTAATTTCGCCGTCCTCGTCGCTGCCGCCGCCGACTACGGCGACGAACACGGCCTGCAAGCGCTGACGCTGGAGGCCCCGCCGGCGACCATCGACGCCGCGGGCTGGGTGCACTCGCATCTACCGCAATTGCCGAGCCTGCGCGCGCTCGCCATCACCTTGCGCGCGGCGCCCGACGCCGAGACCGCCGCGCTGCTCCACGCCCTGCGCCAATGTCTGCCCGCGCTCGGCGTGCGCGAGCTGCGGCTGCACGTCGACGTCGACGCCGGCGCGCTCGCGCTCGTGCTCGCCGATTTGAAGCTGGACCGCCTCGAGGTCGCCGGCATGGCCTTCGCCGACCCCGACGGTCTGACGGCATTCTGTGACGCACTCGCGCAGATGTCGTCGCTGAGAGAGGTCCGCATCGCCGGTGGCTGCGTGGCTGGCGCCTCGGATGCGGCTGGCGACCACTGCGCACCTACCAGGAACGCCATGGGAGACGCTGTGCTGCGGGCCGTGCCCGACGGGTGCAAAGTGTGGATCGAGACTGTGAGGCGGTAGATAGTCGTTCACTCGTGCTATTTTTGTTTCTTTACTTCTTTCTTTATATCATCGTTATCACCGCCACCACCCCCCATCATCATAACCGCTTCATGATATCAAATGGTATGTACACAGTAAACGAACAATCCAAAGAACTCCAACCATATAAACCCCCAGCCCAACGCGTCCCAACCCGACCGACACATCAGCTCCCGTCCCACTCGACATCGACGCCGGCCGCCCACTCGCCATCAACGCTCGCACCCCAGTCAACGACCTCCTCGTCCTCCAGTATGCGCAGTACCTCCTCCTCGCTGACGATGCCGGCCTCGCCATCGCGCTCGAGCCGGAACACCTCGCGCGCAACATTTTTGACCTGCCCCAGCACCTCGGTGGCGCCACCCCAGACGACTCCGAGCGTCTTCAGCGCGCCGACGCCGAGCCGGATGCGCTCCTTCGCCAGGAAGCCCTCGTCGCCGCTCAGCAGCCATGAGCACGCCGAGAGGTGCACGACGCACGCGAGCGTCACGGTGCACGACAGGAATGGCGTGTGCTTTATCAGCGGCGTTGGCAGCGTGACCAGCTTCGCAATCGTGTTGGCGCTGGCGATCGTGCGGGCCGTGTGCAGCGCCATCGGCTTGGTCGACGGCGTCCACGACGGCTGCGGCGTCACGCTCGTGTCGTCGGGGATCAGAGGGAAGGCGAGGTGCGACTTTGGCCGGTTGAGGTAGATGATCGCTCTTGGGGGCGGCGTCAGTAAGGGGTGCTAAATACACAAACGGACACACGGATGGATGGGGGAGAGATTTTTGTTTATTCATACTCGCAGGTTGGATGGGGGAGAGAGGGGCGGGGGGAACATACGCGTTGATGACCATGTGCGCCTGAAACAGCATCTCGTCCACGCGTCGCTCGCGGCCCTTGACGAGCTCCTTCTTGATGTCCGGCAGGTGCAGGCCCCAGTTGGCCAGACTCGCATCGGCCGCGTCGGCGCGTATCTCGTCCGGCGTGCCCATCATGCTGACGCTGAGCACCTGTCCGAGGATGCGGACGGCCTCGACGCGGTACGCGAAGCTGCTAAACACCGTGTTCTCGGCGGCGAAGTAGCGGTCGTCGAACTCCTGCAGCGAATGCGGCTCCGGTATCCGGCCCGCCGCGTAGTCCAACTCCTCGCAGGGCAGCGGCACCGTGCACTCGACGCTCCACAGCTTGAAGTTGTCGCGCTGGTGCACGCCCGCCATGAGGCCGTCGACGAAATAGAGTTCCCACCACGTGCGCCGCCAGGACTCCTGCAGTATCCTGCCCGGGTCCCCACCCCCACCCCCGCCACCGCCACCGCCACCGTCGCATTCCGAAAACTCCTTCTGGTTCATGCCGAGCTCGAGGGCCAGCTCGACGGCGAAATCCTTGACCTGCGCGGCGCGTGCGTATTCACCCTCGCTGTGCAGGCCGATGGTGAACAGCAGCAACGCCTGCACGGTGAACGGGTCCTTCGCGGGCGGGTGCGCGCTGCCGAACAGCGCCATCTCGGCCTCGCGGCAGAAGTCCATCGTCGACGCGGCTCTGGCGAAGAAGCTGGCGATGTAGCGCATCACCGGGAGCAGCACGGTGAGCTGGTGCACGGGCGTCTTGATCAGGTACGCTGGAGGCAGACAGAACGGGTGCGAGGCGTGGAAGTAGGCGTAGTACAGCTGCATCAGGTTCGCGGTGGCGGGCGGGTCGTTGGGGAGCTCCTGTTGCGACGGGAACGAGGTCGAGTTCTTGTGCTGGTTGCGCAGCGTCTCGAGTGGATCCGTGTGAGGGCCGCTATTCGCCGAGGGACTGAAGCCGCCGATGGGTATGGGCGGCGGAGGCGAGCGGTTCTTGGGTTTCGCGGGCGGCAGCGGTGGCGGGGGTGCTAATGGGTGCGACCACCGGTCAGTATTCGACAGCGTCCACGAGATCGGTGGCCGGCGCATCAGGGGCTTCGAGACGGCGGAGCGTCCGGGCCGCGCTATGGGAGCGGGTATGCATTTCGACCCAGGCTTCTGCGGTCTGATTTCCAGAGCGGGCATGAAGACTGCGGCGATCAAGAGATGGGACGGTCCGATATGCAGTCAAGAAAAGCAGGGCGGGCAGGGGGAGGATGAACGAGAGGAACGGCCGAAGGTATGTGTAAATGTGTGTATAGCAACGGGCAATCGGGAGGGGGAGGGAGACAACGCGGACAATGTTGTGGGGATACAATCCGGGGGATGCGATGCCGAACTCCTCTCCTCTGCTTCCGGGTATTGGGATTGAGATATGTAACCAAGATTGCGCTGCTACATAAATACTCCCATACGACGCGACGAATGCGGTATTTTATGTAGCCGTTTGCAAGGGGGCAAAAAAAAACGAGACTTTTTCTTTTTATCGGGCACGCGCGAACGGTGGATGTGACGAGACGAACCGCCACGAGACGATCGGGCAGAGGTACAGGTCCCGCAAAGTAAAAAAAGAGGTTAAAAAGAGAATATCGAAAAAGTAAAGTCGGTCGCCGACGATGGGAGGGAGTCTAGGCCAGGCGAGGCGTTGCATGTCGCGTCTTTCTTCCGCGGGCAACACGCCACAGGTAAGGAGGAAAAAAAAGTGACTCTGGTCCGCCCGTTCATCCATTCATCCATCGCCTCACGATCGCCGTTGTCGGTGATGACATGACATGAACGGAGCAGAAAAGAGGAAGAAGAAAAAACAGAGAGAGGTGTTCGCGAAAGATGTCCCGGAGCGGCGAATGGTTCGTGGCGGAGGGCTTCGCTTGAACGGACCGGAATGGGCAGAAGAGAGGAAGGAAGGAACGAAAGGGCGCATCGGCGTCTCCACCACGGCGATGGCGATTGGCCGCGACCGGGCATGTTCTTCCGTCCGTGGGACGAGAGCAGACGAGAAGGCGAGCGAGAAGGGCGCAAGAGCACTGGCAAAAGGACGAGAGGCGACAAGACGAGTGAAGCCGCACGGAAAAGAAAAGGGGGAAGAAAGACAAATCGTCACTAGGGCGGACGAGACGGAAGGAAGAAAAAGCAGAAATAGAGTTTCCGACTCACCACTAGAATAGCCACCATCAGGCCCCTCGGTATCGGTTCCCGAGACCGATATCATCGTCGTCGTCGCGTCGCCGATCGTGTCGTCCTCGGTCTCCACCGCCCCAGTCCCCGCCGCCGCCGCCGCCGCACCGGCGCCCGGCTTTGCCGTCGCCGTCGTCGCCTGCTGCAGGACCTTCTTGCGCCGCGTGCCTTTCCACCCCCGCCGCGACTTGACGTAGTTGCACTCGCGCTTGTCGGCGAGACAGCGCGTGCACGCCGGCGTTCCGGCGTCGCACTTGAGATGTCTCGACCGACACTCGGTGCACGCCAGAGCCACCGGCGGCGGTCCGACGAACCTCGCTATCCGCTGGTACTGCTGCTGCACCGTCGCACCGAGGCCCCCGCCTCCGCCCCCGCTTCCTCCTCCACCGCCACCGTGCGATGAGCTCCCGGACGCCTGTTGCTGCTGCTGCTGCATCGACGCCGACGACGCAGCGCCCGGGATGCCGGGGTAGAGGTGAGGGGGCGGCGACTGCGACGAGGCGTCGTATCGGCGCTGGGTGTAGGCGGGGGCGGCACCCATCCGCGTCGACGGCCGGTAGCCACCACCACCGCCTGCGCCACCGAAGTCGTAGCTGTTGCTGGCCGCGCTCGAGTAGCCGCCCTCGTGGTCCGAGTAGTCGGTCAGGTTGTTGCCGGTGCCTTCGATGTCGGACGAGGAGGAGTAGCCGGACAGCTGGCCACCCGCCTGGTTGTATATTCCGTAGGACGTGCCAGGATTGCCGGGCCTGGCGGAAGCGTACGACATGATCACGAATACGGGCTGCGCTGTGCTGTGGGTGTGCCGGTTGCGCCCGACGGGAGAGTGGGGGGTGGTGGCGCGGGGTGCGGGAGGGTGTGGGCGCTGACGGAATCGAGGAGGTGGTGCGGGGGAGTTGCGCCGAGAGGGAGAAGTCGTCGGCCTCGGCCGGCGCGCTTGTCCGGTCGTGTTTGTATCGCGAGGGCGGTGGTCGTCGCCAGTGCCCCACGAGGATTCGACGGCCAGACGGACGGGCCGCGGATAGGACGGGACGGGCGGGTATCGGTCCGACGGATGGGCTGCACGTATCTTTCTGGCTCCGCACGTGGGGACGCGCTTGCAAGGACACCCGCCGTCCGGAATGTGCGATGTGCAGGAACGGAGCGCGAAGTAGGTGCGGTGAGATGCGGAGCGCGGAGAGCGAGCAGGAGTGGGCGGACGGGGAGCGTAGGGGCCGGTGGGAGCGCGATGAGCAGCTCCAGGGGAGGAGGGAAACGGAGAGCTGCCGAGAGGCGTGGCAATGGCGGGGAGAGATACGCCCAGGGCGGTGCGACGTATGGCCGGTAGTGGTAGGTGGTAGTGGAAGATGGTAGGTGGTTTCTAGGCGGCAGGAGGAATTCTCGACCGACGGCTATTCCCCTTCCCTATTCCTCCTGCGAAACAGCAAAGGGAAGAAAAAAACAAAAAAAACGAAGCAATCCTCCTCACGTCTAGCCCAGTCCGTCCCGCGCCGTGAGGAATCTCCGGATCCAGCGACAAGCCAGTATCCTTCGGCTTCCGTGATGCGAGCCTCTCTCTGTCTCTCTCGCGCCCTGCCGGCCGGGTGGGCGAGAGGAGGATTAGAGAGCGGCGGCGATGGTGGGCGGATAGTGGTATCCGTGGAAGCGGCCGACACAGCAGTAGCGGACGGCAGCGGCGGGAGATTCCTGGAGTCGGTACGGCTCGTCTGCGAGCCTCGCTCTCCGTCGACTTTTTTCCCTCCACCCCCAAAAAGCAGAAAGAACAGAACAGAACAGAACAGAACAAATCTCGGGTCGTGCCGATCGATCCCGAAGCCGCCGCCGCCTTGGCCGTCGTCGAAACGATTACGATACGATACGGTAGGTACGAGACACGGTGGGTACGATACGGTAGGCACGATAAGGCAAGGGGTAGGGGAGCGATAGGGTTGCGCCTCGCCTTTTGCTCGCGTGGCTATTCCCCCCCTCCGTCGAGGCTGGCTGCTGCACAACACACCTTTCGTGTCAATTCGGAAAAGTAAAATAAAAGACCAGAAGAAAAAAAATCAAAAAAAATCAAAAAAAAAAAAGAAAAGAAAAGAAAGAAACCCCCCGTTACGAGATTGAATTGAAACTGCACAGTCCGATCGCACACCTCCATCACCACCGCCACCCGTGCTGTCCCGATGCGGAGATATGTAGAAGAAAAAAAGTAAAGGCGGAACGGTCTCGCCAGCCACGGAAGTGTGGCCGCCCGGTTCGCGCACGCCAAACGCACCCCTCGCTCGTCTCGCCTGTGCAGGGACTAGCGCGGGGCGCGGCGGGACGGGGAGAGGGCGGCGGAAAAAGATTTCCTCGGAGGGCGGGGAACGCGGCTAGCGTGTACGGAAAGGAAGGTTGTGAGGGGGTATGCAGAGTAGATATCTCTAGATATCCATACGCCCGTGTGTGGCGTGCGTATATTAAGGGGCGGGTATGCGGGTGCAGGCGGGCACGACGAAACGGTAGCAAGCAAGCGCGCAAGCAAGCAAGCAAGCAAGCAAGCAAGCAAAGGGGCGACGAGTTACCGGTGTGTACGCGGAGCGGCACCGTTTGCGGGGACGGCAACGGCGGACGGCGGTGACGGCCAGAGTGCTCCAGTCGCCGGTACGGGCGTCGGATCGGGCGCGGTGGGATGCGGTCGGCGGGATCAAGTGATTGCTGCTCCCTCTTCCTTTTCCTCCTTCCGCCTCCTGTCGTTCATCCGCCGATCCTCCGGTCTTCCTTCTCCTTCTCCCTGGCGGTCCAACGGATTGATAGCAGCACTCCTCTGCCTCCTCGAGAACAGAGCCTTCGCCCGGGGACGAGCGAGCGAGCGGGCCGGAGGCACGGCGGTGGATGCGTGCCGGCCGCGAGGACGGGGGTTGGTCTCTCTCCCGCGCGAAGCCGGATCGCAGTCTTCGGAAGCGCAGAAGTCAGCACGTTGCCCGGATCGTCGACCAGCCCGGTCCGGGTCCGCCGGCCGGAGCGCAACGTACCTTTCCTCGCGTGCGTGCGCCGGATATCCGTTCACGATCCCTATTTCCGTCGATTGTTTCCTTTGTTTCCTTTTCCGGGCTCGTCGGACGGCACGCCAACCGATCGCGCTGGGCCGGGTGACTCCGCCCGTTCGGCGGCGGCGGGGACAGAGGACGGGGCTGCGGAGCTGTGGGGCGCGAGGAACGGCGTGACGGTTGGCGTCTTCTCTCCGCCGGGGTTGGGGTTTGGGGGGGGGGGTTTGGGGGGGTTCCGGTCGGCGACCGACTAGACGGACGGGCGGCGGCGGCGGGGGCGGGGGGCGCAGGTGCAGCCGCACGCACGCGAGCGAACACGAACGGCGGATCCGACGAGTTGGAGCGGAGCTGAGCGGTGCGCGGAGTCGAGTCGGGGAGCGCGACGAGGTCGCCGAGCTTCTCTGCGGATTGTCCAGGGATCGTTGTCGGCGAAGTCGAGGAACGCGAGGCGGGCGAGGCGGAAGGAGTGGAGATAAGCTGTGGGCGAACAGCGGCAGCGACGGACGTCGAGCAGTGGCCGGCTGACAAGACGCTCGCTGCGAACGGTGGTGGTGGTGGAGGTGGTGGTGGACAACGTGGGGTGCGACTCGGGCGTGCCGGTTATCTTTCCGGGTGGGGGGAACGATAGATATGCGATCCCTTTCCAGCGCTTTCCGTGCTTGCTTCTTCCCGCCTTTGTTTTTCCGGGTCGTCCGCGGAACGCCAGGCGGATTTCTCCGTGTCCCGCTCCTCCAGCAGGGCACCCGCGATGCGTTGCAGCCGGGGGGGAAGTGGCAGGTGTCACGGACGGGGCGCATCCACGGTAGAGGATAGACAGATTGATAGACACCCGTCGAATCGAGGGCGATGCGCCCAGCCGCGGACCGCACTGGGCGGACACGTCCCCGTCGGATGCCGTCCGCCAGCTCCCCTTCGAGGATGGCGATCCTTCGCACGATGCTCGCCGGCTATAAACTCGCGGGCGAATCCCGCCGTCCGCCCACCGTCGTCCGTGTCGACGCCGGCGCACGAGGGGACGCCCCGAAGCGGCCTCGCTCTCCGGGGGTTTCCGCCGCCGCGAACCGCACAGCAACCTCCAATTTCCGCACGTCGGCCGCGCCGTCCGCGCCCTCCGCGCCCTCCGCACATCCGCCCATCGCTCTCTCCGCTCCCCGCAGCGACAGCAGCCGCACGACCGTCCCGTCCCCGCTGTCCACCTCGCTTCCCTTCCGCCTCGCTTCCCTCCGGACACGCAAGACCGCCTCTCCCGCTCCCGCGACCTCTCGAACGCGTTCGAACGGCGACGGAGGCAGATACACGGTCCATCGCAAGCAGGGCCCGGCTGGATGGCTGACTAACGACCGGTATCCCTTATCGTGTTATCGCGGGAGTGCCGGAATCCACCCCCACGGGCGGGGGCGTGTGTGGGAAGATCGAGGGTGGGGGAATCGAGGTGGGGGATCGAGGTGGGGGAACAGAAGGACGAACGGACGGTCGGAACGGTGCTATTCGCTGGGCGTGGCGGGGGTGCATACGCAGACGACAATTGCCTGTTGCGGAGAGTGGCACGTGCCTCGCAGGCCCAGCGAGCTTGGCAAGCGGGAGAGCCTTGGCGTGGCCGTTGGGTTCTCCTCGGACGCCGTCCGGAACACCCCTCGAACGCTCACGGTTCCCGAGACGAGTGACGGTTTCCGGTGTCGCTCTCTCCGCGTCCGTGAGATCGTCCGGCCGCACGCGACACACCCGTCCCACCACCGTTGCGTTTTACATGTAACCCCCCCCCCGGACGAAAACGCTGGTGCACCCCTTCCTCCTCCGACAGATTAACGGGCGTCAGATGTGTCTGGATGCTCCGAGGCCGCTATCATACCCCGGGGGGGTTTTATTTTTCGTTTCTCGCTCGTTGCGTGGAAAACAGCTGCACCCGTCCGCAGCCAAACCACACTCCGCAGAAGTGCGTGGATGCGTGCGCGGATTGCCACCCCGTGGAATTGTGCGTGGCTGGTTGTATATCTGGATCGGCAGCGCGCCAACGCTTGCTTTTTCTTCTTTTTCTTCTTTTCTGTTCGCTCGTAATTGCGATACACACGTTTTCCCACCGTGGTTCTTATCTCGTTGTGGCTCGCCCCCTGTCCGCCGCCCTGGCCTATCCGAGAGCGCAGAATGCACCGAGGAAAAAACAACGAATAGAAGAACGATGGCAACCCCCCCCCCCCCCGTTGATCCTCTTCTGCCGAGGGGAGGGTGGTGGGGAGAACTGCAAGCGTTCTTCGGCCCCTGCTCGGCCTCTAGCCTCCTCTCCTCCGCTCCGGCGCCTTGCTCCCTGCGTTTTCCTCAGTCGAGTCCAGTAGTCGCTGCGTGCATGGGCTCCTGTGCACCGGAAGCGAGTGATGGCCCGTGAACCCTACCGCCTGCTCGGTCAAGCTCCGCCGGCAGTGTTCGAAACGCCGGCAGCAGACCCACAGCCACGAGGTAGGCCCCGCTGTTCCCAGCGGGGGGACATACATGCGTCGGCTCTCGCGTCTCGCATCTGGAAGAACACGGGCCCGAAGTCGGCCAAGGCCGAGACCAGCGCTCCGGCTTCGGACGAGACGAAGCCGCGCGCCTGCGGCCGTCGCAGCAGCAGCTCCAGCACCCGCCGTCACCGCCGCCTGAGCGCTACGACGGTCGTCATCGCACGTGACGGCTTCGGCGCCGACGCACTGTTGATATCAGCGATGTATATCGGCTGTGCGAATTGTGTCTCCGTCTGCTGCGACCACCGTGTCCCCCCCACCGCACTCCCCTACCGCATCGCAGCTTACACACCACGACCGCCACCCCACGGCCTAGCGATGTCGCTCTAAACTCCCTCCACTCACCCTCCATGCCACTCTCACCAACACCTCTCGTTCGCTGCGGACGGCCGGATAGAACCCCTCCCCCTCACCCCCCATCTCCTCCACCAGTAAACTCACCTCCGAATACCACCCTCTTGCTCGCGTTCTCACCGTCCACCCAGGCCTCGGCGCCACGCCGCCGTCGCGCTGGCTGTCCGCCTGCAACGACTACGGCACTGTGGATCGGCCGCCCATCCGCTGGATCGCGGTGCAGCGACACGGAGTCGAGCGTGGTGTGCTACCGGTAGTGCGCGCAGATCAGGCACCGCTGCAGCGGCGCGGAACCCAGTGCCAACGCCCGGTCCGACGAGAAGTGGTAGCGCGTTATCGGCGGGTTCACCGCCGCCGACAAGCAGCGAGAGGGCCGGGTCGAAGACGTTGCGCGCGAGCGTTGAGACGTCGACGTGCAGTCGGAGAAGCGGTATCGTTCCGGCTGCGTGCGCCGGTGCGGTGGGGCGGGGCAGTCTCGCTATTCTCCGTTCCGAAGAATCTCGTGGCGATCGATCTACTCTATTCCAGCGTACCGGTAGAGGGAAATATGTCTGCAAGTGTGATCAGGCCTGTTCGGTTGCACCGCAATCGGAGAAGTTACGTACGGTACCGCATAGGTGGGGGAAACCGTGGTTTCGGAGAAAGAAATTTTCCATGCGGAACCGTGATTTTCGACGTGGTGGAGTGTAGATGCTTTGGCCCGGTTTGGGTTGCGCCGTTTTCTGAGAAGTTACCACAGAAAAGAGTGAAACTCCGATTTCAGTAAAAAAAAAAGACATCCCCCGTACAAACCCAAAACGAAAACCGCTCCCTTGATCCTCCGTGAGTGCCGCCACGACCATTGAGCCCGTATCTTCCACGGCTTCCACCACGGCCTTCGAATCCATATCCTGCACGGCTACTACGTGATACATTTCCTCCGCCATACGTCGCAACTCCTTCCCACACCATGTAGTCATCGGGAGACGGACAGTCATATGAGCATTGGCCGTGTCCTCCGCACTCGAAGCACTTGTCCCGTGAGCCACTATCACCGCAGCCTCGTCCACGGCCTCCTCGGATTGGACGTTGACAACATCCAGTTCCATTGGAATCGTTCCTGAAGAAGCGGAGGTAGTACCAGCAGGTTGCTTCATGCTGACGAAGTTCGAAGGGTCAGTACGATGACTGGTCTCTCTCCACATTTTCCACCACGGTTACCACATCATTCAGGAAGAGGGTTCGCTGAACCGAGGCCAGCATTTCTCGGTGGACCATCTCCGCCCGGTTGGTGAGCTCGCTGAGGTAGATCGTGTATGTCCTCCCACCTTTCTCCTCTGTCTCGCGGTACACTCCAAGCATCCACGCAGCGTCCAGGAAGGACCGGTGAAAGGTACGCACATCTGTGCATGGACTGCCTCTTCATGCCCGCAAGTCCCCACCAACGGCTCTCCAATGCTCCGGTCGGTGAACTTCTTTAGATCACGATTTCGGTGAATTGGTCAAAGGTGAATGGATATCCATCGCGCCGCACAACGTCGTGGGAAGTACCGTATTTCATATCGAGGAGAACGACCTTGAACCACGTCATTGGCTCGCTTGCAAGCCATTCCACAGCCAACCCGGTCATTATCAAAGGTTATGGGACAGATATCGGTAGAGATGGTAGTTAGTAGATTCGATGTGATAATCCTCTCTGGTCGACAGAGGCATCTCTATATATACATGCTCGTCTCCGACTTCCTCCGTGCTAAGTTCCATAGCCACCTCGAGCGTCGGGTGCCCTCGCAGGATCGAGACCGCATCCGCATGGACTGCGCCTCTGTGCATGAACGCCACCATCTTATGCATTGGTGTTCCGCATGAACACCACCCCAATGCATTGATGGCGTCGTTTCATGTTTCCCTCTTGACACTTCCCCTCTTGCTGCGTACCGTTGAGAAACAGAGCAGCAAGTAAGCAACAAAGGACAGCAAGTAAGCAACAAAAGACAGCAAGACAGTAAAGTCAACCTCGTGAAAAACAAATCCCCGCTGGCCTCATTAAAACCTCTACAGTGGCAAAACCTCGTGGGAAAAAGCCGGTCTGCTAGAGGACAAAAGAGTGCCAGCTCAACGCAAATACAAAGCGCGAGTAAACAAACAGAGCGCGAGTAAACAAACAAAGCGTGGCGACACAACGCAGTAACCTTGCTAACGCCGTAGCCCAATACTCTGTGTGAAGAATCCGTGTTTCCCTGGTCCTAGCGCCTTCGTCATGATGTCCGCTAAGTTGTCGTCGGTGGATACGCGGGAAAACTCTACCTTTCCAGAGATGTGAAGATCGCGGCAAAGATGGAGTTTGACGTCGATATGCTTGTTCCTACTCTTCCCATAGCCGGCTGCTAGGATGTTTTCCAGAGCACCATTGGAGTCGGTAAAGATAGGGAGAGGAGGTTCGAGGTTTCCAACAATATCGATGTGTAGCTTGGCCAGCCACTGAGCTTTGCGAGCAGCTTCGGAGCAGGCAATGTATTCGGCTTCTGTAGTTGAGAGTGATACCGTTGTCTGCTTGTACAACTTCTATGAGACCGGTCCGTTGTAGGCTTTGAAGACATATCCTCCCTGCGACTTTCTTCTGTTGATGTCTCCTGCAAAGTTGGAGTCTGTAAAGCCAACAAGAGGTTTCGAGGTGGTGGGTGAACAAGGGAATACAAGCTTGAGGTCGGCAGTGTGTTTGAGGTATCGGAGGACACGTTTTGCCACTGTTAGATGGGATGTGTATGGTTTTTTGCTGTAGCGACTGAGGGCTGAGACTGCAAAGGTGATGTCGGGACGGGTTGCAGAGACTGCATACGATAGGCTATCGACAATGCTTTGGTACTACCTGGCATCGACTTCTGTTTCCCCTTCTGGCTTGGCCTTCAGTCTTACCTTATCATGGAGAGGGGTGGTGACTGAATTTGCATCGTCCATTCCAAAGCATTCGAGGATGGTTCGGATGTATTTGCTTTGCCTGAGGCAAATCGCACTGGAGTCGTACCGTTGTATTTTCAAGCCTAGGAACTGCTTTGCTTTTTCACGGTCGGTCATCTTATATTCTTTCTTCAGTACTGCCTTGAGTTCTTCTGCAGCTTCAGAGGCTGATGGTGGGTAGAATATCTGGGTGTCGTCAATGTAAAGGAGGAGAAAGACACCGGAACGAAGGTATAGATTTTCATCAGCATGAGCTCGTATACAGCCTATCGACAGGAGAAACTTGTTTATGGTGGCATGCCATAGGAGGGGTGCTTGCTTGAGCCCGTAGATAGCTTTGTTGAGCTTCGAAGCCGTTCGTGAAGATTTGATTCTCGGAGCTGTTCGGCGTACTCACGTTCTCGGTGCTGTTCGGTGTACTCACGTTCTCGACCCTACTCACAGCGGAACGTGACTTGGCGCATGAGTTGTGAGTAGATTTGTGAGTTGATTTGTGGGTAGAGTTGTGAGTAGAGCTGGCCGGGAGCGGCTCGTTGATCAGCCAGTCGATGCCTTCCGGAAGCTGCATGTATACGTCCTTGTTGATTGCTAGATTCAGGAATGCAGTGACAATGTCGAGCTGATCGATTTTCCATCCTCCCTGGGTGGCACAACTCATTAGGTAGCGAAGGGTAGGCAACTTACTATCCGGAGCATAGGTCTCCTCAAAGTCAACACCTTGTACCTGCTCATATTCTTTGATAACAAGCCGAGCTTTATATCTCAGAGTACCATCGGGATTCATCTTGGTCTTATATACCCACTTGCACCCTATAGGCTTGCTGTAGGCATATTCCACAGGGGTAAAGGTATCGTTCTCCAACAGAGATGCGTACTCCTGCTGTATAGCAGCCTTCCACTGTCGCTGAAGAGGGCTATTCATAGCTTCTCTGTACGATTGTGGGTCATCATCAGTCGATACATCAGCCGCCAGGGTTGTACCGACCCTGGCTGCCCGTCTTGAGTGGCTCCTGGTCAGCATACGGTGCTGCGAAGGAGAAGCGTTCGGAGCCCCATCGGGCACGCTTTGTAGATCTAGCACAGGTGCTTCTTCCACTGACCCCATTCCCGCTGGTGGGGTTATCATTTTTTCCAGTGGATCTAGCGCAGGTGCTTCTTCCACGGACCCCATTCTCGTCAATGGGTTTGCTGTAGATGTGTCTTTGGGTGGAAGTACTAGCACAGGTGCTTCTTCTACTACTTCGGTAATGACCGGATCCTCTTCTGGCAATCCCAGCGGATCGATGCCACTCTCGTTGTCGAGCATGCCGTTGTCGAGCATGCAGGATGTATATGCAGTCTGGCTCTCATCGAAGTAAATATCTGAGCAGTTGATGGCCTTACCGAAATCGGGATCCCAAATTCGCCAGATCTTGGTAGTGTCATGGATGTATCCGAACATCATACAGGCTTTTACGCGCGTGCCCATCTTTGTATCCATCCTTTGAGATTTCAGGATATGCTTCCTCACCACACATCCGAAGTGCTGAAGGTGGTCCTGTGACACTGGGGTTGTCTCATAACCGGAGTGGGGAGAGAATCAAAGGTAATCAGGCTACTTTCGATAATTCACAGCGGAATAATCTTAGATCTTGTGTGTGGTTTCGGGGGGTAGTGTTCGTGGGGACGTTCGTGCCGATCTCCCTCTGTCGAGGTGAGAAATCCCCCTTTTTATCAATGAGCGCGCGAGTGAGAAGTGGTGATCCAGACCATACTTTTTCTCGGGGGAGGCGTGTGTCTTCTCCTCGAGGTATGGGTGGGTTGGACTTGGATTCCTCTGAGGTGGTTGCACCTCGTTGGAACGTGGGCGGATTCATTGGTCCTGGCCGGGGTGTTGATAAGGGAGATGAGTTTCCATTTGTATTGCTGCATGTGTGATGCGGCCGAGCTGGGACTCCGGCTCGAGAGCTCCCTGCTCACCCTGAGGTGAGATGGTCTGCCTGAGGGTCATGCAGCCAAGCGGGGTCTCTGGTCCAGAGCTTCCATCCACCCTGGGGTGACGTGGCTTCCTCTCCCTGAGGTAGTGGGGCCACTTCCAGAACTGCATGAGAAATGCAGCTGCTCGTTTATACAAATTGTTTCCCTCATCTTCGGAGTTCTAACTCCTGTGGCCGGTGTCTCGACCGAGGGCTAGACTCTGTTTCCTTATCTCTCGCCTAGACTCTCTGATTCCCTAGCCACGGTCTGAGCCTCCTTCGTCCTTTAGCCACAGAATCATCTCCTTCTAGCTACATACTCGTGATAATTTGTTCAGGTGTAACACTACCTCCCCTCTCCCTTAGCCTTGTCCTGAGTGCTAATTCTTTCTCTCTAAGTAGCCGGTCTCTTTCTGTGTTCGTTTTTCCGTGGGGTAACTTTTGTGATGTGGTTGCCGTGACAGGTGGTGTCACTTACCGTGACTGTAGTCCTCCTCCCCGACAGCCCTCCCAGCCACCGGATCAGGGCATGACTCTGTAATCCGTCGGCATGACTGGGCCCTCTGAGTAGGCCGGTACGTACTCGTACTGTCGTGTCATATTGAGTCATACTCGCCGCCGCGCTGCGTCAAGGCTTTGGCCGGCTCGGTGGGGTTCTGGGGTCGCAGTCGGCCGAGGGAATCGGGAGAGGCATAGTGTCCTTCGTGCTAGTAACCTGTATACTCGGCAGTGACCGCGTTCACGTCCTTCCGGGGGGAGACTAGTATGCTAGAGCAGTGACAGAGCTATTGGGGACTCGCTTCACCGCTTGTGTGACGCCTGCGCTGGTTCCGCCAGTCCGAGTCGGTCGCCGAGAGGTCGACACGTCTGTTTTGAATGGTTTTCCTGACTCTCAACGTTTTTCGTTCGCGTGCACTCCTCGTCGGGCATCCGGTCGGTGGCTTTTCCGTGGTTGCCCAAGCAGCGGCTCCTTTTGTCGGTCTTGTTTTGGTGCGGAGGTCCTCTGTCCCTTCAGCCCACTACTGCCAGGTCCTCCGCGAGCCGGTAGTCTTTCGGCGCGTCTGGATTCCATTGGTGAAACTCCCAGAGTTTCTCCAGGCCACCTACTGAGAAGTTGTCGAATGGTTCTTCCGTCCAATCCTTGCATTCCGGATAGTCGAGCCATTTGACCAGGTAGAGGATTCGTTTGTGGTTTCCCTGGCCGCGTTTGACCGCGGACATAACCTCATCCACGTCGTATTCTTCTGACTGTTCGATGTCGTCGGCCTCTCGCAATACCTTAGATGGATCCGGAGGTGCTCGGTGCTCGCTGGTTCGGTAGGGTTCGAGCAGTGACACATGGAAAACATTGTGTATTTTCCATTTGCGGGGAAGCGTGAGTCGTACCGCGAGCGGGGAGATGATTTTCTCGATTTGGAAGGGACCATGATTCTTGTGATCCAGCTTCTTCGAGGGTCGGAGCGTTTTGATGTTGCGTCCGCTGAGCATCACCAAGTCCCCCACTTGGAATGCTGGAGGTTCCTTCCGTGTTGGGTCCGTATATCGCCGCATTCGTTCCTGTGCCTCTTTCAGCCCTTTTCGGGATTCGTCGTGCACGGTGTTTATCCAATGGGCGTATACTTTGCTGGCCGGGTTGAGAGGCTCCATCGATGCCGGGTTCATGGCCACCGGGTGAAAGCCGTAGTTAGTGTAGAACGGGGACATCCCGTTTCCTGTCGTGACAGAGTTGTTATACGCGAACTCCACCATTGGTAACAATCGTACCCAGTCGTCTTGTTCCTTGCTAACGAATGCTCGGAGGTAGGCCTCGATCGTTTGGTTGAGCCATTCCGTTTGTCCATCGGTTTGCGGGTGGAACGCAGTCGACATTCCGGGCCTAATTCCGGATAGTCGAAGAAACTCTTTCCAGGTTTCGGAAGTAAAGCGGGAGTCTCTATCCGACATGATATCTGTGGGGAGGCCGTGGAGCTTCCATATTTCCCAGGCGAATATGACCGCTAAGTCTGCCGCCGTCTTCCCTCCTTTCCGCAGCGGGAGGAAATGTGCCATCTTGGTGAATCGATCGATGACTACCCAAAGCTGGTCGCATCCTTCTGATTCCGGAAGTTCTGTGATAAAATCCATGGCTATTGACTGCCAAGGTGCATACGGAAGCTCTAGTGGCGAGGATAGTCCGTATGGCTGATGTCGAGAGGTCTTGTTCTGCTGATATTCCGGGCAGCTTCTGATGAAGTCGATGATCCGCTTGTTCATTTTTGGCCACTAGAAGTTTCGTCGGATTAGTTCGATGGTCTTGTCCTGGCCCATGTGCCCGGCTACCTTTGTGTCGTGTTCTGATTCCATTATCTGCTGTATCAGTCCGTTCGGGACCCAGAGTAGGTTCCTTCGAAGCATCAGGCCGTTTTCGATTCTTATTTCCTTAGCCTTCTGGTCCTTCGGTGCCGGCTCTTCTGCCATTGCCTCCTGTTCCATTGCCTGCTTGTAGTTGTTGTCTTTCTTTCCTTCTTCCTTGATCCTTTCCAAGAATTCCTTTGACCATTTTCTTGCTGGGAGTGATGATAATCGGGCCGATAAGCAGATGAAGGTGCTTGCCAGTCATTCTTCGAAATGGTTTTTTCTCAAAACCGACGTTATTGGCTGGTTTTCCACCCCCCCCTTTTCAGGGCGGTACTCCGAACGCCTAGAAAGGGCATCTGGTTTCCCATTCTGGGTTCCCGGTCGGTAATAGATTCTGAAATCGATGCCGGCCAGCTCTTGGGCCCAGCGAGCCTGCCGTCGGTTTAGCACTTTCGTTGTTGTAAAGTACTCCAGGTTCTGGTGGTCAGAGCAGACCTGGACCTGGTGAGTCGCCCCCTCACAGTACCGTCTCCAGTGTTTGAAGGCGTCTACCACCGCCAAAAGTTCTTTGTCATGGATTTCGTAGTTGATCTCCGCTGGCTGGAACTTCCTGGAGTGGAATGCTACCGGGTGTAGGCGGTTTTCCTCGTCGCGTTGCGATAGTACGGCTCCGATTGTGAAATCTAAGGCGTCAGTTTCGATGATCACCGGTTTTGCTGCGTCAAAGTGTGCTAAGACTGGCGCTGTTGTAAAGTGCTACTTTAATTCCTTGAAGGCCATTTCTGCTTCCGGATTCCAAGCCCATTCTTTTCCTGCCTCCTTCTTGGTTAACTCTGTTAGGGGTCTGGCTACTCGGAAGTAGTCTTGGATGAAGCGTCGGTAGAAGTTAGCAAACCCGAGGAATGATTGGACGTCCGTGAGGGAGTTCGGTCTTTGCCAACTTAGCACTGCTTCCACTTTTTCTTGTGACATCTTGATCCCTTCTTGACCGATGATGTAGCCCAGGAACTCTACCTCGTGAGTTTTCCAGACGCATGAGGGGTAGTAAGAAGCATGGCATTTCTAGAAGGTGGGGCGGCGGCTTCTTAAGGGAAGTCCGCCGCCACTAGCGCTAGCCACTAGCGTCACTCTGTGACTACACACGACGAGCCCTAAGTGCAACCCTAGACGGCACACCAGTGTGGCGTCCACTGTATCCGGAATCCTCCTCCTACAACCACTCCCATCTCAAAAAAACAAGCTCCC
>Ga0307508_10000715_pt1 | contig 39415 bp, 42 predicted proteins | sample 9_EM_MG_FD_203089 | JGI IMG/M metagenome (GOLD analysis project Ga0307508, IMG submission 203089) | Populus trichocarpa ectomycorrhiza microbial communities from riparian zone in the Pacific Northwest, United States - 9_EM | ecosystem: Host-associated > Plants > Roots > Unclassified | place... | reverse complement strand
CTGCGCAGCTTCGTGGCCGAGCCGATGCGCTTCGGCCGCATGTTCCTGGCCGGCGACGCCGCCCACATCGTGCCGCCGACCGGCGCCAAGGGATTGAACCTCGCCGCCAGCGACGCCTATTACCTGTCGGAGGGATTGCGCGAATATTACGACGAGAAGTCGTCGGCCGGTATCGACGCCTATTCGGAACGAGCGCTGACGCGGGTCTGGAAAGCGGTACGCTTCTCCTGGTGGATGACACAGGTCCTGCACAAATTCCCGGATACCGACGGCATCGGCGCGCGTATCCAGCTCGCCGAGCTGAATTATATCGCAAGCTCCAACGCGGCGATGACGTCGATGGCGGAGAATTACGTTGGGCTGCCGTTTTAGAGTCGTGGTGTGATACGCTTGTCGCGGGCTCTGTTCCGCCCGTCCCGTTTTTGGAAGGGGCCCGCCCTTCAGGGGGGGTACCGATAATGCTCACGCTCTATTTCGCGCCCGGCGCGAGCTCGATGGCCGCGCACATCGCGCTGCATGAGATCGGCATTCCCTTCGAAGCGAGGCCGATGTCGTTTTGCGGCGGCGATTTGCGCGCGCCCGACTATCTGAAGCTCAACCCGGAAGGCAAGGTGCCGACGCTCCTCGTCGACGGGCGTCCGCTGACGGAGGTTGCGGCGATCCTGTTCTTTCTCGCCCGCCGTGGTCCGGAAGCCGCTCTGTTGCCGCACGACAACCTCAAGGCCGAGGCGCAGGCCCTGTCCTGGATGTCGTTCATCGCCTCGACGCTGCATCCGGCCCGGCGGCAGGGGCTGGAGCACGCGAAGGAGGTCTACGCCATCGCCGACAGGCGGCTCGGCAGCGGCTGGGCGATCGAGACGTATTCGATCGCCGACATTCACCTGTTCCGGCTTTACTGGCGCTTGTCCAATTCGCTAAAGCCAGCACCAGGGACGTTCCCGAATCTCGAGGCGCATTACGCGCGGATGATGGCGCGGCCCGCGGTGCGGAAGACCATCGAAATCGAATCCGCCGTCGGATATGAATTGCCGCCGTGACCTTGTTGTCATTCCGGGGCGATGCGAAACCTCGAACTACCATGCGCAATTGCGCATCTGAGGTCTGGCGCTAGCGCACCATCCCGGAATGATCGGAGAGCGGCGGCGGCTTGATCTGAAAATTGCGGGTTGTGGCCAGCACCGCCCCGCATCGCATCTCTCGTCCCGCAGACACGACGTAGACGTCGGCCGCGCCGACCGAATTGGTGCGGCCCGCCTGCAGCACCCTGCCCTTCGCCCGCAATTTCTCGCCCGCGGCGACGCCAGTCATCTTGATGGTAAAATCAAGCGTTGCCAGCGCCCATCCTCGCGGCAGCAGCGACAGGCAGGACGTCGCGGCCGCCACATCGCCCGCTGTGCCGACCAGCGATGCCGGGAATTGTCCCGGCGGCCCCGAAAACCGCGCGACGAATGGCAGTTCGATAACGACCTCCCCAGGCACGATCGAGACGAATTGAATGGCGTATTCCCGCACGAACGCCAATGGGGCGATGAACGATTCAATCTCCGCCTGATCGAGGCGATCCCGCGCGTCATCCATGGCTTCATCCCTCCGCTGCCTCGTTATGATGCCGCGGGGCGCTTTCGCCGCGGCGTCTTGATCTGCAGTGCGGCCCCGAGCGCCTTGGCGACATCCTCGATCGGCCGCGCGCTTGCCTCGACCCGCGCCAGGATCAGCGCGCCCTCGAGCGAAGAAACCGTCAGGGTCGAAAGCCGCTTTGCCTCGGCCTTGCCGAAACCATCGCGGACCAGCGCGCGGGCGATCACCGCGCACCAGCCGGCGAATGCGTCGCGCCCGGCGGCGGCCATCTCGGTCGACTGCGGTGCGGCCTCAAGCAATGTGGTCGCGATCGGGCAGCCGTCGCGGAAGCCGGACTTGGCCATCCAGCCGGCCAAGAGCTTGCAATAGGCGCGGATCATCGCCGCCGCGGTGTCGTGGTCCTGCGCGAGCTTCTCCAGCGTCGTCACCACGACAGCGCCCGCGAACCGTACCGCGGCCTCGGCAATCTGATCCTTGCCGCCGGGAAAGTAATGATAGAGCGACCCTTTCGGGGCGCCGCTCACCTCGGCGATCTCATTGATGCCGGTCGCCGCATAGCCGTTGCGCCGGAATAGCGTTGCCGCCGCCCGCACAATCGCGCCGCGATGCCTTGGCGGGGTCGACATGCTGCCATCCGTTGCGCTTGTTCGAACGTCATTCTATATAGACCGGTCTAGATAGTCCACTCGGTTTCAAGCACGTGCCGAAACGCCGTTTAAAACTTTGTAGGCGGTGAAACCGTCGCGGCGATCGCGTTCAATGGCGCAGTCGATTGCCAATTCGCGAGCGAGATATGACAACGGACACCACGTCTCCCGACATCCCCGCAGGCTTCGAGCCGCATTTTCGCAAGAGCCCGCTGACCGATCCCTGGGAGCCGCTCTATTCGAAACGAACCGAGCGGGCCGTGATCATGGGAGTGCGGCTCGCCAGGCCGCACACTAATGCACGCGGGCTGATCCACGGCGGGCTGATTGCAGCGCTGGCCGACAACGCGATGGGCTATAGCTGCGCGCAGGTGATGGGCGGCCAATCCTCGCTGCTGACGATTTCCCTCGCGGTCGATTTCATAGGCTCCGCGCAGATCGGGCAATGGCTCGCGGTGGAGAGCGAGGTGATCCGCACCGGCGGCACGATCTGCTTCGCGCAGAGCCTGATCAAGGCCGATGCGGCCGTGATCGCGCGGGCGAACGGCACGTTTCGGGTGGTGGCGAAGAAGGAGTAACTGTCGTTCGGGCGCGTGCGTCCACCTCCTCGTCATGCCCCGCGAAAGCGGGGCAACCAGTACGCCGCGGCAATCATAGGCATCGAGACGCCTGCGTTTACTGGATCACCCGCTTTCGCGGGGCATGACGGCTGGGGTTTGCCGAACGCGCATCCCGCAATGACGTTCATGTCCCAAACCGCCAGTCGCTGATCTCGGCCACGAGATCGATGAAGCCGCGGACCTTGGCCGACAACAGCCGCGACGTCGGATAGACGATATGGACCGGCAGCACCGGTTGCTCGAATTCGGCCAGCACGATCTTGAGACGACCGTGCTTGATGGCGGAAGCCGCCTGATAGGCCATGACCCGCGTCAGGCCCCCGCCCTGCTCGGCATGCTCAATCGCGGCGTCGGCGCTGTTGGTGATGAAGCGCGGCGCGGGGTCCACGCGCAGCTCCTGCCCGTCCCTGACGAAACGCCAGTCCGCGGTAGCTCCGAACTGGATCGTCTGGTGGGCGACAATCGCCTCCGGCGCCTTCGGTTCGCCGTGCTGCTTCAGGTAGGAGGGCGAGGCCACCACGATCCGCCGCATGGCGCCGACCTGGCGCGCGACCAGGCTCGAATCCGCGAGATGCCCGATACGCACCGCGAGATCGACGCCATCCTCGACCAGGTTGACGATGCGATCGGCAAGCCGCAATTCGCAGGACACGTCCGGATAGCGGGACAGATAGGCCGACACCACGGGGCTGACATGGAGGCGGCCGAAGCCGACGGGTGCCGATACCACCAGCCGCCCGTTCGGCCGGCTGCGCTCGGCCTGCACTGATCCCTCCGCCTCCTCGACATCGGCGAGGATTCGTCTGATACGCTCCAGGTAGCGCGCGCCGACATCGGTCAGCGCGACATTGCGCGTCGTCCGCTGCAACAGCCGCGCACCCAGATGTTCCTCCAGGCCCGCAACGAGCCGGGTTACCGCCGATGGCGACAAAGCGAGCTTGCGCGCCGCCGGGGCAAAGCCCTGCAAGTCGGCGACCGCGACGAAAGCCTGCATGGCGTGAATCCGGTCCATGGCATTATTGCATATATTGCAATGATAAAGTGTCAATGAGGCAGATTGCCAAATTTTCGAAAATACTCATTTTGTGGCGACGAGGACGGCGCCGCGACGCCCCGAGGAGATCCTTCGATGATCGAGAGTCAAACCTACGCCAGCGATGTCGCCTTTACGCCAACGGTCAAGTCGATCCAGACCCGCAAGGGATCGCGCGAGGCCTATGCCTATGCCGAACAAAAGGGCTGGCGCACCGAGATCGATGAAAATCTCGCGGCATTCCTCAGCCAGGCCAACAGCCTTTACCTCGCCACCGCGAACCGCGACGGTCAGCCCTATATCCAGCACCGCGGCGGACCCAAGGGCTTCGTCAAAATCCTCGACAAGTCCACGCTGGCCTTCGCCGACTTTGCCGGCAATCGGCAATACATCACGCAAGGCAACCTCGCGGAGAATCCGAGGGCCTACATCTTCGTGATGGACTATGCCCACCGCCGCCGGGTCAAGATCTGGGGCGAGGCACGGATCGTCGAGGATGATCCGGCGCTTGAGGCCTCGCTGATGCCGAAGGGCTACAAGGCGCGCCCGGAGCAGGTCATCCTGTTCAAGGTTGCGGCCTGGGACACCAACTGCCCGCAGCACATTCCGCAGAAGTTCGACGCGGCCGATGTGGCGACCGCGCTGGCCGCTCGTGATGAACGGATTGCTGAGTTGGAAGCTGATCTGGCGACGCTGAAGGGGCAGCCCGGCGCAGCAGGCTAGGCGGCCTGTTGCTGCAGATTCCACGCGAACTCCGGATAGTACTGCAGCATCATCCGGTCGACATAGGCGGCGAGATTCCTGAAATGCGCGGTGCGCTCGCGCAATTGCGAGGCGAAGAAGGGCGTCAGAATGCCTGCGAGCGCGCCGAAAGCCGTGGCGTCGGTCCCGCAGGGACGCTCCCCCATCAGATAGGGCTTGTCCCCGAGCTGGACCGACAGTGCAAACAGCGAGCGGACCGCAAGATCGACGTCCTCGTCCGGGGCGTGACGCCCAAGCCCGCTCAAGAGATAGTTCTCGGCGACGCGGAACTGGGCGTCTTCGCGGAGCTTTTCGCGCATGTGCTCCGGCGCCCCGTCGAAGAAATGCGCCGGCCCCTTGGCGAAGTTTTCGTCATCGACCCAGCGCGCGCCGATCAGCCCCCAGTAGACATGGTGTTCGATCATCCGTTCGAACGCCCAGGCCTGTGCGCGCGCCTGCAAACTGAGCGGGGCGTCAAAATCGAAACCATATTTGCCTTCGATATGCGCTCGAATGAAGGTCGAATCGGCGATGGTCTCCCCGTCGTCGAGGATATAAGGCAGCTGCCCCTTGGGGGAGGCCGGCGGCATCGCCTTTTCCTTGCGATAGGACAGACCGGCCATTTTCAACTGGACCTCGGTCTTGGTCACGAAGGGGCTGATTTCCGGCAAGCCGAAGCCAGTGCCAAAGCCGTAGAGTGTAATCATGTGAGGATCCCGATCTGTGGAAACGACGCTGGAAACCTAGTGTCCCCCTGCTGCCACCGTAGTGGCAGCAGGGGCGACGTGATCGGCGAAACCGGCCGTGCTCGCGATACGGCGCGCTGCGTTTCGGGCTAGCGTGAGGAGCTGCCCGCGGCAGCCGGCCAACACGACGCTGAGCGACCGCAACACCAGGGCCGCGAGCGCCCAGCGCAGGTCCGTGGAGCCCTCGTGAACCATCATCAGTTGTTCCAGCGCGAAGACCTGCGCGCGCCGGAATCCGCATCCATCAAGATTCGTCATGGACAAATTCCCTTCAATTGGGGTGTTGTCCCGGTATAGCCGCCACCTGCTGCCAACATGCTGTCAGCAGCATCGCGGCGCCCCGTAAGAAAAGAGACCTGCCAAGGAATCTGCCAAAGGAATCTGCAATGCGACGTGCCGACCGGCTGTTTCAGATCATCCAGGTGCTCCGGCGCACCCGAAACCCGCTGACGGCTGATGCGATCGCGGCCGAACTCGAGACCTCGAAGCGCACCGTCTATCGCGATATCGCGACCCTGATCGGTCAGCGCGTGCCGATCCGCGGCGAAGCCGGCATGGGCTACATCCTGGAAAAGGGATTTGACCTGCCGCCGTTGATGCTGACGCCCGACGAAATCGAAGCCGCCGTGCTCGGCGCGCAATGGGTGATCGGCCATGCCGACTCGGTGCTCGCGCGCGCCGCCGAGGACCTGATGGCGAAGATCGCCGATACCGTGCCCGAGCGGCTCCGGCCGTTCGTGCTCGAACCGGCGAGCCGCGCCCGCCCCGGCTGGAAAAAGGAACCCGACCGCATCGACATGGTGCGGACGCGCGCGCATATTCATGAAGGCAAGAAGATCGCGCTGCGCTATCGCGACGAACATGGCCGCGACAGCGAACGCACGATCTGGCCGATTGCCATCGGTTATCACGAGGCGGTCAGGATTCTGGCGGCATGGTGCGAGCTGCGAAAGGATTTTCGCAGCTTTCGTACCGACCGCGTCATCGATGCCGAATATCTCGATCAGGCCTATCCGGAGCGCCGCGCCACGCTCAGGGCACGCTGGCGCAGAAGTCTGGTATGGGAGCAGCCGAGCGATGTCTGATGTGAACGCTCCGGGTCCCGTTCAGGACAGCCCCTGCCAGGCCTGCGGCGCCTGCTGTTCCTATTCGTCGAACTGGCCGCGTTTTTCGACCGAGGACGACGCGGCGCTCGCCCTGATCCCTGCGGATATGGTCAACGAACGGCAGTCCGGCATGCGCTGCGACGGTGAGCGATGTGCGGCGTTGCGGGGCAAGGTCGGCGTCGCGACCTCCTGCGCCGTCTATGCGGTGCGGCCGGAGGTGTGCCGGACCTGCATGCCCGGCGACGCCGAATGTGGAATGGCGCGGCGACGGCATGGGTTGCCGCCATTGCCGCCTCGACCTTCGGCGCAGTGCTGATCGCGCGTGAGAGAGAAGGACCGATTGGGTTCTTGACGGATCGCCTTAGACGGCCTCCAGCTCGGCGACCTCGTCGTCGTCAAGGCCGTCGTCCATGGGTGCGATGGCGCTGAGCGGCCTCGTCGACAGCGTAATCGGCTTGCGGCCGCCGTAGGACGATGTCGGCGCGGGGCGAACGGCCGGCGCCTCCTGCCCCAGAGCGTAAAGCACGGAGCCGACGCGGCCGCCGATGCGGATCAGCTCGCGTTCGCTGCAGCTCGAGGCAATCGCGAGCGCCAGCGCATGCAAATGCGCGCGGCGGTAGCAAAACAGCGCCAGCATCGCCCGCGCTTCGGACGAGACGCTCTCGACCAGTTGTGGAAGGCCGTTTTCATTGGCACGGTACATAGCACCGAGCAACTCATCGCCAACCGGGCAGCTGTCATTGTCGTAGGCATCGCGGCTTCGCAGCATTGGGGTTCTCCCTCACGCGGACGATGCGGTCCAACACTCTAATGAAAGGTTAACCACGCAAGCCGGCAGAATACGGGGTGAACTTGCTTGCACTGTGCGAATCGAATCGAGCCGCGTGTGGTGCTTGAGAAGTTCTCTCGGCGAAACTGGCAGCAGCGACGACGACAACGGCCGAACCGCCGTGCTAGGAACGCGCCATCGCGAGGGAAGCAATCGATGCCCGTCACCGTCTCGGATCTGCGTCAATGCCCGGAATTCTTCGAGACGGTCGCCGACCGCATCTGGCAGGCGTGGTGGAAGGCGCGAGGCCATCCGCTCGACACCATCCGCGGCCAGCTGCGCGAGAACATGACGGCGTCGCCGATCCCGCTTGCGTTGGTCGCCCATCAAGGCGCGGCCTTCCTCGGCACCGCGTCGGTCATCGCCGCCGATCTCGACGAGCGACCGCAGTTTACGCCATGGGTGGCGGCGGTCTGGGTCGAACAGACCGCGCGCAGCCGCGGCATCGGCGCCGCCTTGGTCGATCATGCGGCGGAGGCCTGCTTCGCGCTCGGCTTCGCCCGCGCCTATCTCTGCGCCCGGCCCGAGCGTGCAGGCTTCTACGAGAACCTGGGCTGGACCGCCATCGAACGGGACGTCGGACCGCATCGAATGGGCGTGTTCATCCGCGACGCCGAAAGCGACGGCAGGCTCAGCCGTTCGCCGCCATGAAAATCGCCAAACCGAATCCGGTCAGATGATGCAGCGCCTGGTCAATCCCGATCAGGGTCCAGAACCACGGGTGCTCCGGCGTCATTCCGAAGGTCGACGAACACTTCCCCTTGGCACGGTCGACGGTGATGTGGATGACAAAATCGATCCCGGCGACGAACCAGAATTTCGGCATAACGATGAGGATCAGGATGGTCGCAACCGCCAGATGGATCAGGCAGTGGACCAGCAGCGGCAACGCCCAGCCGGTCTTCTGGTCCTTGCCGTAGGCCATCCAGGAGTTCTGCAGGACGAAGTCGGCAATGATGTGCTTGAAGGTAAGCAACAGCATCCAGCCGACCAGCGCACCAACCGGAACCGTCGACGACAATGGAGGAAATGACAAGCTTACGCCCTCGCTGAGACTAACCTCGGATCGGAGGGGATTGGCGCCGCCGACTCAAAATTCCCGAACCAAAGGCTTGCGTGTTCGATCAGAATCTTCAAATCCCCATGCGGCACTCGAATCGTCGGCTTGCCAGTGCCCACTGGCTTCCACAGTTCGTGCGCGACGATGAAGGGACGCATCACGAACTTCCGAACGCGAGCATCAGGAGCGTTCAGCGCAACTATCTTCTCAAACCCGGCAACTCGACCCATATTGCCCTTTTATGACATCTCCCGGACTGGAATGCACCTGTACGGACCCCAAAAAAACCACCGGCCGCGACCTCGCGCCGCTTGCGCTGCAAGGTAAGGGCAATTTGCAATCGGCCCGTGGCCGGATATCATCGGCCAGCAAGAAATTCTTGTTTCCTTTCCAATGCCCGGGTTTCGGCGCTCGTGATCCGTCACGGCAACCTTTTTTCACGACCTGCGGCAGGTCGCGCGCAATCGCAACTTCATGATTCCGGTGCCACTTTTCGGTTTGATATATCTCGACCGGATTGTCCGTTCGCAGTGCAGCAACCTTCGGTTGGCAGCCGAGATATCGGCCAAAATCCCGGGCCCCTGCGCCGATCCGCTGAATGGCCCTCGCCCGGGCGTAAAGGCCATGAGCGCTGAAGTCCCAAGGCCACTACCGGAACAGTCTTTGCCACCCGCGCAGGTCGTGCGGTCCGTCCGACAGCGAGGGCTCACTTCGCCGCCCTGATCGGCGAGAAGATCGAGCACGCGCGTTCGCCGGACGCGCTGGAAGCGCTGCAGGACGAACTCGAAACGATCCTGCGCGGCGCAATCATGGGTTGGCGCGACGGCACCATCAGTACCGACGGGCTGGAGACATTCAAGCTTGGCTATGAATTCGTGCGCGACGAGATCGGCATGCGCCACGATCATCTCAAGCGCCATGCCGGCGACTGTGAAGCCGCGGACAACGACGTCGTCGCGGTGAAGGCGGCGCAGAGCGCCTGAGCCTCGCTATCCCGCGGCGGCGCCGGTGTTCGATGTCAGCGCCTGCGCCCTGATTTGCGCGATGGCGCGTTTGAGCGCGGCCTGCCGCGAATCCAGTATGCAGGCGGCGCGCGCCTCGGTAACGGCGCCAGCGAGGTCGCCGAGCGGCAGGGCCCCGTCGAAGGTCGGCTTGGCAAGCCCGTCGATGATCGCATGCCAGTCGGCGAGCCCCTGCCGGTAAGTATCACCGTAGCCTTGCACCATGGTCGCAGTCTCGACGATCGCGGACACCGATTGCGGTTGCTTGTCGAGACAGCGCGCAATCATGTGGAGCCAGCGCTCGACCCAGGCGCGCTCCTCCTGATAACGCACCGAAAATCGTCGCCAGCGCCGCAACAACGCCTCCAGCTTCAGGCGGCGGATCCCGAAGCGGCTTTTGGTCGAGAAGCGGACCGCCATCCGCTTGTGCAGCCAGCCGATCCATCCGAGCACATCAAGCAGCGGATCCGCGGCCGGCGCCGGCAGCGCCCCGATCAGCTCATCGAGCCGGAATTTCAATTCGTCCGCGGTGCCGGACGCGCCGCTCTCAAACTCGGCGAGCTTCAGCTGCGCGATCCGGATCGGGTCTTCGTAGCTCATGCGCGTGGCCATCAGCCGCGCGATCTCGCAGAAGGTCGCGGCATCGACACCCGGCCGGCCGATGAACCGCTTCAGCCGATCGACATAGAGCTGCGCGTAGCTGACGCTCTGGTAGTCCGTCAGCAAATGGATACCGTCGCTGACAACAGGCGCAGCGCCGTCGGGCAGATTGTCGGGCAGAAGCGGCGGTGCGCCGTCGTCTTCGCCGACGACATCGGCGAGCAGATAGCGCAGCGAGGAGAGGATGCTGCCCACGTCAACCCCGAACCGTTACGAGGGCTTCGCCGCGGGCGTGGCCGCCACAATCTGCTGCTCCAGCCGTCGCTCCAGCGTGTCGAGGTTCTGGAACAGCCGGGCGCTGGCCAGGCGCAGGAAGTAGAAGCCGAAGGCCGGATTTTGCACGTAGAGCTGCTCGACCTGATCATAGCTGACGCTCAGGATCACGCCATCCTCGGTGCACTCGAGGGACTGGGTGCGCATATTGGAGGGCGAGAGCATGCCGAGCTCGCCGACGATGGCACCGACCGGCAATTCGATACCGGACTCCACCAGGCGAAACAGGCCACTGACGATGTAGAACATGCTTTCGGCCTTCTCGTCCTTGTAGAACAACATTTCGCCGGCCTTGCATTTGCGCTCGGTCATGAACGGCTTCAGCCATTCCATCGACAGGTCGCTGTTGACGGACTTTTTCACGTCGCGCACGAGCTGCAGCATCTGATGCAGCCGGTAGGTATTGAGCGGCAGCAGCACGGTGTGCAGCACCAGCGTCGGATAGTTGTGGGTCGGGATCGCCGTCGAGATCAGCACGATGTTGGTGAGAATGGCAAACACCCGGAGCGGGATCATGGTCCGCATCGACAGCGTCGCGACCACGAAGATCGAGGCAAAAAAGCTGCCGGCAGCGCCCGCGTGTTCGGCGAGGTGGGAGGTATCCATCGGGGCCAACCAGACGTTCGAGTGTGACGGCAGTCGCGCGCCGGGGCGGGCGCTCCCGCCATCCTGGGGTTCGCGGGAAGCTTTGATATATGGGGCCAAAAAGGCGAGGTTCTGAGCGAGATTGATCGCTGTTCCCAGAGAAAAATTCCACCCCTCGGGCCATGCCGTTGGCCCGGCAACGTCCGGGCCGGGAGGCCGCCGCGGGAGGGAACCGCAGGCCGGCCCCCTCGGCCAAATTGCCGAGACCACCGAGGCGCGAGTTCGCCGCGCCCATTGGCCTGGAACAATCTCGACACGCGAGCATCGTTGACGGCCTTCCCCCGGTCGGGGCACCCTTGTCCGATACCATCACCATGAGCGACAGGCGCCGCCTTTCAATGTCCAAGACGCAGGTTCTTTCCTCCTTCGCGCCTTTCGTCGCGGCGACCGCCGGCCGCAACATGACCAAGCCGGCCTATACGGCGGTTGCGATCGGCGTCCTCGCCATGGTGCTTCTGACGATCGATCCGACCTATGAAGCGGCGCATCACTGGATCGACGGCGTGCTGTGGACATGTCTGGCCTTCTTCGCGTTCGAATGGCTGGTCCGGATTCGACACGCGGTCGGATCGGGGCGAGGCTTCGCCTATCAGCTGTCGGGCCGTGGATTGGTCGACGCCGCCAGCGCGATCGCGGTGCCGGCCGCCCTGCTGTTCGGTGTGCCGCAGCGGACGGCATGGCTGCTTGCGGTGGTGTGGCTCGTCAAGGTGATCCCCGGCGTCCCCGGCCTCCGGCAATTGCGCCGGGTGCTGGTGCTGGAATCCGGTCCGCTGCTCAGCGTGCTGGTGATCTTCCTGACGGTGCTGTTTCTCGGCTCGGTCGCGGAATATGTCCTCGAGCGTGATGAACAGCCGGCGACCTTCGGCAGCGTGCCCGCGGCGCTGTGGTGGGCGGTGGTGACCCTGACCACGACCGGCTATGGCGACGTGGTGCCGATCACCCCGCTCGGGCGGATTGTCGCGGCGTTGGTGATGATTTGCGGTCTCGGCGTGTTCGGGCTGTGGACCGGTATTCTCGCCACCGGATTTGCCGCCGAAACGCGCCGCGACAATTTTCTCAAGACCTGGGAATCGGTCACCAAGGTCCCGTTCTTCGCAACCCTCGGCCCTTCCGCGATCGCCGACGTGACGCATATGCTGCGCACCATCGACCTGCCGCCGCGCGCCATGATCATCCGCAAGGGCCAGCAAGGCGACTGCATGTACTTCATTGCCTCCGGCGAGGTCGAGGTCGATCTCCCGGGAAAAAAAGTGCGGCTCGGCGAAGGCGCCTTCTTCGGCGAGATGGCATTGCTCGGCAGCAATCTGCGCTCCGCCAACATCACCACGACGCGGCTGTCGAAGCTGCTGGTGCTTGATCTCGTGGACTTCCGCCTTCTGATGGCGCGGCACCCCGATCTGGCGGAGACCATCGACGCCGAGGCGAAACGGCGCGAACTGGAGAACAAATGATGCAGTCCCCCTCGGCCGGTATCCACGAACCGGCAAGCCCACCGCATCTCGTCGTCGACGGTGCGCGGGCGACCATTCGCCTGAACCGGCCGCGGCACTTGAATCGATTACAGGCTGAAGACCTCGACGCGCTCCTGGAGCTGTTCGACCGGATCGAGGCCGATCCCGCCATCCGCGTGATGGTGCTGATCGGCACCGGAAGGGCCTTCAGCGCCGGCTACGACCTCGGTTCGATCGCCGAGCGCGCAAGAGGCAATCAGGAACAGACCGCCGGCTCCGCCTTCGAGGCCGTCGTCGATCGGCTGGAAGACCTCGGCGTACCGACGATCTGCGCGCTCAATGGCGGGGTCTATGGCGGCGCGACCGACCTGGCGCTCGCCTGCGACTTCCGGATCGGCGTCGATACCGCCGAGATGTTCATGCCTGCGGCGCGGCTGGGCCTGCACTACTACACCAGCGGTATTCGCCGTTACGTGTCGCGGCTCGGCGTCGACAACGCCAAGGCTCTGTTCTTGACGGCCGAGAAGATCGACGCAGCGCACATGCTGCGGATCGGCTATCTGACGTCGATGGTGCCGATCGCCGGGCTCGACGCAGAGGTCGACCGGCTTGCGCGCACGCTCGCGACCAACGCCCCAAATGCGGTGCGGGGCATGAAGCGCACCATCAACGAAATCGCCCGAGGACAACTGGACGTTGTATCCGCCGACCGCCGCCATCGCGACAGCATGCGCGGCAGCGAGATCGCCGAAGGCATCAAGGCCTTCGCGGAAAAGCGGCCGCCCAGATTCTAGGGTGCGATAGGACTAGCTTGAAATTACCGTCGCGCTTTCGTGGCTGCGTGAGGCGAATAAGGTGTTCCTTGCAGCGCAAAACATCCGCGAAGGAAGGTCGTGCGAAAAAAATGAAACGATGATTGGAATAATCCGGCCGCATCGTGGTCTTGTATCGTCCACGGCTGCATCAAGCCGAATCAGCAATCTTGACTGGTCTCCTGTCGCCTTCCCGTTTTGCAGTTGACTGCGGGTTGTCCGGGACTAGCTTGATCGTGGGGCGGGAGACAAGGGAATGCAGGGCTTGGAGCCATATTGGGGCCGGCGTGCGCTGGATTTCGTCGATGCGATCGAGGCGTCGGACAACTCGGCCAGCGTGATCTCCCAGTTCGAAAAGATGATCGGCGATCTCGGCTTTCACGGCTACATCATGGCGGGCATTCCGACGGCGGGCCAGTCGCTGGTGGAGACAACCATCGCCAACGGCTGGCCGACGGAATGGTTCGAACTCTACAACCGTGAAAACCTCAGCGCCGCCGATCCGATCCCCCGGCATTGCCTCAAGATGTTGAACCCCTTCGAGTGGAAGGACGCACCCTACGACTCTCAACACGACCGTGCCGCGCACAGCGTCATGATGCGCGCTCGCGATTTTCGGTTTCATCAGGGCTTTTGCATCCCGATCCACTATGATGATTCGACCGGAGCCGTCAGCATCGCCGGTGAGCGGCCCTATCTCGACGCGGAAACCAAGAGCGCGCTTCACCTCATGGCGGTCTTCACCCATGGCAGGCTGCGCGCCCTTTGCCGCCCGGCGGTAGCGACGTCCGGGCGGTGCCTCTCGGCCGCCGAGGCGGAGGTCTTGCGCTGGGCGGCGCGCGGCAAGACAGCCTGGGAGACCGGTCAGATCCTCGGGCTTTCGGAGCGCAATGTGCGCTGGCACATCGAGGAGGCACAGCGCAAGCTCATGACGAAAAACAAGACGGCGACCGTTGCATTGGCGCTTGTCAAACGGGAAATCAGCCTCTGAACTGGGAATTCTTCCAGTGGATCAATTCTGATCCATCGGCATTCTCATCGTTCGATTGAATCGCAATCGAAGGTGAGCCCGATGTCAGAGATCCACGTCGTTCGCAAGGACAACCGGCAGCTCTACGAGAGCTATTTCGATCCCTATTTTCGGCTGCGGCACGACATCTACGTCAAACAGCGCAAATGGATGGCGCTGGACCGGCCCGACGGGCGCGAGATCGATCAATTCGACACTGACGAAGCGGTCTACCTGTTCTGCCTCGACGAGGGCCGCTTGATCGGCGGCATGCGCGCCGTGCCGACACTGAGCCCGACCCTGATGAGCGAGATCTTTCCCCATCTCAATATTCGCGGACCGATCCATCGCCCGGACGTCTACGAGCTCTCGCGAATTTTCGTCATACCGGAGCGCCGTGGCGAGCACGCCGGCCCGCGCATCGACATGCTGCTTCTGACCGCGATCATGGAATACGGCATCAGCACCGGACTCACCGGATTTTCCATCGTGCTGGAATCGTGGTGGCTGCCCCGGTTCGAGCGCTGCGGCTGGAAGGCGCACCCGCTCGGCCTGCCGCAAACAATGGATGGCATGGCGGTGCTCGCGGTGCTGGTCGATTGCGATGAGGCGACATGGGCATCGCTTTGCGGCCAGATCGGCCTCTCCAAGCCGACCTTGACCTGGCGCGGGCTCGCCGGCGTCAATCGACGGGCACTGCCGGCTCTTTCGCCTCCTGCTCGACCAGCCGTTCAGCCAGCACGATCAGCTCATCGCGATGCCGGGGATTGCGCAGCTTGAGAAAGAATCGCATCAGCCGGAGAGCCGAGGCGGTGGTCTCGTCGACCTTCAGGGGTTCAGGCTTTGACGACATCTGGATTCAACCCATTACTGACATTCCGGATTTGACGACGTGACCGATCCATCACTCGACACGATCATAGAACGACTGCAATTAAGCATTGTGTCCGCAAGATCAATGCAACTCAAGGTACTGGAACGAATTTTGTCAATAGCGCTGCTCGAAGCATACGAGACCAGAATTAAGGCCGGGGCCGCGGAAGACAACGGCCACTCGCCAGGCAACGGCCACGCATAGATCGTCCAGTGCATAGTCAGCGGAACTGATGCACCAGGATGCGGGCGCTGCAACGCGGCATAGCATCGCTGCAGCGCGATCCCGGGCACAGGGAACAGGATTGCTGTCGCAACAAACGGAAAGCGGGTTTGCGCGAGCGAAGATCGTGGGCCAACAAAGCGATGATATCGTGATGCGATTTTGTCCAACCAGCCCAAGATTTAGGCGTCGACAAAGGTGACAGTGTCGGCGATGGCCGCGCGGGTGGTGCGATAGCTGTTCGCCTTGTGCTCGCCGTCGGGATATCCGAAGGAAATGCCGCAGACTACCCGCCGGTCGCCGGCCAAACCGAAATGCCTGCGCACGACCTCGGAATGAAACGCCAGCGCTGCCTGCGGAATAGTGGCGATCCCCAATGCCTGTGCGGCCAACATGAAGCTCGTGACATAGCCGCCACAGTCGATCGCGCCGTAGACGCCGAGCGCCTCGTCGGTGTGGACGATGGCAACATGCGGCGCGCCGAAGAAGTTGAAGTTCTCCAGCGCCTGCCTGGCGTAGCCCGCCTTGTCGCCCCTCGGAATTCCGAGCGCGTTGTAGAGCTGGAAACCGCTTTCGCGCCGCCGCTCCAGATAGACGCCGCGATATTCACGCGGGAACGGAAAGTCGCCGGTGTTCGGCCGGCCGCTCGAAGCCGCCGCGTAGATCACGTCGCGGAATCTTTTCGTCGCAGGTCCGGATGCGATTTCGAGCCGCCAGGGCTGGCTGTTGCACCAGGATGCGGTCTTTTGCGCCGCAGCGAGGATACGTTCGATGGTCGCCCGCGCGACCTGTTCAGACCGGAAGGCGCGGCAGGAGAAGCGCTCCGCGAGCAATTCTTCGAGAATTTCGATCGACGCGGTTTCGGTCTTGCTGTCCATCACTTCATCGCCTTTGCGGGAGTGGTGTCTTGGGCGGGCATCGCGGCACGACGCTCTCCCAACCGTCATTCCTGGGCGCGTAGCGCGAACGACGATGTGCAATTGCACATCGGAGAATCCCGATCAACAGCTTCGGGATTCCGGGTTCGAGGCTTTGCCTCGCCCTGGAATGACAACTCGTTAAGAGCGTCCCCTGGTCGGGATCTTGTTGAACGGCACGTCCTTGTCGACGCGGATGTCTCCGGGCAGCCCCAGCACGCGCTCGGCGATGATGTTGCGCAGGATCTCGTCGGTGCCCCCGGCGATGCGCATCGACGGCGAATTCAGCAGCATCTGCTGGAACTGGCCGCGCGCCTCGTCCTCCGACGCGCCCGTCAGCACGCCGGCCGCGCCTTCGAGATCCATCGCGTAAGTCGCAATATCCTGCAGCATCGAGCCCGCGACCAGCTTGCCGATCGAATTTTCCGGCCCCGGTCGTTCGCCCTTGGACAGCGCCGAGATCGCGCGGTAGCTGGTATATTTCAGCCCGCTCGCCTTCACCGCCCAGCTCGCGAGTTTTGAGCGCGTGGCGCGATCGTCGATCGCAGGTCCGTCCTCCGTCATCAGATTCGAGCAGAACTCGAACATTTCAGGAAAGCCGGTTGCGAGCCGCGAACCGATCGACATGCGCTCGTTCATCAGCGTGGTCAACGAGACGCTCCAGCCCTCGCCGACTGCGCCAAGCCGCTGCGAATCGGGAATCACGACGTCGGTGAAATAGACCTCGTTGAACTCCTGCATGCCGTTGGCCTGCTTGATCGGCCGCACCTCGACACCCCGGCTCTTCATGTCGAGAAAGAACATCGTCAGCCCCTTGTGCTTGGGCACGTTGGGATCGGTGCGGGTGATCAAGAGACCGTAGTCGGAATAATGCGCGCCCGAGGTCCAGATCTTCTGGCCGTTGACGATCCAGTCACTGTCCTTCTTTTCCGCGCGGGTGCGAAGTCCCGCAACATCGGAGCCGCCAGCCGGCTCGGAAAACAGCTGGCACCAGATCTGCTCGCCGGAGGCGAGCTTGGGCAAGTAATGTCGTTTGTGCTGCTCGCTGCCATAGGCCATCACCGTCGGCCCGCACATGCCCTCGCCGATCTGGAACGGCTGCGTCAGCTTGCCGTAGATACCCTCCTCCTGCTGCCAGATCACGCGCTCGATCGGCGTGGCGCCGCGGCCGCCATAATCCTTCGGCCAGTGCAGGCAGGCCCAGCCGGCGTCAGCCTTCTTCTTCTGCCAGGCCTTGCCGACCTCGACGATGTCGCGGTTCTGCAATCTGATCCGGCCGAGCGAGGATGACGAGAGTTCCGCCTCGAGCTCCTTCGGCGCATTGGCGTCGATCCATTTGCGCGCCGTGGAGCGGAAATCGGCTTCCTGCGGGGTGTCGTCGAAGTTCATGGCGAGCCTCTCAAGTTTGAATTCGCATCGGTACCTCTCCTCATGGTGAGGAGGCGCTCTTGCGCTGTCTCCGGATGATGCTCCGCATCATTCGGAGAACCATGAGGCCCATCCTTCGAGACGCCGCGCTTCGCGCGGCTCCTCAGGATGAGGTCGTGTTTATCCCCGTCCCTTGGTCGGTATCTTGTTGAACGGCACGTCCTTGTCGACCCTGATGTCGCCGGGCAGACCGAGCACGCGTTCGGCGATGATGTTGCGCATGATCTCGTCGGTACCGCCCTCGACCCGGGTGCCGGGGCTGCGCAGCAGCATCGCCTGGAACCGTCCGGCCAACTCGGCTTCCGGACCGCTCAGCACACCGGCCGCGCCCTGCAGGTCGAGCGCGTACATCGCAACCTCCTGCACCATGGCACCCGCAACCAGCTTGCCGATCGAATTCTCCGGTCCCGGGCGCTCGCCCTTCGACAGCGCCGAGATCGTGCGCATGCTGGTGTATTTCAACCCGCTGGCCTTCACCGCCCAGGTCGCGAGCCTGGAGCGGACGTTGCGGTCGTCGATCGCCGGGCCATCCTCCAGCATCAGGCTGCTGCAGAACTCGAACAGCTCCGGGAAGCCGGTCGAAACACCGGCGCCGATCGACATACGCTCGTTCATCAGCGTGGTCAGCGACACGTTCCAGCCGTCATTGACCGCGCCGAGGCGTTGATGATCGGGGATCACGACGTCGGTGAAATAGACCTCGTTGAAGTCCGAATGCCCGCTGGCCTGCTTGATCGGCCGCACCTCGACGCCCTTGCTCTTCATGTCCAGGAAGAACATCGTCAGCCCCTTGTGCTTGGGCACATTCGGGTCGGTTCGGGTGAGCAAAATACCGTAGTCGGAATAATGCGCGCCCGAGGTCCAGATCTTCTGGCCGTTGATGATCCAGTCGTCGCCGCGTCTCTCGGCGCGGGTGCGAAGCCCCGCGACATCCGAGCCGCCGGCCGGCTCGGAGAACAGCTGGCACCAGATCTTCTCGCCAGACGCCAGCGGCGGCAGATAGCTGCGCTTATGCTCCTCGGCTGCGAACGCCATCATGGTCGGTCCGCACATGCCGTGACCGATGATGAACATCCCGGACAGCTTGCCGTAGGGGCCCTCTTCCTGCTGCCAGATCACGCGCTCGATCGGCGAAGCGCCGCGTCCACCATAGTCCTTCGGCCAGTGCAGGCAGGCCCACCCAGCATCTGCCTTCTTTTTCTGCCAGGCTTTGGCAACGTCGAGGATGTTGGCGCCCTCGAGCTGGGTGCGGCCGAGCGAGGACTTTTTCAGTTCCTCCTCATATTGCTTCGGCGCGTTGGCCGCGATCCAGGCCTTGGCCTCGCTGCGAAACGCGGCTTCCTGCGGCGTGTCATCGAAGTTCATGGTGCGTCGTCCTTCGCGTATCCTATCGAATGCTTGCGGTGTAGTCGGCAGGTAATCCCAGCCGTCTGCCGACGATCCGTAGTTTTTCCGCATATTCCGGATTCGCTTCGTCGATCTCACCTGACGGCGGAAGATTGAAGCACAACGCCGGAACGCATGATCGATCGGCAAGCTGGGCAATCACGGCTTCAGCCCGATACGCGGCCACACTCGGCTCCGCATAAAGCCGTTCGATCTCTTCGTGAGAGAGCCCGAACACAAAGCCATAGACGCATTTGCCGGGATCAGGGACCAGGGTGGCGCGGCGGCCAATGCGCAGCGCCATTCCTGTCACACAGGCCTGACGCCCGTTGACCGGATGAAACCCTCTTGCCCGCAGGCCTTCAGCGTCCATGAACAATCCGTAGAAAAAAACGTCGATGGGTCGAGATTGCATGTCCCTCACGCCGCATTCCGCTTGCGCATGCGATCGATCAGCGCGTCTTCCCAATACGACAGACTGCCGAGCGACAGCGCCAGCGCGTTGGCGCGGCGATAGTACATGTGACAGTCGAACTCCCAGGTGAAGCCCATGCCGCCATGAACCTGGATGTTGTTCTTGGCGCAGTGCTGGAACGCCTGCGTCGCGCTGATGCGCGCGGCGGCCGCCGCCTCGGCCAGTTCCGGCGCGTTGGTCGAGAGCGCCCAGGCACCGTAATAGCAATTCGAGCGCGCCAGGGTCGCCGAGACATACATGTCGGCCAGCATGTGCTTGACCGCCTGGAACGACCCGATCGGCCGTCCGAAGGCGATACGGTCGAGCGCGTAGTCGCGGCCCATTTCCAGCGCGCGATCGGAGCCACCGACCTGCTCGAAGGCGATCAGCACCGCGGCGCGGTCGAGCACCTGTGACAGGATGCTCCAGCCCTCACCTGCGGCGCCGAGCGGCTCGGCCTTGCAATTCTTGAACGTCAGTTCGGCCTGGCCGCGGGTCGGATCGAGATTGATCAGGTCCTTGGCCTCGACGCCGCCGCCCTTCATCTCGACGAGGAAGAGTGAAATGTCGCGGTCGCGTCCGCTCGATCCGGTGCGCGCGGCGACGATGGCGAGATCGGCGATCGCGCCGTCTGCGACCGGCTTCTTGACGCCGTTGAGGCTGCCGCTCGATGCGTCGAGCTTGATTCCTTGCGGCGACGGATTGCCCTTGCCCTCGAACAGCGCCAGCGTCCCGATCGCCTCGCCGCTCGCGATCGCCGGCAGCCACTTCCGCTTCTGCGCATCGCTGCCGGCAAGCAACAAGGCCTCAGCGGCGAGATAGACCGTCGAGGAGAACGGCACCGGCGCCAGCGCGCGCCCCATTTCCTCGGCGATCACGCACAGCTCGAGATGGCCGGCGCCGGCGCCGCCGAACTCCTCGGGGATGGCCACGCCAAGAAAGCCCATCTCGGCGAGGCCCTTCCACAGCTCGCGGTCATACGGCGCCTTGCCGTCGAGCACCACGCGCACCGCCTTCGGCGAGCATTTCTCGGCGAGGAATTTCCGCGCCTGATCGCGCAGTTGCTTCTGGTCGTCGGAGAAGTCGAAATTCATGGCGGCTCCCTTTTACTTGCTGTCATTCCGGGGCGCGAACGAAGTGAGCGAACCCGGAATCTCGATGTCAATAACCTCGGGATTCCGGTTTCGCGCTGACGCGCGCCCCGGAATGACGATGGTGAGAGATGGAATTTTCATCACAGCACAATCACATCCTCGCCCGGCCGATCGGCATAGAGCCGCTCCACCAGGCTGGCGCGGCGCTCCAGGCCCGCGCGTTGATTGATGTAGCCTTTGTCGGTCAATTCGTTGCCGTCGATCGAGGGCGGCTCGACCATCAGCATCGCACGCGCAATGCGCATGCTGCTGGCGCCCTCGGTCTGCTCGTTGTGCGCCACGAGACCCTTCTTGAGACAGGCAATGACCGCCGGATGTTTGACGACCTCCTCGAAACTCGCCTCCGCATTGCCGATCATCTGCCGGCAGGCATGCAGATTGGGCCAGGCCAGCAGCCCGACAAAGGGACGGTCCTGCCCGGCAACCAGCGCGTCCTGGACCACGGGCGTGGCGGCGGCGATCGCGTCGGTCCGCAGCGAGCCGACATGGACAAAAGTGCCGGTGGTGAGCTTGAAATCCTCCACCACGCGGCCGGCGAAGATGATGCCCTGCACGGGATCAGCGGGGTCGACGAACACGCCGGCATCGCCGATGCAATAGAAGCCTTCCTCGTCGAAGGCCGCCTTGGTGAGGTCCGGCCTTCCGAAATAACCCGGCGTCACATTGACCCCGCGCAGGCGCAATTCGTACTTGGCGCCAACCGGGACCATCTTCAACTCAACGCCGGGAAACGGCAATCCGATCAGGCCGACGCGTTCGGTGTCCCAATAGGTACCGGTCGAGGTCGGCGCGGTCTCGGTCGAGCCCCAGCCGGTATAGAACACGATGCGCATCCCGGTGGCGCGGACTGCGAGCGCCTGCATGCGGTCATAGAGGTCGTCGGGCAGCCGCGCGCCGCCATAAGCCATCAGCCCGAGGTTTTTGAAGAAGTTGCGGCACAGCGCATCGTCCTTCTCCATGGCCGCCGCAAGCGCGGCATAGCCGGCCGGCACGTTAGCGTAATAGGTCGGCGAGATCTCGCGCAGATTCTTGATGGTCTCCTCGAACAGCCCCGGCATCGGCCGGCCGTCGTCGATATAGAGCGTGCCGCCATCGATCAGCACCGGATTGAACAGCGCGTTGCCGCCCATGGTGTGGTTCCACGGCATCCAGTCGAGGAAGGTGGCAAGCGGCTCGTCGGGGCCGCGCGGGCGAACCTGCATCATCATCGCGGCATTGGCGCACATCATCGCTTGCGTGTTGATCACCGCCTTCGGCATCCCGGTCGAACCCGAGGTGAACAGCAGCTTGCCGACGGTCTCGGGCGTGATTTCCGCGATCGAGTCCGCGACGTCTTTCGTCACCGGCGTCGCCGCGAGATCGGCAAGACTCATGCTTTTGACGCCAGCGCAGGGGCGCGCGACATGAATGACGGTGACGCCCTCAAGCGGCAGCGCCTTCAGCGCCTTCTCGAAAGTCGGGCCGTCCTGCACCATCACCACCGCCGGCTTGATGAGGTCGAACAGGTATTTCAGCTTCTGATGATCGTGGCTCATCAGCGAATAGGCCGGCGACACCGGCGCCGCCGGGAAGCGTGCCTGCATCGCGGCCATCGTCATCAGCGCATGTTCGATCGAATTGCCGCTGAGGATCGCGACCGGCCGGCCCGCCTCGAGGCCAAGATTGAGCAAACCTTGCGTCAGCGCATCGACCGTGCGCTTGGCTTCGCCATAAGAGAGCTTGCGCCATTGCCGTTCGGGACCGGCGCGTTGTGCCAGCCAGATGCGATCCGGTGCCTGATCGGCCCATTTCGCGAGCGACGCTGGGATATGCGTGTCGTAAGCATTGAGCGGAATCCGCGATTTCAGGACGATGACGCCGTCGCCCCGCCGTTCGACCGCGATGTCGCGCTGCAGCCACTCGATCTTGCGAAAGGCCGGCTTGTCCAGCACCGCGGCCGCAGTCCCATCCATATTGCGTCTCCCGAAATTTGGCCCGTTGCCGGGTCCTTGTCGTTATCGCTTGATATAGACAGGCTTTCGCTTTTCGAGAAAGGCCCTGATGCCTTCGTTGAAATCTTCCGATCGGCTGCACAAGACCTGATTGCGGTCTTCCATGGCGATGACGGCCTCGATCGACCCGGCGTCGACGCTCATGTTGAGGCATTCCTTGGACAGTCTCAGGCCCACCGGCGACGCCGTTAGCATCGCGTCGAGATAAGGCTCGGCGGCGGCCTCGAGCGCGCCGCCCTCGACGACCTCCGAAACCAGCCCGACCGCGAGTGCCCGCTCGGCGCCGATGAAGCGGCCGGTGAGGATCAGTTCGGAGGCCACCGACACCCCGACCAGCCGCGGCAGGAAATAGCTGGTGCCGATGTCGCAGCCGCCAAGCCCGAGCTTGACGAAGGCGCAGTTCATCCGCGCCGATGTCGATGCAATGCGGATGTCGGCCGCCAGCGCCAGCGCAAAGCCGCCGCCGGCGGCAGCCCCCTGCACCAGCGCGATGATCGGCTGCGGACAGCGCCGCATCAGCATGACGATGTCGGCGATACGGCGTTGCGAATCCAGCGACTCGGTCACGCCCGGCGGCTCCTGCTGGCCGGCGCGGCGCGCCATCGCGTATTTAAGATCGAGCCCGGCGCAGAAATTGGTGCCGGCACCCTTCAGCACCACCACGCGGGTGACGCGATTGTGCTGCAGGCTCTCGAAATAGGCGTTGAGCGCATCGATCAGGGAGGGATCGAGCGCGTTCAGGCTATCGGGGCGATTGAGCGTCACCCAATCGACCCCGTCGTGATGCTCGATCAGAAGCGGTTGGGTCACGCGTTGCTCCCCATTTCCGTCGTCCGGCGAAGGCCGGGACGACAGGAACTACCTCGGCGCCATGCGGATTGCGCCGTCGAGCCGGATGGTCTCGCCATTCAGCATCGGGTTCTCGACGATGTGGACCGCGAGGTTGCCGTATTCGGATGCATCGCCGAGACGGGCCGGATGCGGCACCTGGGCGCCCAGGCTCTTGCGCGCTTCCTCGTTCAGGCCCATCAACAGCGGCGTCAGGAACAGGCCCGGCGCGATCGTATTCACGCGGATCTTCTGGCTCGCCAGATCGCGCGCGGCCGGCAAGGTCAGGCCGACGACGCCGCCCTTCGACGCCGCATAGGCGATCTGGCCGATCTGGCCCTCATAGGCCGCGACGCTCGCGGTGTTGACGATGACGCCACGCTCTTCGCCGATCGGCTCGGCGGCGACGAGACGCTCGGCAAACAGCCGCAACACGTTGAATGTGCCGATCAGGTTGACGTTGATGATGCGGACGAATTTGGCAAGCGGATAGACGCCGTCTCGGCCGACGATGCGCTGCGATCCGCCGATACCGGCGCAGTTCATCAGGACGCGCGCGATGCCGTGCGCGCCTTCGGCCTTCGCCAGCGCCGCCTTGACCTGTTCCTCGTCGGTCACGTCGGCATGCAGGGCGACACCCTTGACCTCGGCCGCGACCTTCTCTGCGTTCTCCTTGCTCTGGTCGAGCACGCCGATTTTCGCACCCTTCGCGGCCATGGCGCGCGCGGTGGCGGCCCCCAGGCCCGAACCGCCGCCGGTGATGATGACGGCCACATCTTTCAACTGCATCGTAACAACCTTTCCCTGGACGTTTCTTCTCTGGACTCTCAACTTCAAGCGCATTTCATCCGGCCGCGGCGGCTCCTTCGGTGCTCAGCATCCCCGCGCAGATCAGGTCTTCCATGTGCTTGATGTAGGCGCGGCAGACCTCCTCGGTCACAGGCCCAACGCCTGACGCGCGCGACATCGCGTGCCGACCGAAAAACAGGTGATCGCAGGCGCCGATCAGGCTGGTGTAGAACAGCACCGGATCGATGTCGCGGAACTCGCCGCTTCGGATGCCCTCGGCGAGCAGCCGGCGATGGAAATCGAGCAGCGGCGCAACAAAGAACTTCGAGACTTCGTCGGCGGCCTCGGCGCTGCTCTCGTGCAGGAGATAGTGGATCAGCCGGTTCATGTAGGGGAAGCGGTGATAGGCCCGGATGATGCCGGCGATATGCAGCTTCAGCTTCGCGGTCGGCGCGATCGGCTGGGCCAGGAGATATTCGAGGTTCGACACTTCGGTCGCGGCATCCCGCGCCAGCAGCGCCAGCAGCAACCCGTCCTTGTTGCCGAAATGATATTTCACCAGTGCGGCGTTGACGCCCGATTTCAGAGCGATGTCGGAGAGCGAGACCTCGATCGAGGAGCGCTCGATCATCAGCTCGCTGGCCGCCATCAGCAGCTTCTCGGCCGTTGGGTTCTTCGCCGCCGGAAGCCTGTTCGGTATGCCGCTGTTCAACTGTGAACCCGCTTCTGGTCGCCGTGAGCCCTGGGAATACCGAGGCAGGGGACGCAGATAACCCGATGCCGACGCCGACCTCAAGAGTTAATTGATCGATTGACTAACCCCTTGGGGGCCACTTAAATCCGCTCCCGTCATGCGGGCAAGACCCAGCCAAGAACAGTTCAGGGAGATCAAGAGATGGCCGAGGCCTATATCGTCGCCGCCGCGCGTACCGCCGGAGGCCGCAAGGGGGGACGCCTCGCCGGCTGGCACCCGGCCGATCTCGCCGCCTCCGTGCTGGATGCCCTGGTCGAGCGGTCCGGTGCCGCGCCCGACCAGATCGAGGACGTGATCATGGGCTGCGTGATGCAAGCCGGCGAGCAATCCAACAACGTCGCGCGCAACGCCATCATGGCCTCCAAGCTGCCGGAAAGCGTGCCCGGCACATCGATCGACCGCCAGTGCGGGTCCTCGCAGCAGGCGCTGCATTTCGCGGCCCAAGCCGTGATGGCAGGCAGCATGGATGTGGTGATCGCCGCGGGCGTGGAATCCATGACGCGGGTGCCGATGGGGCTTGCCTCGCAATTGCCGGCCAAGAACGGCTTCGGCACCTACAAGAGCCCGGGCATCGACAAGAAATACCCGAACATCGTGTTCAGCCAGTTCACCGGCGCAGAAATGATGGCGGAAAAGTACGGCCTCTCGAAGGACGACCTCGACGCCTATTCCTATTACAGCCACCAGCGCGCGATCGCCGCGACGCAAGGAGGCCATTTCAAGGACGAGATCATCCCGCTGCAGATCACCCGCGCCGACGGCACGACCGACACCCACCACATCGACGAAGGCATCCGCTTCGACGTCAGCCTCGAGGGCATCAAGGGCGTCAAGCTGATCGCCGAGAACGGCAAGCTCACCGCCGCCAGTTCCAGCCAGATCTGCGACGGCGCCTCCGGCGTCGTGGTCGTCAACGAGCGCGGCCTGAAATCGCTCGGCGTCAAGCCGATGGCGCGGATCCACCACATGACCATGATGGGTGGCGATCCCGTGATCATGCTGGACGCGCCGCTGCATGCGACCGAACGCGCGCTGAAGAAGGCCGGCATGTCGATCGACGACATCGACCTGTTCGAGGTCAACGAGGCCTTCGCATCGGTGCCGACGGCATGGCTGAAGACCACCGGCGCCGACCCGGCGCGGCTCAACGTCAATGGCGGCGCCATCGCGCTCGGCCATCCCCTTGGCGGCTCCGGCACCAAGCTGATGACGACGCTTGTGAACGCGCTCAGACAGCGCAACAAGCGCTATGGGCTACAGACCATGTGCGAGGGCGGTGGCATGGCCAATGTGACGATCGTCGAGCGGCTGTAGGAAGAATAAAATAAAAGTGAACAGCGGGTAGCAGGTAACGAACGGATCCGGACCAGCGTCCTTCCGTTGTTCGCTGCCCACTGCTCGCCGTTCGCGCTTGCATCCGCTATTCGCGTCAGAGGAAACCTCCATGACTCATCCGTCGGTGCACGCACGCACCCAGCCCAACAAGATCGCCTATCAGATGGCGACGACAGGCAAGGCCATCACCTACCGCGAGCTCGACGAACTCTCCAACCAGGGCGCCCATTTGTTTCGCAGGCTCGGCCTGAAGGCCGGCGACCATGTCGCGCTGTTGATGGAAAACCGGCTGGCTTTCATGGAAATCTGCTGGGCGGCGCAGCGCTCGGGGCTATATTACACCGCGATCAGCCGCTACCTGACCAAGGACGAGATCGCCTATATCGTGAGGGACTGCGGCGCCAAGGTCTTCATCACCACGCCGCAATGCGCCGAGCAGGTCAAGGAGCTCGTCACGGGTGCCGACGGCGAGCCGGAATTTTTCATGCTCGACCAGCCTCAGCCCGGCTTTCGCTCCTGGGACAGGGAAGCGATCGCAGAGCCTGTCACGCCGATCGCGGACGAGGTTGCCGGCTACGACATGCTCTACTCGTCCGGCACCACCGGCCGGCCGAAGGGCATCAAGAGGCAGTTCGCAGGCAATCCGATCGACCTGCCGAGTCCGTTCATGCAAATTCTCTGCGCCGACATGTGCGGCATGAACGCGGACAGCATCTATCTGTCGCCGGCGCCGCTCTATCATGCCGCTCCGTTGCGCTTCAACATGATGGCGATCACGTTAGGGGGCACCTCCATCATCATGGAGCATTTCGATGCGGAGGAATTCCTCAAGCTGGTCGAGAAATACAAGGTGACCCAGTCGCAACTGGTGCCGACCATGTTCGTGCGCATGCTCAAGTTGCCGGACGAGGTGCGCAAGCGCTACGACGTCTCTTCGCTGAAGGGCGCGATCCATGCCGCGGCGCCCTGCCCGATCGACATCAAGGCCAAGATGATCGACTGGTGGGGGCCGATCCTGATCGAATATTACGCCGGCTCCGAAGGCAACGGCGTCACCGTCTGCAATTCGCAACAATGGCTCGCCCATCGCGGCAGCGTCGGCCGCGCGGTGGTCGGCAAGATCAAGATTCTCGACGAGAACGACGAGGAGCGGCTGACCGGTGAAATAGGCACGGTGTATTTCGCCGACGCGCCCGCCTTCTCCTACCACAATGACCCCGAGAAGACGAAACGCGCGCACAACGCCAAGGGCTGGTCGACGCTCGGCGACGTCGGCTATCTCGACGCGGAAGGCTATCTCTATCTCACCGACCGCAAGTCCTACATGATCATCTCCGGCGGGGTGAACATCTACCCGCAGGAGACCGAGGACGTGCTGATCGGCCACCCTGATGTTGCCGACGTCGCGGTGTTCGGCGTGCCCAACGAGGAGATGGGTGAAGAGGTCAAGGCGGTGGTGCAGCCGCACGACATGGCAAAGGCCGGCAAGGCGCTGGAAGCCGAGCTGATCCTGTTCTGCCGCAAGCACTTGTCGCCGATCAAATGCCCAAAGAGCGTCGACTTCGAGGCCGAACTGCCGCGCACCCCGACCGGCAAGCTGGTGAAGCGGCATCTGCGCGACCGCTACTGGCCGAAGACGGCGGTGAAGGTTTAGTCACTGTCGTCTGAACACCGTCATGCCCGGGCTTGTCCCGGGCACCCACGCCTTTACAGTCGCGCTGCATAGAAGACGTAGATGGCCGGATCAAGTCCGGCCATGACGAGGAAACAAAATGCCTCCTCTCCCCGACCTCCCTCTCCCGCCCTCGATCCGTTCGCGCTTTGTCGAAGGCATCAACGGCCTGCGCATGCATGTGCTCGAAGCGGGCTTCGAGACGCGCGGCCGGCCGTGCCTGCTGCTGCTGCACGGTTTTCCGGAATTGGCCTATAGCTGGCGCAAGGTGATGCCCGATCTCGCCGAGGCCGGCTATCACGTGATCGCGCCGGACCAGCGCGGCTATGGCCGCACCACCGGCTGGGACCCGGCCTATGACGGCACGCTTGCGTCCTTCCGCCTGACCAACCTGGTGCGCGACGCGCTGGGGCTTGTCGCAGCCTTCGGCTATCGCAGCGTCGATGCCGTGATCGGCCATGATTTCGGCAGCCCGGTCGCGGCCTGGTGCGCGTTGCTGCGTCCCGACGTGTTTCGCTCCGTGGTCATGATGAGCGCGCCGTTTGCGGGCCCGCCACAACTCCCGTTCAACACCGCGGATTCACGCGCAGCGCCCGCGAGCGACGATCCCGTGCATCGCGACCTTGCGGCATTGCCGCGACCGCGCAAGCACTATCACTGGTACTACTCGACGCGCGAGGCCAACGCCGACATGACCGGCGCGCCGCAAGGCGTGCATGATTTCCTGCGCGCCTACTACCACCACAAGAGCGCGGACTGGAAAGCCAACCAGCCCCATCCCCTCAAGAGCTGGAGTGCGGCCGAACTTGCCAAGCTGCCGACCTACTATGTGATGGACCTGGCGAAGACCATGCCGGAGACGGTCGCCGACGAAATGCCGGACGCGGCCGCGATCGCGGCGAATCACTGGCTCCCGGACCACGAGCTTGCGGTCTACAGCACCGAATATGAACGCAACGGATTCCAGGGCGGCCTGCAATGGTATCGCTGCGGCACCTCGGGTGCGTTCAACGCTGAACTGCAGATCTGGTCAGGCCGGACCATCGACGTGCCCGCTGCCTTCATTGCCGGCCAGCAGGACTGGGGCACCCACCAGCGGCCCGGGGTTTTCGAGGCCATGCAGGCGAGCGCCTGCACCAACATGCGTCTGTGCCATCTCATCGAGGGCGCCGGCCACTGGGTGCAGCAGGAGCAGCCGGAGCAGGTTGCCCGGTTGCTGCGACAATTCGTCCAGCAGGCTGCAAAGGCGGAGGCCCGGTGAGTTCATCACGGGTTCATTCTCGGCCTGACATCATCGTACGATAGTCGCGGAACCGTTGCGCACGGACCGCGTTTGCGCTGAGAGGCAAATGCGCATTGGAGACCGACATGGACAAGAAGATCGCTGGACTTTTGGGCGCGGTAGCGGCGCTCGGCAGCTTGAATGCGGCGCAGGCGGCGCCAACACAGGACCCGACCGAGGTTCTGCGGGCCAATTCCTTCGCCGAGCTACTCGAACCGATCGCGAATGCTGCGGCCCTCCTGAAGGCTGTGGACGAAGCCCAGCCGAAGACCGCGGCCGACGCCAACGTTCAAGTGGCGCAGTACTATCATCACCATCACCACCATCATCACCACCACGCGTTTTATCCGCGCTACTATGATCCGTATGGTGGTCCGGTGATCGTGGTGCCCCGATATCGCCGCTACTACCACCATCACCACCATCATCACCATCACCACAGCTTCTATCGCCGCGACTATTATTGAGGCCGCGGCAGAGGCGCAGACAGCATCGAATGCGCGACCAACGGGACCTACGGGTCCCGTTTTTGGTGCGGATCATCAACCGACTGACGTGCGACGAGATGCGCGCCCGCTGCCAGGATTAGCCTTTGTTTTGGCGTTTTTTCTTCACGCGAAGCGGTATTTACTTCGCTGGAGAACGCTCTAAAGGGAACAATCGCGCGAGCCCCGTGTTGTGGCGTTCGGGCAATGCGCCTTGGAGGAGATTCATGGACAAGAAGATTGCTGGGCTATTGGGAGCTGTGGCTGCCGTCAGTACTTTGAGCACGGCGCAGGCCGCGCCGACCCCGAGCCCGACGGAAACGCTGCGGGCCAACTCCTTCGCGGAGCTGCTCGAACCGATTCCGAATGCGGCGGCGCTGCTGCAGGCGGTTGACGACCAGCGGCCGGAGTCGTCAGCGGATACCAATATCCAGTTGGCGCAGTATCATCACCATCACCACCACCATCATCACGCGTATCGCCGATACGTACCGCGCATCGTGGTCGTGCCGCGCCGGCACCACCATCATCACCATCACTATCATCACCACCACCACCACCACCACCACGATTGATGGCACGCGGCAGATTCGAACGACGAAAGCGGGACCTTCGGGTCCCGTTTCTTGCTGATGCTGTCTCTTGCGCGAGGCCGCCGCGGGTTATTCCTGGCGGGCCTTTTCCTTCGCCGCGCGATGCAGATGGCGATAGGTGCCGTCGAACACGGTATCGGTCGATGACGTCCATTCCGTCCCCGCCGACAGGTTCGGCCGGCTGTTGTAGATGCGCCGCGCCTGCAGCTCGCGTTCGGAGGCCTCCTCCTCGTTCATCGGCTCCAGCTCGAATGCGGCCTCCTCCGGGATCACGATGACTTGCGCGAAAGGCTCGTTGGGCCGGAAAATATGCGTACGACCTTCGGCCGGCGCCTTGAACACGCAGAAGAACAGCATCGGCCACCAGTTGCGGATCAGTGCCGGAACCGCGATCGGCACGGTGTCGGTCCGGTCGGAATAAAAGCGCGGATGCGGCTCGGTCCGGATCGCAAGGCCCTTGTCGACCTTGAGGTCCAGCAGGATCTGGTAGGTGTAGAAGGCGTCGCCGAAATTGCGAAATGGAGGCCACTGCACGCCGCTGTCCGGCGGTTCGCCCCAATCGCCCGTCATGACCAGGTGCCCGTCCGTGGTCGTGACCTGCAGCTCGTTGTCATAGGGGTAGAACAGCTCGATCCCGTATTGCGCACCTTCCGAAAAGGGTACGCAGTGCCAGACCTGCTCGCGCGACCCGTTGACGCGTGGTTCGCGGGTGCCTGCCCAACCGGGGATCTCCAGTTTGGTACGGCGCGGCGCGAGCCGCGGATCGTTCAGGCGGTATTTGACCTTGTTCATGACAACTCCGCAAAAGCGTGACACGGACGAACAGACTTCTCCCAACCAAGGTTCCCGTGACCGGGTGAACACATGCCGGGGAAATGCCTCAACGCCCTCTTGGGCGACCGCAATTTGACCGTGATTAGTCAGGCATCTATATATGATTAGATTAGAAATCTTCTAAAATCGATCCGGGAATGTTTGAATGAAGAATTTCGCCGATTTGAGCGAGCGCGAGGTGCTGGCTATCGCAATTGCGGCCGAAGAGGAAGACAGCCGCGTCTACATGACCTTTGCCGAAGATCTCGCGGAGCGCTACCCCGATTCGGCCAAGCTGTTCGAGCAGATGGCCGAGGAGGAAAAGGGTCACCGGCACATGCTGCTGGAAATGTATGAAAAGCGGTTTGGCCCCCATCTCCCCCCGATCCGTCGCGAAGACGTCAAGGGATTTCTGCGCCGCCGCCCGGTCTGGCTCACCAAGAACCTGTCGCTCGACACCATCCGCAAGGAAGTCGGCACCATGGAGTTTCAGGCTGAGCGGTTCTACGCCAAGGCGGCCGAGCAGGCCCAGGACGTCGGCGTGCGCAGGCTGCTCGGCGACCTTGCCGAGGCGGAAAAAGGCCACGAGAAATTCGCGGCCAAGCTCACCGACAAGATTCTCAAGCCGGACGTCCGCGCCGAGGAAGATGAAACGAGACGGCGGATGTTCGTCCTGCAATATGTCCAGCCGGGCCTTGCCGGGTTGATGGACGGCTCGGTGTCGACGCTGGCGCCGCTGTTTGCCGCTGCCTTCGCGACGCATCAGAATTTCCAGACATTCCTGGTGGGGCTCGCCGCCTCGATCGGCGCCGGCATCAGCATGGGCTTCGCGGAAGCTCTCTCCGACGACGGATCGCTCACCGGCCGCGGGTCACCCTGGCTGCGCGGATTGACCTGCGGGTTGATGACGACGATCGGCGGTCTCGGCCATACCATGCCCTACCTGGTTCCCGATTCCTGGGCTAATGCATTCTGGATCGCGACCGGCATCGCTGGTGTCGTGGTGTTCTTCGAGCTATGGGCAATCGCCTATATCCGCGCGCGCTATATGGACACGCCGTTCCTGCAGGCGGTGTTCCAGATCGTGCTCGGCGGCGTGATCGTGCTCGGGGTCGGCATCCTGATCGGCGCTGCCTAGCATGATCCGGAAAAGCATGCCCTCGGGCGACAACCGGATGGGTGGATACGGATCCTCTCGTCGCTGACAAGCGCCAAAGACGTGCTACGCTGAAATCATGCTCAAACAAAAAACATAGAGCGGGGTGACGATTCGACGAGGCTCATCCCGCGCCGCCTATTCGAAATCCCTCGTCACTCGTCCCGTCAATCCCATGGCGCGCGCCTCCGCGCAAAATCTCGGCCCTGAACAAGGACACTCATGGAAACCCGCCTGCAATACGGCACTCCAGCCAAGATCTTCCACTGGCTGATCGTCGCACTTTTGCTCGTGCAATACCCGATCGGCTGGCTGATGCCGGACATTCATCGCGGCCAGCAACCCGGCGCCGGCATGACCTTTCACGTCTCCTTCGGCATCCTGATGCTCGTTTTCATCGTGTTGCGAATGGCCTGGCGATTGACCCATCCCGTCGCCCCCGAAAGTTCGCTGCAGCCTTGGCAGCGGCTGAGTTCTGGCGTCGTGCACTGGCTGCTCTACGCGCTGGTGCTGGCGACGACCGTGACCGGCTGGCTGTTTGCATCGTTCCGCGGCTGGTCGCTGCAGTTCTTCTATCTGACGCCGCTGCCGATGCTCGCCTCGGACAATGCCGCCGCAGGCAAGGCCATCGATGGGCTGCACCAGGCGGCGGAATGGGCGCTGCTCGTGGTGATCGGGATTCATGTGGCCTCAGCTCTCGCCCATGTCTTCATTTATCGCGATCGCGTCATGCAACGGATGCTGCCAGGTTAAATTTTTGGTAAGGCAATTGCGGTCAAACGCGCCTTGCCGCCGGGGCCTAAACTGATCATCATTGCCACTCGCAGGAGTTGATCAGATGCAGGAGCGCGCCTTGGCTAAATCGCAATGGAGTTTCAGAACCGCGGTCGAATTGTCGGGCGCCCTGACCGCGAAACAGGTATCGGCGGTCGAGCTGGCGCAGGACGCCATCGACCGCATCGAACGCCACGACGGCAGCATCAACGCGATTTGCGTGCGCAACTTCGAGGCCGCACTCGAGGCCGCCCGCACCGCCGATGCGGCGCTGGCGCGCGGCGAGACCAGGCCGTTGCTGGGCCTCCCCATCACCGTCAAGGAATCCTACAACATCGCCGGCCTGCCGACGACGTGGGGGATTCCGTCGCAGAAGGACTTCATCGCCGCCGAAGACGCGCTCTCGGTCGCGCGCGTCAGGGACGCGGGCGGCGTGATCCTCGGCAAGACCAACGTGCCGCTCGGGCTCGGCGACTGGCAGAGCTACAACGAGATCTACGGCGTCACCAACAATCCGTTCGATCTGACCCGCACCCCCGGCGGCTCCTCCGGCGGTTCCGCCGCGGCGCTTGCGGCGGGCTATGGTCCGCTCTCGCTCGGCTCCGATATCGGCGGCTCGCTGCGCGTGCCGGCATTTCATTGCGGCGTCTACGCCCACAAGCCGACGTTTGCGCTGGTGCCGTCGCGCGGCCATACCCCGCCGTCTTTTCAGCCACTGCCGCTCGACCGCGACCTCGCGGTGATCGGTCCGATGGCGCGCTGCGCCGCCGACCTCTCGCTGCTGCTGGACGTGATGGCGGGGCCCGATCCGCTCGAGGCCGGCAAGGCCTATCGGCTCGAACTCCCCGCGCCCCGCCACAATGATCTGAAGAATTTCCGCGTGCTGCTGGTCGATACCGATCCGGTCATGCCGACCGACACGATCGTCCGCGGCGCGATCGAGAAACTGGCCGGCAACCTCGCGAGGGCCGGCGTGACGGTGACGCGGGAGAGCCCGCTGCTGCCGGACTTCGCAGCCTCGACCCGGCTCTACATGCGCATGCTGCTCGGCTTTCTCGGCGCTTCGTTCTCGCCGGAGGTCTATGCCGGCGCCACCGCCGCCGCCGCCCGGCTTGCCCCCGACAATCTCAGCCTGGCGGCCGAGCGGCTGCGCGGCATCGCGCTCAGCCATCGCGACTGGCTGACGGCGGACGGCGCGCGAGCACGCCTGCGGGCGCAATGGCGCGAGCTGTTCAAGAGCTTCGATGCCGTGATCTGCCCGGTGATGCCGACGCCGGCCTATCCGCACAATCACTCCGCGGAGCAGGAGGCACGGCGCATCTCGATCGACGGCGAGGATCATGTCTATCCCGATCAGCTCGCCTGGCCCGGCATCGCCACGCTGCCCGGCCTGCCCGCGACCGCAATCCCGATCGGCTTTTCGCCCGATGGCCTGCCGCTCGGCGTGCAGATCGTCGGTCCCTGGCTCGAGGATCGTACGCCGCTCAGACTGGCCGAGCTGATCGAACGCGAGTACGGCGGCTTTGTCCCGCCGCCGATGTTCGATGATTGATTCTGAGCCGTCATTGCGGGGAGACCGGAGGAAACCAATGAACAAGGATATCGACGAACTGACCGCTCTCAACCGCGACTATGTCGCCTCGGTGCAGAACTCCGACGTCAAGCGGTTCGACGAAATCCTGGCGCCGGACTTCTATTGCTCCAACCCCGACAAGTCGCTGGTCGATCGCGGCGGGTTTCTCAAGCAGACCGCGATGCCGGTGACGATCAGGAATCTGGCGGCGCATGATGTGAAGATCCGCATCCTCGGCGACTTCGCCATCATCCACGCGGCAACCAGCTACACCACCGCGGACGGCCAGCAGGCGAACGGCCGCTACACCGATTGCTGGGCCAGGCAGAACGGCCGCTGGCTTGCGGTCTCGGCGCATGTCTCGCGGTAACGATTGAAGCACGTCCGCCCTCCTCACCGCCGCGCGGGGAGGACAGGACCACCTGCGGCGTCAAGACTGCAACCGCTCGAGGCGTCGCCACCTCACGCATCGAACATGATCACGCTGCGCACGGTCTTGCCGGCCTTCATCGCTGCAAAACCTTCGTTGATCTCCGACAGCTTCAGCTTCGCCGAGATCCAGTCCTCCAGATGCAGCCGACCGCGCATGTAGAACTCGACCAGGCGGGGCATGTCGACCCGGAAATGGTTCGAGCCCATCGAGGAGCCCTGGATCTTGCGTTCGCGCAGGAAGTCGAAGCCGTGCAATTCGATCTTCTGGCCGAACGGGATCATGCCGACGATGGTTGCCGTGCCGCCGGGCGCCAGCATCGCAAAGGCCTGTTCGGCGGTTTCCTTGCGGCCGAGCACCTCGAAGGCGTGATGCACGCCGCCCTTGGTGAGTTCGCGGACCTGCTGCACCACGTCACCATTCTGGGGATCGACGATGTCGGTGGCGCCGAGTTTTGTCGCGAGTTGCAGCTTGGCCGGATTGGTGTCGATGGCAATGATGCGCCCGGCGCCCGCGATCTCGGCACCGTTGATCGCCGCCATGCCGACGCCGCCGCAGCCGATCACCGCCACCGTTTCGCCGGGCGCGACCCTGGCGGTGTTGGCGACGGCACCGTAGCCGGTGATGACGCCGCAGCCGATCAGCGCCGCCAGATCGAGCGGCATGTCCTGCCGGATTTTCACGATGGCGTTTTCATGCACCAGCATCTGCTCGGCAAAGGAGGAGAGGTTGAGAAACTGATGCAGCTTTTCCGGCTTGCCCCATGACAGGCGGTTGGAGACGCCGGGCAGCAGCTTGACCGTGGTGTCGGTGCACAGCACCGGCCGGCCGGTGGTGCAGTTGTCGCAGGTGCCGCAGAACACCGACAGGCAGGTGACGACGTGATCGCCCGGCTTCACATAGGTGACGTCGGAGCCGACCTGTTCGACGATGCCGGCGGACTCGTGGCCGAGCACCGCCGGCAGCGGGTGCGGGTAAAGTCCTTCCATGAAATGCAGGTCGGAGTGACAGAGGCCTGCCACCGACGTGCGGATCAGGACTTCGCGCGGGCCGGGCTTCGGCAGGCTGACGTCCTCGATCACCAGGGGCTTGTTGACTTCCATCAGGACGGCGGCCTTCATCGGTGGTCTCCCTCAGAATTTTGTTCTTGAACTCGAAGTGGGTAGCGGCAGCCTACGCCGCCAGAACCAGTTCGCCAACCTCGGCCATGCCGACGGCGCCGTCGCCAAGCAGATGATTTGCGATTTTCTCTTGCGCGGCATTTTCCGCGAGCCGGAACGGATCATTGGCCGACAGCCGATGATCGATCACCAGCCGCGACAGCAACAGGCGCCGTGCGTCGCCGCGCCGCTCATGGATACGCGCGGCTTCCCAGCACAGCGCAACAGCGCTTGCGACATGATAGAGCAGGCTGGTGGCGCGCCGCGCCTCGGCCTCGTTGTCGGCGCGCGAAGCCACCTCGCGCGCAAAGCCGATGGCGCGATCGGTCAGCGCGCGCAGGCGGTCGCGAAAGCCTTGTGGGACGAGGCCTGCGTCATCCAGGCGCGCATGCAGATCGGCCCCGAGCGCGGATTCCGCGCCGTGGCGGCCGACCGCGCGCTTCAGCGCATCGAGCGCGACGATGTTGCCGGTGCCCTCCCAGATCGAGCCGAGATGCGCGTCGCGCAGCAGCCGCGCGGTGGCGAACTCCTCGACGTAACCGATGCCGCCGCGCATCTCCAGCGCATCGCCGCAGACCTTGCGGGCATCGCGGGTGGCGCGGAATTTCAGGGTAGGCGTGAGGATGCGGAGCAGCGCCGCCGCATCCTGGCTGCCCCCTTCCGCGCGGTCGAGCGCGTCGGCGGTCAGAAAACTCATCGACAGCGCCTGCTCGGTCGCAAGCGCGATCTTCAGCAATTGCCGCCGCCCGAGCGGCAGATCGATGATGCGGCGGCCGAACACCACGCGGTTGCTCGCGACCGTCATCGCATCGTGATGTGCGCGGCGCATCAGTGCGGTCGACTTGACGCCGTTGGAGAGCCGGGACGAATTGACCATCTCGGCCATCTGCACAAAACCGCGATCGAGCCGGCCGACCGCATAGGCGATCGCGCCCTCGAGCTTGATCTCGCCTGAGGCCATCGAGCGGGTGCCGAGCTTGTCCTTGAGCCGAACGATCCGGTAGTGGTTCTGCGAGCCGTCGTCGAGGAACCGCGGCATCAGGAACAGGCCGACGCCGCGCGTGCCGGGGCCGGCGCCTTCGGGCCGTGCCAACAACATCACCACCCTGGCATCCGCGTTCGAGCAGAACCACTTCTCGCCGGTCAGACGCCAGTGATCGCCTTCCGCCACCGCCGTCGTGGTCAAGGTGCCGACATCCGAGCCGCCCTCCTTCTCGGTCATGAACTGGCCGCCCTGGGTCAGCTTCGCCATGTCGGTCTGGGTCAGGCCGTCGAGATATCTGGCCTTCAATTCCTCGCTGCCGAAATTCGCAAGCAACCTGGCGCAGCCGTCGGTGACGTTGATCGGGCAGCCGAGACCGAATTCGGCCTGGTTGAACAGGAACGTGAAGGCGTGCTTGGCGACGACAGGATATTTGTCGGGCCAACCCAGAATGCCTTTGCGGACCGACATCGCGTGAATGCCGAACTCGCCGAATGCGGCCTTCTCCAGCTCCCGATAGGCCGGATGATATTCGATCCACTGCACGTCGGCGCCGAAGCGGTCGCGCTGGTGCAGGAGGGGCACATGGCGATCGGCGAGCCGCGCGCAGTCGTCGAGGGTGCCGCCGGCAAGCCCGCCGAGCCGGTCGAGGTGCGGCTCGATATGGCGGAACAGCCTGTCGTCCAGATGGATGTGCAGCAGGTCGGTCAGCGCCGGATCGGCGCGGTAGAAGTTCAGGCCGGACGTATCCGGTGCGAGCAATCCCGACTTGCCGGCCTTCGCCGGCATGCCATCATGTCTGATCGGCTGGTGCATCTTTTAAATCCTTGGTCGTTCCGCATCTCTTGCCCGGACGCTGTGCTTTGGATGATATACATCATGCCCGGAGCGGCGATAGAGCCGCGCGGGCCGGACGAGCAGGCCTCAACCCATGGCGGACGGCTATCGCATCTGCGGCACCGGGATGTCGCCCTGTCCCGGATCGGCAGGTTGCCTCGCCGGATTGCACGCCTAAATAGGTTCTTTAGCTCATTCAACATCATCAAGATCAAGGACAGGCCATGGACACGCCGAGCTACAAGACAGCCCTGATCGTCGGCGCCGGCGAGGGCCTGAGCGCTTCGCTCGCCCGCCGGTTCGCCAATGAGAAAATCAAGGTCGCGCTCGCCGCGCGCAAGACCGAAAAGCTCGGCGCGCTCTGCAACGAGACCGGCGCCCGCGCCTTTGCCTGCGACGCCACCGACGCCGACCAGGTGGAACGGCTGTTCGGCCTGGTCGAACGCGAGCTCGGCGCGCCGGATCTCGTCGTCTATAACGCCAGCGGCAGGGCGCGCGGCGCCTTTGTCGATCTGGTGCCGGCGGACGTTGCCCAGGCGATGACCGTCTCCGCCTTCGGCGGCTTCCTGGTGGCGCAGCAGGCTGCGATCCGGATGCTGCCGAACAAGCACGGCGCCATCCTGTTCACCGGGGCGTCGGCCAGCGTCAAGGGCTATCCGCAATCGGCGCCGTTTGCGATGGGCAAGTTCGCGCTGCGCGGACTGGCGCAGAGCATGGCGCGCGAACTGTCGCCGCAGGGCATCCATGTCGCGCATTTCGTGATCGACGGCGGCATCCGCAGCGCCGCGCGCAGCGAGGCCCCCGAACGTCCGGATTCGATGCTCGATCCCGATGCCATCGCCTTGAGCTACTGGAGCGTGCTGCAGCAGCCGCGTAGCGCCTGGACCTGGGAAATGGAATTGCGGCCCTGGGTGGAGAAGTTTTGAGCTGACGTCGTCGTCATCGCGAGCGCCAGCGAAGCGATCCACGCCATCGCCCACCGTCGTCACACCCCGCGCATGCGGGGCATCCAGTACGCCGCGGCCCTTCCGTTCCATCACTGACGCCTCGGAATACTGGATCGTCCGGTCAAGCCGGGCGACGACGGCTGAGTATGTGGCGCCGTCCCGCGTCAATGCAGACATGCAGTCGCGCTCCGCGGCGCAACGCGCCCGAGATCTTGCCTGAAATCTCTCGCCCTTTGAAAACAGAGGGCGCGGGGAATGCCGGGTGCCCAATGCACCCGCAGCCTGGTGCGCGCTGGGGTAGTTTAAGTATGCGCACCAGTATTCACAGCGGAGGCACCGGAATCATCCGGCATTCCCCACGCAATGGT
>Ga0307508_10000714_pt1 | contig 39424 bp, 25 predicted proteins | sample 9_EM_MG_FD_203089 | JGI IMG/M metagenome (GOLD analysis project Ga0307508, IMG submission 203089) | Populus trichocarpa ectomycorrhiza microbial communities from riparian zone in the Pacific Northwest, United States - 9_EM | ecosystem: Host-associated > Plants > Roots > Unclassified | place... | reverse complement strand
AGGCGACGTCTTTCTGGCCTTTTTTCAACGGCGCGCCGACGGAGTGCATGCACGGCACCACGCGCTTGTTGTCCTTGTCGATCAGCGCGAAAACTTTTTTCCCGATTCGCGCCATGATGCGCATGTTGACCACGGCGTAAGGCGAATCCGTCAACTGCACGCCAATTTGCGCCATCGGTGAATCCAGCGGCCCCATGCTGAAAGGCAGCACGTACATCGTGCGACCTTTCATGCACCCAGCAAAAAGCCCGCGCAGGGTTTTTTTCATTTCGTACGGGTTAACCCAATTATTGGTGGGGCCCGCGGCCGCCTTCGATTGGCTGCAAATAAATGTCCGGTCTTCAACGCGCGCCACGTCGCTCGCATCCGATCGTGCCAGAAAACAACCGGGCCATTTCTTCTGGTTTAACTTTAGGAATGTTCCTCCCTTTACCATCATCGCGCAGAGCGCGTCGTATTCACGCTGCGAGCCATCCACCCAGTGGACCTGATCGGGCTGACAGAGCGCCGCCATCTTCTTTACCCAGCGGATCAAATGCAGATTCTTGCTCTGCGGCTCCGGGACAATCTTCATGAACGCAGTTTTATGAGCACCTTCTGCCGGGAGTTAATGCGAAACACCGGTAGTTTTCAGCGATTGATAAGACTTCCTTGCCCAAGCGCGGCGTCGTCCGCTCTACGGTCGCGGCGCTCAGCCAATCTGTGATTCGGCTCGATACTGGTCGGGAGTCTGGCCCGTCGCCGCCTGAAAGAATTTCGAGAAGCTCGCTTCATCGACAAAACCGAGTCCGCTGGAAATTGATTTGATACTCAGGCGGGTGCAGCGCAGGGCATCAAAAACGTTGAGTTCTGTCAGAGCCAGTGGCGCATATACGCCTCCGCCGACAAAATGAGAGCCTTCAGCTAAAACGGTTTTCGGACGGCGTTCGACTTCGAGACTGGCCCGATAATATCTCGCTCGATAGTCCTGCGGCGTCTGTCCGATGAGTTGCCGGAAGACCCGGCAAAAATAGCTCGTGTCCCGAAAACCACAGGCTGACCCGATCGCCTTCACGCTGAGCTGGGTGCTGCGCAAACCGTCGGCCGCGCTTTGGATGCGGGTGCGGGTGATGTACTCGGCCAGCCGCTCTCCCGTTTTGTCACTGAAAACTCGGGACAAATAACTGGATGAAAGCGACAGTTCCTTCGCCAGAAAACCGAGGCTCAGGTCGCAATTATTCGCGTGTCGTTTCACCAGCCACTGGCAGCGCGTGACGATATCGCGCACCGGTGAAGGCTGGGACTGGGGCGCTTCGATCATCTGTGCGATCAAAGCGAGCGTCGCGACGAGGAGTCCGCGAATCGGCACGCGATTGCCGGCGGCATCTTCATGGGCTAGCTCACAGACCCGGTCCAAAAACATGACGACATCGGCATAAAGCGGGGTCGTGAAAAAATACATGTTGTCCGGCGCCGGATAACCCTGCCCATTGTCATGCGCTCCGTGTATGTACACGGTCTTGTTGTAGAAATTGACGATGATGCAGCGGTAATCGGTTTCGTTGCGCCGGACTTTTTCGCTATGAGCGATGCCGCCTGGAACGACACACAATTCCCCCGCACGCACCGTAAGCTTTTGAGCAGCGAATTGAAATTCGCACTCCCCTCCCGTGAACACGAACAGTTCCGGACAAAAATGATAGTGCATGCCCGATGCCGGCTGGTAACGACGGCTGAGCGTGGGAATCTGCCACGCCACGTCTCCGCTTTCGAGGCGCTTGATCTGGGCGCGCAGCGCCTGCCCCATTTGCTCGAGGGGTGTCTGCACTGTCGAGACGGGTTCCGTTGAATTCATCAATCGATCCGCGCGGGGCCGCAGGCGCGGAGGGGTTGTCATCGAGATTAGCGCGGAGTTCGACATTGCCAAGGATGAGTTTGTCGGGAGCGGAGCCGATCAGTGGGAGTCACGTGCGCGGGCGATAGCTTCATCCACCAAGCGCACGGATTCCCCAACGTAGTGCTCTTCAGCGAGCGCCTGCTCCAGACCGGCCGGGAGGTCCCTGCTCCGGACGAGCAGTTGTCCGCGCAGCACGGCAAGAAACGGCAACCGTTCGGTAATCGAACGCTGCGCAGCTTCGTAAACGACATGATGAGCCTGATGACGCCCCATGATTTCAGTCAGGCGCATCATGATCGCTTCGGAAACAATCAGGCCATTGGTCAACCGGATGTTACGACCCATGGCCTCGGGGGAAACGATCAAGCCTCCCGCAAGTCCGCTGAGCGTTTCCGCCATGCTCACCGCGAGAATCGCAATCTCGGGCAAGGTCACGTCGCTGACGTTGCTTGCCGAGGAGTCACCTTCGTCCATTCGCACCATGCTTTCGAGCGCCAGCGCCACCCGGGACCGCATCAAGCGGGCCATCGAAATCAGCATCAATGCCGTCGAGGGATTGCGTTTCTGCGCCATCGTCGAACTGCCGACCTTGCCGTGATGAAAGGCTTCCGCCACCTCCCCGATTTCGGTCCGTTGGAGGAACACGATATTGTGTGCGATTCTTTCGACGGTGCCTGCGAGCAATCCCAGGGCGTTTACATAGTCGCAAACACGATCATAAGACGAACGAGCAGGCAGTCCCGCCGCACGCAGGCCCAGCTTTTTCGCCATCAGGCGCTCGACCTCCGGCCCTTGTCCACCCATCGCCGCAAACGTGCCGATCGCCCCGCCCATGCAAACGACAAACGAAAAGGCGAAGCGCTGCTCCAGTCTTTCCCGATCGCGAGCCAACTCATCGAGCCACCCGGCCACCTTGAATCCGAAAGTCATTGGCAAGGCATGCTGTCCATGCGTGCGTCCGGCTTGAAGGGTGTGCCTGTGCTCCCGGGCGATTTCAGCAAGCTGGTCAATCGTAGCGGAAAGAAAGCGCAAGGTCATGGCATGCGTCTCGGTCATCTGCAACGCGCACGCTGTATCGAAAATATTCTGGGTGGTCGCGCCCCAGTGGATAAATCCCGCCGCTGGTTCACCGCAGAGTTTTTCGAACTGACGGAGCACGGGGACGAAGGGATGCTGCGTAAAAGCAATCTCCCGCGTGAGAGAGACCAAATCGAATTTCCGAATGTCCGTATGCAATGCAATCGCCTCGGCCGCATCCTTGGGAATGACTCCCAGTTCCCCCTGAGCCCAAGCCAGCGCCGCCTCCACCCGGAGCCACGACTGAAGTGTGCCTTCATCGCTCCAGATGCGGCGCGCCTCCTGATTGTACCAACCCTGCGTGATAAAGGAATCGAAGAGGCCAACATTCATGGTAAGAAATAGAGAAATTGCGCGCCCGTGGTCATGCGGTGGCACTTTGTTTCGCGCGTCGCAGTGCGAAGATCCCGACCGCCATGATGGCGAGAGGCGCGAGGAGTGCGGCGAGCGCAGCCACTCCTCCATAACGCTGGAAAATCAATCCCAGCAAAGGCGTGCCGATGGCCCCGGAGATCGAGGAAAAGACCACGCTGAGACTTGCCAGGGTATTATGCCGGCCCACTGGCAGCGACATCAGCGCGGCGGAGTGCATCACGGGCCAGATGGGACCGACAAACAATCCCGTCAGCGGCAAAAGAAATACCGCCAACGGTGCATCCCGCCAATGGGCAATGGTCGTTATCAACGAGGAGGATCCTGCAGCGAACAGTCCACCAACCAAGACCGCGGCAGCGCCCACAATACACACGGCGAGGACGGGGAACCATGCGACGCGACGCAGCACAAAAGCGACACCGACGCGCCCGATGATCGCGAAAATTGCATAAAGACCGGCCATTTGGATGCCGAGCGATGGCACCAAGCCCAGGACCTTGTGGTTGAACGTCGGCAACCAATTGATGAATCCGTGCTCGGTCACGATGCAGGCGAATACCAGGAAACCCAGCGTGACCGCCACTGGGGTGATCGCGAGCCGAACCATCTCCAGAATTGGAAAATACAGCGGGGTCGCCGGATCCTCTCGCACACTGGATTCGTCCAGAGGCGTCGGATATAGGAGAAAGAACGCTGCCAGCATCAATCCCGCCAACAACGTGTAGGCATAAGACCAGGAGGTGGAGTGCGGATCCTCATTGTTGGTGAAAGCGGCGAAAACAATAAAGGTCAGCAGGCTGCCAATCTTGTAGAAGGATTCCACGAAGCTGAGCAGACTCGCGTGCTCTTTTTTTCCCGGCGCAATGAGACCGATCGTGGAATAGAGTGCGACCTTCATGAGGCCGTAGCTGAGCCCGGTGACCAAAAATACGATTTTGACCGCGGTGAAACTGATAAACAACGGCACCGCCACGAGCGCCAGAGCCGACGCGCCCAATGCGATTAGCATGGCTCGCTTATAACCAATGCGCTTCAGAAAAGAACCGGCGGTCAGCGCACCGATGAGAATGCCGAGCCCTTTGTAGAAAGCCAACGCACTGGCTTCGACCACCGACACCCCGAAACTTCGCTGCACTTGCAACACGGCGATTCCCACACTGTTCAACTGAATCGCATAGGCGCAATAATTCATGAACATGCACAACCTAAGCTGCAAAGGAGTGTGGGCGCTCATCGGATGCGGGCCCACCGCCGCGAAGGCGCCGGTGGCGGAATTGACCATTTAGTATTTCAATTTCAGTTCAACCGTAACCGCATCCGGCCGGCCACGAGTGAAAGCTGCCGGCACGTAACTCTCATCGGTCATATTGTTCCAGTTGAGCGTTACACTCGCGGGGTGGTTCTGCCACGTCCAGTCGTAGCCGAGTGCCGAATTAACCAGACAAAAAGGGTCAGTAAAAAGCGCGGGATTGTTCACGCGCTGCGCCTTCCTGCCCGAATAATTTGCACCCGCGCCGATCCACAGTCCCTTTAGCCCGCCGTCTCTGAACGTGTAACGAGCCCAGAGATTGGCCAACGCCTTCACCGTGTTCTCGGGGTGGGAACCGAGCAGATATTCCGTACCGACCGGAGTTTTAATGACGCGCACATCATTGAGGGCACCGCTTACATACACTTGAAAATTATCGGTGGGCGACCAGGTCAGTTCGGCCTCGATGCCCTTGCTGCGATCGAGTGTGCCCTGCATGCGATTAACCTGGATGAGGCCTGTGGAACTGGTCGTGTTGAAGTTGATCACGCGATCCTCCTGATCGACCGTGAAGACTGAAATGGTTGACGAGATCCGGCCGCCGAGAAAATCGGTCTTGATGCCCACTTCGAAACCTTCGGAAGTGGACGGTGCCGCCGGGCCGGACGGCACATTGGCGATCTGCAGGTTGGCAATGGAATTCTGGAACGACGAACTGTAGGAGGCGTAGAGCAGGAGATCCTGACGCGGCTTCCAACCAGCGCCCAGTTGAGGCGTCACCCGCGAGTGTTCCGCTTTGCCGATACTGCCGGAGGGAGTCAGGAAATTGTCGTTTGAGCCCGAGGACTTCGTGTAGCGCGCCCCGGCGACAGCAAACATCCGGCCATTAAACAGGTCGGCATTGAGGATCCCGTAGGCCGCTTTGCTGCGTCGGTTGCCGCGGTCAAACTGGGTAAGAGGCAGGTTCTCCGCGTCGTAATCCGTGGCGCGGTTCCAAGTGCCGGGATCATACATGTTCCAAGGCGCAGGGAAGTTCGCCGTAGCGGCCTGACGCATCCGCGTGTTGTCGCGGTATTCCTGATAGTTCACGCCAAAGAGTGGTTTTAGTTCCATGTGGCTGATCGTGAATTTGCCCGCGAGCTCGGCTTGTGCCGCCTTTCCAGTGCCGAATGTCTCCTGCAAGTTAAGCCGGCGCTGCATTTGCGCGTAGGGCGCATCGAGCGCGAGCATGGGGTTGCTCAACAGATCGGCTGCGTAAGCGGCGGCCCCGGTCCGGTATTCGGCCGTATTGCCAGTCGGATAAGCCCCGGAAAAATATCGTCCGGGAACCGTGATGTTGATCTGTCCCAAGCCCGTACCTTTAAACCAAATCCTGTATTCGTTGCGGTTAAAATTCGCCCGCGCTGTCCACGAATCGTTCAACCGCGCGGTGATTTCAGTGTTCAAGGATTCCATCTCCGAATTGCGACGATCGGTGGTGGCTGAAATGGTGAAATTGTCCGGCAACGGATAGAAGTTGCCGAAACCGCGATCCTCGCCGCTGTTCTGCTGCAGCACGCTCGCCGTGCTCAAAATACCCGTCGCAGGCAGCGGCGCAACAATCCGGCTGGTCGGCAAACGGGTCGCGAAAGGCGGATTCTCTTTTCGATTCAGTTTCTGATAATCCACAGTTATCGCCACCCGATCAGTGACGCGCCATGTCAGAGCCGGCGCCACGACAACACTCCGCGCGTGACCCGGTTCGTAATATTCAATGTCATTTTCCCAGGCCCCATTGAAACGAAACAACAACCGATCATTAACGAGCGGCCGGTTGAGATCGAGCGCGGCGCGTCCGTAGCTGTAACTGCCCGCTTTCAGCGACACGCTGACAAACGGAATCGGTGTTGGGCGCTTGGTGATATAATTAACTGTGCCACCGGGAGCGACTTCGCCATAGAGCACCGAGGCCGGTCCCTTCACCACCTCCACACGCTCGATCGTCGCAGCATCAATGTAGCCCTCGCCGCTGAATCCATTTCGCTGTGGGTTTTGGTTAAATCCACGAATGGCATAAGTGGAATTGCCCGACGCAAACTCCACCGCTGAGTTGGTCACACCCGGGGCATACTGGGCGACGTCAAAGAGGTCGCGCGCGCCGATGTCACTGATGAATTGCGGCGTGAAGGCGCTGATGGAAAACGGCAGATTTTTGATCGGCGTATCGATCCGGGTGGCGGAAACGGAATTACCGGCGCGATAGCCGACATCGGCCTTGGTCGTAACTTGAAACGTGGAGAGCACCATCACTTCCTCCTTGTTTCCATTTTCAGTGGCCGCCGGGGTGTTGGTCTGACCGGTTGCGAGGGCGACGAACAAAAGATAACCGAAAGCAAATGCCCGGGCACTCGCGCGGCGCTGTCTGGATTTAACGTGGGGTAGTTTCACGGATTGCATGGGAGGAAGGGTTGGGGTGGACCCGGTCCGTGAATCGGTAAGCGATGCTCCTCGTCACAGCCCGGCCATGAACTGGAGAAAACGCTCATCCCAACGGCGCGCGAGCGGAAGCAATGGTATTAACTGCGGAACAATAGGAGAAATTTGTTTTGCGCGCGAAAGTGAAGCTTGGGCAGCTTTTGGCGATAAAGCGCCTCCGCCGCGCAAGACTGAGGACGGAAGTATCAGGGATATCCCCTTTGCCGCAGGCGAGGCTTCTAAAAGCTTGTGGCAAATTCGGTTAGTTTTATCCAAAATGGTGTCTTGTCCCTCCGAACTCAAGATAAGCAGCTGGATCGGCTGGTTGGCGCCGTTGGATTCGGTGTCACCGCGATGTCGTTGTTTGTCCTCGCCGGGAGGTTTACGGGCCACGTCAACTGGGTAAGAATTCTGAACGACGCCCCGCCGATGGCGTTCACGACCACCTGTGCATTCCTAGCTGTGGGCTGCGCCCTGTTGCTGATCGCCACGAAGCACTTGAAGCTGGCGACCGTTGTTGCGCTGATGCCGGGAATTCTAGGATTGGGCACGCTCAGCGTTTATGTTCTGGCCGCGCCGCTCGGCTGGAAAGCATTCATCTATAATCCGGAAAAGCCCATCATGGCGGCGGGCATCGGGATCGATGGCCGAATGGCGCCAAACGCCGCCTTCTCGTTCATTCTCCTGTCGATCATTCTTTTCTTCATCGCGCGGCATATCTGGCGTCCTCGCCTTGCCACCGCTCTGGCCGCGATTGTGGTCGGAATCGCAGGAGTGTCCTTGGTCAGTTTTGCCACGGGACTGCACACTTCCGCGAGCTGGTGGCGTTACACCGCGATGGCGATTCATACCGCGTCCGCCATGGAAATCGTCGGCAGCATGCTGATCTTTTGGGTGATTTGCAAAACCCCGAAGAGCGATCGACCCGCGGTCCGGACATTTCCCTTTATCGCTCTGGCCTGCACGCTGATCGTGCTCCTTGCGGTCGTGACGACCGTCAGCAACGAGCAGCAGCAAATCACCGCGAGCCAGGTGCGGCGCGTGATCGAACTCAAAGCGGGCATCGAACGCTTCGTCGCCGCCAACGCACGGGCCGACACCGCCGTGCGCGGCTTCCTGCTCACCGGCGAAAACTATTATCTCGAACGCACCAACATTCACCGGCAGGCCATTCTTGCGTCGATCGATGCACTCGAAAATCCCGACAAAAAAGATGAGGCGATAGCGGCGGCAGTCCGGGTGTTGCGTGAAATCAGTGCGCGGAACTTCGAGATCAAGGACGCCCAACTGGACGCACGCAAACGAGGCGGCACGGAAGCGGCCGTTGCGGCGCTGAAGACGGAACCACCGGAACTGGCCCGGAGTTTGCGCGAAACCACGGCTGGCATGATTACCGAAGCCGACAAGATGCTCGCGGCCAGCGAAACGAATCTCGCCCGGCGTGAGCGCGAAATGCGCTGGGCCCTCGCGGTCGGCGCTTTTCTCGTCATCACCACCCTCACCATCGCTTTCTCGATGGCCAATCGCGCACGACGGGATCTCAGCGAGGCAAATCGCGTCCTCGAAGTCCGCGTCGCCGAACGGACGCGCGACTTGAAATTCCTTTTCGATGCCATGCCACAAATGGTTTTCACCGTCCTTCCTGACCGGACGATCGAAAGCCTCAATCAGCGCTGGCTTGACTACCTGGGGGTCGGGGCTGAGGAACAGGGTCGCGCGGCAATCAAGGCTGCACTCCATCCTGAAGATGAGGGAAAATGGACCGCGGAATGGGACCGCATGAGTCGCGAACAAAAACCCGGTGGCGGAGAGAACCGCTTGAAAAAGAAAGCCGATGGAACCTACCACTGGCATCTCTGGCGCGCGTTTCCCCAGCGCGATGAATCCGGTAGGATCGTGCGATGGATTGGGACCTCCACGAACATCGACGAGCAAAAGAATGCGGCCGAGCTGCTGGAAAAGCGCGTGGCGGAACGAACCGCTGAATTACTGGCGAGTCGCGAACGGCTGCAGATGATCGCAGACAACCTGCCCCTGCTCATTGCCTACATGGACACGGAGGTCCGCTACCGGTTCACCAACCAGACTTATAAAACCTGGCTCGGCCTAGATCCCCAGGCGATGCTTGGGCGCACCGCCTGCGAAGTTCTTGGCGAAGAAACACGCGAGCTGGCAGGACCAGCGATCGAGAAGGTTCTACGGGGCGAGCGCAGTGGCGTGGAACGCACGATCAAAACCGTCAACGGTGACCGCACCATTAAATCCCAGTACGTGCCTGAATTCGGCCCGGACGGCAAGGTCGCGGGATTCTACCTCGTGGGCATCGACGTCACAGACGAAAAAGCCATCGAACAGAATCTCGCCAAGGCGCGTGACGCGGCAATCGCCGCCTCACGTCTGAAATCGGAATTTCTGGCCACGATCAGCCATGAGATCCGCACTCCCATGAATGGTATCATCGGGATGGCAACGCTGCTCAAGGACATGCCGATGGAAGGCGAACAACGGGACATGGTGCAGGTGATCGAGCAGAGCGCCGACAGCTTGCTCTCGATCATCAATGACATTCTCGACATTTCCAAAATGGAAGCAGGGAAGTTCACGATCGAGTCGCACGACTTCGATTTTCGCGATTTGATCAAGGCAACGGTGGCAACCTTTGGCACGCGCGCAGAAGAAAAAGGCCTGGCTCTGACCTACCAAGTTGACGCAAAACTCGTCCGGCAAGTCTGTGGAGATTCCGGACGAATCCGGCAAATCGTTACCAACCTCACCGGCAATGCCATCAAGTTTACCGATCGGGGCAGCGTCAAACTGATCGTCGAGGTGGTTAAAATTACCGATGGCGGCGCGGAGGTTCGGATCGCCGTACGCGACACAGGTTCCGGCATTGCGCCCGCGGATCAGGGAAAGCTGTTTGCGGCCTTCGTCCAGGTGGACGCTTCGCCAAAAAAACGCTTCGGTGGCACCGGCCTCGGACTGGCCATCAGCCGTCAGTTGGTGGAATTGATGAATGGGGAAATCGGCGTGGAAAGCGATACGGGCAAAGGCTCCGAATTCTGGTTCACCCTCACCCTTCCGTGGGCGAAGGAGAATCGATCAGCGAAGGAATCCCCGGCGCCCGGCAAATTCCGGATTCTTGTGATCGACGACGACAAGAACGACCGCGAACTCGCCGCCTATTTTCTAAACGAGGAAGGATCTGAAATCGAAACCGTCGAAAGCGCCGAAGTGGGATTGGAAAAGCTGCAAGCGACCGTCTCCACTTCCGGAAGATACGATCTGGTTATCGTCGATCAACGGATGCCGGGCATGGGAGGGCTTGATTTTGCGCGGGCGGTGAGAGCGGACGCGGCGTTGCGCGACACGCCGCTCATACTTGCGTCAGGCGGGAGTTTGCAGGAAAGTGATGAGGCCAACAAGGTCGGGTTTGAGGCCTTCCTGAGCAAACCGGTTCGTCTTGAACACATCGCTGAAATCCGTCGACAGCTGCCAGCCCGCTCTCTCACCACGAGTGCCCCGGGAGAAAATGCAAAAAAAACCGCCGTACAGGTTTCCCACCGCATCCTCGTGGTGGACGACAACGAAGCGAATCGAACTGTCGCCAGCATGACACTCGCCAAATTGGGTCAGCTCGTGGAAGTGGCCGAGTCCGGTGCAGAAGCTTTGGAGAAACTGTCGCGCGCCCCATTTGATTTGGTGTTCATGGATTGTCAGATGCCTGAGCTCAACGGCTATGAAACCACCCGGCTGATCCGCAGCGGCGTTCATAAGGAGATAAACCCACAGATACCCATCATTGCACTTACGGCCTATGCCATGTCAGGTGACGCCGACAAATGCCGTGCAGCAGGCATGAACGATTATGTATCCAAACCGCTTCGCGCGGCAGATATTCGCTCGGCCCTGAGCCGGTGCGGTTTCGCAATTCCACTCCTTTCAAAAACTGCCGTTGCGTCGAGTCCACCCGCGACAAATGCGATTGCGGACTATCAACACATAGCTGAAATGCAGGCGCTACCCGGACGAAACGGGAAATCACTCTGGGTGGAGCTATTGGACTCGTTCCGCGACAAGTCTCGCGAACGAATCGATCAAATGGAAAATCTCGTCCGGCAAAAAGGCTTTAAGAAACTCGCAGAGACGAGTCACCGGTTTGCCGGAAGTTGTGCGAGTGTTGGCGCCACCGAGATCAAGGAACTTGCCCTGCAAATCGAACATTTCGCGGAAACGCGAAATGAAGCGCGGCTCGGTGTTTGCATCGCCGAGCTGAGTGTCGCCCTCGAGCGATTCCTGACTTTGATGAACAGCCGGTCCCAGACAGGGTAGAAAGCCATTTGTATCGTTCAGACGAATGACGGTAGTCGCCGATTTCCATGTCGGCGATCGAGCGAGCGGACGACCCGGCAGTATACGTTCGTGTTCCCACCTAGCCCGAAAATTTCACACCCAGATGCGAAACGAAGTCATGCTGTTTACTTGTAGCCCGCTCCGGGAGGAGCGGGACCCTGCGCTCCCGCGCAGGGCTACATCGCCTCGTAGCACGGTTCCTTCGCAAGCAGGTGCGAAATATCCGGGCTAGAGCGAAATCGACAGTTTCCATTCCCTGAAATGCAGGAGCTTGCTCGCGAGCGATTCAGCGTGCGAGCGTGCAACGGGCATCCTGAATCGCTTGCAAGCACGCTCCTACACCCAGTCAGGTTGAAACCGTCGAAGCGACCTTCCCACGTCCCGATAAACTTCATTCCGGCAGTTTGAATCCTTCCATCTGGTCTTTAATTTCGTAGAGGAATGCCGCGGCGCCTCCGCCGTTCACTACTTTGTGGTCAAACGTCAGCGAAAGCGTGATCACTTCCACCGGGTGGATCATGCCATTTTCGTTGTACAGGCGCTCGTGCGCTGAACCGACAAACAATGTACCCATCGAGGGCGGCACCACGATTGGGGTCGCGCTTTCAATGCCAAACGCACCCAAACTCGTGATATTCACCGGCGCCTGCACATCGATCAATTTGCCGGAACGCGTTTCGTCCACCGCACGATTGTAAGCGATAATGAAATCCGCCCAGGAAAGTTTGTTGGCTGCGCTAATGGGTGCTGTCGCCAGGCGGTCGCCCTCGAGTGCGACCGCAACGCCAAAATCAAAATCCGCCTGTTCGAGAATTGTCCCGTCTTTGTGCACCAGGCAGCGGAACGCTGCGTGTTTTTCCTGTGCGCGAATCACGCACCACGCCATCATCGCGGAGGGCGATGCGGCGGCCTTGCCGTGTTTTTTCTTCGCTTCTTCGCGCGCAGCGCGCAAGGCATCCCAACGGACATCGCGCAACATCGTGGCAGGAACGACATTCGCGAGGCGCTTGGTAATGGCAGGATGCAACGCGGGAGGACGAACGGTGCCTTTCATGGAACTGGAGGGTGAGGGAGCGGCGTGTGAAGAAACAGCCGAGGAACGCAGAGTGGATTTTGCCTGATTGGCTTGGGTTTGTGCCGGAGCAAGGTCCGTTCCCGCGACCAGATCGCTGCTCACGAGGGCGATCTCCTGACCGATCAACACGGTGTCATCAATTTTGATTTTCCACTCCTTGAAGCGGCCGGCAAAAGACGCCTCGATTGGATAAACCGCTTTGTCCGTTTCCACTTCGCACAATACGTCATCGTGCTTCACCGGATCGCCCGGCTGTTTATTGATCGAGACCACGCGGGCTGTGCGCAGCCCCTCCCCCATGATCGGGACGGTCACCGTGAAATCGCTCGAAGCGACCGGAGGTTTCGCACCGGCATTTCCATGGGCCACAACCGGGTGGGTTTTCGACGCAGAATCGCCATGGAAGTGATTCGCGACAACCGGGTCCGCCGCGGTCGTGATCGATTCGCCGCGCGATTGGTCGATCGACACCGTGTGCCAGATCGCATCGACGATGCGAGCCACGTCAGGCAGGGCGGCGTATTCATAAATTGGATTATAGCCGATCATCACGTTGGGTTTGCTCACAAGCACCGGTGGCGCTTTGAGCGAGGCCCATAAATCAGCGCGGCTCAGGATGTGCGTGATGATCATCTGGCCGACCGAGCAATTTTCCGAATCCTCCTGCACGACAATCAACCGGCCGGTCTTGCGCACCGACTCTTCGATGAGCGTCTTGTCCCATGGCACGATTGATCGCAAATCAATCAGGTCCACGCCCACTTCGCCGTGCAGTTCCGCGATCGCCTCGTATGATTTTTCAACGGTGTTGCCCCACGCGACAATCGTGACGTCCTCGCCTTCGAGGCAACGGCGGGCCTTGCCCAACGGTACGGAAAACACCGGATCCGCGACTGCGCGTTCGGCCCACAACATGTGTTTCGGTAGCAACACCAACACGATGTCCTCGGCATGCATCGCGGTCCACAGCAGGCCGGCCGCGTCTTCCGGCGTACTCGGCACGACGACATTCAGACCGGGAAAATGCGCGAAGACCGCTTCATTCGCTTGCGAGTGCCAAAGTCCGCCACCGGGAAGATACGCGCCATAGGGAGCATAAATTACTGCCGGGACCTTCCACGCGCCGTTGCTGCGCCAGCGGAGGTTGGCGAGATTTGATACAAGCTGGTTGAAACCGGGATAGATAAAATCAACGAACTGAATTTCAAAAACCGGTCGGCGGCCATAGAGCGCGAGGCCTCCTGCCACGCCTATAATGGTGGATTCCGCGAGCGGTGAATTAAAAACCTGTTCGGGAAAATCCGAGGAGAGCTGCTGCGTCAGGCGAAACACTCCACCTTTTGGATCTTCCACGTCCTGACCAAAAATCAGCCGGAGAGGATCGGCATCGAGACCGGCGCGCAAGGTACGGTTCACCAGATCTCCCATGCGATAATTGCCCGCCGGAAAAAGCTCTTCGTTCAACTCCGGCAACGGTCCTGTCACTTCGTCGAGAAGATCGGCTGCGGTTGGATTTTCCGCTTTTTCCGCCTCGGCATAATCCTGGCGGACTTCCTCCTTCACCTTCGCTTCCAATTCATCGAATTCCGCCGCAGTCATCTCACCGGCGGCGATCATGCGGTCCTTCAACACGAGAATCGGATCCGCGTTGAGCAGTGAATCGAGATCCTCCTTCGAACGATAAAGCGTGTGATCGTCCGAGCTGGTATGACTGGAGAGTCGCTCCATTTTCACCCAGAAAAATACCGGGCCGCCGCCGGCGCGGATTTTTTCCATGGCTCGCGTCGTCGCAGCATGGATCGCCTCCGCATCATGGCCGTCAACCAGCTGCCACTGCGCGCGATTCAACACTTCGAGCGCCAGCGGATTGATCTTTCGTGTCGGGGTCGAGATGCCGTAAGCGTTGTCTTCGACGATAAAGAGAAGAGGAAGTTTTTTCTCGAGCGCGAAACTCACTGCCTCAAAAAAATCGCCCTGGCGTGACGCGGCATCGCCGACCGTCGTGACGACCACGCTGTCTTTCGCGTCCATTTTGATGCCCCACGCAATCCCGCACGCCGGCAGCAACTGGGCCGAAGTTGGGGTGGGCACGCTCACGATACCGAGTTCACGTGAACTGAAATGGGACGGCATCATCCGGCCGCGCGACGTGGATTCTTTGCGGGAAAAGTATTCGAGGGCCAGCTGGGCGGTCGTCATTCCGCGCCCCAGACACAAACCGCGATCACGATAGTATGGCGCAATGTAATCCCCATCGCGCAACTGTGCGCCGATGGCGGCCAGCGCCTCGTGTCCCCGACCTGACACGTGAAAATGGCCCTTACCCTGACGGTTTAAGCTCTCTTCGCGCAGGTCTCCGTGACGGCTCTCCAGCATGGTGAGCAGGAGAAGACGTTTTTGATCAGGGAGAAGGGCGGCGACATTGGCCATAGGTCAGCTCGGAGGCGTCGCTGGAGCTTTCTTAAAATGCCGGGATCGGCAACGGCTTTTTGTCACTGGAAATTAACTCCCGACTGCCCCGGGAGAAGCGTCAACCAAGCCCGGCTGGAAAACCGGAAATCCCGCTCCCAGCAAAAGCGCGAGTTCCGCGTCACTGGCCGTTTTGACCACTCCTTCTTGCAAGACTCTTTTTGCCTCGTCCGCGGCCACTCCGTTCAACCGGTGCTGGATTATTTCGGCAAATCCGGGAGTTTTTTCCCCGGCTTCAGGCCTGAAAATCGCCATCGCGGGGTTGGGCTTTTCGCCCTCCGGCCCGTACTCGTAAAACCCCGAACTCACGCCATTTTTTCGGCCGAGCAAACTGGCAGCCATCAATTGTTCACAGAGCTTCGTCCGGGTGAAACGGTCGGGAAAATACTGGGCCATGCCCGCAAAAAGTGCGTCGGTGGTATCGATACCGATTTCGTCGATCAACCGCATCGGTCCCATTGGCCAACCCCACTGGCGCATTGCTTCATCGATCATCTGAACCGTGGCGCCTTGTTCCCACAGCGCACAAGCTTCATTGAGATAGAAGGTGAGCACGCGGGTTAAGAAGCCTCCGGGCGCGGAGCGGGTGATCACCGGTGTTTTCTCCAGGTCCCGCATCAGTTTGAGCGCCCGCTCAGCCGTGCCCCGCGAGGTTTGCGGGCTCAAGGCGATTTCAACCAGCGGCATGCGGCTGACCAAATTGCAGAAATGTAATCCAACGACGCGCTCGGGATGGGCTACTTCCGCAGTCAATTCCTCGATCGGGCATACCGATGACGCCGACGCCAGCACACAATCAGGATCAGTGAGCGCCGACAATTCCTTGAATACCGCCCGCTTGGCGGTCGCGTCTTCGACGATTGCCTCGATTACCAAATCACAAAACTCAAAATCCTCGAGGCTGGTGGTGATGCCGATGCCGCCCGTCATTCGATGCGCGTCTTCATGCGTCACTTTCCCCCGGCGCACTCCGTCGGCAAACAGTTCGCGAATAACGGCGACCCCACGCTCGATGGCGGGCCGGCTCGAATCGCACATGATCACCCCAAAGCCATGCATCGCGCACCAGTGCGCGATACCTGATCCCATCACCCCGGCACCGACGATCCCGATGGTGCGAAATGAAGCCGGCGGGGTGCCCGCAGGATCTCCGGGAAACCAGGCGTCCAGCGACGTCTTGCGCGCCTTCTCTTTCAGGCGAAATATTCGTATCAGATTTTTCGCCATCGCACCCGCCGCCACGCTTCCAAACAGCTTTGCCTCCAATGGTAATGCTTCGGCTAACGGCAATGATGCGCCCTTTTCCACCGCCTCGATCACGGCGAGTGCCGCCGGCTGACCGCGCCAGCGCGAGGCCGCCGCTGCCCGCTGGCCGGCGAAAAATCCGGTCGCGGCATCAACTGGATTTTCCCGAATGGGCGCTCCTTCGGCGGCCAGACGCATCGCCATGGCCTTCGCGCGGATTTTCAGTTCTGCCAACGGCACGACCCCGTCAATCAACCCTGCGGTCAATGCCATCGATGAATGAACTAGCGAGGCCTTGAGAATAAATTCCACTGCAGGTTTTGTCCCGATCAGCCGGGAAAGTCGCGTGCACCCGCCCCAACCCGGAATCAAGCCCAGCCTGACTTCCGGAAGCCCAATTTTTGTCTCGGGCGCGTCGGACGCAATCCGCCACGTGCAAGCAAGCGCGAGTTCATACCCGCCGCCCGCACATGCGCCATGAATGGCACAAACCACCGGCACGCCACACCGCGTGATCTCTTCAAAGGCCGCCTGACCTTCGCGTGCTGCCAGCTCGGCCGCAGTTGCGTCAGGAAGCGTCGCGAGCCATTTCAAATCCGCCCCGGCGAGAAATATTTTTTCCTTCGCACTCGTGATCACGATCGCCCTCACCGCAGGTTTTTCGCTGTGAACTATAACGGAGACTGCCGCGAGACTGGCGTGCAGGGCGGCGAATACCGCCGGCGTAAACGTGTTGGCTCGCGCGACGGGATCGTCAAAAACGATCCAGGCAATCCCCTCGGGATCAACCGAGTGAGTAACCGGTGCGGGATTGCTCATGGGGTGCGGCGTCGATGAAGACAAAACAGCAAATCGGCCGGAGAAATCAAATGCGAACCATCGGTGATGGGGTGCAGGGATGACTAATCGTCGTTCACCGGCGCGAATTCATCGCCGGGATTTGGCGGTCGCAAACTTCTCCAGGTATTTAAGGGCAACGGCGAAATCATTCGGCAACGGCGACGTGATCGTGATCTTTTCCCGGCTACCCGGGTGCGTAAAGGTCAGTTCTCCCGCATGCAGTGCGATCCTGCCGATCAGGGGTTTTTCATCGATGCGGCCCTTGTAGCCCCGTTTTAGGTCCGAAAGCAACAGGCGCGTTTCGTTGCCATAGAAGGCGTCGTTGAGGATCGGTGTGCCCGACGCGGCGAGATGCACCCGAATCTGATGCATCCTCCCGGTGACGGGCCGGCATTCCACGTAAGCGAAGCTGGGGCGCTCGCCGGGTTGGGGATATTTCTGCCGGACCGTAAAGGCTGTCTCGCTCGCCAGGCCGTGTTTCTTGACCACACACATCACACCGGGCCGGGCTTCATCTTCCTTCAGGACAAAATCGACGCTATATTCATCCGCCTGCGGAAGGCCGACGACCAACGCCTGATGCCGCTTAATCACCGTTTTCGATTGAAACTGTCCGCTGACAAAATCCAGTGCGGGCTTTGTTTTGGTGTAGAGCACCAACCCGCTCGCCTCTTCATCGATCCGGTGGACATTGGCAAAACCATCACCGAACTTTTCGCGAACCAAGGCCGTAAGATTTTCCCGCAGGTGATCCTTGCGATCAGGACTGACCGGCAGCCCGCTCGGTTTATCGAAGGCAACCAAAACTTCATCTTCAAAGAGAACGGGCGGCAACGGCATGGAAGTGTGGGCCCACTGTGCTCGCTGGTTTTTGCGCATCAATCCGGAAGAAGCCGGGCGGGATTCATTTTTTCACTATTTTCCCAAAATCCCTATAGCGTTCAAGGCGACAACCCTGTAATGATCAACCATGACGCTTGCCCCGCGCTTTCTCGTCAATTTTTGGTTCGGATACCGGGTGGCAAAATTCGTCCGCCGGCTCAAATCAACCGGACGTGGAATTGCCGCCCAACAGAAAATATTCAGCGCGTTGATGCGGCAGTTTTCCCACACGGAATTTGGCCGCACCCACGGCCTCGCCGCCGATACGTCTTATGCCCAGTTCCGCGAGAGCGTACCACCGCGTTTGTACGCTTATTTTGAGCCATTGGTCTACCGGATGTTTTCAGGGGAAGCGGGCATCCTGTTGGGCGAGCGTTGTCATTTTTTCGTCGAAACCGCGAGCACCACAGGAGACCGGTCGAAACTTCTGCCGGTGCCGGAAGCGATGCTGAAGCACTATCGCAGCGCCCTGCGCGATACGCTTTTCCTCTATGCTGCACGCGTCGGACACAATGGTGTTTTTCTCGGCCGTCACCTTCACGCCGGAGCGAGCACCGCCCTGGCGGATGAACACGGTTCGTACAGCACCAGCCTTGATGGAATTCTTACGCTGTGCCTTTCGCCTTGGGTGGAGGCAAATCTCCACTCCCCGCCAAGCTCCATTTCCTCAATGCCCGAAGGTCCGGAAAAGCTTCAACTCACCGCGCAATTCATGCTCGGGAAGGACGTCACTCTCGTCGGCGGCACCCCGGCCGGGGTGCACGCATTTTCCCGCGTGGCCCGGGAGGCGGCGAGCTCCGGCAAAAGACGGATGACGACCCTTCAGTCCATGTGGCCGAATTTGGAGTGTTTCCTGTATACCGGTGCGCCCTTGGGCCTTTACGCCGATGCCTTGCGCGATGCGCTCGGGCCGAATGTTAACTTCCTTGAAATGTATTCGGCCGCGGAAGGCATCATTGCCGCTCAGGACGACAAAAATTCCAGCGCCCTGCGGCTGCTTGTCGACACCGGTCTTTTCTTCGAATTCCTGCCGCTACGGGAATTTCAAGAGGAGACTCTCGAAAAGGCCGGCGGACGCTGCCTGCCGCTGGAGCAGGTGGAGGCCGGCATCGATTACGTGCTGGTGCTCACCACGCCCGCCGGACTTTGTCGCTATGTCCCGGGAGACATTGTGCGGTTTTTTTCGGTCAGTCCGCCAAGACTCCAGATTGTCGGTCGCACCGAACTGCATCTCAACTCTTTCGCCGAACGGGTGACCGAACGCGAACTGCTCGATTCGCTGCTCGCCGTCTGCCGTCAGTACGGCTGGCAACCGGTGTGCTTTCACGTGGCGCCGTATCATCATCGCTCAGCCGCAGGTCGAACCATCTCCTGCCACGAGTGGTGGTTGGAATTTCGGACCCACACCGCGAAAACGCCCACCGCGAATGTGATTGCGCCCGCTCTGGACGAAGAACTAGCGCGTCGCAACAGCGACTACGCCACGAAACGCGCGAACCACACCATCGAACTGCCGGTGATACGATTGGTGGTGCCGGGCATTTTCGAGCAGTGGGTCCAAGGTCAGGTCAAAATTTCCAGCATTAGTAAAATTCCCCGTTGTCGTTCCGACCGTTTCATTGCGGACCAACTCGCGCAATTCACCCGTTTCCATGAAGTCGTTCCAGAAAATTTCACCGCGCCGGATCCAAACGCGACCATGCCCAAACGCCCGCCCGACATGATCGGTTGATTGAGAGTCACTTCAGATTTCAACTTCAATCCGATTTAACGACAGTCAAATGCCAGGAAGATGTCTCGCAAAGAAGGCGAAGGGAACGAAGTAATCTTAAGTTGTCCCTTTGCGTCCTTCGTTTCCTTCGCGAGACACTTCCACCGCCGGTCGAATCACTCCCGTGCGATAAAGATAAACCGCCACCAAACCGCCGGCGAGCGTGCCGAGCGTGTTGAGCAGAACATCCGATAAACTCGGCGTGCGGTAGGGCAGGAAACACTGCAATAATTCGACAGTCACGCTGCTGGCGAACCCCAACTGTGTCGTATAGATCACCGCCTGTTTCACCATGCGAGTGCGCAGGGCAAACGCGCCAGCCAGCAATCCGAGTGGCATCATCATCAGTCCGTTGAGCGCCCGTTCCCGCAAGGCGTCCATGGAAAAATCGCCTTGATAGGGCGACCACTCGATCCGGACGATGAGCAACCGCGGCGCAGCGGCGTGCAGCGAAAAACGACCCGGCCACGTCGCCGCCAGCACAAAGCACCCGATACACAGCGCTGTCAGCCACGCGAGTTGGTGGCGTGAAAGAAATCGAAAACAAATCACCCCGGCACCAAGCAATGCACCCGCAGTATTTAATATCACGTCAACCGCTCCAGGGAATCTTCCCGGAAGAAAATAACGTCCTGCCTCCATCAGAATGCTGAGTATCGCGCCCCCCGCCGCCGCTCGAATCACCCGGCTAAAAACCGGGGCCGACTGGTTCGCCAGCAAAAGCAGAATAATCCCAATCGGGATAAACATCGCCATTTTGAGGGTTTCTTTTTCAAAGCGTCCGCGATGCCGGATCAGCGAAGGATCGAACGATTCCATGTACGCTTTGGATCCCGTCGGCAGCGCAAAATCGAACGGCCACCACACCGCCGTGAGCAACGTGAAAAAATACAAACCAAGCAAAACGCGAATGAGATTCCTGGACATGACATCGTTCAGCCAATTTCCGTCCACGAATCACGCAAATACCAATCTGATCACGAAGAAGAAATTACAGCGCCATACCGGGAGGTCTGACAAACAACCCAAGCATACGCGTTCATCATCACTTCCTACTGTAGGAGCGGTTTTATACCGCGATTCGAACGTGGCAACGCGCACGAATCGCGGCATAAAGCCGCTCCTACACCGACCAAGCCGAAGCCGTTAACGGAACTCACGGCGTACGACAAGCATCATGGGGACCGGGCCCATCCTGAATCAGAACCACCTTCGCCCCGCATTCCCAATTCGCGTCGATTCGCATAATTAGCGGGCGGAAGAATTATCCTGCTGATCGCAGCCAAAGCCGCGATCACTCGTCGGTTTTCTTGGCCCGGGATGGTTTTTTCGCGGAGGCTGCTTGCTTGGCGTTTACCCAAACCTCTCCCCTGGCGTTGGCATTTAGCCAGAAAATCTCTCCGCCGTGCTCGGCGAAAGTGGGCTTACCCTTGGGTGTTTCCGGCAGATGTAATCCCGCTGAATTCAATACCGTGAGCACCTGCTCGTCGGACTTTTCCAGCCTTTCAGCGAGCTCGCTCACCGACACGGTGTGGCCTTCACCCCGTTTTTTTGGCTCCATCAGCAACCGTACCGAGGTGAGGGTATTTTCCGCCGGCAGAACTCTCGTGACGGGCGCAGCCGACTCGGAAACGAAAACTTCTTCAACGGGATTGACCGCCGCTGGTGCAGCTACCGGCTCGGACTCTGCCGCAACCGGCGCAATGCCGGTCGTGGTGTCTTGAACTTCCGCTGTCGCCGCAACCGGGGTCGCGACCCCGGCGCGTTCCTTGCGCTTTTCCTCGGCGTTGATCCAGATTTCCCCGTTGGAATTTTGATTCAGCCAGTAAGCAAAACCGTTTTCCTCGGCAATAATCTGCTCCTTGCCGTTACCGAGTTTGAGCCCAAATTCGGAAATCGCTGCGAGGAGCTGCGCTTGATCCATCTTCAGCGCCTTGGTGAGAAATGAGAAACTGCCGGACCAACCGTGTCCGCGGCGATTGCGCCGCATCATGCCGCGAATCTTGGCGAGCAGGGTTTTCGGAGCGAAAACCTGCTCTACCGGGCGCTGCGCGTTGCCCTGGGCTGGTTGACGGTTATCACGGTCGCGATTTTCCCGGCGATCGTCGTGCCGCAGCGGCGGCTCGGTCCGTGCTTCCCCTTGCGGCGCCGGCTCTCGTTCCCGGGAAGACAATTCCTGAGCGCCACTTTGATTTGACTGCTCGCGCGAAGCATTCGCCGTCGAAGGATCAAAACCAGCGGTTTCCTCATCCGTGAGCCGTTTGCCAGAAACGATCTTGAAAACTGGCTCCGGCTTTTCGCGGGTGTTGAGCCAGATTTCGCCGCGGCGGTTGATGTTTACCCAGAAAATATCGCCATCGTACTCGACGTAAACCGGCTTGGCGTTTTCGTCGCCAGGAATCTGCATGCCGCATTCGACAAGTGCGCTTTTGATGTCGGACTCCTCAAGCTTCCATTTTTTGGCGAGGAAATCCAAGCCCACGGACATACCAGGACCGCGTTGATTGCGCCGCATGTGTGGCTTCAGAGCATCGAAGAAACTGGGGAGCTCATCCTCCTTGTCGAGTTTCTGCCAGTCATCCTCCGGAGCGTCAGGATCGTCGTCGCGGGAAGTATCCACCGGCCTGCGATAGCCGTCGTCCGGAGCGATTTTTTCCTCGGCAAAGCTGGGCTCTTTTTCGTCAGGAGCGGCCCCCGTGGTGGCGGATTTGAATTTCGCTTCGAATTCCACGCGCAGCTTGTCCGTCTCTGCACGCGCCGCCGCGGCGACGGCATCCTCCAGCGTCCAATCCCGCAGCGTGGTCCGACGTGCGAGGCCCGTGAAGGCGAGCGGATTGTCGGAGGCCGTGTGAAAGTTGATGATCTCCCATTGGTCCTGACCGAGATCGTTGATAAATTTTTCCATCAGCGCCGGGGACGCGAAGCCGCCTTTCCCACTGCTGATCACCTTGTATTCCCAGTTAGCCATTTGAGCATCAAGGCATCCCGCAACCTGTGCTCCGACGCCAGCCTAAAGTCTCGGGGATCCCCCGTCGGGGGTGAATACCTTATCCAGGAATGTGTCGATCGCGTAGCCGGTAAGTTGACCGGCAGGTCCGTGAGGATTGAAATCGAAACCGTGGGTTGCCCACGGCAGCGACAAATAATAGTGGCGCACCCCGAGCTCGTGCAGCCGCGCCGCCAGGCGTTCACTATGCCGGTACCACGCGAGCGTGTCCGGTACACCGTGCAACAGAAGCGTCGGTGGCGAATCAGCGGTTGCGAGTAATTGACCGCTGGCCGATTCATAGAGGGACCGCCGCTGAGGCGTGTCGGGCGCACCGCCGAAATATTGACGAAATAGTTTGATGGAATTCAGCGCATCGTCCTCGCGCGATACCGACCACGTGAATGGCATGTCGTGCGGTGCGTAGAGGGCGATCACACCACGAATGGCAGGATCGTGTGCGCTGTAAGCGACCGCCGTCGCAATCTGGCCGCCTGCGGAACGTCCAAGCAGCACCAGGCGCGTGGGATCGATCTCCAATTTCGCCGCATTGCCTTTTAACCACGCAATGGCGGCGAGCACATCATCGCGTTGCGCCGGCCAGACAAATTGAGGTGCCAGCCGGTAGCTGATCGCCGCCACCGCATACCCGCGGGAAACCAGATGCGAATTCCACGCCGACAGCTGCGTCCGGTCGCCATTATCCCAGCCGCCGCCATGAATGACGATCACGCAAGGCCTCGGTCGTTGGAACGAATCTTTGGCCGAGGAGGATTGATAAAAATCCAAACGAAGATCGCGCTCGCCCGGTCGTGCGAAAATTTCGGTCGTCACGCGTGCCGCCGGCGTGGCTGCCGCGTGGAAAAGACTTTTCAATTCTAGCGCCGGTGCGGCCGAAGTTTCCGTGCCCAACGCGGCACTCAGTTCGGCGGGCAATCGGGCCGCAATCCTTCTCGCCGCTAAAACCGGGTGCAAAAATCCCACCATTGCCATCACACAAAATACCAGCGTGAGAGTGCGCGAAACTCCCGCCATCACGGTGCTCGCCCAAAGAGCGATAATCACCACCGGTAACACCATCCAGTGTCCGTATTCGCCAGCAAGCAGCGTGAGTTTCCACGCAAACATGGTGTCCGGCGCCCGCACGAACGTCAGCGCCGCCAGCGCGGCAAAAACGAATGCAGTGGACAGAAGGAGTGCTTTCAACGTCACCTCACTACTACGAACGAGGGTGGGGAAAAACATAATTTTTTCGTGCCCTGCTCCAGCAGTGCATGTATTCAGATTCAACCGGCGGAAACAATCGCCCGCCGCATACCCTTATGAAACCCGCCCTCGCCTGCCTGTTTTTCTGTGCCGTGCTCATTCCCGGCCTATTTGCCGCCGATCCTGCGATCACCTCCGAATCAGTTCCCTATCCCACCCTGGGCTCAGTCGAGCGCCTGGATCCTGCTCTCGACGCGCTAATCGGCCCTGACGCAAAAATCGAAAAACTCGGCGAAGGATTTCACTGGGCGGAAGGTCCAATCTGGGTACCAGCCAAGGACGCACTCCTATTCAGCGACGTTCCCGAAAATCGCGTCTACCGCTGGAAAGCCGGCGAAGGTATCAGTGTTTTTCTGGAGCCGAGCGGCTTTACCGGGACCGTGTATAACGGTCGCGAGCGCGGCTCGAACGGCCTCACGCTGGATGCGCAGGGGCGTCTGGTTCTCTGCCAGCACGGAGACCGGCGCGTCGCCAGACTCGCGTCCGATGGGAAAACTTTCGAAACCCTCGTCGATCGCACGGATGGAAAACATTTCAGCAGTCCCAACGATCTGTGCTTTGATCGTGCGGGAAATTTATTTTTCACCGATCCACCTTACGGTCTGCCATCTGATAAAAAACAGGAGACCGACTTTAACGGTGTTTACCGATTAAGCACTGAGGGCAAACTCACCGTGATCACGCGCGACATGGAACGCCCGAACGGCGCAGCCCTTTCACCCGACGAGCACACGCTCTACGTGGGCAGCACCGATGATATGACGCCTGTGATCATGGCTTATGCCTTGGATAAAACCGGCGCGGTTATTTCCCAGCGCGTGTTCTTTGATGCCACGATGCTCATTGCGAAAACCAAACGGCACGGCGGTTTTGACGGCTTGAAGGTCGACACCCAAGGCAACTTGTGGACAAGTGGTCCGGGCGGTATCTTGATCATCAGCCCCGAAGGAAAACATCTGGGCACGATTCTGACCGGACGCGCCACGGCCAATTGCACCTTTGGTGAAGCGGACGGACACACCCTCTTCATGACCGCCGACCACACGCTGCTCCGCATCAAAACAAAAACCAAAGGCGCTGCACGGTAGAGATGAAATTAATCTGATCTGTAGGGTTGGATTTTTCCCGTGACCGATCGTTCCGATCACGGGATAAACCCGCTCCTACAAAAGACCCCGCTTGCGGCTTCCACCGTTTCGGGTTAGCGCAAACGTCCTCCCTGCTCCCTGCTCCCTGCTCCCTGCTCCCTGCTCCCTGCTCCCTGCTCCCTGCTCCCTGCTCCCTGCTCCCTGCTCCCTGCTCCCTGCTCATGCTCATGCCTCGTCGTCTCGATCAAATCCTCGCCAACCTCGGTTATTGTTCGCGTCGCGCAGCCCGCGACTGGATCGACGGAGAGCGCGTGACCGTTCGGGACAAAATCGCGAGCGATTCCGGAGCGAAGGTCAATGAAGCGGATGTTCAAATTGACGGAGCTCCGCTCGATCATCCGGATGGACTCCTGCTGTTGTTACACAAGCCGCTCGGCCTCGTTTGTTCACACGATGAACGCGAAGGCCCGAATCTTTACCAGCTGCTGCCCGAACGCTGGCGACGTCGCAATCCACAGATCACCAGCATTGGACGGCTGGACAAAGATACGACCGGATTGATCCTGCTCACTGATCAAAGCGAATTGGTCCATCGGTTGACCTCACCAAAACACAAGGTGCCGAAAGTGTACCGCGCGACGCTCAGAGGGGATTTGTCGCCCGGTCTCATTCCGCTTTTCTCCAGTGGTACGCTCCTACTCGCCGACGAGAAGACCCCTTGCGCGCCGGCCGAACTGAAAATCATTTCGGCGCGCGAAGCCGAGCTCACTCTCACCGAAGGCCGTTATCATCAAGTTCGACGCATGTTCGCCAGCCAGGGAAACGAGGTGCTCACGCTTCATCGGACCCGATTTGGATCGCTCGATTTAGCCGACATCGCCGCTGGACAATGGCGGGAGCTCCCCTTGGATACTTTTTCCAAATCATGACTTCATCTGCCCTCACTGGCGCTCAACGCACAAAACTGCGCGGCCTCGGCCAAACTTCACCGGACAACCTTCTCGTCGGACGCGATGGCGCGGCGGCCAGCGTTATTTCCCAGCTCAATCGCGAACTCACGAATCGCGAACTCGTCAAAGTGCGATTCACGGGAGGTCAGGATCGCAAGGAACGCGCCGCCTTGCACGATGCACTGGCGAACGCGACCCAGAGCGAATGCGTCGGGGCTGTCGGCCACACCGCCCTCTTTTTCCGACGCAATCCCGAAGTCGCCGATCAGAAAATCATCCTAGGCTAAGGACTAAGCGTGTGTTTCTGGAGTTGCGAAGCAGGTGGACCAAACTAGGTTTCTCAAACTTCAATCCACCGTGAAAACCCGCCTCGTTTCCTCTCTTTTTGCCATACTCGCACCGGTTGTTTTGCTTACCGGTTGCAACTCTGCGGGACGCGATGCCCGCATCACCAATCCCAATTCGCCCGGTCCAGCCATCGGCAATGCAGTCGGCACCGCCGTCGGTACGGTGGGCAGCAATGTGGTCGGCGGAGTCGTCGGTGGCGTGGAAGGCGCCGCAGCCGCCACGAAGAAAACATTCACCAACGAGCGCCGCGTAGTGCGCACGTGGCGCACGGAAACCACCTCCGACGGCCGCACGATCCAGGTGCCGGTCGAAATCGAAGTCGACGAAAACGGCAAACCGATCGAACCGCCGTCGGCCAAGTAAGATCGCCAAAACCATTTCAGATAAAGCGCGTTATTCCTAACGCGCTTTTTTGCATTCGTCAAAAGGGTTGGCGACGTCGAAGTCAGCGTGAGTCTCGCAAAATCCGCACTCGCTCATCGGACCAATGCTCCATGTCCGAGAGATCCATATCCAACGTTAACTTCGCGGGGACTTTAATACCCTCCCTCACCCGAGGAAGAAACCACCAGTGCTCAATCGCCTTTGACAATCTTGTTTTAAATTTTGAATCCACATCTCCCAATATCGATACCTTTCGCACCTCTCCAGTTTCCATGATGTTGACTTTCAAAGTAACGTGATCCGGTGATCCGGCGATTTTTTGTGGCGGGAAAACCAGATAGGGTTCGGCTTCAACATTCTGAGTTTTCCCCCGTGCGATGCTTATCTGATAGTTCATGTCTTCTTCAACATGCTCCGCATTCATCTGTGAATTTAGAAGCTCCCGATCTCGAACAAAGACGTGCCAAAAGTATTTGGTATCGCCCAAATCACCGGTGAGTTTTCGATGGATTACAATGTTTCGTGGCAAATAGGCCGATAGTGTTCCGATTTCCTGAACAATTATCCCAGCCCCTGCTTTTTCTGTCCGTACACCCAGAACGATCCAAACATTATCAATTGTAACAGGTGACTCCAAATCCAAGGAAAACGAAAGTTCCTTGTTGAAGCTACGATCAGAAGTAGCGGTAAATCCAATTTCATTCACCTTCACTTGGATATTGGACGCATTCAACCACCGCGGAGGTGGGATCGGATCACTTGGGGCGCCGCCCGCAAATATCTCCAGTGATGCCGATTTTACTGCACGCAGCTGATGATCTATTTCCACATAAGGCGTGTTACCTCTGACTTCCACTACCGGCGTCGTTAGCCCAAGATTGGGGTTAGTTGGATGAGGTAGATGCGCCATCACTTGCGCACCGGCAAACGCAGCCCCTTCGAGAATAAGGAAAATCACGGAAAGTAGTCCGAGGCTTACTGGTCGAAGTAACTTCATTCTATGAACAGATAGAGTTTTTCAAAGCAGACAAGGGTCTAGAGATAGCCCCATGAATCTTCGCCGCTATCGTGGCTTTTAACTTCACGAAAAAAAGCGCCTCCGTTTCCGGAGGCGCTTCGGTTGTCGGAAATACTTAATTTAAAATTACCAGCCGACCGTGCCGGGGCCACGGGTCTGCTTGGCGATTTGCTTTTCCTCTTCCCAGACCGTGAGGCCGGTCTTCACCGCGATCAGCGACATCTGGAACGAATAGGTGTTTTGCGCGATCTTACCGTTCTTGTCAGTCTGCTGGATCAGCTTGGCGTAAAGCGTGTAGTCGGGAACGAGCGTCTTTGCCTTTTTGCCGCTCTGCATTTCCTCGAGCTCAGCCGCCTCGCTGGCGACCACAGCGCGCTCGCCTAGACCGAGCGTGTTGGTGATGGCGATCTTGCCGGTATTCGTCAGCGCGACACGGATCTTTTTAATGAGCAGATCAGTATCGACCATGAGCTGCGTGTTGTTGATCACACGATCAACCGCAAGCACAGCGGGCGTACGGGGAGCGTTGTTCAACGCGCCGCCGGAAAGCAGCGAATTGATCAATTGATCGGCGGCATTCGCCCAGTCCTGCGAATTAATCGCGGACGTATTGATTGCCTGCGGTCCTTTGGCGTCGACCGTGCGGGTTTCGGTGGCGGTTTCGCAACCGGAGAACGTCAGCATGGCGCCGACGGCAAGCAGGCCGATAATTTTGGAAGAGATGGTCTGGTTCATGATGGGTGGTGGAAAAATTATTCGCGGAATTTGAGTTTGAAGTCCACGGCGCGCGGCGAAACCGCGACGGTGGAGATGGTGGTGGATTCACGACCTTGCAGCGGGAGGCTCTTCCACGTTTCGTTGGCGGAATCGAGGGCCATGCCGTCCTGGTCGATCCATTCGAATTTGTAATTTACCGTACGCTGCGAGCTGCGGAGATTTTCCACGGTCGCCTGCACCTTCAACAAATTACCTGAAACAGTGCTCTGGTTAATCGACACGACGCGCACGGTACCGGCGAGCGTGTTGTCGGTGATGACGCGTTTGTCGGCGATGTAATTGGACGTGGCCTGGGATTGGGCCCGCTCGTAAGTGTTCACGTTACTCGCACAGCCAGCGAGAAACAGCACAGTGCCGGCGGCCAGCAAACTGCCGGCGAAACGGATGGGATTGATGGTGGTTTTCATTTTAGAGCGAATTGCGAAACAAGGAGAGGCGAAGATGGCGTGATGCTCTTCACGTAGACGATATTCACCGCACCGGGAACCAAAGTAATGGTGCGGGAATCGTTACCGGCGGCCACAATGAGTTGGCGATCAGCGGGTGTATTTACGCGGGCATATTGAAATTCCTTCGGCAGGCTGCTCCACACGCGGGTGTCGGCGTGGGTTGTGGTGGCATTCAACGCGGTCAATCCCACCTTGCCGACGAGACCAGCCAGACCTGCATGATCGAGACTCTTTTGTGCGGTTGCTTGCACGATCGCTTTCGTGGCGGTGCCGACGAGTGTTTTCGTCACGACCACCGGCCATTCATTTTTGAAATCATTGGCCACCACGCTGTCCATGCTGGCGAGCGTCGCGGTCGGAACAGTCTGGTCGCCAGCTTTCACCCCGAGGGAGCCGACAAAACTGGGATTGAACTTCAACTTCGGAAATGCCGCGCCGATGTACGCGAGCTTGCTCGTGACGAGGAAGGTCGGAATTTGGATTTTCGTCTCGTCGCGATCCGGGCCGGTGCCGGTCTCGAAAAACACATAGGTGACACCTTCCGGTGATTTGCCTTCAGCGGCCGCCTGCGCGAGGCCGAGATCGGCCTTCACGTACGGATTTTCCGGCACCATGCCAACCACACGCTCCATGGATTTACGGCCGCGTTCCAGATCGGAACCACCTTCCCCACGAACGGTGAAGAAAAGGGCGTCGAGAAACACAGCGAAAGGATTCACGTAGTCGCCGTAGCTGACGAGATTCGCCGTGGATTCTGCGAGGACGGCATTCAATGCCGGACCCGTCTTGGGATCTTGCTGCGCCTTGTCGGCGTCGTACGCGGCCGACTTGCCACTTTCGTCGGTGACTTCGCCTTTCTTTGCTTTCTCGGAAGTCTCCTGGGCTTCGGCGATGCGTTTTTCATTCTGCGCCACGGCGTCCTTTTGACGCTGCAGGGCGCGATTCAATTCGACGCGCGCCTTGTCGATTTCGCCAAGCTGCATGTAATTGAGCGCCTTGTAGGCGTTCATCATGACTTTGTCGTAGGCGCGGCCGCGATAAGGCAGCGCGCTCAAATTCGTCAGTGACGCGCCCACTTCGGAGCCGACCTTCACCTTGGACTGCTCTTCGTACGAATTTACTTTTTCCTCGGCCAGATCGAGAGCCAACAAGCTGCTCTTGATATACGCCCTGGACACTTCCGCCGGGGATCCCGGTGCCGGCGCTTCCGCTGGCTTATCTCCCGGCTGCGCCGGAGGGACCGTCGGATCTGCAATCGCAGGCACCACTCCGGGTGCCGCGGACGCGGCGGCGCGCAAGGTCGCACCCTGCTCAAGGCGCCAGAGGATGGCATCCTTCGACTTGGCGTTCGACGCCGCTTCTTTCTGCACCGTCGTTAATGCTGCCGGAAGATTTCCAGATTCGTAGATGCCGGAAAAATCCGAGGCGGACTTTTTGAAAAGTGCCGCCGGACTGTTGGACGTGAGGGCGAGGATCGAAGCAGTACCTGCGAGCAGGCGATAGCAATGGGGGGTGGCGCGGAATCGAAAAGGATTCATGCTGGGTGAGTGAGGATTGGTGTGTGCTAAACTAAATGCGGCAACGGCACCGCTCACTCGGCGGCTTCGACGTCGTCCTTCAGGCGGACGATCGCGCCTTTGTCGATGCCCGTGTCTTCCACGGTCTCGGCCTGGGAATTTTGCGGCGAAACCCGCGTAACCTTCACCTTGCCAACGAGCACTTCCTCGCGGGTCTTGTCGCCGGTGTCGGGATCGACCATCTCGTCGCCGAGAATAAATACTTCCCAGACCTGACCGACCTTGATGCCGGATTGATCATTGCGATTGATCGTCACGATCTTGTCGCGTTTGCCGATTACGCGAGCTGGAGAAATCACATCGGCGGCGCGACCGGCGATCTTTTGCGCCATTTCGGAAACGGCCTGAATCAGGAGATCGTCGGATCCCTCACCCACGCGCTCGGTGGTATTTTCAGAGCGATTCTCGGAGTCACGCTTCGAAACCTTGAAGTTGGTGCTCGCGATCGCTTTTTGCGTGGCGACTTCCGTGATCTTGGCGACGGCGGACACTTCGATGACCCGTGCGCGAATCGTTTTGCCGAGCGAAGCCAGCTTGCGCTCTTCCATGCGGTCATTGAACGAATCCACGCGGATCGTGAGGATGTAATCGGCTTTATTGAAAGCGAAGGCTTCGCCGGCGGCGGCGCTTTCCTTCGCGAGCGCATCGGCGTCGGAACGCTCGATCACTTCAAAACGTTTCGTGTTGAGGACACGGTCATATACCTGGGAATCGAAAGCCTGCAGCACGCTGTCGAGTGAAAGGCCCACGCCTTGTTTGCTCATGCGCTTGATAACCGCATCGGTTGCGATGATTTTGGTGATCGCGAGTTTCTTTTTGCCGGGAGCGGCGTCTTGCGCGCGAATAGCCGGTGCGAACAACAAAGCGACCGCAGCGGCGAGAAGGGAGAAGCGTCCTAGTTTCATGGCGGGAATGGTTGGGAAGTGAAAAGTGGTTGGAGGCTGTTCGGCTTAGAAGTTAAACAGTGAATGCAGGCCGCCGACCAAGGTCTTTACGCCGTCGGTGCTATTCACTTTGTAGCCGCTGTTTTCCAGCATCTTGGCCCGGCCTTCGAGCACCTTGACCTCGGCGTCGGTGAGTTTCGCGCCATTCTTGAGGTCGTTCATGAACGCAGTGGCATCCCTCCAGCGGGCGTAACCGGCCTCGCTCATTTCCAATGGCACGTTGAGATGCTGACCATTGGCAAAGTTGACGGTGCGCTCCCACGGCTTGAAGCCTTCACGCACGACGCGGAGTTTATGCAAACCGGCTTTCACGCCGAGCTGGCCGGGGGCGGTGCCGACAGCGATGCCATCGATTTCAACTGTGGCGGCGAGCGCGGAAACTTTGAATTTGCTCTCGGAAATATTGATCGTGTTTTCCGGCCCAATGCGCACATCGGGCACGTAAACGTCCGCGAGTTCTGTGGTGATCGTGACCGCCACCAAGCCCTGCGACGCCGACGCCGTAATGCGTCCGCGATCGATCTGACGTTTCAAACTCGCGGCCACTTTCACCGCCGCTTCGTCGAGAAGATCGTTCACCACGCTGGAACGTTCTTCGCTCATACCGTCGGCTTGTTGATAGATTTTGCTCACGCGTACCGTATCTGCGGCCAGGCTGCCACCGGTCGTGCCATCGAGAATCTTATAGGTGACGCGGACCGTGCGTTCATCGTTCACGGTTTTCACCCCGTAAGCGTCGATCGATTTTTTATTCGAATCAAAGCCCGCGAGGCTCACCTGTAATAGATGGGATGCCCCCAGGGTCTGCGCGAGACGAACCGCGGACGTGCTCTGTGCGAGCTGGGCATCGAGCGCGTTTTCCTTCGCACCGGGAGCCATGCCGGCCACGGCGTTCAAGGCAGTTTCACCGCTGATCACATGCACATTCAGTTCGGTGATTCGCGACGTGACGTAATCTTCCATCGCGCCCAGTTCCTTGTCGCCCACGGCACCTGCACGGTTGGCCACAAAAATAGCCACCGTGTATTCAGATGGCTTCGCAGGTTTTGGCACTTCTTCCTTAACGACCGTAGTGAGTGTGCGCTCTGTAACGGTTTTTCCGGCCTCATCATAGGTCTTGGTCTGGACCGTGGTGTTGGCCGGCGTGGAAGTTTGGGCCAGAAGGGTGCTGGCACTGAACAGAAGCGAGACAAGAACGGATGTCAGTTTGGTGGGCATGGCCGAATTTGGATGAAGATTGAGGCGTTTTGTTCCGAAGGGTCGCCGGTGGCTTGTTCAAGACAGTGCGTGGATGGAAAAAAGCTCACAGGCAACGGATGAATAGCGCATGCGAGGTAACAAGATTAAGGGGTATTGAGGCAAGATTATACAAATTTCGCATCGGTGGTCTTCCGGCCACCCACAGGCACTAATGCAACTGGCTAGCGCAACCATTCGTCCGCTGCCGGGATGTAGGAGCTTGTTCACAAGCTCCTACATCCCGGACTCTCCGACATCCCGAACTCCCGGAAAGCTCCAATGCCAGCGATGACCAAAACACACAGTTGCACCCCACAGAAAGCAGAGCCAATGCTAAGCGCGATGACCCTCGCCGAACTAGGCTGGAACGATTTTTTTGCCCAAGCCTTTGCGCCCTACGCGGTGGAAGGCTGCGTGGCGGGGCGCGTCACGCTGGAACTAAAAGGTTATTGCGAAGTTACGGGTGCAGACGGCGCGCGACTGGGGGAATGCAGTGGAAAATTCATCCACGCGGCGAAGGCTCCGGCAGATTATCCTGCGATTGGCGACTGGGTCGCCTTCAACCCTCAGCCCGGCGAAGCAAATCGGGTGGCAATCCAGGCGGTATTGCCGCGCCGCACGAAGTTTTCGCGCCGCGCCGCAGGCACAGAAGTGCTCGAGCAAATAGTGGCCGCGAATATCGACACGGTGTTTTTGGTCAGCGCACTGGATGGAAATTATAATTTACACCGCTTGGAACGTTATCTGGCCGCGGCGTGGGCTAGCGGCGCGGAGCCGGTTGTCTTATTGAACAAAGCGGATTTGAACGACGAAGACGTCACTGGTCTGCGTCAGGAGATTAGCACAGTCGCTCCCCGGGCACCGGTTTTCGTGATCAGCGCGCAGACGCGCCGCGGACTCAAGGCTCTCGCACCCTATCTGCAGCCAGGGCGCACCATCGCGTTGCTCGGTTCTTCCGGAGTGGGTAAGTCCACAATCATCAACCGGCTTGTCGGCGAAAAAATTCTCTTCACCCAGGAAGTACGTGAAACCGACAACAAGGGACGCCACACCACGACCCAGCGCGAGCTTCTCGTGACCCCGGACGGCGCGATCATTATCGATACACCGGGCATGCGCGAAATCCAACCGTGGGACGCCGCGAGCGGACTCGCCGGGGCATTTCCAGATGTCGCGGCCATCGCGGCACAATGCAAGTTTCGGGATTGCACGCATACAGTCGAACCGGGTTGCGCCGTGCGCGCGGCGCTCGAAGACGGTTCTCTGGACCTTTCGCGCTGGGAAAGCTTTCAGCGATTGCAGCGCGCCACCGCTCATGAAGTTCGTCGCGTCGACCGACCGGCGCAACAACAGCACCGCTCACAGATGAAAAAGTTAACGAAAAGCCTGCGTCAGCGCGTTCGCGAGAAACACAGCGACGAGTGAGCGGCGTTGACCTCCGGCTTTGAGTCCACAGACTTCTGAAATGTTTACCATTATGGGCGGGGACGGAAAAGAGTACGGACCAGTGAACGAAGGCAAAATTCACGAGTGGATCGCCGCGGGTCGCGCCAACATGCAAACCAAGGCCCGGCGCGAGGGCGAATCCGAATGGAAAACGCTCGGCGATTTTCCGGAGCTCAGCCAGTTCGGCACCACGGGAGGAAGCACTCCGCCGACCGCTCCCGAATTCCCACCCGCCGCTCCGGCCCCGGTGGTTCCGGCTGCCCCCATTCCCCGTCCCACTGCTCCAGTCGATAGCACCACTCTTGCCCGCGAATTGGTCGCACAAGCAGGCAAGATCGACGTTTTCGAGTGCCTGAGCCGCAGCTTCAAACTCTGGACTTCTAATTTCCTGCCGATTGTCGGCGTCACGTTGCTCATTGTCTTCATTCAATTCGTCATCAGCGCGATTCCAGTCCTCGGAGCGTTCGCCGGATTATTTCTCAACGGGGTTTTCTATGGTGGGCTCTATTACTATTATTTGGGAAAAATGCGCGATCAGCCACGCACCATTGGCGATGCATTTGCCGGTTTTTCGAACGCCTTCGTTCCGCTCATGCTGGCTTCGCTCCTGGTCGCTGCTTTTATCGTAATCCCCTTAATGCCGTTTTTCTTCTCAGTGTTTTTTGCCGCGATCGCCGCGGGGAATGCCCATTCGAGCAACCTGGCGGGCATGCTTGGCGGCGGCATGCTCCTGATCGGACTGATCACGTTCGTGGTCGTGATGTATATCACGGTTTGCTCACTGTTCACCTTCGCGCTGATCATTGACAAAGGGCTTGGACCGTGGACCGCGCTCACCGTGAGCTGGCGGGCAGTAAACCGTCAGTGGTTTCGGGTCTTCTTTGTCATGTTCCTTGGTGGCCTGCTCAGTATGCTCGGCGTTTTGGGTCTGGTTATCGGCGTCTTTCTCACCATCCCGCTCGCCGTCGGCGCGATTCTCTATGCCTACGAAGAGATGTTTAATCCCCCTTCGTCCGCGCACGTGACGACTCCCATTGCCTGAGGAGAGGAAACACCGCGGGAATTATTTCGAAACATTCGCGACTTCGATCAATACGTCCGCATGGCAGGGGCCATCGAGTGGACACCAGCAAGCCAGATCGCGGCCCGCCAGACATTTTTTTGCATCCACCCGCGTGCTTTTCCCGGCCGGGCTGAACAGCCACTTCCGATAGCGCGTCACCGCAACCGCGCGTGATCCAGCATCGGTCTTCTTCGCCCGAAAAGGATTACCCCAACGCGTAGGCCGGGCCACGACCACCGCTCCCGGCGGCAATCGCCAGCCTTTCCTGCGGCTCAGTTGAATTCGTTTCGGCATTGGTCAGCACTTTCGAATTGCAACCCGAATTTTCCCTTCAGGTTCGCGTCTGTGCAGGCGCTCAGATGAAAGCCCTGAACTGATTTTAATCGTCAACGAAATCGCTGCTTCGCCCGGCTGGACGGGCGCCAGAATGTGTGGTCGATTTCTTCACCGCCGTTTGATCATTGCTTGCATCGGGAATTCTCTGATCCGGCTCGGAACAACTTATCAGGTTCGACATTCGTGGTTCATCATTCTCACTGACCCGACCATGTCCGCATCTGCCCCGCCTCACGCCTCGTCGCTTGCTGCGCTGCACGGTTCCTTCTGCAGGTTTTCCAATACCAGCGATCGACTGCGGCAGATGAAACGACGCGCTACAATCTGCCGATGAGGGGTATGCTTAAAAAGCGATTCCCCTCTCATTGGCTGCTGGAGTGCATCGGTTGGGTAATTCCTGCCGTCGCGTTGCGCTGGCCGTGGTTGCACCGCGCGGTCTGGAATCTGGACGAGGGATCGACCTTCACCATGGCCCAGCAGATTCTCGCGGGAGACGTGTTGTATGCCGATGCAGCGGACAACCGCAGCCCGTTGGTGCCTTACCTCAAGGCCGCAATTTTTGCGCTCACTGGTGCATGGAACACCTTTGCAGTGCACCTCGTACTCGCGGTGTTAATGGGTGTGGTCGCCTGGATGCTTTTCGCGCTTGCCCGCCGCTTGGGCGACCCGCGTGCCGGGGTCGGCGCGGCAGTGATTTTCACGGTGCTGAGCTTTGTGATGTTGGATTCACCCGATGCGATTTCGGCAAATACCGGTTGGTGTCTGGTGATTTTTTCGGCGGGTGGATTTTTTGCGTTTGTCCGGGCGCTCAACACCGGTCGTCGAAGCCTGAGCGTGCTGGCCGGAACGCTTTTCGGATGCTCCCTGCTCTGCAAACAACCAGGCCTGCTCGACTTTGCCGTCACGTGGGTGCTCCTCATTCTCATCGGATGGCGGACCGCTGGCTCGCGACGAAATCTGTGGGCGCTGTGGCTGGCCGGTTTGCTGGGAGCTGTCCTGCCGATTATCGCAACAATCGTTTACTTTGCAGTCCATGGCGCGCTGCGGGACTTTTGGTTCTACAGTTACACCTACAACGTCGATCTCTATGTGCCGGAGGTTTCACGGCTCGCTCGCTGGGCACAAATGCAGCGGCCGTTCGTCCTCGCCTTCACTCATTCGCCCGCGAGCGCAGTGCTGTTGGTAGGCGGAGCCTTCGCGCTCGGTTGGACATGCTGGCACAACTGGCGCGCCCGCGGTGCATCGCTTCGCCCACTACCGTGGTTGATTATCGGTTGGAGTGCGGCGGGCGTTTTGGCCACCGGTTTAAGCGGCCGGGATTTTTCCCACTATAGCGCGCAAGCGGTGCCCGGTTTCAGTCTCGCCGCCGGATGGTTGTTGGCACGTTTTTGGGAGTGGCGACCAATACGATTTCCCCGCGTCGCCAAGCCGGGACAAATCGCAATTCTGGCAGTCATCGCCGGTTTGTTGGTGGTCGACCTGGCCAGACGGGAGAAGGTGCTGGATGCGAAAGATGAATCCCAGCAACCGCTCGGACGAACCATCGCGCTTTACACCGCGCCTGAAGAACGGATTTTTGTCTGGGGTTACTTTCCGGAACTATACCTGTTTTCCCAACGACTGCCCGCTTCACGTTTCCTCTACACAAATTATGTCACCGGCCTGATTCCCTGGACCAATCTCGATCCGTGGATCAATACTGACTACGCTATCGTGCCCGGCGCCCATGAACAGCTGGCCGCCGACTTGCGCCGGCATCCACCGGCTATGGTAGTGGATACAGGAGGCGGTCGTGGGTACCTGAAGTATCCCCTCGCAGCGCAACCATTCTGGCGGCAACTGCGGGCGCAATTTGCACTCGTTCACGCAGGCAATCGGGGATTGGCGGAAACCCGCCTGTATCGCAGACTGCGGCCCCCAAGCGGTGACACATGGCCGGTAATCGTGGCGAAAGATTCGCAGATTCAACTTGAAGGCGAGCGGGCAGTGGGTGCCGACGATGCCCCTGGTTTACGCGTCCGTGGCCCGGCAGGCGTGACACGCGTCGATCTTTTCGGCGGGACCATTGTGGTGGCGTCGCTCGACCATCCGCCGACCGTCCCGGTGTCGGTGGTATTCGACGCCTCGGAACCTGATTGGCAAAACGTGCCACTCCAAGTGCGGCTCGTCCATGCTGATGGCTCTGTCACGTATAGCGGCCCGTTCGATTTTCGCGCGTTTGCCGAGGCCGAAAAACACCGTCAAATCGACGGACCGGCGGTGCGTCTGGGGAATACCTTACTGCGGCCATTGCGCATTGAAGGGTACAATGGTGTAGTGCGGCCGGGTGGCACCGAACCCGGGACCTGGCGTCTCGACGCACCCGCCGTCATCGAATATCGCGACCAGCCAGCGGCGACATCATGGACCTTCGTACATGGACTTGAGCCGTCATGCTTGTTTCGCAGCGACGGATACGATCTGGTCGTCGAATACGTCAGGGACGACGGCAAGCGACTCCCGCTCGCCCAACAACGATTGCATCCGTTCAGGGAGGGACGTGACCAATTGAAACAGGAAATGAAGGTGCAGCTTCCGCCACGGGGTCCCGGCCGGATAGTATTTCGCTTCACCGCGGGCGAAAGTAATAACCCCGAGTGGGACTCGATTTATTTTGGGCAGCTTGCGGCGAGCGCCAATGGCCCGGTGATCGCGTTGGGGGAACAGCCCATCACGCCCCAGTTATCCACCGTTCGCGGCGGCGAGCCAATGAACGAGGAAGCCCCGGGCCGCTGGTCGGCTAACAGTCCGGCCCGGATCGAGTGGGATCTCGCGGGAAATTTAGGAGCAGCAGATTTCACTTTTGGCATGGCAGACGGCGCGTTCACCGATCCCAAAGGCCACAGCGACGGTGTTGTGATTGCCGTCGATTTGATCGCGCCCACCGGCACCACACGAATTTTTAACCGTAATCTCGACCCATACAGTCGAATTGGGGACCGCGGGGCGCAGACCGCTCATGTGGAAATTCCCCCACCAGGCGTCGGACGTTTGGTGTTATCGGTGGACCCGGGGGTTCACCAGGACGATTCCTGGGACTGGGTCTGGCTGGGCAAGGTGAACGGAGAAGGGGTCGGGCCCGATCTCGTGATCGGTCCGGATCGACGACTGGTTCCGGTGTCGAGTCATGTAATGGGTCGGGAAGGGCCGCCCTCTCACCATGATCTGCCGGAACGTTGGAACGCACACGCAGAAGCGGAGCTCGTTTATTCGCGGCCGGCAGATCTCGCGCGCGTGACGTTCACCTACGGACTGGCCCCCGGCGCGGATCGCGATGATGCAGGGACACGACGAAGTGATGGCGTCGACGTAATCGTCGAGTTCGCTCCGGAAACTGGCGCGCCGGTGGAGCTGTTCCGCCGCAACCTCGACCCATTTGCGCGCGAAGCTGATCGCGGAATGCAGACCACTCGGATGGAGTTGCCGCGCACCGGCAAGGGGCGCCTGATCTTCCGAATCACACCCGGACCTTCCGGCAGTAACTCGTATGACTGGGCCGGCTGGGGTAAATTTACCGGCGAACTCTACCGATAACTGTTTCCCGAAAATAACTCGTTTGGGTCCTACCCTCTCGTTGCTATTCACATTCCAAGGCCGGAGCAGACGTGGCAGACAAGATAGTCCTCCGCTATTTGTGCGCGCTCGGATCACCGGTGGACGGTGGGGCGTGATCGACGGCCGCAGGCGGACCAAGCAACTCGGTGAGAATGGGCCGCAAGCCGTCGGCCCACACTTGGTAGCCTTTCAATGTGGGGTGCAGTTTATCGACCGTCATGCCTTCAAATAACAAACCGTTTTTGTCCGCCAGTTTGTCGTTCACGTTTAGAAACCTTACTTTCCCGCCGTCAGCA
>Ga0307508_10000713_pt1 | contig 39444 bp, 63 predicted proteins | sample 9_EM_MG_FD_203089 | JGI IMG/M metagenome (GOLD analysis project Ga0307508, IMG submission 203089) | Populus trichocarpa ectomycorrhiza microbial communities from riparian zone in the Pacific Northwest, United States - 9_EM | ecosystem: Host-associated > Plants > Roots > Unclassified | place... | reverse complement strand
GGCTGGCCCTGCATTTCGCGCTCGAGCCGGGTGACAGCCGGCCGCGAGACCATGACCGCGAGCTGCCCCTCGCGACGGCCCTGGTACAGACCGAGGAGGATGCAGCCGAGGACGTGCGAGCGGTAGCCCTTCGAGACGTCCCCAGCCCAGTTGCCGGTGTGCATGAGGATGAGCGAGCGCCACGCGACTCCGGTCACTTCGTAGACCGGCCCGAACTTGGGCGAGCGCCTGAGCTTGCACACGTACTCGCCGGGCGGCGGGGCACCGGGCGGGATGGACGAGACGCGCGGCCGGTTCTCGCGCCACGGCAACTCGAGCGTGTACGCGATCCGTGACCCGTCCTCGCGCAGGAGCGCGCCCAGCGTGCCCTGGTCCGTCGAGCGAGCTCGGAGGAGGAGGAGGCGTCTCACGGCAAGGCCTCGCCGCGCTCGAGCCGGTCCGCCAAGGCCCGCAGCGCCAGCGCCCAGGCGCGCGTGAGGGCGTCCCTCCGCGTCCTGGCGCGTGCCTCCACCCCCGGAAGCGTGGCGGTGCTGGCGAACCACTGGCCGTCCGCCTCGCGCTCGACATCGAGCCGGATGACGACCCGGAGGTCGTTCGGGTGGCGGTAGTAGAGGAGCCAGGTCGCGATCGCGAAGCTGCCGGCGCCGGCGACGACGAGGACGATCGCGGCGAGGCGTAGCATGGGTCAGCCGGCCTGCTCTCCTGCCGACGCTTGATCGCTCCGGCCGGGGAGTGACGCGATCGCCGGCTGCGCGAGCCTCCAGGCGCGCTGGACGATCCAGGAGAGGGAGCGATCCTGCCGCGCCGCCTCGGCCACTATTTCGTCCACCATCTCCTCGGGGAGGTAGAGGGACTGCTTGTGCTTGTCGCGCTTGTCGTCGGAGGGCACGATCAGTACCCCGCCACGAGGGCGTCGAAGGCGGTCTTGCAGGTGTCGCACAGGATCCGGCGTGCGCCGTTCGGCTTCATGACCGCGTTGTAGTTCGCGGCCGGCCGGAGGAACGTGACGTTGACCACCACCCCCTGGCCGCCAGGATCGGGGCCGATCTCGCAGTGGCTCTGGAAGTCAACGTCCCCGATCACCGCGTTGCACTTGTCGCACTTGATGCGCACGCCCATGCCGTCCCTCCTGTGCTCACTGTAGGTCCTGAACGATCACGGGAGGATCGTACGCTCGGGGCGGGACGCGGTTTCCCGGGAGGCGCCGAAGAGCGGCCAGGCTCGCTACGTCCAGCGGCCACGCGACACCGCTTCACGGGGCCGTTCCGGGTGCTACTGCGCATGGTGTAGGTGAGACCGAGCGTGCGAGGATCTCACTCGTAGGCGCGGGGATAGGGTCGCTCCCGAAACCCTCGCATCTCAGGCGCGGAATGCCCCGTGCCTACGCTTCCCACTGAGAGGGAGAGCCCCATGAAGACGACGATCGCGGCGGTGGTTGCGGCGCTGGTGCTGGCGCTGGCGGGGTGCGGGGGGCCGGAAGCTGCGGGCCGATCGGAACAATCGGCCACGACCCCCGATTTTAGCGTCACCCCCGCGGGCCTTGAGTGCCCCAACGCGGATCGGGTGTCGGACCAGTCCGTCACGCTTCCGGGCGTCGCCCCGACAACCGTTCGTAGCTGCGCGTGGGATTGCGCCACTTATTCGGTATGGACCCGGGTAAGGCTGACCGTGCTTGCCGCGGACGGCGCCACCGATCCGGTGCTCTCCGTGGGGGACGGGTGCTGACCTATTGTTCCGCCACATAGGCGATCGGATCCAGCGTAAACACGGTACCGAGATTGCCGCTAAAATACACAGTCCCATCCGGGTTCACGTTGCACGTGGTCGTGCCACCCCCGTCCGGCAATACGAACGTCCGCATAATCGCGGGGCGCATTCCTACCGGCATAACGAAAGCGTACGGGGCCGCGGACACGGCGCGATGAATCAGGCCGCTTAGGCGCACGTTGCCGCTGTGATCGACCCAGCAGGCGAGGGGGTGTGCTCCCCCGTCATCATACCAATTGCCCTGAAGGGCGACGCTCAGCTTGGTTACGGATGCGCCAGCTGGATTGGTGGTGCTGTATGCGCTCGGCACCCACGGCCCCGGAAACGTGGCCCCGATCCCGATCTCCTCAAACTGCGCGCGGCACACGAACATGTAGCTATCGGCCTGCCCCGCCACCGTGTCGGCTTTGCGGACCAGCACGCGCGCGTAAGCAGCATCAGAGGGGGGTGCGTCGGTCGAAAAGATGCGCTTCCACCCGGACAGCAAGGCCCCGCCCACCGCTTCCTGGTTGTTAATGTTACCGCCCGCCGCGGTGGTGGGGCTCAGGGATCGGATCGAGCTATAAGACGTGCCGTCGCTCTTAATCCATTCAATCCAGCACACCAGGTTGCAGCGATTCGCGCCCGTGTGAATGCTCCAGGCGTAGCGCTTGGAGGGGTCCACGGGGAGGAGGGTAGTGAAGCGACAGTCCACGTACCCCGCCCCTCCAGCGTGGCCTGACTCATAGACGTAAAACGTATTGTCGTGGTTGGCGTTCTTGGGGTCGAGGTCTCCGGCCAACGTCCACGACGGGTCGGCATACAGGCCCGCACCCGTGACGGCGGCCCCTCCCCCCGCGGCCCAACTGATTCCGCCCCTGGGGTTGACGGAGGCGCTGGGCACCCCGGCCGAGAAATCGCTGTTGTAGAGCAGGTTCACCCCGGGGCCGGAGGACATGTGGCCAGTGCCAACCTGCCCTGCCCCCATCATGTCACCCGTCACCGCGCCAGGCTGGAGCACGAGCCCGTTGATCGGGGTGGGCACGTTGGGCTGGTAGCCGTCGCGCGCCTGCGGCGTGTACGCGGCCGCGCTCGCGACCCCGGACGGCCAGTCCTCGCAGGTGAGCGTGATGGTGCCCTGTTCCGCGTCCTCCTCCCAGGCCACGACGCGCACCGGCCAGCGATTGAGCCCGAAGACAGGATCCGTCAGGGTCAGGAGATCCGTGGGCTCGATGAGCATGTACCGCCAGCCGAGCCGGACCGTCCAGGTGTTCCGGACCTGGAGCGAGCGCTGCGCGGCGATTCGCGACAGCATGATCGCGGAGGCGGGGGCGAGGACGAACGGGTGGGCGATCGGAGAGTCACGCTTGAGCCCGCGGCGATCGACGTCCGACATTTCAGGGTCGTCCACCACAACCGTGGAGTACCCCGAGGCCCGATCCACGTACTGCACGGGCACACTGTTGTAGGTGTCGGTCGAGGAGACGCGCGTCACCTCCAGGGGCTCGAGGAAGTCGTCGGGCCCGAGATCGTAGACCGGGGTGGTGTTGGGCGTGAAGGTCGTCCCGTTGGCCGTGATCGAGCTTCCGCCCAACGGCACGAACTTGAGCACGCCCCCCGACCAGACACACTCGGTATTGGTCGCCTCGAGCAGCTGCGCGAGGAGGTCGAGCGCCTTCTGCTGGGACGTGATCGCCCAGGACAGCTGGAGCCCGGCCGCCTGGCAGTAGGTGCGCCAGGAGGCGGCACCCGCGCCCGTGCTCACGGAGTCGATGCGCGAGGAGGGGAGCCCGAGCCCGCGGCGCGAGTGCGTGAGGAGGTCGATCGCGATGTCAGCGGGGTTCGCATCGACGCCGGACGAGTAGAGGCCCTTCACCTCGAAGGACATGCCGGGAGCGGCCGCGGACGAGGCTGAGAGCTGGTGCAGGAACAGGCACGCCGTCGAGCCGTAGGTGTCCGATCCCGAGACGAGGCTGCCCGCGCCGATGACCGAGTTCCACAGCCCGGCGGACCAAGCGGGACGGGACTGGGGCTGCGATCCCGCGAGCACGTTCACGCGCCAGTTGACCCCATCATGGATCTCTACCGAGGCCACGTTGCTGGGGGCCGCGTAATGGAGCGTGTCCTGCCAGATTTGACCGACCCCAACGATCGGGCCCTCACAGATTCCGATCACGAGATAGTGCAGGTAACCCGGGAGCATCCACAGCCATTGGCACGTCCCGTCGGTGATCGGGCTAGGAGTCCGCACCGACGCGGCGCCGACCGGAGCGTAGCCCGAGCCTGATATCCCCGCCTGAACGCACAGCAAGGGTGCCACGTTGACCGAGGTGGGGTCGTTGCCCGCCTGGGTCCATGAGGCGCTGCGGTAAACCACCACCACCGTACCGCGAGCGTATGCGGTGCTGGGCTGCCAGAGCGGAGCGGCGTTGCTGAACCCGTCCCACGCGACCGTCCCGGCGCTGGAGTTCACGGGGGCGAACCGCTCGAGGATGTTCCCCGAGACCTTGACCGTGCCGAAGACGATCGGGATCGCGATTCCGGACTCCGAGCGCTGGATGGCCAGATCGCTCGCGCTGGGCAGCTTGACCGGCTGTGCTCCCTTGGGGAGCGGACGCGACGGCGGGGCGGGGCGGCTTCCGTGCGTGGCCATCTATTGCCCCCCTGCCGCATCCGGGATGTGCGGGAAACCCCGGAAGGCGGCCGTGTTGGCGAACACGTTCAGGCACGTCGTCCACAGGCGGGAACACCCGGGGTAGACGGAAAAGGTGTCGCCATTGGCGGGGGACACGGGCGCTGCTTGGGCGAGCGTGAACAGCCCGGCCGACGTGGCGTAGGCCTGCACCGCGCGGCGCACCCCGACCAGCGCGGCGGTGACGTTGCCGTTGAAGGTGAGGACGCCGAGGTTGTAGTAATTGTCCGCGTGCGACGTGAGGTTCGAGTTGAACGCGGAGGCGGAGGGCGTCCCCGTCACGCTCCCGGACGAGGTGAACGCGGCGCGCGACACCCCGCAGTTGGCGTCATAGACGGCGTGCATGCAGCCCGAGGAGAAGAGGAACTTGGGCAGCACCCCGTCGAGCGCCTCGACTTCGCTCTTCACGGTGAGCCGAAGCGTCGTCGGCGATGGTTCCGCGCCGGCCACGCGCCCCTCGTAGAAGGACGGGACAGGACCCCAGGAGACATCGAGGGGTGTGGTGCTGACCAGGTGATCGATCCTCACCCGGGCGTCATCGAACAGGCCGAGCGCGGCCCACGTCGAAAGCGTGCGCGCTCCGAGGAGGAGGCTCCCCGCGAGCTCCACATCGAGCGCATCGACCTCGAGCCGCGCGCTCTGGCGGATGTTCCCCCGCCGCAGCACTGCCCCGCAGGCGTAGGTCACGCCCGAGACGTTCAGATCCACGTCAGCGGAGGTGAAGTAGAGGACGCTCGCGACCCCCGCTGGAGGGTTCACCAAGGTCACGGTGTAGAGGTCCGCGCGCCACACGTAGGTGGCGTTCATGAGGCCGGTCTGCACCGCGGAGGGAGCGCTGCGCATGGGTTCTCTACTTCACCGAGACGAGCTCGACGCCCTGCGCCTGCCAGAGCTGGGAGAGGATCCTCTCGGCGGAGAGATTGTCCTGGGAGAACCGGACGCGACGGAAGTAGCTGCCGGTCCACGAGAGAGCCACGCCAACCGCGGGGGCTGACGCGAGGGTTACCAGGCCTCCCGCGGCGAGGGTGTAGTCAGCGGGGGCGGTGACGGAGGTCGCAACCGTGGGGATGTACTGGGTCGCTGTCGGCCCGGCCTCCACCTGCGCGCCCCAGGCCCGGATCGCCGCGCCGCTCGTCGTGGAGGCAGAGGTGTCGGGATAGATCCGCGGCCTCGAAGGCGTGGCGAGCGCCGCGACTGTCACTGCGACTCGCGTCCATTGCGTCGTCGAGAGGCCGGTGATGGAGGGCAGGGTTCCGGCCGCGCCGCTGGAGGCGGCGAGTGTGCCTGGACCAGAGACGATCTGCGCCGTCCACGCCGGCCAGGAACCGGAGTAGAGCCCGAAGTCCGCGCGAGTCGAGGTGCCCGTGCCCTGCAACCATACGGAAGAGGTGTACTGCGCCCCCGCCGCGACGGTGACGCTCTGATCTGCGATGGCGCCGGCTGTGGTGTTGCTTTTCGTGAGGGTATCGGCGGTGGCCGTTCCGTCGGGCGCAGTCGCGTTATTAGCGGTGACGGTGAGTTGGGACAGGGCCCATTGGTCAATCTGCGCGGAATAGAGGGCGAGGTTCGTCCGCGCCCACGGGCATAGCTGCCGGTATCCCTGCCAGTCCTTGTCGAGGAAGACGGAGATCGGCCCGTTGGGCTCCTGGACGGGCTCGAATCCGTCGCCCATTGCAGGCCAGTAGGCGGGGGTGACGGTAACCGCGGCGGAAGTGGTGGGAATATACGCGGTTGCGACGGAGCCTGACTCGACCTGGCAACCCCACGCGAAGAACGTGGGGCTATTGGTGGTGGTTATTGTGCCGCGCGACTTGATCTCGAACACAGTTGCAGAGGAGGACGCCACGTAAGCAACCGTGAACCGTTGCCATGCGGTCGTTAGCGTTACGACCTGGAGCGGAAGGGCGGTTCCGTCTGGCCGCCACGCGACATCGCACGTTCCTGACGCAGCTCGCATCCATATAGAGCCGACACACTGGGCTCCAGACGGGGTCGGGATGCTGCCGTGATAGATCCACGACTGATCGGTGAAGGTGTTACCCGATCCACGGTTTAGAGTGATCTGATCGGCGGTAGCGGTACCGTCCGGGGCGGCGCAGGCATCGGCGATGACAGCGCCGCTTGCTCCTGTCCCGCCAGCCGACCCCACCCAGGACGCATCGTGGAAGTCCTGCGAGTAGAGGCAGAGGTTCGTCCGCGGCTTGCTGCTTTGCGGATACGTCCCGATCGCGTCGGAATAGTAACCCCCCAGCGTTCTCTGGAGCTGGAACGTGGTGGTGCTGCCATTCCCCACCCCAAAGCCGTGGTCAGTCACGCTGCAATCGTCGGGGTCCGTGAACAGGAACGAATCGAGCTGCGCGAAGTGGCGGGCGAAGTGGCCGGCGAGCTGCTGCAGCTCCGCGTACGCAGCCGCCGAGCGCAGGAACTCGAACCCCACCCGGTAGCGGTAGCGGGGAGAGCTCCACCAGGTCGATCGGATCTCCTTCCCCGAGAGCCCCTCCTGAACGACCGTCTTCGAGTAGGGCTCCCTCGTGACGACGGGGGAGAAGCCGGGTAGCGAGGAGGGGAAGACGAGGCTCGACACGGGTCACCAGCGGTTCTTGCGGACGAGCTCGCCCTTGACCTTCAGGAGCCCGCTCGCGTTCCGGCGCAGGGCGTCCTCGAAGGATCGGGAGTCGAGGGCGTGGATCACGAAGGTGTCGCCCTGGGAGGTGGGGGCAGCCTGGCCGCTCGCGCCGCCGCCGCGGATCATGTCTTTCAGGCCCGTGGAGAGGTCGGCGGGGAGCACCGTCTCATTGGCGTGGAGAACGCCGAGAGAGGCGGAGACGTAGCTCGGGACCTCGTAGCCGCCCGCCGACGATGTCAGCTTCGATAGCAGCCCATCGAAGAGCGCCCCCATGGCCGCGATGGCACCCACCGCGAGGATGGGGCCGACGATCGGGATCCCGGCCTGAGAGAATGCCGCCGCGCCCTCGGCCGAGATCGCGTAGGCCTCCACGCTCTTCACCGCCGCGTCGACGACGGCCTTGACGATCGACTTCATCACGTCGCCGATCGCCTGGTACATGCTCTTCGAGCCGTCGATGATCCCCGCGAAGGCCGCGCCGAAGGACTTACCGACCATGTCGGCATCCTTCATGAGCGCCTCGGTGGCCTTCGCCTGCGCCTTCACGAGGTCCGCAGCGGCCTTCTCGTGCTCCTGGCGTTCCGTCTCCATGCGCGCGTTGTCGGCTGCGAGCGCCTTGTCGGCGAGCTTCGTCTTCTCCCGATCTGCCGCCTCTTCGAGCCCGAGCTCATTGGCGTAGTTCTTGAGGTCGAGATCCTTCTGCGCCTCGATCTCCTTTTTCTTCTCTTCGATCGCTTTCGCGGTCGCTTTCTCCTGATCTACCGCCTGCTGCGCCAGTCGGACGCGGACGGCGTTCGAGGCCTCTCGTTCGGCCGTTGCGAACGCGCCTGCGTCGGCGACGTTGGCGGCTCCCTGGAGGATCGCCTGCTCCTTCTGCAGCTCCTGCAGCTTAGCGATGAGGCCGGGCAGCTCCTTGCTCGCCTTCTCGACGCCGGGTGCGAACATCTCCTCCTGGTCGGGGTTGTCCGCGACATAGGCGATGAGGTCCTGGGCTGACTCGATCTGCTTCTTCACCTCGCCGATGTCGAAGCCCACTCCACCGGCGGATCGCAGCGCCTTCATGGCGCCGGTGACATGGTCGAACTTGTCGGCGAGCGCGTCGAGCTCCTTCCCTGCCGCCTTGATCCGCGCGTCGGATTCGTCCATCCACGACTTGAGCGCCTTCGCCGCCTCGGCTTCTCCCTCGGGTACCTCCCGGATCTTCTCGACGAGGAGCTTTACGCCCTCGATCGCGACCCCCATGAGGCCGCCTATTGCGAAACCTCCAACCACCATGCCCAGAGCCTTCGCCGCCTCGTTCCCGGGCCCGATGATCCCCTCGAGCTCGGACGTGAAGCTGTGGACCGCGCGCGCCGTCTGAACGTGCTCGGTCCGGTGCTCGCGCAGCTTCTCCGAGAGGGAGCTGATGAGGCTCCCGTGTTCTTCGAGGGCCGGCCGCACGCTCGTCGCGTCCGACCCCATCCCCTGCATGACCTGCCGGAAGGACGCGCCGGCCGAGGCCATGTCGGTCTTGAACTGATCGACCGCGGCGCGGATCTCGACCTGGGCGATGTCTCCCATCTAGCGCGCTCCTCCCTGCGCGAGGGCAACGAGCGAGGCGATCTCGGCCTCGGTCGGGGGTGGCCTCGGCGCTTGTGGCCTCTCGGTCTCCTCCGCAACGCCCATCCACGCCTTCACGAGACGCTCCAGGCGCCTTATCCCGAGGTGCGCCGGGGGCGCCTTCTTCCAGTGGACGAGCAGGCCCTGGAACTGCCGGAGCGTCATCGTTCCCACCTCGGCCGGGAGCTTCGAGAGAGCTGTTGCGAGGAGCCCGCGGATCTCCGGCCAGCCTACGGGCTCCCCTTCGCTTCCCCCTCGGTGGCCGTCATGTTCGAGAAGGCCATGACCGCGCTCACGAGCTCGGTGAGCGCGCGGGGCGGGAGCTGCCCCACTTCGGCCGGGTCGGTGACGCCTGCGGCCCTGAGCGACGCGGCGCAGGCCTTCTTCTGCACCGCGTGGAGGCCGGTGAGGGTGGCGCCGCCTTTCTGGATCTCGCGCATGCCCGTCTCCCACGCCTCGATGTCGTCGATGGTGAGCTCGGAAATCACGAAGGTGCGGCCCCGCACCGTGATCGTCTTCGTCTCGAGCATGGAGCGTCTACTCGCCCGTCCATTGCGTGATGATGTTCTGGGTCGCCGGGTCCTCCGCCGCGAACCACGACAGGCTCTTCTTCACGAAATCGTCCGCCTTGAAGGCGAGCGCGTAGCTGTCGAAGTAGGCGTTCCAGACCTTCACTCCGAGTGGCTTGCCGCTCGTGTTCGGCGCGAAGCCGTAGAGCTGGACGCCGGTCACGAGCGCGCCCACGGCGTTCTGGATGAGGGTCTGCTTCCCAACCGCCGCGCCGGTGTACGTGTAGGTGAAGCTGAAGTTGGAGCCGTTGTCGGCCGCGTTGAAGGCGTAGGCCCCCGTCGCGGGGTTGACCGTGTACTGACCGGCGGACGGCGCGGCCGCCACGCGGACCATCTGCGCACCGGTGGTGAGGTTCATGACGAAGCAGTCGGCCGCGAAGGCCGCGCCCTGCGCCACCGTGTAGGCCGCGCCGGAAAGAGCGAGCTTCACCTCGTTGATGATCGGGATCTGTGCGCCGACCGCCGGGGTCGCCCCGAATATCTGGGCGAGGGCGCCCGCGTACACGGCGATGGTGTCGATCTTGCCCGACGTCTTCGCCTTCTTGAGCGCCACCACCTTGGTGTGGATCCACTGCCCGTCGTACAGCGCGTACTCGGGTTTCACGTCCACGGAGAACCCGTCGAGGATGGCGAACGGGATGGGGGTGGGGTTGGCACCCGCGGGGATGGCAGACGCGAACCCGACATTGAAGCTGATCATGACCTATTCCTTTCCCTTCAGATTGAGAAGCCGGGCCTTGAGCACATCCCGCTGAGCCGACAGCCAGTTGAAGACCGCCACATCCAGGCCCCGGTTCGAGGTCGTCTCCTGAAACCAGGCGTCGACGAGCTCGTCGGTCGGTGACGGCGCGGCGATGATGACGGCCGGGATCTCCCCCTCGGTGCTGCTCACGTTCTCGTCGCTCATGGTCCCACCGCCAGGATCTCCAGCATGATCACCACCTCGCCCTCGTCTTGCCCTTGCCGGCGCAGGACGTCGGTCACCCAGCAGCGCTCTACGAGGCCACCGAGCGTCGTCTGCCACTTGTCCGCGGTCGCTTCCGTCGCCTGCCGCTCGAAGGCCGCCTCCACCTGGAGCGCGAGGGCGTTCAGCTGCGTGTCCGGCGACGCGGGCGACGTCTGGTTCTTCGCGCAGACGTTCACCTGCACGGTCAACGTCCAGACTGGGGGCTTCCGCTGCTCGCGCTGGGCCTTGTCTTCCCCGCACAGGACGAGCGCGACCGGCTGCATCGTCGCCTGCTGCGTCGCGAACTCGACCGGGGAGCGCGTTACGAACGGGATGATCGGACACGCGGCCTGCACGCGCGCCACGATCGCCGCTGCAATGGCCTCCCTGTCGAGCGCCACTAGGTACCCCCTCCGCCGGGAAGCGCGGCCCGTGCCGCCCCTGCGATGCGCGGAAGGATCGAGTCCCTCACCGCCTCGAAGGCGGGCCCCATGAACGGGTGCATGGGCATGTGGAACTTGTGCAGATACGAGCGGACGAAGACGACGCCGGCGCCGGCGAGCTTGCGGCGCGAGCGGCCCACCACCTGGAACACGTCGTTGGCCGCAGCGTGGCGCGTGTACGCCCGCACGCCCATGTCCACCGTGCCGCGGGTAGCGTCCGGCCCCGTGCCGACCGTCCCGTACTCGAACTGCTCGACCCAGCGCATGCGGCGCCGCACGCTCACGATGACCGAGAGCGCCCCGGACCCGCGATCCTGCACCCGGTAGAAGATGGCATTGCGCGCGCGCTGGGCCGGCACCGCCGCCCGCGCGCCGGCCGCGATCTCGGCCCCGAGCGAGTCGAGCGTCGCCTTCACCGACTCCCGCACCGCGTCGCCCGCGGCGTTGAAGTGGTCGGTGACCTCCGTGCCGCCTTTGATGTCCAGCCGGATCTCGAGATCGGATGGCATCAGAGCCTCACCACCTGATAGGCCGCGATCGTGCTCTTCAGGCTCACGTTCAGGGAGAGGGTCTGGAAGGCGGTCATCACCTCGCCACCGAGGCTCCGGGACATCATCCCGAGCCGGTCCCGGCGCTGGAACGTCTCCCCGACGAGCTCCACCGCCGCCTGCTTCAGGTCGGGCGGCACGGTCGCGTACCCCGCGGTGTAGCCGATGACCACGTTCGCGAGGCCGATCGTGTATCGCAGTGTGGTCATCTTCGTCCCGCTCACGTAGGGACCGTAGGGTCCCGACATGCCGGCCCCGCTCGACGGCCCGGAGAGGAGGAGCCAGTCATCCTGCAGCGCCCACCCCTCGTTGTTCGCGTCGCGCGGGGTGACCGCGATGCCATCCACTGTGAGCGACTGGACGGTGATGACCGGCGACTGGCGGAGGCGCAGGGCACCGGTCCCGTCGCCGCTCCGGGTCTCGTTGTACGCCTGCGAGGTGATGTCCCGGCCTATTTGGCTCGCGAGCCAGGCGGAGGCGGCAGAGACGATCCCGGCGAGGAGCGTATCGTCACCGGCGTCGTTCTTGCCGAGATAGGCCTTCACGTCGGCCGCCGCGCAGAGGTCGCCCGCCGCCATGGATCACCCTGCCTTGAGCGCCTTCTCGCGCCCGGCCCCGATCGCGAGCGTCAGTTCTTCCGGCGGCGGCGGCGGGGCGCGCGAGGTGAGCTCCGCCTCCAGGGCCTCGATCTCGGCTCGCTTCGAGACGAGGTCGGCCCCGATCTCGTCGAACTTCACCCGCGCGACCTCGAGCAGGCGGACGAGGCTCGGCGTTCCGTAGTCCTTGAGGTTCTCCATGTCGTTCTCCTTCGTGCGGTTGGCCGCCTCGAGTAGGCCCCCGACCGAGATGGTCGGGGACCCGTCCAGGCGCTGGCCTCTCAGGCTGCGTTGCCGTCCTGGCCGAGCACGTCGGTGCAGCAGATCGTGCCCGCACCGCCGGTCATCGTGGTGGTGACCTGGATCCAGCCGAAACCACCGTTCTTGTCGAGCTTGTCGCTCGGGTTGTCGACATCGATCGCGGCGTTCGCGTAGGAGCCCACCGCCCAGCCCGCGAGCGCCTTGGCCCCACCACCCGCGGCGGTGTTCGCCTGCTGGAAGCTCATCGCGGGCGTCCCGCCGCCGGCCCCGGTCATCACCAGGCAGCGGATGCTCGGGTACGGCCGGACGTCGATCCAGCCGGTCTGCTGGTTGCCGGCCGCTGCAATACTGATCGGCGCCGCGCCGCCGATCATTGGGCAGTTTCCATTGTGGATGGGCATGGGATCTCTCCTTACCGGGTCTGCAGCGTGACGACCGAGCTTGCCGTGGTGGCGTCGGGGCGGGTGATGACCGCGCTCCACTTGTGCTTGATCGCGGCCCGAATGTAGAAGCGGAACGCGGTCAGGTCCTGATCGAACGCGAAGTGGATCGACGTGTCGGCGCGGAGGCCGTCGGTCTTCGAGACGCCATAGACCTGGTCCGGCACGAAGAACATGAGGTCACCTTCGGTCCCGATCGCATTGCAGAGCTCGGAGAAGACGATCGGGCGCCCGAAGAGCGTCCCGAGCGGTGAGCTCGAGAGCCCGCCCGGCGGCAGGTAGACCGGCCAGTTGCCGATGGTGTAGCCCTGCAGGACGGTGATGTAGGCTGGGTTCGCGACCCAGATCCCACGGCCGTTGAACCCGCCCACCCATCCGTCGATGAGCATCTGCTGGAGGTTGATGAGCGTCGCGGGGAGGCCGGCGCCGGTCGCGCCCTTGGTGGTGGTCTTCCTTCCGGTCGAGGTGAGGAGCGCCGCGTAGGTGGCCGCATTGACCTTCCACCCGATCTTGTCGGCGCACTTCCCCTGGATGTAGGGGCCGATGAGCGTACCGTCGGCGAGCATCTCCTCCGTCACGAAGGCGAGATCACCGTACTTGAGGAGCGGTATCGTGAGCTGCTTCAGGACGGGCTTCACGGGAGTGAGCTGGGCGCCCTCGGCCACCTGTGCCGCGGCGAGCCCGGAGGCGGACCACGGTGGGTCCTCGTCGATAGGCAGCGTGACGGTGTAGTTGGGCGTCACGAGCTGCGAGAGCTTCGGGAAGAGCGACTCGTGGACTTCGAGCAGCTTCTGCACGACCGCCCGGAAGTCGGGGGGTAGCGCGTATGCGCCGTCCGCACCGGCGCCCTCGTTCGAGTACGTTGCGACCGCGGCGCGAATCCGGTCCGGGTCCATGCGGCCCACTCGAGCGCCTACCGCGGCCGACGCGATGGCACAGCAGAACTCTGTCAGGCTGGCGAAGCCGCCGGTGGGGTTGTCCCTCCCGGCCGTTACGAGCGGGCGCTCGAGGGCGGTCGCGGTGGCGCCGGCCGGGTTCGGCGGGTCGGTCCTGCGCGGCTGCGGCTGCGCCAGGAGGGCGTTCTGCGCCTCCATGGCGCCGTAGTTCTCGATCTGGATGGTGAGCGAATCGAAATCGCCTTGGCACGCCTTGAAGCTCTGCGTTTCCTCGGCGGTCATCTCCCGCGCCGCGGCTTCGACGGCGGCCATGAGCGCGGTCATCTTGGCGTGGACTTCGTTCCTCTTCTGCCTGAGCTTCTCGAGCATCTTCGTTCCTTCGGGTGCTACCCCTTGCCGTTTCTGCTGCGCCCGGCTGGCCGGGGATCGCCGCCCGCTGGCGAGCGGCGAAGGGTGTCGCGCTGCAAGGTCAGGGTGGCTCGCGCCAGGGCGATCGCCTGCGGCATGTGGCGCAGGTTCGCAGGGGTGTTCCGGTAGGTGTCGACGAGCCGGGCAGCGACCTCGCCGCCGTCGCCCTCGTCCGGAGCCTCGTCGGCGACGATTGCATCGGCGAAGCCCTTGGCCACGCAATCCGCGGCGGAGAGCCAGGTCTCGGCGGCCATGAGGGCGCCAGCCTCCTTGTCGCTCATGCCGGTCTTCGCCGTGTAGACGCCGCGCATGGTGCCCGTGACCGTGTCGAGGTCGTCGGCGCACTTGCGCATGTCGCCGGCGTTGCCGAGGACGATCGCCTGCGCCTCGTGGATCATCATGAGCGAGGCCCGGGACATCTCCGTCCGCGAGCCGGCGAGCGCGATGATGCTGGCGATGGAAGCGGCGAGGCCGTCCACGAAGCAGGTCACCGCCCCGCCGTCGTAGCGCCGGAGCTGCGAGTAGATCGCGAGGCCCTCGAAGACGGAGCCCCCGGCCGAGTTGATGTAGACGGAGAGCGCGCCCTTGCAGGTGGCGAGCTCTTCCTTCACAGTCTCTGCGGTGATGCCTTCACCGAACCAGCCGGCGCCGATGTCGCCGTAGAGGAAGAGCTCGGATCCGCCCGCGCCCGTCTTCGCCTCGCACCGCGTGACCGGCGAGGCTGCCGAAGCCGTCGACCTCTTCTTCATAGGGCTACTCCCAGGTGATGATGGGCGACCTTGTACGGATCCGCGCCGGCCTCGACCGCTTCGCAGAGCGCGCGGAAGCGCTCCGGGATCTGCGCGCGCAGCTCTGCGACGGCGCCCGGCATCCTGTCCGCAGATCCGTTGCGTACGAGATCCCGGCGCCGGGCATTGAACCGCCGGGCGTGCGCGTCGAGCGCCACGGCCAGGAGGTCGGCGTTGACGCGCGCTGCCGGTTCGGTCCCGATCTGGTCTCCGCCCGGATCCTGCTCGGGATCCACGCCATTGGGTGGAGCGCCGCCGGGCGTGGCGCCGGGCGCCGGGGTCGGTGCGAGCGCCTTCTCCACCGGCTGGAGCGTCGTCAGCACCAGGTGGTGATCCAGCTCGGGCGGGCCGTGGTTCTTGCCGAGCTCGGCACGGCACTCGTTGATCGTGTTGACGCCGGACCTGATGCGGATCTCGTCCGCCTCGGCCATCTCCTTCTCGGTCCCCCGCGATAGATCCGAGAGGTCAATCACCGTGACCTTGCTCGAGCGCGGCCCGACGAGCTTCACCTGTGCCTCTTGCTCGAGCCGCTTTGTCCACGGCCGCAGGCCGAAGTTGATGAGCGAGTGACCGATCTCCGACAGGTTCTTGCCGTAGCCCTGCGAGCCCTGCGGCGACGCGAGCAGGTGCAGGGGCACGCCGAAGTAGCGAGCGATGTCCTCGATCGAGAACTGCCGGCCCTGGATGAGCTGCGCCTTGTCGGGATCGGCGGAGAGCTGCGTCCAGGTGGTGCCGCTGTCGAGCACGAGGGGCGTCCCCGCCCGCTTGTGACTCGCGTACTTCTGCGCGAACTCGAGCTTGAGCGAGTCGCGCTCGGCGGCCTTGAGCGGCTTCGTCGTCGTGAGCACCCCAGAGGGCGTCGCGCTGTTCGCGAAGTAGCTGGCGGTGAAGCGATCCTGTGCCGCGGCCGTCGCGATGGACTTCATCGCCGTGACCACCGTGCCCTGGCCCATGAGCCCGTCGAGGCTCGGGCCGCGCAGGTGGAAGACGCTCGCCGCGCCGAGCCGCGCCCACCGGCCGTTCGGGTTCACGTACTCATAGAAGAGGGCGCCCTTCTCGTCACGACCGGGCGGTAGCATCCGCTCGGTGAGGAGCGGCCACAGCTCGGCGGTTCGGCCGGCGCCGTCGAGGACGATCTCCCCGTAGCCATCACCGTGGATGAGCGCTTGCCACAGCAGCGCCTCCTTTGCCGACTGCGCGACCATGTCCCGATTGGGCGCGACGTTCAGCAAGTAGGCGAGCGGGTCGCCCACGAGCTTCGAGCGCTTCCCGCTCCGGTCGACGTCGAGCACGTACCAGGGCGCCGCCGCGATGCTGTTCGCGATGAGGTTGCAGCAGGCCCAGACGGTCGAGACCTCGAAGGATTGGTGAACCGTTAGCTGCAAGCCGTCCGGGATGTACGGCAGGGCGATCCAGTAGGACTGCCCGCGCCGCGGGTCGATGGGCTCGGTGAGGCCGCGGGCGATGATCGACCGGATCGAGGTCCAGAGGCTCACGCGAAGTCCCCGAGCTCATCGAGGGACCAGACGCGCGGGCGGTCTGGCACCACAAGATCGGCGACCATCGCGCGGTACATCGCATTCAAGAACGCCACCGCAAGGTCAATCTTCTTCGCGTCGTTCGCTCGCGTCGGGACCACGTTGCTGTTCCGGTCAGGCAAGGCGATCACGTTCGACATGCAGAGACGCATGAGCGGACTACCGTCGTGCACGAGCCGGCCCTGTGAGAGCGCGACCTGCACCTCGGTCATGGCCGGAGAGTGGTGCTTCCAGTCCTGCCGGATCTCGACGGGCTTGATCCCCTCTCGTGGCAGCGATGCCATGAGTTCAACGGCACCGAACGGGTCGAGGCACACCTCCGCTGCCGCGTGACAGGCGACGATCTCGGTGATGCGCGGGCGCAGGTACCCGGCATCGAGCGCGTCACCCGGGGTGAGCGTCAACCATTTCCCCGTCCACTGGCGGAGCTCCGGGATATCGTTGAGCGTCGGCGAACCCTCGGGGAGGTAGCCGTGGCCACGAACCACGTACCGCCTTTTCCCATCCGCATCGAAGTGGGCCGCGACCTGCACGATCGCCGAGAGATCGAGCTTTGGGGCGTAGTCAATGCCCAGAAACACGGCGAAGCCGTCAAAGTGCTCGTCGGTCACCTGGACCGCCGCGGCGTCCCATCGGTTTAAGTCCATCCACGCGCTCGCGGAACGGACCCACCAGCCGAGCCGCGTCGAGAAGAAGTGCGGCTGAGCCGTCGGGTCCTTGCGCGCGGCCTCGGCCGTCGTCTTGAAGTTCCGTGCCGAGATCGACACGCCGAAGTTCGGGTTCGCCTGGCGCCACGTCTCCTCGGAGAACGGGTCGGTCTTTGTCCCATCGGCCCGCTTGCGGTCCGCCTCGAAGATGAGCGCGAAGTGCGCCGGCGCGTCCACTGCGCCATCGAGAACTGCCTTCGCCTCGCAGTATAGGAGCCAGCCGATCGCGGTCGGCGATTGGTCGGTGCCCGCGGTCGAGATGACTATGATGCGGGAGCCATCCACCTTGGACGCGTTGTTCGCGAGCACGTCATACAGCGCGCGCGTCGGGTGCTGGTGTACCTCGTCGACGATGTAGCAGTCTCCGACCGAGCCATCGGCGCTACGCTTTTCGGCTGAGACCCGCAAGAAGGTACGCGGGTCGCCAATGCCCCTGATCGCATGCTCGACGACGACCAGGCCCGCCGCCTCGCGCACTTGCGGCGCGTGGCGGAGCATCTCCTGTGCCGGCTCGAAGACGTTGTTCGCCTGCTTTTCGGTGACCGCCGCCGCGTAGACCTTCGCGCCGATCTTGTGCCCGCGAGCGAGGACGATGATCCCGATCGCCGCCGCGAGTGGGCTCTTGCCGTTGCCCTTTGGCAGCCAGATCGAAATCTTGTGGAATCTGGGCAGCCGCGTGATCGCGTCGACCCAGCCGAAGATCGCGCGGATGAGCCACACCTCCCACGGCTCGAGCACGAATGGCTTGCCGCGCTTCGGGCCCTTCGGGTACGCGAGTTCTTCCGCGAGCGCACATGCCTTGTTCGCTTCGTCCTCATCCCACGCATAGCCGTCAGGCTCGTGCGCGCGATCCCCGCGCTGCCGCGCGATCGCCTTCTTGACGAGCTTGCCCGCCGGGACACGTCCAGCCAGGACGTCGTCTTCCCACGCGCCCGCGATGGCTGCGTATTCCCTCTCGGCTACGCGGCGGGCTGCATGCTTTCGCGGCTTGGCGCGGGCGGCCATTGCGTGGGCTACGTTCATCCGAGCAGGTCCCTGATCCGGTCACTCTCGGAATCACGCGGAGCGTCCAGCCTCTGCCCGCCGCCACGCCGCGCTGCCGGCGTTAGACCGAGTTGGATGAGGCACTCCTTGTGAAGCCTCTCGAGAGCCGCGACCGTCGCCGCCGACACGTCAGGATCTGCATACATCGCGTCGAGAGTTGCGCGGACCCGAGCGGCACTTTCCAGCATCGGCAGGTCAGTTGCCGCGAGCGTGCCGGCATCGACGAGTAGGCCACCGTACCGGGTGAAGACGGACGCCTGCCTGCGCGTCATGCCCTTCGGCGCCCGCGGCAGCTTGGAAAGCGCCTTACACCCGGAGTGCGCGGCATTCGAGGGCGGGCGCGCCATTACGCGATCTTCCCTGCGGCGTTTTTTATGGATGAGGTTTGGTCAGAGACGACCACAACGCGGTTGCTCACCCCGTCGCCAATATGATGCGAAGGGGGTGGGGTGCCCACCAAGGCGCACACGGGCGCTGGGGTCGGCGCGTCCATCAGCGCACTCCGCGCGCCACGTAGCCCGCGCCCTCGGTCATCGTCTTGCGGCGGTGGCAGGAGAGGCAGAGCGTCTGGAGATTCCGCACGTCGAGGCGCAGGACGTCATCCCCGCGGTGCGGCGTCACGTGGTCGACGATCTGCCCGGGCGTGGCGAGGCCGCCCGCCGCGCACGCCTCGCAGTCCGGGTGCAGCTGGTAGTACCGATCGCGCAGCTGACGCCAGACGGAGTCGTACCCGCGATCGGTGGAAGAGCCGCGCTCCTGGACGTCGAGCGCGAGGCGCTTCGCGGCGTGCTCGGGGCAACGGGTGGAACGAGTGAGCTCGGGACAGCCAGGGGACGCGCACGGCTTGAGGGCAGCCACGCGCCCATGGTCAACCCATCCCGGGACACGGTTTCAGCTAGCGCGCGGGTCGCGGGTCGTGGCCTCCTTCACGATCTCCGCGATGGCGTGCCCGTAGTTCGTGAGCGTCTTGGCCAGGGCCTCACACGCATCGTCTGCCGCATGCGTCTGCCCGTTCTGCACAGCGAGCAAGAGGACGTGCAGGCTCATGGCGACGCCCTGCCCAGCCTCCTTGAGAACGTCGCTCATGGCGTGGCCCTCGGGTTCGCCGGGTATTGTCCCACACGCGCTCGATGGTCACCTGGAACGGATATCCAAGGCGTTCGCGCGCGCTGTGGCACAGGCGTAAGAGAGGCCTCCGTAACCGCACCGGAACCGAATCGGGCAGGCGCAGAGGAGGACGTGGTCGCGCACGTCCACCGAGTCGAGGTCAGGCTGCTTTGGGCAGCTCGAGCGGTATCGCCAGGACCGCGCGGCAGAGCTGTGGCCACAGGAGGCGCAGGCGGCGATAGAGGTCCTTCGCGGCGCGCGGCGATGGGTGCGTGAGGATGGCGATCGAGGCCGAGTCCGCCCCGCCGCCCTCGGCCAAGCTGATGAACGTCGAGCGGGTCTCGTAGTGCCGCTGCGCGCCCAGCCCGAGGACCTCGAGGTCGGCCTGGAAGAGCCGCCACGAGTCGGTGTTCGCCCGCGGCGCGCCGCCCTCGCCTGGCGCGATGAGGTCCTCCACCACAGGCGAGCGCCCGAAGATGCGCGCGAAGCCCGATCCCCGCCACCCTTCGAGGATGCGCGCCAGCGCCGGATGTACAGGGATCGTGCGCCGCACGCGGGTCTTCGTCTCCTTCTCGACTTGCCTGCGCGTCGACCAGCTGGTCTCTACGCGCAGGGCGGTGAGCGGAGTCTTCGTCCCATCCCAGTCGCGCCAGCGCCGGATCGCGGCCTCGCCGGTCCTCATGCCGGTCAGGAACTCGAGCGCGTAGAGCACGCGGCGATCCTCGGGCACGCGCTCGTCAGTGACGAGCCGCAGGACCTCCTCCGCGGAGAAGCCCTCGCCCACCGCCGGCGCGCCGAGTTCGGGGAGGTCGCCCTTGTCCCAGTCGCAGGGGGATGCCTGGATGAGCTCGCGCTTGGCGGCCTCGCGGCAGAGGCTGCGCAGGGTGCCCGCCACCTTGTGACACGTCGCCGGCGCGAGCCGCTCGCCGCTCCCGGTGGCGACCAGTTGGGCCGGGAGGCGCCGGACGAAGTCGAGCACCTGGGCGGTGGAGAGGTCTCGCAGGCAGATCCGGCCCAGCGCCGGCACGATGTGGTGCTCGAGGTGGGCCGCCTCGTTGTCCGCCTCGCCCTTCCCGGCCTCGCGCCGGAGCGCTACCCAGCGCTCGCCCCAGACCGCGATGGTGAGCTCGCCCGAGTCGGCGATCGCGGCCTCGCCCTGGCGCACGCGCTCGAGGATGGCTGCGAGCTCGGCTCGGGCGGTGGCCTCGTCGGCCGAGCTCGCGCGGCGGCGCCGCTTGCCGTCTCGGTCCCAGTACCAGAGCCAGTAGACCTGGGAATCGGCGCGGCGGTAGACGTTGCCCGCGACGCGCCGTGGGCGGCTCACCGCCGAGCCCCGCGGTGCTTCTCGGCGCCGAAGCGGAGGGCCGCGAGGCGCGCCGCGAGGTGGGGGACGGTCGCGGCTTCCCCGAGGAGCCAGGCGAGGGCCGCCTTCCGCAACCGCACCCAGGCGCGCTGGTGGTCCTCGTCTGACTCGGCCTCGACGAGCGCGATCGCCGCCTCGAGCACGCGCCCGCGCGGAGAGAGGTGCGCCACGTCGAGCGGAGCGCCCAGGGACTGGCCACGCTGGAGCCGCTTGCGATGGCAGCAGCAGTAGCGTCCATCCGCAGGCCGGATGCAGTCGGGGACGGCGCAGTACACGCGAGGTCGATCCCAGTCGCCGCGATAGCACCACCGCATCGAAGATGGATGCAAGTCAAGGATGTGGGAGAAGGTGCGAGAACCCTTGGCGCCGCCTCCCTCTCATGGCAGCACCGCCCGGTAGGCCGCCGCCTTCGCTTGTCCTGGGCTGCCGCCCTCGGCGAGGGTGCAGAGCGCGGCGGCGTAGGCCCGTGCGATGAGCTCGAAGGTGTGAACCTCCTCGGCCTCTTCGCGGCACGACCACGTGAGCGATCGTGGTGGCGAGGTCCTCTTGGCTCATCGGCTCGTTGGCTGCGCAGGCTCGGCCCATGCGGAGGAGGTGGTGGGCGAGGTCCAGATCGTCGGGGGCGGGCGTCGTCATGGTGTTCTCCGGTGCATCTAGGTGGAGCACACGCCACCGGGGCCGAAGGCGGTGACGGGGATCTTGGTGTGCGCTTCGACGTTTCGGGCGGCGCGAATGGCCTCGCGGAGGTTCGACATCTCCGCGACCTCGATATCTACGCCGCAGCCGTGGACGGCCCGGACGCTCGCCTTGATGTTGAGGGCCTTCAGAATGCCGCGGACCATCTTCGCAACCTGCTTCGTCGTCACCATGTCCAGTAGACTAGCCGACTAGCCGTCTACAGTCAAGAGGGACTCGCTCACGCGGCCGTCCCGTGCTACAAGTCGGCTAGATGACTAGCGAACCGGAGGCGAGGGCATGAGGCCCCAAAAGAACTCAGAACTGCGGCGGCCGGAGCGCTCGGCAGCGTTCAAGGGCTACCAGAAGGTGACGGTGTCGTTCACGCCCGAGCAGGCGGCAGCGCTCAAACACGAGGCGTTGCACCGAGCGCTCGACGCGGGGGCCACGCGCCCCGATGCAGGGCAGATCGTGCGTGAGGCGCTCGACGCCTGGCTCACGAAGAACGCGGGGAAGCGGTGAGGCCCCTCTACTACGACCGGGACGGACAGCCCATGGAGCTCATGGACTGGGCGCGCGCCTTCGAGGACATCGACGCACGGCGGGTCGCCGAGACGACGCTACCGGACGGGAAGTGGATCTCTACCGTCTGGATGGGCGCCTCTTCCAGCGTCACCGGCCCGCCGCTCATCTTCGAGACCAGGGTCTTCGCGGGGAAGGGTGCCGGTACCGGGAGCCTCGATCAGGACCGTTACTCCACCGAGGCGGAGGCCCGCGCCGGTCACGAGGCCATGGTGGCGAAGTGGTCGGGGCCGATCCTTGATGAAGACCATCCTCGCGGGAGCGCGTGAGCCGGCCGCGATCACGCGCCGCACTGAAGAAGGGGTAAGGCGTGGCGCTCAACCCGAAGCAGCTCGAGGAGTGGAAGAGGCTGGCGGAAGGCGCAGCCGGTAACGCCGCCCCGCTCGACGATTTCGCGTTCATCGCACTCAAGGCCATTCCCGTGCTCATCGCCGAAGTGGAGCGGCTCGCCAGGGAGCGCTCTGAAGCGGAACTGGCGGCGGCGACCAACGCGCGCGGCGCAGCGAACGCAGCAGCTCAACGGGACGACATGCACGCTGAGGATGAACGACTCCGGGAGCGTTACGCGCTGGAACGCGAGGCATGGTCACGCGAGCGCGAGCAACTGCTAGACCCGATCGTGCGCAAGAAGATGATGGAGCCGCCGGGGCCGATCGTTCTCCAGGGGGACGCAGCCGAAACCTTCCGGCTCCGCGCCGAGGTGGAGCGGCTGCGAGCGGAAGTGGAGCGGCTGCAGCGCGCACCGGCTTCTTGATGCGATCGGCCATCACGCAATCCCGATCGTAGCAAGAAAGGAGGACCACAACGCGAAGCTGCGGCCCCTCGTGTTCCGCTCGAAGTCCCTATCAGGCAGCCGGCGTCGCGCCCGTTGCCGTCGCGCTCCGCTTCGTCTTCGGTTTCCGGCTCGTCTTCCGCCCGATCCCCGGCTTGTGTGCCGCCGTCTTCGTGGCCGGCTTTCGTCCTCGCTTCGGGTGCTTCCCCGAGGCCGCCATTTAGGCCGCCGCCTGGCGTTGCGTGGTGGCAGGCACGGCGACCGGCCCGGGGTGTTTCAGGGCCTTGCGCTCGGCGGCGGTGAGAGCGGCCGGGGGCGGCTTCCCCTTCTCGAAGCGGGCGCCCTCACCGAAGCGCTCCACCACCTTCGCCTTCGTGTCGAGGCCGCCGGTCATCTGGATGACGAAGGTGGGGACGCGGCGCGCCTTGCTGTCGGCGATCCAGAGGTTCTCGGCCCCTCCCCGCTTCCGGCGGTGCCTCGCTCGCTTCGTGGCCGGCACGGGTGTACCTGCGACGATGGCCGCAGCCTTCCCCGGTACGAGCCGCGCGGTGAGATCCTGCGTGAGCATCTGGCCGGCGAGCGCAGCGATGCGCCGCCCGGTCTCTGTGATGATCGTCTCGAAGGTCATGCGGTTCCCCTTTGTACGGGTGCAAACTGCAATCATTACCCGCACTGCGCATCCTGCTACTCCGCGCGAAGTCCCGCAAGATAGCGTTGCCTCTCCGCTGACATCGGACGCGTTCGATCGCTCCCGTAGAAGTACTCCTTCCGCGCGAGCTGAGCGGCGCAGCGGTCGCACAACGGGGCGCGTCTGCCGCCGCCGAGCTCGGCCTGGAGAACAGGCGGCTCGCCGCAGAAGACGCAAGCGCGCCGGCGATCGGTGCCCTCAAGGATCGGCATTGGCTGTCCCCTCCGGGTAGCTCGGGGCCTCTCGCGCTCTCAGCGTGGTGAGGAGCCCGAGGAGCGTCGCGCGTTGCTCCCGCACGATATCAGCTCCGGTGATACCTCGGCGATCGAGCATGGCCGCGAGGAGCTCGAGCTCGGCCGCGGCCTTCACGAGCGCCGCCTGGGCTGTGCACCGGAACTCCTCAACGCTCGCCGAGCTGCTCGGCCGCGGCGTGCGCGGAAGAACCATGCTGAGCCGCGGGAAGGCGCAGCGGCCGTGCGTCTCCATCCACGTCTCGGCGAGCTCGATCTCCTCGTAGGTCGCCCGCCGCGCGAGGAGATGGGTTTCTGAGCAGCCCGCGCACTCGAGGGCCATCACCTCGACTGAGCGGATGGGGGCCATTTAGCGGGCCGCGCGCTTGGGCTTCTTCTTCGGGGACGGCTCGGCCGCGGCCTGCTCCGCCTTCGCCTGGAGGAGCTGCACGGTCAGCTCGTACCGTTCGTCTGGATAGGCTCCGGTGTCGAGATGCAAAACCGTGAGCCGCTTCAAGATGGTGTCAATCTCACCGCCTGGCTCTGCGTTTCCTGCCGCCGCAATTTCGTGAACGTCCCGTACTTCGGCCGCTCGGCGCATGCCCTGGAGCACGAGCCGCGCCTTCCCGTCGTCTCCCGAGCGCGAGTAGATCCCCACCAGGCGATCGGTGCCCCGCGAGGCCCAGCGACCTACCGCGACGAGGCCGCGCTCCTCGAGACGAGCGGCGAAGCGGGCGAAGTCGCGCGCGCCAGCGATGTCGGTCACCGGCCCGTCGCCGATGTCCGCGGCGAGGTATTGCACCTGGCCGGTCCAGAGCCGGGGATCCACGTCGATGAGAGGGAACGCGGCGTCGATCCGGATCTCCGGGTCGGTATCGAGGGCCGCGAGCTCGTCCTCGGGGACGATGAGAAATCGGTTCTTCCCGAGCTCGTAGCCTTTGGCCTGCTCTTCCTTCTCGAGGATCTTCTCGTCGACGGGGCAGCGGTAGACCTGAGAGGGCTTGGCAGCGTGCTCCTTGCAGAGCGTGGAGAACGAGATCCGGGGCGGATCCTGGGCTCCTGGGAAGACCGCGACGGGTACACGGGTGAGACCGAGGAGGATCGAGGCTGAGCCGGTGCGCTTGGCCATGGACCCTATTGTAGGTGCCCCCTCGGACGTAAGCCTCGACCGCAGGAATGGGGGGGGACGGACCTGAAGGGTGACACGCCTTGAGGTGAGGAGGCGGTTACGTGCCCTGGGCGGGGGTTGGGTGGGGCCGGGCCGCTCTCCTCGATGGGCCGCTCCGCAGCTTCTCTGGCGCAGCCGAAACGCGGCGCGTCGCGAGCGCCTCCGGGGTGCTGTGGGCGTCGCAGGGGCGAAGCCGTGCGATGGGACGGGGCGGCTCTGCGTGCGCCTCCAGGCGAATGCGGCGATTCTAGGGCGTTACACCCGGATGGACTGACCCCGTCACGTTCCCAGGTCCGCTCCCATGTCCGTTGCCGGTGGAAGCGCCGCTCCCGCGATCGGCCCCGGCACGTACGGGTACATGAGGACCTGCGCCTCCGCGGCGGCGATGTCCTCGGGACGCCACCGCGCTTGCCGGCCACGTCTGTCCGGCCAAGGAAGCCGGCCCGCGCGGACCCAGTTCCACACGGTCCACCTCGAGACCCGGAGACGATCACAGACGTCGCGCGTGGTGAGCCGAGCATCAGCTGGATCCTCGGCGACGCGTTCCGCCGCTGATTCGCGCCTGTCACGGGTGCGTAGCTTCTCAACGAGCGTGGTGCGATTCAGCCCGAGGAGCTCGGCGGCGGCCGCCTTGTTGTCGCGGCTGTGCAGTAGCGCCGCGTCGACGTAGGCCTGTTCGAGCCGGCGCAGCAGGGCCGGCAGATCAACGGGGAGCGAGACCGTCTCGGCCACGCGAAAGGCACTGCACGTCTCGCTAGGGGGCGGTGAGACTTGAGCGAGGCGGAATTCGCTCAGCCCCGGAGCCGGGGGCAACGGCGGGGCGGAGGGCGGCGCGCCGGCTTTCGCCACGATGGCCAGTAGCTCCTCGTCAGCGAGAGTGGCGAGGTGTTCCCGTCTGGCGGCCTGCTCAGCGACGGCCTCGTCCCAGGTCACCCGCGACGCCCCTTGTCCCCGGCGAAGTCCCGTCGCTGCCAGTCGATGCTCGTCACGACCGGCTTGGCCTGCGGCTCCACGGCGCACGGCCACAGGGCGAGCTGGTCGGGGGAGGCCTGAGCCGAAGCTTCGCTTTCGAGCGCGCCTCCCATGATTGGTTGTTGATCTCTTATTACTTCGGGGCGGCGCACCGGGCGGCTTTCGGGCGCGCACCGGGCGGACTCGGCCCGCGTGAGGAGAATTTCCCTCCACATTACAAGCCTGAGCACGGATGGGCACCCGGCGCGCACCGGGCGCGCACCGGGCGGACCACCGGGCGAAACCTTGGGAATACTGGATTCCGTCGAACGGACCGAGATCCACCCGAGCGCGACCAGGCGGAGGGCGAGGTGGCGCGCCGCGTTGCGGGTGATCCCATGCTGCTTCGCGAAGGCGTCCCGGCCGAAGAGGCACTCCCCGGCATCGAGGCGAACCGTCCGCCCGAGCTTCTTCGAATAGACCTCCCCGGCCTCGCGCTGGTGCGCGCACCGCCACAGGATCTCGAGCGCAGGAAAGCGCAGTTCGGGCCGGAACAGCGCCGCGATCCCGTCCCTCAAGAAGGCTTCGTTTGGCAGTCGCGTGTACCCGAAACCCCAGTCAACCTCGCCGTCGCACTTCCGTGGGCGCCCCTTCATCGGTCGTCCCTTACGCTGCCTTTCTCGGGCCCCTCCTCCCCGCTCCCCGCGGTTTTTTGTCCCAGGACGAAGAGGGGACCTCTCCATCGGTGAGGGCCGCGATCCGGTTCGCGAGACGCCTCCCCGGTGAGCGGGCTCCTGTGAGCCAGCGCCACACCGTGACGTGTGATGTGCCGATGGCTGCCGCGACGTCTGCCGTGGAACGGCTCTGCGCTTCCATCCAGCGAGCGAGCGAGGTCATGGAGCCTGTGTGGTAGCAACGACCACGAGCGTAGACAAGATCGCTCACCTCTTAGGTCGCTGGAGATTGCGCAAGCACGAAGTTGCCGCATGGCACTTGCCGCCGGGTGTGGTAGCAGACGAGCATCAGCCTCCCGATCTTCGTGCCTCCGAAGGAGTTACCGCTTGGTCACGCCTACGAAACGTACTCTCCGCGGCTCGATGACCCCCAGACTGTCTCGCGCCGAGGCTGCTGTCCGTGAGCGATGGACCCGGTGGTTTCGCTATTTTCGCGGCCATCTATACCAGGCGGAGGGTCGATCAGACGCGGACCTGGCGCGGGCGCTTGGCGTGTCAAAGGGCATCGTGTCGCGCATCCTGACCGGCGAGCGCGCCGTTGGCGTCGACATCGCGATCAAGATGCTGGCCACCTTCCGCAAACAGGATCCCACCCTCACGCTCGATCGCCTCACGTTCGAGGACCCACCCAAAAGCACTCCGCCGGAGGGTGGGGGTTTAGGGTCGCGGAAGCGGTAGTTCTTCACGCAAGCGTACGGTTACCCACCGCCCGTCCACTGGAACGGCCTGTTCTAGGTCGCACCGTGTGGATATACCGTCGCTCGCTTGGGGTTACCACTTGGCAATGTGCGCGCGCTGCGCTACCTATCGCCTTCGCTTGTTGTGGAGGCGGAATGGAGTGCGACGGTTGCCATGAGGACATCCTCCTTCACCCGCACGCCCGGAGCTGCCCTTTATCTCCGGCGAATGAGCCGCCATGGCGGATCCCGATGCGCGGGAGGATTGCGTTGACCGATCGAGAAGAGTGGCTCGACAAGCTCTTGGAAGAGTGCACGCGGCGGGCGTGGCTCCAGTCATTGGCCAACGGAGGCCGCCCATGAAGATCACCATCACCTCCACGACCAAGCTCACCACCATCGAGGGCGTCCCCTGTCGCATCTGGGAGGGCGTCACCGAGCGCGGCGTCCCCTGCCACGTCTTCGTGCACCGCCTGGCTGTGCGGAACGAGGGCGTCCTCTGCGAGGAGTTCGACCGGGAGCTCAAGGAGACGTACCCCCCCGCGGCCGAGATCATCCCGCTGCCTTTCTTCCTGCTCACCGATGACGAGCCACAGGGCGCCGGATGATGGCCGCCGATCTCGTCACCACCGCCGGGACCTCGTTTGGCCATGGTGCCGTCGAGGCCCTGGTCGAGGAGCGCTTCGGCCCCGAGGATGAGCGGACGAACGCGCGGCTCGATCGCCTCGTGAAGATCGGCGGCCGGTGCAGGTACTGCTCGGGTGCCGTCAGCGACGCCGCGCTCGCGCTCCATCCCGAGGTTTGCAGCGCCAGGCCATGCCTCCTCCGTGCGCGCAACGAGAGGTTCGTCTCGGAGCTCGTGAAGGAGCTCGAACCGCCCAAACCGCGGCGCGAGCAGCTCACCGAGGCGGGCTTCCAGGTCGCAGCGCCAGCCGAGCCCGACGACCCCGAACTCGAGGACGAAGACGAGGAGGAGGCGATGCCAGCGAACGGCGAGCCCGAGAGGAAGCTCTGCACGAAGTGCGGCACGAAGCCGCTCCGCTCGGACAACAAGAGCGGGATCTGCTCCGGCTGCCGAGCGCCCTGGAAGAAGGGCGGCGCCACCTCGAGCAACGGCAAGCAGCACGCCGTGAGGCCCCCCCCCCGCACGCCCCGAGCGGAGGTGCCTTTGACCCGCACACGCTCAGCGACGACGACCTCGCAGCCTGCATCGCGGAGGCGCGCATGCGCGTGAAGGGGCGGGACCGTCTCGCCGAGATCCTGGCGGGGGAGGGGTAGACCATGGCCACCTGCCGGACCTGCGAAGCCGCGATTGTGTGGGCTCACACGTCGAGCGGGAAGGCGATGCCCCTCGATGCCAAGCCCTGCGAGGACGGGGACCTTGAGATCGTGGATGGGCTGGCCGTCAAGGTCGGCCTCTTCACCCCGCCGGGCGGCCCGCGGTGGAAGAGCCACTTTGCGACGTGCCCGCAGGCGAAGGCGCACCGGAGGCGAGCATGAGGACCCAGGCCCGCAAGACCACTCTCTCCCCCGAGCTCCACGCCGAGCTGTCCGCCGAGCTGGAGTCGCTCCTCGACGAGAGGGACGACCTGGAGAGCCACGCCCGCGCCGTCCGCAAGGCGTTCCGCGGAGAGCTGGAGGTCATCGCCGATTCCATCGCCAGGACGAGGCTCCGCCTCAAGGGGGCGACCGGCCTCCAGACGGAGATCCCGGGGACGGAGATCGGGCAGCGGAAGCGGAACCCGGCGGTGCTCGAGATCCTGGCCGCGGCGAAGCGGGTACGGGACGCGGAGGAGGACATCGATCGCCGTGGTCTTGAGGCGGCCTTCCCGGATGCGGAGGTCGAGAAGGTCACGCTCCACCGCGGGACGAAGGCCGAGCTCGACAGGAAGCTCCACGAGCTCGTGCATCCGGACAAGCACGTCGGCACGGACGGCAGGGAGGGCGCCCCGCGTGCCTCGGGCGCCCTCATTCACCCCGGACCAGCTGGTTGGCACGAGCGCGACCACCACCGCGGCCCCGGCCGCCCGAAGAAGGCTCGGAGCGCACCCGAACCCGAAGCGGAGGAATAGCCCATGGTCTGTGCAGCCTGCATCCACTTCCCCCGGTGCGTGTGGCTCCTCGGTGCCCTGCCGTCGTGGACGGAGTGCGACTGGATACCGTCGCGATTCGCGCCGCGCACCTCTGCCGTCCAGCCCGAACCTGACCCGCCGACGCGGCGGGGACAGCCCAAGCCCGAGGCGTCTGAAGGCTGATGTCCTGTCGCTGCCAACGAGAGCCATGCAACCCACGGTGCCCGTGGAGAAACGAGAACGCCCATGAAGCGTCCCACCCATTACCGCCGCACGGACTTCGGGCAGAGGTTCGCGCGTTGCGGCCGGCCATGGGGACGGGTGACGGAGCGCAGGGATCGGGTGACGTGCCCGCGGTGCCTCGCGATCCTCTTGGCGATGGATGTGGCGCAGGCCTACCGGGGCGAAGAAAGGATGCCGGCATGAGCACCTGCATCATCTGCGGTTGCTCGGACGATCGCCCCTGCCTCGGTGCCGCGATCTTCGCCTCGATCGTCGAGGCCGCCTGGGTTCACAGGCTCGTGCCCGAGGAGGACCTGCTCGCCGCCGGCTCCACCTGTTCCTGGCTCGACCAGGGGCACACGATCTGCTCGGCGCATCCGGCGGAAGAGCTCGCGAGCTACGGCTTCGCGGTGGCCAGGCACGGTAACGGCCTCTTCGAGTTCGGGCTCGGGGACGCGATTGGAGAACCGCCATGAGCGAGCGCGAGCGGCTATTGCTCCAGGCGGGATGGGGCGGGGGCTGGGCTGCCGCATGGCTCCTCATGGCGGAAGAGGTGGAAAAAGCGGGCGGCGCTACCGGCGACGCGGCTTCGTTCCGGAGGATAGCCATGAAGCCTCCGCCGATGCGGCCGGCCGAGATGCAGAAGGGCGAGACCGCCGAGCACGCGTTCGAGAGGGCCATGCAGGAGAAGGGAGGCGACGCTTGACGCGCCACTACACCGCCCGTCCCGGGGTTGGGCTCTCGACTGTCATTGCCTGCGGGGAGGATCGAGACCGAGTGGTCAGAGAGGCTCTGCGGATGGAGCGCCACCCGTCGATCGTGGAGGTGCCAGTTGGGGGGACATGCGGGAGGTGCGGCTACACGCAGGAGGATGCTGGCATGGGGGAGGGAACGCGATGAAGGACAACAAGCTGACTCACGCTGACTCGGAGAGTAGCGGCCTCGATGGGCGAGCGACTCCGGGCGGGCTGGACGGTGCCGTTGAGGAAGCACTCGTGGCGCTACTGGACAACGCGACCGCACGACTTCTAGCCCCGGGCGAGGACTTCGCGATCATCTGCAATCTCGGGGATGATCTCCGTGACGCCCTCGCCGCCTTGACCGCCGAGCGGGACGCGCTGCGAGACGCGCTGGCGCGGGTCTTCCTGCTCGTCGAGGACGGGACGCTTGTTCGCGACACCAGCAGGGACCACGAGCCTGATTTCTCGATTCGGCAGATACCCTTCGTGATGGCGTTGCGGAACGCCCAGGACGCCCTCGCGCTCTCTTCCGTCCAGCCCGCACAACAACCGTCCAGCGCGACAGAGCCGCCCGTTCCGAGGCGCTCTGCGAAATCTGACGCTTCTGATTCTTCCTCTTCGGAGCCGTGATCCGCCATGACCTGTGAGAACTGCACCGCTGTCCTGGCCGAGCTGACCGCAGAGCGGGACAGCCTCGCCGATGAGTGGGCCGGGGTCGCCAAAGGGCTCGCAAAGGAACGAGACACCGCCCTCGCCGAGCGGGACCAGCTACGGGAGGCGCTCGGCCGCGTTGAGAATCTTGTCTGCGCGTGGCGCACACACGTCGATGGCGGAGCAACCCTCGGCTGGGCAGCATGTCTGCGACAACTCCTAGCCGCCCTCGCCCTCGACGCGGCGGCACGTCCTGTTCAACCCGCAGCAACGCAAGGAGAGCCATGCCCTTCCAGACCCCCACCGTTGGCCGCATCGTCCACTACCACTCGTTCGGAACACCCGGAGGAGAGTTCAAGCCCCTTCCCCGCGCCGCCATCGTCACCCAGGTCAACGACGACGGCACCATCGGCCTGTGCGCCATCAACCCCACCGGCCTGTTCTTCCATGAGCGGTGCTCCGCTGGCGGACCTGACGCCGACTCGCCAACCCCCGGCTGCTGGACCTGGCCCCCGAGAGTCTGAGGCGCCGCACTTCGACGCTCGGGGCAGGCTCAAGCACTACTGCACGCGAGACGCCTGCCCCGACTTCGACGAGAACACCATGCGCGCCCTCGCCCCCGACACGGCGAAGGAGGGGCCATGAGCCGCTGCCCTGAGTGTGGCCGTCACGAGGACATGGCAGACGAACTCCGCTCGCTCATCGCCACCGCGCGTCGGCGCACCAGGGCGACCGCCTACGGCCAGGCGTGCGCGTCCATGGTGCCGTACTACGAGCGGGCACTGGCGGCGCTCGAAGAGGGGGGCGCGAACTGGCGCGCGCATCTTCATGCGATGCACGCCGCGCCTCCCTCCGCCCGCCCCGCGTCGGAGCCGCCCAGCGCGACTTCACCGCTCGGCGCCGGGGCGCCTGCGAAATCTGATGTTGCTGCTGATTCCGCCGTGGAGGGCACCAACAAACCCGCCACAAACTCCGCGGCAAAAGGCGACCGCCCATGACCGCCCCCCGTGACCCCTGCACCGGCTGCTCCTTCCTCCTCGATCGCCTCGAGTACGCGCTCCACCTCTTGGGCCAGGTCCTCGAGTCCCACAAACGCGAGGGCCGGGAGGCGAGCGCCCGAATCCTCTCCCACGAGCTCGAGCACCTACGAGGCGTCGCCGCGACAGCACGGACCGCGGGAATCCCGCCGCTCCTCCACCTCCACCCCGTCTCGAGACCCCCGCCGATGCGCCTGCATGTCGTGCCCCCGGATCTGCTCGGCGGCGTGGACGGGGACACGGGAGACGGGCCATGAAGCGCTGCCTCCTCTGCGGCTGCACCGAGACCGATCCCTGCATCGGGGGCCGCTCCTCGGAGGACCTCATGCTCATCCCCCACCGGCTCGTCGAGGATACCGACCTGCTCGGCGACGGGGAGAGGTGCCAGCTCAAGGCCGAGGTCGACGGCGGCTGGATCTGCTCGGCGCACACGGTGGCGGAGGCCGAGGAGCTCGCCCGGAAGCTCGACCCAGACGAAGCGACATGGGGGGACTGATGGCCCGCCCGACGACCGTTTGCACCTGGACCGGTGCTCTCCACGTCGCCGTCTACCGGCTCCTCACGGAGATCGCCGCCCTGCGCACCGAAGAGGGCAAGCCCTGGGGCATCACCCACCGGGCGGCCGAGCTGCTCCGGGAGATCCAGGCGAGGGAGGCCGGACGGGTGGAGCTGGCGACGGAAGACCAGGGCGAGGTCACCTCATGAACCCCGGCGACGTCCTCACTTGCACCCGTTGCGACACCCGCTCCGAGCCGCTCCACACGACTGGCGGCCGCCGCTTCGAGGAGGGCGGCGTGCTCATCGCCACCTGGACGAACTACTCATACCCGCGGCACGACGTCGTCCAGGGCGAGGTGCACGCAGCGCTGTGCCTGCCGTGCGATGACGAGTGCCTCGGGTTCCGTGATCCTCGGAGCGATTGCGAGGGGCGACCGGCTGTGCCGCAGGGGTCGGGCGGGCGGGCGGCGGGTGTCGGTGAGCCGGTCGCTCCTCTCGAACGCTTCGGGCAGCTCGAGGAGCGGAGCGCTGGAGGGGGCCCTTGCATCGTCGGCGTGAAGGATCGTCAACCGGGAGAAGCACCCGGTACGACCGACGGGTTCAAGGCCCCTCTCGAACGCTTCGCCCCGCTCGCCGCTGCCTTCCACGAGGAGACCGGGCTCTGGCCGCCCGGGAAGGACAACCCGGCGGGCATCGACGACGAGGCGCTCTGGAGGCGCTGGACCGAATGGTGCCGCGGGCGAGCTGTCACCCAGGCGCCGAAGCCGAAGCCACGAGGGCAGCTCGCGCTGTTCTAGGCCTGCCATGAACCCGGACCCGAACAGCGAAGCCGCGAGCCCCGCGCCGCGCACGCACTCGCCGAGGTTCTGCTCGAGCTGCAGCGCGCCGATCCTCTGGGCCGCCATCCTCGACGAGGCCGGGCAGCGTATCCGCAACGAGGAGACGGGGCGCTTCCGCTCGATGCCCATCGACTGGGAGCCAACTCCGGACGGGAACGTCATCGTCTACTGGCGCGAGGGCGAGGGCTTCGTTTGCCGGGCGCTGCGCCGCGACGAAACGCCGCGCGCGGGGCAGAAGCTGCGCTCGTCCCACTTCGCGACCTGTCCCAACGCGAAGCAGCACCGGAAGCCGAGGGCCAAGCCGGCGCGGTGCGGTGGCGTGCAGAGCATCGAGCCCGCACGGACGTGCGAGTCGTGCGGAGCCCGCGGCGCCTTCGAGGCGACGTGGATGTGCGAGCGCTGCACGGCAGGAGGTTCTCCATGACCTTCGACGAGTGGTGCCGCCAGGGCGATGTCACGACGGACGAGCGGATCGAGGTTGCCTGGTGTCTCGCCGCGTTTCGGATGCGCCGCACCATCGAGACGTGCGCGTATCCCTCCGTCCAGCCCGCGCCGGAACCGTCCAGCGCGACTTCACCGCCAGGCGCCGAGGCGCCTGCGAAATCTGATGAGGACGATCACCCATGAAAAACGGTCACCAGAACGGAGGAGGTAACGGCCATGCCAACGGGACCGGGAAAGCCGGCCCACCACATCGCGGCGCGCCGGTGAGCCAAGCCGGCGCGCCCTTCTTCGGGATGAGCCGCCTCGAGACGGCCGCGCTCTACCGGGCGCTCTTGAATGCGACCTTCCCTGATGCGGAGGTCCGGGCCCTGGTGCGCAGGATGGGGAAGAGCCTGGAGGGTGGTGGACCATGACCCGTTACGCCGAGGGCACGACCGTCACCGTCGACAAGAGCCGCGTCGAGGCGGAGCGCGTCCTCGTGCGCTACGGCGCGAGCGGGTTCGCCTATGGCTGGGACCAGCGCACCGAGGTCAAGGCCGTGCACTGCTCGCGCGCGGGCTGTGAGCAGGAAGGCCGCGCCATCGAAGCATGCAGGCGCGAGCACGCGTGGGACATCGAACCCGAGGAGCGCATCGTGCGCGAGGTCGTGACCATCCAGTTCAAGTTCAAGGAGCGGGCGATCCGCCTCACAGTCCCGATGCCCACGGAACGCGAGGCAGGGACGAAAGCGAAGCTCGAAGCCGCGACGCGCCAGCGCTGGCGCGCCCTCGTTCTCGTGATCAAGGCGAAGCTCGAGGCCGTCGCCTCCGGGATCTCCTCGCTCGAGGCCGAGTTCATGGCGAACGTCGTCACCGACTCAGGCGAGACGCTCGGCGAGATCCTTCTGCCTCGGATGCAGCGGGTGGTCGAGCGCGGGCTGCTTCTGCCGCCGGCCTCGACGAATGGAGGCGAGGGATGAAGCGGAACGAGACGAACGGGACGACGAACGGGACCACCCCCGGCAACGGCAAGATCGGCTACGGCCCCATCCCCGGCTACATGCAGAAGTGCGCCGGGTGCGGGCTCGTCATCGGGCTCCCGGCTCCGGCCGAGCGCTGCGCCTGTGAGACCCCCATGCCCCCGGGCGCGGAGTGGTGCTCCCCTCTCCGGGCCCCGCCAGAGGCCCCCCATTCCCCCTCCACGCCCCCTACCCGCTGTACCTGCCCGGATGACAGCCACCACCTGGCGGACGGGTCCTGCGCCAGGTGTGGAGCTCCGGCGGTGGCGGTCTACCAGGGGACGCCCGGGGAAGCGCTGGCCCCAACTGTCGCCGAGGCGCTGACCGAGCTCCGATCCATCATCCGGGAGGAGTTCGAGGCGCTCCGACTCGAGGTGGTGAAGCTCCTGGGGGAAGCTGTTGGTCCGGATGTTGGTCCGCGGGAGATCGAGGTCGGCCCCGGCTCCGGGCGGCACATCCAGATCGTGGCGCTTCAGGCGCGGCTCGGCCGGGGCCGCACCACCATCCGAGACTGGTACACGGCGAAGCCGCCGAAGTTCCCCGTCCCGCACTACTGCGGCGCCTTGCGGTGCTGGTACCTGCGCGAGATCGAGGCCTGGGAAGAGGCGCACCGCCCGAAGGTGAGTCCCCCGGCGTGATGTTCCGCCCCTCCGGCTATGTTGGTCCGGATGTTGGTCCGCTGCGCGGTTCCCCTTCCCTGCCGGATCCGTTAAGTGCTGATGGGCGCTGCTGGTTTCGAACCAGCGACCCCCGCCGTGTGAAGGCATCCCCGGCCGGCTGCGCCCGCCGTCGCCCGTCGCCGCCCGTCGCCGCCTCCAGTACCTGCGCGGGTTTGTGACGGGCGCCGTCGCGCGCCGTCCTTCGCCGCCAGTCGCTGCCCGTCGCCATGTTGGTCCGGTTGTTGGTCCAGACCCACAGAAGGCGCTTCACCTGGGCCGCGCGTTCTGGTCTTCTGCGCGCCACATGATTCGGGCCCCGGAGCGGTTCGCAGCCGCCTCGGAGCCCTCACCGCCGAACCCCTTCATGGAGGGATCGATGGCTCCCCAGAAGCCTACCACTCCGCCGCTCGGCTTCACCCCCAAGTTCCTCGAGTCGCTCCGTCCAGGGTCGGTCCCTTACGACCTGGTCGACGCGAAGTGCCCCGGGCTGAAGCTCCGGGTCCAGCCCTCGGGGCGCCTGGTCTTCCGCTGGGTCTACTGGAGGACCGACGCCGGGCGATGTCCAGCGGCGCCGGGCGAGACGGGGCGAGCGACGCCGGGCGACATCCAGCGACATCCAGCGACGCCGGATGTCGCGCCCGACGCCGGGCGCCGTCAGACGACGCTCACGGTCGGCACCTGGTCCATGAAGGAGGCGCCCGGCTTCGTCACCCTGGCGCAGGCGCGGGACCGTCTCGAGGAGCTGAAGCGCGCGCATGAGGTTGGCCGGCTCGAAGAGGCCGCCCGGTCGGTCCTCGCGATCCCTTCCCCGAGGAAGACCGTCCGCGAGCTCGCGGAGGAGTTCTACGGGCGCGCCATCCTCCCGATTCGCCGCCGGCCCGACGAGGTCCGCCGCACCCTCGACACGGACATCCTCCCCGCCATCGGCGACAAGCCGCTCGCCTCCGTCACCACAGCCGACTGCCGGGCGATCATCCTCAAGGTCATCGACCGCGGCGCTACCTCCCACGCCGGAAAGGTGCTCGACCACCTGAAGCAGCTCTTCGGCTGGGCGGAGGCCTTCGGTGAGGAGATCGCCCGGAATCCGGCGGCCGTCCTCCGCCGCGACGCCCTCGGAGTGAGGACGAAGATCGGGAAGCGCACCCTCGGCCCCGACGAGATCCCCGCGTTCTGGCGCGCGCTCGACGCGCACAGGCCCGGCGCGCGCCGGCTGCTCTTCCAGGTGCGTCTCGCCCTACGGCTCCTCCTTCTCATCGGGATCCGCACCGGAGAGCTCCTCAAGGCCCGATGGGTGGACGTCGAGCTCGAGGCTGCGATCTGGACCATCCCGGTGGAGAACCAGAAGCTGAACCCGAGCCAACTTCCGGACGCGAAACCCTGGATCGTCCCGCTCGCCCCCGATGCGCTGGCCCTCTTCCGTGAGCTGAAGAAGATCGCCGGCCGCTCGCCGTGGGTCGTCTCGAGCGCGAAGGCGGAAGGGGGCCACATCACAGAGAAGGCGCTCTCCCACGCCTTGCGAGGCCTGTTCGACGGCGGCCTACTCGAGCTGCCCGGGGGCCGCTGCACGCCGCACGACCTCCGGCGCACCGTGCGGACGAAGCTCGGCGACCTGGGGGTCGCGCCGCACATCGCGGAGCGGTGCCTCAACCACTCGATCGGGCGGATCGGGCAGACGTACGATCACTACGACTACTTGAAGGAGCGGCGGGCCGCGCTCGAGTTGTGGGAGGGCTACGTGCATCGGCTGCTTGAGCCGGACGCCTCGAAGGTGGTCTTCTTGCCCGGCGCCACCCGCCGCGGTTAGTCTCACCCCCGCGTGCATCTCCTGTAGGCGGTCCGACGGGTCTTAGGTTGAAGCGCCCCTGGGGTACGGGATCTCGGGGGCGCTTCTTCGCCTGGGGCCCCGTCCGCGCCTTCCTCCATCCAGGTTAGAAGGGGAAACGTCTCCGAGTGCGCGTGCCTCGGGAAGACCTACCCCATCCGTCCCGCCCCGTCCGCTCCTCGTCCCAGAGCGTGATCGTCCGGAGGGACTAGACGTTGACGCGGTGCGAGGTCGCTGGGGCGCCGCCGCGAGCGTGTGCTTGATGTGCGCGCTGACGTGGGCGTTCGCGGCGCTACGTCAGATTACCCTGCTAGGACTTGGCGCCACGGGAAAGGGGCGCGCCGCGCCAACGGCCGCCCCGATGACCGGGATCGAGAGAGGATCGACCCGATGCCTAAGAGCGTAGTGCCCAAGTCTGACGTCATTCAGGTCATCCGCGCCCCCCTCCGCCCGCTCCGCGTCGGCGAACGGGAGGCGCGGGCCAGTGGGCCGTTGCGCTGGTACACGGGGGTTAGCCCTTGGTGCTTCGCCTTGTGGGCGGGTTACCCAGCCCGAAAGCCGCTCCGGGTTGGCTCCCGCGCCTCCCATCAGGTGAATCGCGCGGACCCGGGGAAACCGGAAACCGTGCCCCCCCCCTCCGCCCGCTCCGCGTCGGAACCGTCCAGCGCGCCAGGACCGCCCGGCGCCGAGACGCTTGCGAAGTCAGCAGCTTTTTCAGGCCGCCCTCACCCCCGGCCTCTCCGGCCTCTCCCGGCACAGCTCACACCCCGGATCCCCACAGGTCTCCTCCGCCCATCTCCCACACCGGGGGCACCAGAGCGCATCGTACCGGCGATCACCAAGGAGGAAGGTCACTCGGCAACGAGCGCAGAGGTGCAGGGCCCGACCCATCCCCTGGAGCCTCTCACCGCCGCCGGGTGCTCCGTCATGGTCCGGGGTCGGTCCCGTCCATCCTGTCCACCTCCGCCGCCTGCCCCGCGACGACCTCGGCGATCACCGCCAGGCTGGCCGCGTCGTCGTAGCGCCTCGCCGCATCGAGCCACCTGTCTCGGGCGTGCGCCGAGACCCCCGCCATCGCGCGGCACCGGCGCGCCTCTCGTCGCAAGGTCTCGCGGGCGTCCATAGCGCCTCACGTCCGGTCCTTGCGCTCGCGTCGCTTGAATGCCTTGACGACCTCCGAGTGCTTCCACGGCCGCGAGCTGCCCTTGCACCGCCGCTGGTGATACTCGAGCGCGGCCACCTTCCGCCCACAGCGGTCGCAGACCTCGAGCTCCGGGGCGGGCTTCGCCTGATCCTCGCCCAGCTCACCTGGTTCGCCGTCGGCGAAGCCCTTCACGACCTGATACACCGCCCAGACGAACGCGGCGATCATCACGAGCACCCAGAAGGCGTCCTCCATACCGTGCTCGCGCCTCAGGGCTTCTCCAAGACCTTGTCGATCCGCTGATGCGCCCGGGAGATGGACTCCGACTGCGCATCGGCGCGGGCGCGCTGCTCGGCGAACTTGGCGTACACGTCAGCGCGGAAATGGTGCTCCGCCTCGGCCTGGCCCGTGAACGCGCTCTGTACGATGTCTCGGATCACCGCCTTGTGGTCCTCAGACGAGAGCGCCTTGGCGTTGCTCGCGTCGGAGACCTCCCGGATCTGGGACCGCAACCAGAGGAAGCCGCGCCACGCGACACCGAGGATGGTAGCAACCCCAACCACGGCCGCACCGAGGATCCAGCCGACCGGGACGAGCTGCTGCTGCACTTCGGGCGGGAGCGCGGCGGAGATCATGGCGGCGGCTCGTCAATCGGCGGCACCTCGTACCACTCAGTGCGTTCGGCCGCCGGGTAGTCAATGATCCAGTCCTGGATCCGGTACGCCTCGCCGGGAGAGAGCAGGGACCGCGCGGCCGTCTGGGCGCGGGCGACGGAGGCGAAGGCGCCGCGGACCGAGGCGGGATGGCCCGCCAGGATGAGGTAGACGCTCACCGTCACTTCCCCCGGTTCGGTCGGCTCCCGAACCAATAAGCGATCGCCAATCCCGCCAAGAACATTGCGTCGTTCACGAGCGCCATGGCCCGCTCCGGCCCGAGCGGCACGCCGTGCAGCTCGGAGAAGGCCTGCCACGTCACGTAGGAGACGAGGACCGAGGCCCATGCGGTGAGCACCGGCCGCACCGTCCCGCGCGCGAAGTCCACGATCCGGCCGAGAGTCGAATCACCGTAGGTCGCCCGGTCCGCCTGCACGGCCGCGGCGAGCGCGCCCAGGTCGGCCTGGACCGCGGCCGAATCGGCGTCGATCTTCGTGACCTCGAGCTTCGACTCGGTCTCGAGCCGGGCCTGCGCCATGTCCTTGTCGCGCAGGGCGAGCTCGTGCGCCTGGTCGAGGCGCTTCCCCTCGAGCTCCTTGTCCTTGAGCTTCAGGTCGATGATCTTGCCGCCGAGGGCGGTCCCAGCCCCCACGATTCCGCCGAGCCCTCCGGTCAGGACCGAGCCGATGACGTCGAAGAACCCCACGGGCGGACCTCCAGGGTGAATGGCTGGCCCTGCATTTCGCGCTCGAGCCGGGTGACAGCCGGCCGCGAGACCATGACCGCGAGCTGCCCCTCGCGACGGCCCTGGTACAGACCGAGGAGGATGCAGCCGAGGACGTGCGAGCGGTAGACCTTCGAGACGTCCCCAG
>Ga0307508_10000712_pt1 | contig 39525 bp, 35 predicted proteins | sample 9_EM_MG_FD_203089 | JGI IMG/M metagenome (GOLD analysis project Ga0307508, IMG submission 203089) | Populus trichocarpa ectomycorrhiza microbial communities from riparian zone in the Pacific Northwest, United States - 9_EM | ecosystem: Host-associated > Plants > Roots > Unclassified | place... | reverse complement strand
GCGGCGGCCGTAGAACAGCCGGTGATGGGTATCGCGCCCGCCGGCTTCGCGCAGTTCGGCGACTGAATCATACAGGATCGTCGACGCCCGCCACACCGGCGGGTTGACGATCCCCTGAGTCCATTCCGCGCGCCGCCCGGCCGAGACGACGCGCGTGGCGTCGCCCTTGGGATGGTTGCGGTCTTCGCTCACGCCGGCCCCATTGCCTTGGGCGTCGAACGATCGGCGCCCCATTCGGACCAGCTGCCGTCATAAAGTGCTGCCTCGTTGCCGAGCAGATGCGCGCCAAAGGCAAGCACGGACGCGGTGATTCCCGAGCCGCAGGTGGTGACGAGCGGCTTGTCGAGATCGATCCCGGCGCCCTCGAATGCTGCCTTCAGCGCATCGCCCTGTTTCCAGGTGCCATCGGCGTTGAACAGCTGGCCGTAAGGCAGGTTCTTCGAGCCCGGGATGTGGCCGGCATGAGTCGCCGGCCGCGGATCGGGCTCCTCGCCGGTGAAGCGCGCGGCGGAACGGGCGTCGAGCACCTGCTCGGCGCCACTGTCGACATTGGCTTTCATCTGATCGAGGTTGCGCACGCCCTTGTCGTCCGCCCAGACGGTGAAGTGGCGGTGGCGGAGCGTTTCCTTGCCGCTTGCGGTCTCGCGGCCCTCGGCCCGCCATTTGGCGAGCCCGCCATCGAGAATCGCGACGTCATGCGCGCCGAAGGTCCTGAGCATCCACCAGGCACGAGCGGCGGTGTGAAAGGGCGAGCTGTCATAGAGCACGATCCGGCTGCCGTCGCCGAGCCCGAGCGATTGCATCCGGCTGGCGAATTTCTCGGGGGAAGGCAGCATCGACGGCAGATCGCTACTGGTATCGGCCAGCTCGGCCAGGTCCATGAACACGGCGCCGGGGATATGCGCCGCCTCGTAATCGGCGGCCGGGTCGCCCTTGGGCGCGCCGGGAAGGCTCGACATATAGGTCGCATCGACGATCCTCAGATCATTCGCGCCCAGTTCACCTGCGAGCCATTCCGTCGTTACCAGCGAGTCCATGACATGCTCCTTGTCCGTTGCTGCCTCCCTAGCCACCGGCGGCGGCGGCGTCGAGACGATCGCGGAACGATCCTACGCGCGAGCAGGCTGATGGGTCCGTTGTTCTCGGCAGACCATGCCGGTATTGTGAGAATATGAAAAACGCCATTCGATCCTCGGCGATACAACCTGCCCCCGGGCGCTACGGTGCGTGGCGCTGGTTGTCGTCGCTCGTGCGCGCGTTTCGTCGAAGCCGCGGCGGTGGGGAGAGAGCGTTCGATCGCCTCGCCAGGGAGGAAATAAAGATCAGAGAGCGCATCGAAAATTTCGACGGCGGTGCTCGGCTGGCCCGTGACGTGCTATACGATCGAAAGTCGGGCCGCCTGTCATAAGCGCGATTCGAACAGGATAGCGCTGGAGCGCGTCCGACTGCAGGGGCGGGCAAAGGCATTTCCGTTCGATCCCGTTGACGGTGACGCAAGCCCAACCGCGCCCTATATGGCGGTCATGACCCCCAAGCATCTCGGCCAGGCCAGCGCTCTCCCGTCTTCGCCCGACGAAGCGGTGCTCGATTATGTTCCCAATCCGCGCCCCGGGCGGCCCTATCTGGTGCGCTTCACCGCGCCCGAATTCACCTCGCTCTGTCCGGTGACGGCGCAGCCCGATTTCGCGCATCTCGTGATCGACTACGCACCCGGCGACTCGATCGTCGAATCCAAGTCGCTGAAGCTGTTCCTGGGCAGTTTTCGCAACCACCAGGCATTCCACGAGGATTGCACCGTCGGCATCGGCGAACGGCTGACGGCGGAGATGAAACCAATCTGGCTGCGGATCGGGGGCTATTGGTATCCGCGCGGCGGCATCCCGATCGACGTTTTCTGGCAATCCGGCCCGCCGCCCGAGGGGTTGTGGCTGCCCGCGCAGGACGTGCCGGGCTATCGCGGCCGGGGCTGAGTTCCTCCATTCGACCCGAAGTTGATCGAGATCAGCGCGATTCATTTGTTGCATTGCAACATTGTTGCAACCATATTGAAACCTAGCCGTTCGTGGGAGGCAGATCAGGGGCTCCCAGCCCTGTTTCACATGAGGTTATTCGCGATGGTGCTATCGGCAGATGCTGTAATCCCGATCGATCATGTGGCGTTGATCGGCAATTTCCTGCCGAGAAAATGCGGCCTTGCAACATATACTACCGACACGTTTACCGCTCTGAAGGGCCGATTCCCGGGCCTCAGGATCGATGTCTATGCGATGGACGATCATCCGGGACGCTATGACTATCCCCCCGAGGTGACGCTCAGCATCCCCGATCAGGACCGACTCGCCTATACCGCTGCCGCCCGCGCGATCGAGGGCAGCGGTGCACAGGCGGTCTGGCTCCAGCACGAATATGGCATTTTCGGCGGTCCGGCGGGCGAGCATATCCTGGCACTTCTCGATCGCATCTCGATCCCGGTGATCATCACCCTTCACACCATCCTCGAAAAGCCGAGCGCCGATGAGCGCCGGGTGATGGAGGGCCTGCTCCGCCGCGCCGCGAAGGTGGTGGTGATGGCTGAGCGCGGCCGCGAGATTCTCGAACGCGTCTATGGCGCCAGTTCGCGGATGATCGTGATGATCCCGCACGGCGTGCCGGATCGCGAGTTTATCAACCCCGATATGCTCAAGCCGCGTTTCGGCTGGGAAGGCCGCAAGACGGTCCTCACCTTTGGCCTGCTCGCGCCCAACAAGGGCATCGAGACGATGATCAACGCGCTGCCCGAGATCGTGGCGGCGCATCCGGACGTGCTGTACGCGGTGCTCGGCGCGACTCATCCCAATCTGGTCGCGCATGAGGGCGAGGCCTATCGCGACGGGCTCAAGGCCCTGGTCGCTGAGCGCGGCGTCTCGGGCCATGTCGAATTCATCGACGCGTTTCTCGAGCATAATGAGCTGATCGATTATCTGCAGGCGGCGGACATCTATGCGACGCCTTATATCAACCCGGCGCAGATCACCTCTGGCACGCTGTCCTATGCGGTCGGCGTCGGCAAGGCGGTGGTGTCCACGCCTTATGTTCATGCCACCGAGATTCTCGGCGATGGCCACGGCGTGCTGGTCGATTTCGGCGATAGCGCCGCGTTCGCCCGCGAGATCAACGCGCTGCTCGGCAGCGACCGGAACCGGACAAAGCTGTCGGAGCGCGCCTATGCGCGCGGCCGGACGATGATCTGGCCGCGGCTCGCTGAACTGGCGATGCGCGAGATCGTCGAGATGGTTGGCGCCAAGCCGCGCCGCCTGATCGGCAGCAGTCTGTCCTTCGCGCCACTCACCCCGGATTTCGCCGCGGTCGAGCGGATGAGCGATTCAACCGGCATGCTCCAGCATTCGATCTATTCAGTGCCGGATCGCCGCCACGGCTATTGCATTGACGACAATGCCCGCGCGCTGATGCTGGTCAGCCGCATGCACGATCTCGGCGAGGAAGCGCGCGACAAATGGATGACGATCTACGCGTCGTTCATCCAATATGCCTGGAACCCCGAGGCGCGCCGTTTCCGCAACTTCATGAATTTCGACCGGACCTGGTGCGAGGAAACCGGCTCCGAGGATTCGAACGGCCGCACGCTCTGGGCGCTCGGTGTCACCGCGCGTGACGCGAGCGTGCGCAAGCATCGCGACTGGGCGGTCTCGATGTTCGATCTCACTGCGTCGCTCGCGCTCGATCTCGGCAGCCCGCGTGCCCAGGCCTTCGCCATGCTCGGCTCGGCCGCGATCCTCGAGGCCTATCCCGGCCACACGCTCGCGCGCACCATCCTGACTCGCTTCTCCGAAGAGCTGGTCGTTCTTCTCGCCGAGGCGCGCCGCCCCGAATGGGAATGGTTCGAGATCGTCCTCGCTTATGACAATGCCCGCTTGCCCGAGGCGCTGATCCGCGCCGGCATGGCATTGAAACGCGAGGATCTGCGCAAATGCGGCATCGAAACACTCGACTGGATCGTGGCGCGCCAGACCTCGCCCGAAGGCCGCTTCCGCGCGGTCGGCACCGAGAGCTTCGGCCGCGCTTATGCCGATCCCTTGCCGTTCGACCAGCAGCCGCTCGAGGCGCAGGCAACGATCGATGCCTGTGTGACCGCCTTCGAAGCGACCGGCGACAATCGCTGGGTCGATGAGGCGACGCGCGCCTATCGCTGGTATCTAGGCCAGAATGATCTCGATCTGCCGCTTGCCACCGCGCAGGATGGCGGCTGTTTCGATGGCCTGATGCCGACCGGGCTCAACCGCAATCAGGGCGCTGAGTCGATTCTGGCGCTGCAATTGGCCTCTTGCGCCATTTCTGGGCTTTCAATGCGGGCCGAAAGCATGGCAGGACCGGATCGCGCCGTCGCGTAGCCTCGCTCGCGTCGCCGCACGGAGCGTATCTCGGGGGCGAGGCGGACCAAGCTTGATTGACCTGTTTCACCATGCACTACGGCTGCACGCCGATCCTTCCCGGGTTGTGGTTCGGCCTTTCCACCTCGCCTGGGCGGGCAATGGCGGCAGCCGTACCGAACGCCTCGTCCGCGAGGTGATGGAGCTCGACACCGCCGAGACCCGCCACGAACTCGAGGTCGTGCTCAAGGATTTCGAGGCGCGCCACTGGCAGACGCGGCGCGTGTTCATGACGCGCTATGACGAGATCGAGGAAATGCTCGGCCTCGACGGCAGCGAGATCGGCGACGAGAAGCGCCAGTTGATCGGCGCCTATTTCTGCCACGAATACAGCTATGCCGCCGCCGCGCTGATGAACCCGAGCGCGACGCCGCATTTCGACCAGACCGGCATGCCGCCAGGATCGCAGCGCATCCTGATGTCGCTGCGCGCGGTGGGCGAGGGGCATATCTCGTCCGTCGCGTTCCGCGAAGGTATCATCACCAGCAAGAACGAGCTGAAGCTTGCGCCCGAGCCGCCCTTCGCCACTGCCACCGACGCGGTCGGCATGGACGAGGAGCAGCTGCCCGAGGGTCCGATCACCGTCTATCGCCACCGCGATTCGACTCTGTCGGGCACGGTGATCTTTCCGATCACCGCGGCGCAATCGAAGGGCCTCGAGGATCTCCGCCTCGTCCAGTTCACCCATGACGATGGCAGTGTCGAATGGCTCGGCACCTATACCGCCTATAATGGCTCGACGATCCAGTCCGAGCTGCTCAGGACGCGCGATTTCCGGGCGTTCGATCTGGTGCCGATGTCTGGCCCCGCCTCGCGCAACAAGGGCATGGCGCTGTTCCCGCGCAAGATCGGCGGGCAATATATGATGATGGGCCGGCAGGACGGCGAGAATCTGTTTCTGCTCAAATCCGATACGCTGACGCATTGGGAAGAGGGTGAGAAGCTGCTCACGCCGGTGTTCCCGTGGGAGCTGGTCCAGATCGGCAATTGCGGGCCGCCGATCGAGATCGAGGAGGGCTGGCTGCTGCTCACGCACGGCGTCGGCGCGATGCGCAAATATTCGATTGGCGCTGTGCTGCTCGACAAGGACGATCCGTCAAAGGTGCTCGGCCGGACTCAGCAGCCGATCCTCGCCGCCGCCGATCAGGACCGCGAGGGCTATGTGCCCAACGTCGTCTACACCTGCGGTGCGATCCGCCATGAGGACAAGCTGTTCGTGCCGTACGGCGTGGCGGACAGCTCGGTCGCGTTCGCGTTCATCGAGATCAAGGTGCTGCTCGCGGCGATGTGATCTAACGCGCCATCGCTTTGGTGCGGTCGTAGAGCAGCCAGATCAGCCCGAAGAACACGATGGGCGCGGCGATCAGGCCGATGGTTTCGAAGCTCTTGCCGACCACCGCGAGCGGCGCGTCGCTGCCGCTTGCGCCGACGATCCCGGCAAAGACAACGCCGAACAGGCTTTCGCCGACGATCAAACCGGTTGCCGCGAGGGTGCCCATGCGCTCGGCGAATTCGGGGTTAGGCGTGCGCTTGGCCCATCTGTCGTAAAAATGGCCGATCAGCGCACCGACCGGAATCAGCAGGGTCAACGCCATCGGCAGGTAAATGCCCATGCCGACACCGAGCGGCGGCAGCCGCATCTTGCCCGCGCGGCCGAGCATTTCGTCGATGAAGATCACCACGACGCCGATCCCCGCCCCGGCACCGATCAGCCGCCAGTCGAGATCGCCGCCAAGCACGCCCTTGGCAAGCGACGAGATCAGCGCGGCCTGCGGCGCGGCGAGGGCGGTGTCCTTGGCGTTGGGCGCGCCCTGGAAGGTGAAAGCAGTGTTGAGCAGGTCGAGCACCGGCGGGATCACCAGCGAGCCGAAGATCACGCCGAGCACGAGCGCGAACTGTTGCTTCCACGGAGTCGCGCCGACGAGCTGGCCGGTTTTCAGATCCTGCAAATTGTCGTTCGAAATCGTCGCCACCGAGAAGACGATCGCGGTGGTGAACAGCGCATAGGCGATCAGCGCGTTGGTGCGCGCAAGATCGGTGCTGTGGCCGAAGATCGCGACGAGCAGCAAGGACGCGCCGAGTACGGCCAGGATGCCGACGCCCGACACCGGGCTGTTCGAGGCGCCGATCAGGCCCGCCATGTAACCGCACACCGCTGCGATCACGATGCCGATGACGAGGATATAGAGGATCGTGCCCGCGATCACCGCGAAGGGATGATCATGGATCGGCCCGCCCGCAGAGAAATTCCACAGCAGATACGCCATCGGCGGCAGCGTCGCGAGAATCGACGCCCCGACGATCCCGATCGGCAAATCGCGCTCGGTCAATTCGAGGATCGATCCGCCGGCGCGCGCACGCGATGCGGCCATCGCCGATCTGATGCCGCCGATGATCGGGCCGAGGATCTTGAGCAGCGTCCAGATCGCGGCAACGCCGATCGTTCCGGCGCCGATGAAGCGCACCTGGCTGCGGAAGACGGTCTTGACGACAGTATCGAGTTCGCCGGTAAAGCCGTGGGTGAGATAGGGCATCAATCCGCCCCAGGCGATAATCATGCCAAAGAACATCGCCGCGCCGACCGACAGGCCGACGAGATGGCCGACACCGATCAACGCCATCGAGAAGCTGGTCGATACGCCGCTCGCGCCCGTGGCGACCCGGAAATTCTGCACGGCTTCGGCGGCCACCAGCTTCATCGCGGCGAGCACGGCGAAACCGGCGGAGACGAGTGAACCGAGAATGATGACGCGCAGCCCCTTGGCATTCTCCTCATCGCCGTCCGTGCCGGCGCCGACCTTCAGGACTTCAGCCGCTGCGACGCCTTCGGGATAGGGCAGGTCTGATCCCGTCACGAGCGCCCGGCGAAGTGGCACCGAGAACATCACCCCGAGTATCCCCCCGACTGCGCAGACCGCAGCGGTCGTCCAATAGGGAAAGCCGGTCCACCAACCGACCAGGATAAGGCCGGGCAGGACGAAGATAATCGCCGCCAGCGTGCCGGCCGCGCTCGCGATGGTCTGGACGATGTTGTTCTCGAGGATGTTCGCGCCCTTGAAGAAGCGCAGGATCGCCATCGAGATCACCGCTGCCGGGATCGAGGTCGCGAAGGTCAGCCCGACCTTCAGGCCGAGATAGACATTGGCGGCCGTGAACAGGACGGTGATCAACCCGCCCAGAATGATGCCGCGCAGTGTGAGCTCGGCGAGCGGACGGGCGGGTGCCGTGGGAGAAGTTTGCATAGCCCATCGTGGCATAGTCCGCTGCCCGGAGGACAGCGCTTTTTACGGGACGTGAATCGCTCGCTTTGCGAGGTGGAAAGGCGGATTGCCCTCGGGGGCACCGAGCCATGAAGCAGCGCCGGTTGTTCCGCACCCTGGCAATCGATTCAACCGCAACCCGAATCGTCGCATTGTGCGAACCAGGCGGGACCTAAAATCCTCACCTGGCTCTTTCACATGACGGTCGAAACCTCAGCGCTTCGCCCTTCCCTGTTCTTTCCCTGTTAATCGCCCAGGAACAGGGAAAGCTGCGGCCAAAATTGCCGGTGTTTGACCGGCCCAGCTCAACCCGGATTTGCGATCGCCGCAGCTATCTCGGCGCTCTTGGCGGCTTTCAGGTCGCCGCAATGGCGGATCGTCTCGATCGTGCGCTCGAAAGTGAGCACGCCGGCGCCAGCCGCGCGGACCTTGGGGCCCAGCAGGCTGTTGATCCGGTCGGCGCGATCGGCGCCGCACTGATAGGCGAGTGCCTGGGGCAGGCGGCTGGTGATGAAGATGCCGTTGCTCCCGGCGAGCAGCGTATCGTAATTGTTGAGGATCCACTCGCCGGTGAAGTCCGCAGTGCCCTCCGAGGTGGCGAGGCCGAAGATCAGGCCGATCCTGTCGAAGGGGCGCAGCCGCGGGTCGTTCAGGCCGAGCAGATATTGGGCGACATCGGTCCGCCCACTCCCGGACGCCGCGCCGAGCGCTGACCGGCGCAGGGTCGGATCCTCGCTCGCCAGCCCGATCTCGACCAGCTTCTTGGCTGCGGGCAGGCCACCCTTCGTCACGACGACCCCAAGCCCGGCACCGAGATAGGCCTGGTCGATCGCCTGCTTGTCTCCAGCGAGATATTTCTCGGCGGCAGCCTCCAACTTCGCGCTGACTGCCGCGTCATGCCCTTCCTCGACGACAAAGCCGACCAGGTTCTGGCGCAGCTTCTGCTTGTCGGGCGCGTCGCCGAGATGCGCGCCGGCGGCGGGGTCGAAGCCGATCGCGGCGAGACGCGGCGCATAGGTCGCGTCCATCAGCCGACGATAGGCGGCGTCGGACTCGGGGCCGATCAGGCCGCGCAGCTTGAGGCCGGCCAGACGCGATCCACCATCCACGCTCGCATCTGAATCCGCGTTGGCGGCCAGGGTCTTCGTCGCGGTGACGAGCCAGCTCGCAGGTGCCTTGTCCGCCCGGAAGGCCGCCCAGAGACTGTCATTGGCGGCGAGCGCTTCGCCTGGTGAAAGGGTGGCGAAGGTCCCGATCAGCTTCTGCCAGTCCGCAGCCTCCAGATTGAAGCGATAATATCCGGTGCCACCGACATTGGGCATGACCACACCGGTACCGCCCGCAGCGAGTGTTGTGACGGGCTTGTCGAGCAAGGTGCAGCTCTTCGCCGCATCGACGCGCAGGCAAAGCGGAATCGTCCATTGCTCCGCTTTCGGCGAACTGCCGAGAAAGGCGTAGCGGGATTGGGTCGCGACCAGCTTGCCGCCCTGCCGGGTGATATCGACGACGGGCACGCCCTGCTGGTCGACAAAGCTCTTCATCGCGGTCAGCACGCGGGGGTCCTGCGCGCCATCGGCCAGCGACTGGAAGAATTGTTCGGACGTCGCATTGCCATAGGCGTGGCGTTTCAGGTGAAGTCGCACGCCTGCCTTGAACTTTTCGTCGCCGAGATAGGCCGCGATCATCGAGATGACATGGCCGCCCTTGCCATAAGTGATGTTGTCGAACGCGCTGTCGATCTGGCTGTTCTCGGTGATCGGCTGGTGGATCGGGCGGCCGACCTCGAGCGCGTCGGTGTTCATCGCGCGGAAGCCCTCGTCGAGCGCGCCAACGCCGATATTGAGCTCGGGCCGCCATTCATTGCCGATCCGGTAGCCCATCCAGTTCGCGAAGCTCTCGTTGAGCCAGATATCGTCCCACCAGGCCGGCGAGACGAGGTCGCCGAACCATTGATGCGAAAGCTCGTGCGCGACGACCATGCCGAAAGTCTGGCGCTGGCCGGTCGGCGCGCCCTTGTCGAGCAGGATGATGCCGTCGCCATAGGTGTCGGCCCCGGCATTCTCCATCGCGCCGGGCATGACCGGCGAGGCGATCTGATCGAGCTTGGGGAAGGGGAAGGGCTCGCCGAAATATGTCTCGAGCAGGCTGACGATGCGCGGGCTCTCCGCCATCACATAGTCGAGCTTGCCCGCCTGGGCCTGGGTCGCGAACACGCCAAGGGGGAGGGGAGATGCGCGCTCGGCCGTTGGCGGCACCGCACCTGTCTGGTTGAGGAACGGACCGGTGATGAGTGCGACGAGATAGGTCGGCAGCGGTCTGGTCGCGGCGAACTGGTGCTTTTCGAGAGCGCCGGCCTTGGTGATGCTTGCCTCGGGCGCGTTGCTGACCGCCTTGTAGCCCGGAGTGGTGGTGATCGAGATGGTGAAGGGGGTCTTGAAACCGGGTTCGTCGAATCCGGGATAGGCAGCGCGCGCGTCGATCGATTCGAACTGGCTCCAGCTGTACCAGATGTCGCCAACCTTGATGTGGTAGAGACCCGAGGCATCAGTGCCGAACGCGCCGTCATAATCGAAGACGAGCGTGGCCGCGCCCGCCGGGAGCGGTTCCGCGAAATCGAGCCTGACGACGCCGGTCGGATCGACCTGAGTCCAGGTCGCGGCGATGTTCCGCCCGCCGACTTTGGCGATTGCCTTGCTCACCGCCAGGTTGCGGCCGTGCATATAGAGGCTCTTGGTCGCTGCCTTCACGCTGATGTCGATCTCGTCATGGCCCGAAAAGCGCGACTGATCGGGCAGGATCGTGAAGTCGAGCCGGTAGGCGATCGGCTTCGCAGTGTCGGGCAGCTTGCCCTTCGGCGCCGCCGGATCGGCGACCATGGCGGCAGGGGCGGGTGGCGGTCCGGCCTGGGCAAAAGCGGTGGTCGACAGGAGCGACAGGCAGGTCGCGGCAAAGGCAGCGCGCATCGGATTTTCCCCTAAAGGTGTGTTATGTGGCTAACACGACGATTCCGGTCAGGCAAGCGAGCGTCGGGGCCGGGCCCATTGTGCCGAGTGAGCCGGTCGGAAGACACTCAGCGAAACTTCCTCGCCGAATAATCCCGCTTAACGGTAACGTTAACATTAGCGCGCAGCCAAATCAGCGCCGGCGAGCATCGGCGGCAGCGCCTTCTTTTGGCTCTGCGGAGCTTGCGATCAACCTCGCAAACGGGTTGCCGCGCCAAGGCTCAAACCCAATCGCGGGCGGTTTCCCCTCAGCACAACGCTCTGGAGGGCGCTAACGCCCGCAGAGAGGCGGTTTGCCCACCCGCTCGGGCCCCGTCACGCCCCCCGCAAAAAAATCGCAATTGACAGCTTTTGAATCAATGTTAACGTTAACGTAGTTCGAGTGTGATGGAACAGCCATGTTCCTCCCGCACGAGAGCGAAAACGGGCAAAAAAAGTCGCAAAAACATGCGACTACCGGAGGGGGTAAAGAAATGGCGAGGATTACGCATACAGGACGACTCGGTTCGGACCAGTTGGCGCGCGGGAACGACTTTCCGCGCATTGAAGGTGCAATCGGCAAACGGGCGGCACATTTGTTGTGCAAGGCCAGTGTCATTGCCCTGGGCTGCTCGATCCTCGCCCAGCCGGCGATGGCTCAGTCCAGCGTCACGGCACAGCAGGCCGGGCAAGGTTTTGCGCTGGCGGATGATGCGGAGGCGCCGGGCGCTCTCCCGCCTGCCCTGCTTCCGAGCCAGGCACAGGACAAACCCAACGAGGCCGACGCGCCGCCCCAGGATGACATCACGGTCACCGGTTCGCGCATCATTACCAACAATCTCAACTCTCCGACGCCGATCACCACCGTCAACGTCGCCGAACTGGCGAAAACCACGCCGAGCGATCTCGCTGACGGGCTGAACAAGCTTCCACAGATCATCGGCGGCCGCACGCCGCGCAACCAGGGCAATGCCAGCACCAACAATGGCGGCAACACGCTTTCGCTGCGGAACTTCGGCCCCTCGCGCACTCTGGTGCTGCTGAACGGCCACCGCGTCCCGGCCTCGAACCAGGATGGCACCGTCAACATCGATACCCTGCCGCAGATGCTGGTCAGCCGCGTCGATATCGTCACCGGCGGTGCCTCGGCGGTGTACGGTTCCGATGCGGTGGCCGGGGTGGTCAACTTCATTCTCGACAAGAAGTTCAAGGGCCTTTCGATCAAGGCCGATGCCGGCATTTCCAAATATGGCGATGGCGAGGAGTGGCAGTTTGGCGCGGCCTGGGGTACCGATCTGTTCGATGGCCGCGGCCATTTCGAGGTTGCGGGGCGCTACCGCAAACAGGCCCTGATCCCGATCAGCGCACGGCCTTATGGCGAGAACGGGCAGGCATGGTTGCTCGCCGGAAACGGTAAGACGGACAATCCATACGTTAACGTGCCCTACTCGCGCGTCTTCAACAGCGGGCAGTTCGGCAACGTCCAGTGCGGCACCGCCTGCGCCTATAATAATTACACGTTCAATACGGCTGGCGTGTTGAGCCCGATGGTCCATGGCATCCCGACCGGGACCGCCAATCTGGAATCGGGCGGTGACGGCTCCTATGTGAAGAACGGCACGTTCCGGTCCGAGCTCGAGATGAAGGACGTGTTCGCTCGCCTCAGCTATGATCTGAGCGACGATGTGAACGCCTATATCCAGGGAAGCTGGGCCGAGTCGGGGAACAAGTCGAACTGGATCACCTGGGTGGTCAGCCCGTCCGCCAGCCGACCCAATACCCTGTTCGCGACCAATCCATTCCTGGCGGCCACGACGCAGCAGCAGCTCGGCGCAAGCATCGTCTGCGGTACGCCGGCCGCGACAGGCTGGCGATGCCTGCCCGCCACGCCCGCCACCTCGCCACAGACCAACACCACACCGCCACCACCGCCAAACACGCCCTATTTCTCGGCGCCTTCCTATATCTGGAACAAGGTCGCAGGAGAGGACTCGCGCGATACGAACCGCCTGTACCGGACTGAGGCGCTTCAGCGGAACATCAATATGGAGCTGGGGTTCACCGGCTCGCTCGGCGGATTCAAATGGGACGTCTTCTACAGTCACGGCGAGAGCCGGCTCAAGGTCACCAACCCGAACAATACCGACAACGCCAAATATCTCGCATCGCTGGACGCTGTCATCGCGCCGCCCGGCACGACGGTGAATGGCGTCAACGTCGCCGGCACGATCGTGTGCTGGGTCACGACCCAGCCGCAGTTCGCCAGCCTCTATCCCGGCTGCGTGCCCACCAACATCACTGATCCCAACGGTCCGTCGCTCGGCGCCTATAATTATCTCAAAGTGTCGACCTCATGGGTCCTCACGCAGGAGATGGATAATATCGGCGGCTCGATCGGCGGCGACATCGGCTTCGGCCTGCCCGCCGGCCATATCAGGGCCAATATCTCCGGCGATGTGCGCTGGAACACCTTCAAGATGGAGAGCGATTTCCGGCCGACCGACTTTGTCGATTGCACCGGGCTTCGCATGTGCCTCGCCAATGGCGGCGCGCCGGTGCGCTGGGTGCAGAACACCAACGCACCCGTGGACGTGAGCAACAACGTCTGGGAAATCGCGGGTGAGGTGAATATCCCGCTGCTCAAGGACTTCCCGATCGCCCAGGAGCTCTCGGCAACCCTCGCTGGTCGCTACAGCAAATATTCGACCTTCAGCGCCGCCAAGACCTGGAAGGCCGGCCTCGACTGGCACGTCAATGATTGGATCGCGTTCCGCGGCACGCTTTCCCTGGATATCAGGGCTCCGAACCTCAATGATCTCTACCAGCCCGCCGGCGTCTCATCGACCGGCTTCGTTGATGCTCTCACCGGCGGCAACAACAGTCTCCGGCTTGTCTCGAGAGGCAATCCCAACCTGACGCCCGAAAAGGCGCGGACCCTGACATTGGGGGCGGTGTTCAAGCCCTCCTTCATTCCGGGTTTCGGCCTGTCGCTCGACTATTACCGGACGACGATAACGGATGCGATCACGGGGATCAGCTATGCGAGCGCGGCTATCCAGGAGATCTGTAAGAACAGCGGGCCCAAATATGATTCGCCCTTCTGCGCGCTCGCGGTTCGGCCAATCACCGATCCGAACGATCCCAACTTCTTGAGCCCTACCCTCAATTTCCCGACCGAAATCCGGAACTCGCCGCTGAATGCCTCAAGCCAGAAAACGGAAGGCCTGGAGGTCCAGTTCGATTACCATTTCGATACCCAGAATATCGTCTCCTGGTTGCCGGGGCGCGTGTCTATCCGGCATCTGCTGGGTTATCAGCCGGTCAACACGACGGTCAGCATCCCTGGCGCCTTCCCGACCTGGGCGATTGCGCCCAAGGTTCGGCAGAGCACGTTCCTGACCTATGAGAACAAGGCCTGGAGCCTCTCGTTGCAGAACCAGTGGCTGAGTGGCGTGGATATGGCCAACAGTGACAACGCCATCAACTCTACCCCCAAAGGGAACGGGGGCAGCCAGAACTATGTGATACCACGCCTTCCCGCCTATGACGTGCTGGACGGAACCATCAGCGCGCGCATCCATTGGCTGGGCGGAGAGGGCCAGGTCTTCCTGACCGTGAACAATATCTTCAACACCCGCGCGCCTTTGTATCCGTCGGGTTCGGGCATCCCGGGTCTCTTCTATCCGACCCTTCCGTTCCACGACGATATGGGCCGCTTCTTCACCACCGGTTTCAAGGCGAAGTTTTGAGATGGCATAGCTGAGACACAAGAGATGCCGAGCGGGCCGGAAGGGCCAATCAACCAGCCCTTCCACCTTCGGCACCTCGGAATCCGGGCCGCGACGCGGGCGGATCTTTCGATCACGAAATCCAGAGTCCTCCCTTTAATCCCGGCCTCGTGCCGGGATCTTTTTGAGTCCCGTCGCCCCGTCGAAGCACGCCGGCCAAATTGCGAGAGTCGATGGAGAGAGGAGAGCTGCTTGCGTCGGGCGCGAAAAGAACTAGCAGTTCCGCGGGCTAGACGGGGAGAGCATTGTTGAACCAGCCGGGCCGGCGGGCACGCCGCGCTACAATCAAGGATGTGGCCGCGCAGGTCGGTGTGTCCGCGATGACTGTGTCGCGGGCAATCAACGGCCGTGACGGTATCAAGGCCGAAACCAGGGCGGCCGTCATGGCGGCAATCGACGCGCTCGCCTACAAGCCCAACGCCGCGGCGCGCAGCCTGGTCACCTCGGCCGAACTCCGGATCGGCGTTATCTATTCCAACCGCAGCGCCGCCTTCATGAGCGAATTCCTGATGGGCGTGTTCGAGGAGGCTGACTCGCGCGGTGCGCGGCTCGTCATCCTGCGCACTCCCAAGGGCAAGATCCCTTCGGCGAAAAGCCTGAAGGACTTCATCGCGTCGGGATTGTCGGGTGTCCTGCTGACCCCGCCGCTTGGCGACTCAACCGCCCTGTTGCGATTGTTCGAAGAGGCGCATCTGCCGACGGCGACGGTGGGCGCCTATGCCGCCACGGGCACGATTTCGGTGCGGATCAACGATCGGCAGGCAGCCTGTGAAATGTCCCGCCACCTGCTCAAACTCGGCCACCGGCGGATCGGCTTCATTGTCGGCAACCCCGATCAGGCCGCCTCGGCCGAGCGCATGGCTGGCTTTTATGAAGCCGTTCGCGAGGTCGATGATGTCGAAACCTATATCGCGCAGGGTGATTTCAGCTTCGATTCGGGGCTGGCCGCGGCCGAACAATTGCTTGATCGCAGCCCGCCCCCGACTGCGATCTTCGCCAGCAATGACGATATGGCGGCTGCGGTCGTTTCCGTTGCGCATCGCCGTCACCTGGACGTTCCCCAGGACCTGACCGTGGTCGGCTTCGACGACACAATGGCCGCCGTCACTCTTTGGCCTCCGCTGACGACCGTCCACCAGCCGGTCCGCAAACTCGGCGCGGAAGCACTCAGGCTCCTGGCGGCGCAGGTTTCGAAGCGGTCCGAACAGCCACACCCCCCGGGTGATCGCTTGCTGGACTACAAGATCGTCCACCGCCAATCGGAAGCGCCGCCAAGCGAACGCTGACCGATGGGTTTCCGCTGGCGTTGATTGGCGATAGCAGTTTAAAAACTGGTTTTCACTGGCGCAATAAAGACGCCGAGGGGAGGCTGGTATGAAAGCACTTGGCATCACGCGCGCGATTGCCGCTTTAATCGCCTGCGCTACGTCCCTGGCCGGTGCATTCATCGCCCAGGCTCAGCCGTCCGAACGCCCGGCAGTCGCCGAGTCCGGCCGCACGCGCACCAGCTTCAACGCAGACTGGCATTTCAGGCTCGGCAAGGCTGACGGCGCCGAGGCGCCCGCCTTCGACGACTCAGGCTGGGAGCATGTCGGGCTGCCGCACAGCTTCAGCATGCCCTATTTCCGCGCCCCGGCTTTCTACACCGGCGATGGCTGGTACCGGAAAAGCTTCACCCTGCCGGCGCTCCCGCGCAACCGGCGCCTCTCGCTCGAGTTCGAGGGCGCGTTCCAGGATGCGCGCCTCTATGTGAACGGCGTCGAGGTCGGCCGCCACCGTGGCGGCTATACCGGTTTCCCGGTCGACATCACCCAGGCCGTGCGCCCGGGGCAAAATCTGGTCGCGGTCCGCGTCAACAATGACTGGAGCGCGACACTGGCGCCGCGCGCCGGCGAGCATGTGTTCAGCGGTGGCCTCTACCGCGACGTTTGGCTGGTCACCTCGGATGCGGTGCATGTGCCATGGACCGGAACCCGCGTGACCACGCCCGATCTGTCGGCGGCGTCGGGCAAGGTCGCTGTCGAGACCGAGATACGCAATGACGGCAGCGCCCCCGCCATCGATAGAGGCATTGCTGAACGAGGGTCGTAACGCGTCCGAGCACACCGGCTCGATCGCCGACGCCCGCGCAAGGATCGCCGAAACCATCAGCATCGTGGAAGCCGCTGCGGCCGACGCGCCCGAGATCGACCCGGCAACGCCGATCGCCCATGCGCTGCCCCAGGGAATGATCTTCGATCTGACCGCCGAGCAATATGTCCGCGACTGGGCGCTGCCGCAATTCTACTTTCACCTGATGACTGCCTACGCGATCCTGCGCGCCCAAGACGTAGAGCTGGGCAAGGCCGACTATGTTGCACACATGTTCGCGCACCTGCGCCCGGGCACGCTGCCCTCGGGGTAGGAGGCGAGCGGGTTCTCCTTCTGGCCCAGCCTGTGGCAGCTTGGCGGCCAAAGGCGGTCGTTCGAGTGGCGATGGGTGGGTCCCGAACGCTTCCGTTTGAAGGCGCGCCATAAAAGATCCGAAACGGTGCCCACCTCCGATTGGGACTATGCCGATGCTTCAATTAACCGGCTGGTCGCCAAAACCTTGCTACGATCATTGGCCCCGTGGAATAGGGCAGAGCAAGTCTTCACGGGGGAGCGAGCAAAATGGAAAGCGTGGTGGCCAAAGGAGATGGCCAGCCGTCGAGCACTGGCACTGGGCTGAATGGGATGCTCCGATGCGGGCAGTCGGTGCGAGTCGACAATGCGGGATTGGTTCTCCTGTCCCCATATCTGCCGGCACTCTTCGATCGGACCGGCGTCCTCGCCCCCTCCGCCGTACAACTCAAGGTCAGAGATGTTCCGAGAGCGCTACGCTTGCTGCAGTATCTTGCGTACGGAGAGGCCAAGCCGTCGGATCAGGGCCTTGAATTGAATAGAGTTCTCTGTGGGGTTTCTTTTCCCCAACCCGTCGAAGCATCGATCGCTTTGGAAAAGCGCGACCTGGGTCTGTGCGACGATTTGATCGCGGCGGCGCTCTCGAATTGGAAAGCTCTTGGGCAATCTTCGACCGCCCTGCGCGAAACATTTCTGCAACGGCATGGCGAACTCACACAGGAGGCCAATGGCTTCCGCTTGACGGTAGAGCGCAAGGCTCTGGACGTGCTTCTTGAGAGCGCGCCGTGGAGCTTTACTGATATCAAGCATCCTTGGATGCTCAATCTCCTGCATGTGGAGTGGTAGGAGACTAGGGTGAACGCAACCGGGAGGCGCCAGTTGGGTAAAGTCTCCCCAACATCACTGCGCCCCGCCGCTCATGCTGACCTGCAGCTCCTCCGCATTGAGCGAGCCGTCGCCATTCCTGTCGGCTTTCTTGAACAGCTCCGGTGCGGCGCCGGTGTAAGCCTCATGGGTCACATTGCCCTGGGCATCGACCGCACTGCCGGCCAGCGCGTTCTTCGACATGTCGGCGGCGTCCTGAAGCTTCACGCTCGCCTGCCCGTTGAAGAAATAGTTCCAGCCGCCTTCGCGAAAGGTGGAATACTCCGCCGCAGTGACCTTGCCGTCGTGATTGGCATCGGCGAAACCGAAGAGATCGAAATCCTGTGCGGCGGCGGCGCTTCCGATCAGCAGGGTCGACGCGATCAGGAAGATGTGTAGCGGAAGGCGAAAGTGCAAACCGCCAATTGAGGGGGCGGCGCTAATCGAAGCCGTTATCGAGGAATTGCTCGGCCACCGCGCAGTGCAGCGCCACGCCGCGTGCCATCACCTCTTCCTCGATCGTCATCTTCGTGTTGTGGAGCGGCGGGTTGGTGCCCGGCTCAGTGCCGGTGCGCGCGACGCCGATAAAGGACATGGCGCCAGGGATCTCGCGCAGCACATAGGAAAAATCCTCGCCGCCCATGATCGGCGCGGCCATGGTGCGCCAGGCGGATTCGCCGCCCAGCTTCTCTGCCACGCCGCGCATCAGGGAAAGCGCGCGGGGGTCGTTCATCGTCACCGGATAGCCGTCATCGATCACCACCTCGGCGGTGCAGCCATGGGCGATGGCGATCATCTCGGCGATCCTGGTCAGGCCCTCGCGCGCCCTGGTGCGCGTGGCGCCGGAGAGCGTGCGCAGCGTGCCCTTCAGCTTCACCTCATCGGGGACGATATTATAAGCAGAGCCGGCGTTGATCTGGGTGATCGAGAGCACCGCCGGATCAGTGACCGGGATCTGGCGCGCGACAAAGGTGCTGAGCGCAGTGACGATCTCGCAGGCCACCGGGATCGGGTCGATCCCGTCATGCGGCATCGCCGCGTGCCCGCCCTTGCCGCGCACGGTGATGTTCAGCGCGTCGGTCGAGGCGAGCAGCGCGCCGGGGCGGCTGCAGATCATGCCGGCCGGCGCATTGGGCATGATGTGGAGCGCGAACGCGGCCTCGGGGCGCGGCTCGTCGAGCAGGCCGTCCTCCATCATGAAGCGGGCGCCGTGATAGCCTTCCTCGCCGGGCTGGAACATGAAGACGACCGAACCCGACAGGCTCTCGCGCCGCGCACAGAGCGCGCGCGCTGCGCCGACCAGCATCGCGCTGTGCGCATCATGCCCGCAGGCGTGCATTGCGCCGGGCACCTGCGAGGCGAAATCGAGGCCGGTATCCTCCTGCATCGGTAGCGCATCCATGTCGCCGCGCAGCAGCACGGTGCGGCCATTGTCGCGCCCACCGCGCAGGATCGCGACGAAGCCGGTGGTCGATGTGCTGTCGCGATATTCGAGCGGCAGGCCGGCGAGCGCCGCCTTGATCTTCTCGGTGGTGCGCGGGCAGTGCAGCCCGATCTCCGGGTCGGCATGGATCGCTCGTCGGAGTTCGACCACATCGGCCAGCTCGGCCTCGCCGGCGGCGCCCCAGTCAGTGGTGAGATCGAGTGCGCTGTCCATGTTGGGCCCTTCTTGTCCGAGCCCTGTTCTACACCCTTCGCCCTGAACTTGTCGAAGGGGGTCTTCAATATCCTCCGTCATGCCGGACTCGTTCCGGCATCCATCGTGCCGCAGGCGCTGCCACCGGTTCGCTCGCGGAACGATGGACCCCGGAACAAGTCCGGGGTGACGTTGGAGGCAGGGCTACCTCCCCTTGAACAACCCGCCCAACACGCCCCGCACCAACCCGCCGATAATCCCGGCACCCGCCCCACGCGACGAGCCGAACACGGCCTTGGAAACCTCGTTCGCCACCTGACGCCCCACCGCCGAGGAGGCGGAGCGGGTCGCAGACGTGATCGCGCGGTTCCACGGCGAATTGGCGGCGGCACGCGCTTCGGCGGCCTGTTGCTGCGCCGCGAGCCGCGCCTGGCGATCGGCCTCGCGCTGGTCGGCGAGGCGCTGGCGTTCCGCGTCCTTGGCCGCGCGGGCGTCTTCCTTGGCCTGGGCGGCGGCGGCCTTGTCGGCCTCGGTCTTCGCTGCGACTTCGGCGGCGGCGGCGCTGGCTTCCTGCGATTTGGTGGCGAGCAGCTCCTCGGCGGATTCGCGATCGACCAGCGTGTCGTATTTGGCGCCGATCGGATCGGTCTGGATCATCACGCCACGTTCGACCGGCGTGACCGGCCCCACCCGCGAACGCGGCGGCTTGATCAGCGCGCGCTCGACCGGCGAAGGGGCGCCATCGGGCTGAAGTAGCGATACCAAAGCCTCGCCGACCTTCAATTCAGTGATCGCGGTCGCGACGTCGACGCCAGGATTGGCGCGGAACGTATCGGCAGCGGATTTGACCGCCTGCTGGTCGCGCGGCGTGAAGGCGTGGAGCGCATGCTGCACCCGATTGCCGAGCTGCCCCGCGACGGTGTCGGGAATGTCGATCGGGTTCTGGGTGATGAAATAGATGCCGACGCCCTTGGACCGGATCAGCCGCACGACCTGTTCGATCTTTTCGAGCAGCGCCTTGGGTGCCGCGTCGAACAGCAGATGCGCCTCGTCGAAGAAGAAGACGAGCACCGGCTTGTCGGGATCGCCGACCTCGGGGAGATGCTCGAACAGCTCGCTCATCAGCCAGAGCAGGAAGGTCGAATAGAGCTTCGGGCTCGCCATCAATTTGTCGGCGGCGAGGATATTGACGATGCCTCGGCCCTTGTCGTCGAGCCCGATAAAGTCGGCCATGGCCAGCGCCGGCTCGCCGAAGAAATGCTCGCCGCCCTGGCTACGGAGCTGGAGCAGCGAGCGCTGGATCGTGCCGATGCTCTGCTTGGTGATGTTACCGTAGGTGGTGGTCAGCTCGTCGGCGCGTTCGCCGCAGCTGACCAGCATCGCCTGGAGATCGTCAAGGTCGAGCAGCAGCATCCCGTCCTTGTCGGCGACGGTGAAGGCGATGGTCAGCACGCCCTCCTGAACCTCGTTCAGGTCCATCAGCCGGGAGAGGAGGAGTGGGCCCATCTCGCTGACCGTGGTGCGGATCGGGTGGCCCTGCTCGCCGTACAGATCCCAGAACTGCACGGGATTGTCGGCATAGGACCAGTCGTCATAGCCGATCTCCTTCGCCCGGGCGGCGAAGATCTCGTGCATCTTCGAAGTGGGGGATCCGGCCATGGCGAGGCCGGAAAGGTCGCCTTTCACATCGGCGACGAAGCAGGGGACGCCAGCGGCGGAGAAGCCGTCGATGATGCCCTGGATGGTGACGGTCTTGCCGGTGCCGGTCGCGCCCGCGATCAGGCCGTGGCGATTGGCGCGCTTCAGTTCGAGCTGCTGGCGCAGGCCAGCCGCGTTCGCGCCGATGAAGATGCTTGTGTCCGCCATTTTCGCTCTCCGGGTGAAAGAGCGGCTATCGCCCGAAATGGCGAGGGACGGAAGACGGGGGATGCAAATTCCTCCCCGAGCAACGCCCGGGGAGGAATGGAAAGATCAGCTCTTGATCTTGACCGGCACGTAGCGGCCCGGGGTCTTGCCGCGCTGGACGAACAGCACGATCTGCGCGCGGCCGGCGCCCTTCGCCTGGGTGATCTGCGCCGCGAGATCAGCGGCGGTCCGGGTCGGGACATTGTTCGCCGACAGGATCACGTCGCCGCGTTGCAGGCCCTTGGTTGCCGAGTCGCTCGACGGATCGACCGCGACGACGACGATGCCCTTGACCGACGGATCGATCTGCAGGCTGCGCGCGATGCCCGGCGTGAGCGGCTGCACCGACAGGCCGATCGCGCTGGCGCTGGCCTGTTGCCCGGTCTGCGGGCTGTTGTCGGGGATGCCGTCACTATCGTCATCGCCACCGCTGAGCGATGCGGCGAGCTCGTCCTCGGACGGACGGGTGCCGATCGTGGCGTTGATCGTCTGATGCTTGCCGTCGCGGATGATCTCGATCGGCGCCTTGGTTCCTGGCGTCAGATTGGCGACGAGATAGCTGAGCGTCTGATCGGGCGTCACGTCCTTGCCGGAGACGCGGACGACGACATCGCCCTGCTTCAGGCCGGCCTTGTCGGCGCCCTGGCCCGGCTCGATCCGCGAGATGAGCTCGCCCTGATTGGCGGGCAGGCCCCAGGCGCTGGCGAGATCGTCAGTCACCGGCTGGATGCCGATGCCGAGATAGCCGCGCTTGATCGCGCTGCCCTTCATCAGGGTGTCGATGATCGGCTTGGCTTCCTCGGCGGGGATTGCGAAGCCGATGCCGACATTGCCGCCCGATGGCGACAGGATCTGCGAGTTGATGCCGATGACGTTGCCGCTCAGATCGAACATCGGGCCACCGCTATTGCCCTGGTTGATCGATGCGTCGGTCTGGATGAAGCGGTCATAGGCGCCGCCCTGGCCGGTGACGCGGTGCAGCGCTGAGACGATGCCCGCGGTCACGGTCGAGCCGAGCCCGAACGGGTTGCCGATCGCCACTACCCAGTCGCCGACGCGGGCGCGGGTCGAATCGCCGAACTTCACAAACGGGAGCCCCGTCGCATCGACCTTGAGCAGCGCCAGATCCGAAGACGGGTCGCGGCCGATCAGCTTGGCGGTATATTCCTTGCGGTTGATCAGAATGACCTTGATCGACTCGACCGTGGCGCCCTTGGCGCCGGCCGCGATCACATGGTTGTTGGTGACGATATAACCGTCGGGCGAGATGATGAAGCCTGAGCCGAGCGACTGCGCCTCACGCGTGATCGGCGCGCCGCCTGTGCCGCCGCCCTGGTCGCCGCCGTTGAACTGGCCGAACAGGTCGCCAAAGGGAGTGCCCGCGAACGGATTGGTCTGTTGCTGCACGGTGACGCGCTGGGTGGTCGAGATGTTGACGACCGCGGGCTGGAGCGTCGCGACCATGTCGGCGAAGCTCATCGGTGCGCCAGCCTTGGGAGCGGCGGCGGCGATGACGCCCGGTTCATTCTGGGCGGTCTGGCCCGCAGGAGGCTGATCGAGTGTCATGGCCGCGGCTGCACCGCTGAGGAGCAGGGCACCGGTGATGGCGTAAGCGTAGCGCACTTGAATGATTTCCTCTCGTCTGCCGATGGCGACAACTGTCCGTGTTACGGATGGTTGCTGAACGGCGATTGAATATGAACCGTCTGAAAGTTTACCCCTCAGCGGCCTCCCTGGAATTCTTTGAGATATCCGCTGTTGGGCGACATGATGATCGCGGTCGAGCCGCCCTGCGGGAAGTTGGGATCTACGCCAAACGTGCGCTTGTAGGACTGCATCGCCCGGTAGAAATTGTAGAAATCGGGGTCCTGATTGAAGCTCGCGGCATAGATGGCCGTGGCCCGCGCCTCGGCTTCCGCAGCGATGATCTTCGCTTCTTTGGCGCCCTCGGCGCGGATGGTCAGGGCCTGCTGCTGGCGCTGCGTCTTCATGCGCTTGAGCGCCGATTCGAGCGGGCTGCCGCTGGGCAGGTCGGCATGCTTGATGCGCACGTCAACGATCTCGACGCCATATTGCGATGCGAGCCGCTGCAGCCGGTTCTGGATATTGTCCATCACCTTGTCGCGCTCGGGCGTGAGCAGAACCTTGAACGGCTGATTGCCGAGTTCGTTGCGGATCGAGGTGCCGAGCAGCTGGACCAGGGCGTCAGTCACGCCCGTCTCGCTGCGCGCGGTCACCACCATGCGCAGCGGATCGACCACGCGGAACCGCGCATAGGCATCCACTATCAGCGGCAGCTGATCCGAGGAGAGCACCTGCTGATTCTCATATTCGGCATCGAGGATGCGTTTGTCGACCCAGACGATCCGATCCATGAAGGGTATCTTCGCGATCAGGCCGGCGCCCGTGCTGCCGAAGCGCTCGCCCTTTTGATAGGCGTTGACGGTGCGCTGCGGTTGCTCGAAGCGCAGGATCACCACCTGCTTGGTTTCCGGCACGATCGCAAAGGTGCTGGCGAGCAGGATCAGCACGAGCAGCGCGGCGATGCCGAGCGTGACCGGGTTGCGGAAGAATGACGCGCTCATTTTGCGTTTCCGTTCACGGTGATATCCGGCTCGGCAAGCTTCTTGCCCTGCGAAAGCGGGAGGTAAGGCATTACGCCCGGCGTCTCGACGATGGTCTTGTCGGTCTTGGCCAGCACCGACTCCATCGTTTCATAATACATGCGGCGTTTGGTCACCTCGGGCGCGAGCTTGTATTGATCATAGACCTTGGAGAACTGCGTGGCCTCGCCTTCCGCCCCGGCAATCAGCTGCTGCGCATAACCCTGCGCGTTGTTCCGCGCCGCGACTGCGTCCTGCTGTGCGGCGGTCACGTCCTTGAACGCGTCATTGACTTCCTGCGGCGGCACCGCCTGCTTGATCGCGACGCCCTGCACCAGGATGCCCGACTTATAGTCGTCGAGGATGCGCTGCATCCGCTCCTGCACCTCAGTCTCGATTCTGGAGCGGCCGGCGCCCATCGCCTGGTCCAGGTTCATGTTCGCGACGACTTCGCGCATCGCGCTTTCGGCGGTGGCGCGGACAGTCGCCTTCGGGTCGGCGATCTGGAAGACATAGTCGGCCGGATTGTTGATGTTCCACCGCACCGAAAAGGCCAGGTCGAGAATATTCTGGTCGCCCGTGATCATCAGGTTTGGACCGCCCGGATCCGGGAAATTCTCGGTCTGGATGTTCTGGACGTCGACCTTGGTGACGTCGGCGATCGGCGCGGGCAGGGTAATGCGGACGCCGGTGTCGAGCGTGCCGGCATAGCGGCCGAACATGGTCACGACTCCGCGCTGCTGCGGGGCTATCTGATGGAAGCTGGTGAAGAGAATCCAGATTACGACAACCGCGCCGATGCCAAGCACCCAGAGTGCGCGCGGGCTTGGTGTGCCCGGGATATGCGGCCGTCCGCCGCCCGATCCGCCGCCGCCTCCGCCGCGGGCGCGGCGCAGGAATTCGTCGAGCGCGCTCGGCCCGGCGCCGCGCGGGCGGCCCGTGGGTGGCGTCGCCCAGGGGTTGCGCGGGCCTTCCTTGCCGCCGCCCGAGCCCCCGCCGGAACCATCGCCGGATCCCCCGCTGCCGCCACTGCCGCCTTTATCGTCATTGCCGGAGCCGCCGCCCCCCCAGGGGCTTTTCGGAATATCGGCGTTGAGGATGGTGAAGCGCTGAAACCAGCCCTGAAGGATCGTCATTCTTCTCTTATAGGTGCGCGGGCTTACGAAAAACAGTGGCAAGCGGTGCCGACGGTCCTATCTGCGCAATGATGACCGATATCAGCCAGATCGACGCCGCGCTTTCTCCCATCGCCGGCAAGCGTGCGACCGCTCGAATCGAGGGCGACCGGGCGAGCATCATCCTCGACGTGACTGGGCTCGATGGTCCGGCGCGCGACGCGATCGAGCGTGATGTGAAGGCGGCGGCCGAGGGTGTAGCGGGAATCGCGACGGTGCGGATCGCGCTCACCAGCCAGCGCACGCGGCGCCTGTTGATCGCGGTGGCGAGCGGCAAGGGCGGGGTGGGGAAATCGACCGTCTCCGCCAATCTCGCGATCGGCCTGCAGCGCCTGGGCCGGCGGGTGGGGCTGGTCGATGCCGATATCTATGGGCCGTCCCAGCCCAAGCTGATGGGCGTCGAAGGATCGCGGCCGACCGCGAAAGACAAATTGCTCGAGCCGGTGGCGACGCCTTTTGGCGTGCCCTTGCTGTCAATGGGCCAGCTCGTCGCTCCTGATCAGGCGATTGCGTGGCGCGGGCCGATGGCGGCGGGCGCGCTCGGCCAGCTGGTCGATGCTGATTGGGCGGCGCAGGATACTTTGGTGGTCGATCTGCCGCCGGGCACGGGCGATGTGCAGCTGACGATGATCCAGAAGCACAAGCCGGCCGGTGTGGTGATCGTATCCACGCCGCAGGATCTCGCGCTGATCGATGCGCGCCGGGCGATCGAGCTGTTCGTCAAGGCCGGGGTGCCGATCATCGGCCTTGTCGAAAATATGGCCGGCTATGCCTGCCCGCATTGCGGAGAGGTCTCCGATCCGTTCGGGCGCGGCGGCGCGGAAGCGGCTGCCGCCGAGCTCGGCATTGATTTCCTCGGTCGGATTCCGCTCGACATCGCGATCCGGTCGGCGTCCGATGCCGGGACACCGCCGGCCGCGCGGAACGGGCCGGAGGCGCTCGCGTTCACAGGGATTGCCCAGCGGGTATTCCACTGGATCGAACAGGGACGATAGGATGCCACTCACCAGCGACGCCGACATCAAGGCCCTGCTTGAAGAGACAAGGACGATCGCGATGATCGGCGCGTCGGACCGGCCTGACCGGCCCTCCTACCGGGTGATGCAGACGCTCCAGGCCCATGGCTACCGCGTGATCCCGGTCAATCCGCAGATCACCGGCGAGCACATCCATGGCGAGTTCGTATTCCGCGACCTGAATCAGCTTGGTGATCCGATCGATCTGGTTGATATCTTCCGCAATTCCGCCGCTGCCGGTGAGGCGGTCGATCAGGCGATCGCGGCGGGCGCGAAGGCGGTTTGGATGCAGCTGGGCGTGATCAATGAGGAAGCGGCGGCGCGGGCCGAGGCGGCGGGCCTGAAAGTGGTGATGAACCGCTGCCCGGCCATCGAAATTCCCCGGCTCGGAATCGCGAAGGTCGGGAACTGAACCATATTCGGGGGGCAGGCGATGTTGGCTATCTTGCTGATCCTGGCGGGGCAATCCGCCGACGCGCAGGCCGCTTTGGTTCATTACCGCGCAGTGACCGCGACGGGGCCGGGTTGCAACACCGCCGCCAATGGCACTGACATCACCGTCTGCGCCCGCCGCAATGCCGATCGCTATCGTCTGCCCTTGATCGAGCCGACCGCCGGCAACCCAAAAATCCAGGATGTCTCGGCTGAGCGCGAGCGCCTGTTCGCGCGCACGTCGAATTGCCAGGAGAAGTCGCTTTTTCTGGTCGGCTGCGGCAAGGTCGGGGTCGGCGCCAAGGCGGGTTTCGGTCCGGGGGGCATTTATGGGGCACGCCTTCGCCCGCTGGCACCGTGAACCGCAACCTATTGATAGCTGAGCGGTTGATCTTCCGGGTGGCTTAACAGGGAAACAGTCCGATGCTTGCGATCACGATCCTTTTGCTGGCAGCGGCTCCGGCCACGCATCATGTCCGCGCCGCGCATCCGGCGCGAATCGTTCATCACGGGCGCGTGGTCCGCAAGGCGCGCAGGCCGATCAGCATGACCTCGCGGAAATTGCAGGTGTTCACCGCTGACGCAAAGTCGCGCTCGCCCTATCGCCTGCCGCTAGACCTCGCGCCCGAGCCGAGCGCCAAGGATATCGCGCTCAACGAGGACGGCATGCGCTGCGCTTTGATCGGCCAGACCATCTGTCCGCGCCGCACGCGCACGATCATCAGGATGGGCGAAGCCTCACCCGTGAAGCTGCCGAGGGAAGCGCCGCACTAAGAAGGCTCAGGCCAGGATGTGCATCCACATCGGCTGGCCGACCAGGCTCTGCGATCCGCGCAACTTTTCGAGCGCCTGGGCGACTGCGCGTTCCGGCCCCTCATGGGTGACGATCGCGACCAGCACAGTGCCATCGGCCATGGCGCCGCGCTGCATCAGGCTTTCGATCGAAACGCCCGCATCGCGCATCGCCGCTGCAATCTCCGCCAGCACGCCGACCTTGTCGCTGACGGTGAAGCGCACATAAGCGCGGCCGCGTCGTTCGCCGGTATCGGCGGTGGTCGGCGTCGCGAGCGCATCGACCGGCATCGCATAGGCCGGGCCGAATTCGCCGCGCGCGATGTCGATCAGGTCGGCGACCACCGCTGAGGCGGTCGGGCCGTCGCCGGCGCCGGCGCCCTGGAACAGCAGCCGGCCGACGAAATTGCCCTCGGCCACCACCGCATTGGTCGCGCCGGTCACATGCGCGAGCGGATGGCGCATCGGCACCAGATGCGGGTGGACGCGCTGGAACAACCCGCTCGCATTGTCCTCGGCGATGCCGAGCAGGCGGATGCGATAGCCGAGGTTGGCCGCTTCGGCGATATCGGCTGCGAGCAAATGGCGGATGCCGCTGGTCGCCACATCGCCAAAGGCCGGCCGGGTGCCAAAGGCGAGGCTGGCGAGGATCGAGAGCTTGTGCGCCGCATCGACGCCGTCAATGTCGAAGCTCGGATCGGCCTCGGCAAAGCCAAGCGCCTGGGCCTCAGCGAGGACCTCGGCGAAGTCGCGGCCCTCTTCCTCCATCTTGGTCAGGATGAAATTGCAGGTGCCGTTGAGGATGCCATAGACCCGCGCGATCTCGTTCGCGGCGGCGCCTTCGCGCAGGCCCTTGATGACCGGAATGCCGCCCGCGACCGCTGCCTCGAATTTCAATGCGACCTTGGCCGCCTCGGCGGCGCGAGCGAGTTCGAGGCCGTGATGCGCCAGCATCGCCTTGTTGGCCGTGACGAGGCTCTTGCCGTTGGCGAGCGTGGCGCGGGCAAGCGCCAGCGCCGGGCCATCGGAACCGCCGACCAGCTCGACCACCACATCGGCGCCCTCATGATGGGCAAGCGCATTGGTGTCATCGACCCATTCGAACCGGCTGATATCCACGCCGCGATCCTTGGCGCGGTCGCGCGCGGAAATCGCGACAATTTCGATCGGACGGCCGGCGCGGCGGGCGATCAGCGCGTTATTCGCGTCGATCAGCCGGATCACGCCGCCGCCGACGGTACCAAGCCCGGCAAGGGCGACGCGCAAGGGTTTGGTCATTCGTCTTCCACCTTCGTCACCCCGGACTTGTTCCGGGGTCCATCGATCGACACGCGCAGGGCTTATTGCCTCGCGCCGCCGCTGCGCTAGCGGAGGAATGGATGCCGGAACAAGCCCGGCATGACGAAATCTATTTCTTTACCAGCCCGATCTCGACGAGCCGCTCATGGAGATAGTCATGCGCCGTGATCGGCGTCGGGTAGCGATTGGGGTTCTCCGCCGTGATGCAGCCGGGCAGCGTCTCGATCAGGAAATCGGGTGCGGGGTGGAGGAAGAAGGGCATCGAATAGCGCGAATGGCCGCGCCGCTCGGGCGGCGGGTTGACCACGCGGTGAGTCGTCGAGGGCAGCACATTGTTGGTGAGGCGCTGGAGCATGTCGCCGACATTCACCACCATCGCGCCCTCGGGCGGCTTGATCGCGAGCCATTTGCCGTCGCGGTCGAGCAGTTCGAGCCCGGCCTCCTCGGCGCCGAGGAGCAGGGTGATGAGGTTGATATCCTCATGCGCCCCGGCGCGGACGCCTTCGGCATCGGCAGGGATCGGCGGATAATGGAGCAGCCGCAGGATCGAGTTGCCGTCCTCGACCGCATGATCGAACCAGTTGGGCGCGAGCTTGAGATGGCGGGCGATCGCCGAGAGCAGCCGGTCGCCGGCGCGGTCGAACGCTTCGAACAGTTCAAGGAAGACGGATTTGAACCCCTCGGGCCGGGTTGGCCAGATATTGGCGGGCATATCGGCGGCGAAGCGGTGATCGGCCGGGAGATCACGGCCGACATGCCAGAATTCCTTCAGGTCGACATGCTTGGCGTCCTTGGCGATCTCGGTCTTGAACGGCGTATAGCCGCGCTGGCCGCCGCCCGCAGGCGTGAAATAGCTGCGCTTTTCCTCCTCGGGCAGGCCGAACAAAGTCGTGGTTTCGGCCCAGGCGCGATCGATCAGGTCCTGCGGTACGCCGTGATCGGCAATGACCGCGAAGCCGAAGCGTTCGAACGAGCCGCCAAGGGCTGCGGCAAAGGCCTCGGGGTCGGCGGCCTCGTCGCTCATCGAGAGAGCGGGGACCTGGGCTGAGGGAGTATCGAGCATCGGCGTGTTCCGTACGCATGTTTCAACGAAGCCGGGAGCATAGCCCCCGGCATCCGCCGCGTACAGGTTCAGCTGACGGTGATGGTGCCCTTCGACTTGTCGGCGCCGTCGGACGAGAGATCGAGCTTGAAGGGCTTCTTCTCATTGGTGGTTCCGACCAGGCCATCGCCGCTCGCCGAAAGCGTGAAGCCTGCCGCGGTCAGCTTTTGCTGGTACCAGTCGCGCACGGTGGTGGTCGACGCGGGGCTGGCGAAGCTGACGCGGACGGTGCCATTATCGTCGTCATCGCCGGCCTTGCCGCCGCTGTGCGCGTCGATGTTCATCGCCGAGATCGTGGAGCCGGGGTAGAGATGCACGCCGTTCATCTCGAAATCCTTGGAGTCGAGATGCAGCTTGGGCAGGTTGATCTTGCCCGAAAAGCCCGGCGCGTTGATCGCTACCGCGCCCGAATTGCCGTCCATGCTGGCGACGACATTGCCGTCACTGTCGGTGGAGTTGAGCGAAATGGTCGTGCCGTCCTTCGATCCGTCACAGGCGCTGAGCGTTGCGGCGAGAATGAGCGCGGCGGCCAGGGGGCGAAACATCTCTATCTCCTTGGTGAATTACTAATGTAACACACTAAGGATATGCTGGCGCACCGTCAAGTTTCCACGCGCTTTCTGGGGTGACCTCGCGGGCGTCATCTGCAACAGGCGTGGCCATGACCGCAGTGCAGCATTCCGAGTCCGCCGACAGGGCACCGATCGGCTTTCGCGAATTTGTCGTGATGGTCGCGGCGCTGATGGCGCTGGGCGCGATCGGTGTCGATACGATGCTGCCCGCGCTGCCGGCGATCGGCGCGCACCTGCATGTGGCGACCGAGAATGAGCGCCAATATGTCATCTCCATCTACCTGATCGGCCTGGGCCTGGGGCAGTTGATCCACGGGCCGCTCGCTGACCGGTTCGGGCGCCGCCCGGTCCTCATCGCCGCTCTGTCGATCTACGGGGTCGCCAATGTGGTGGCGGCCTTCTCGGCCAGCTTCCCGTTGCTGCTGGTGGCACGGCTGTTCGGTGCCGTCGCGGTGGCGGCGACTCGTGTGGTGACGATCGCGCTGGTACGCGATTGCTATTCGGGCCGCGCGATGGCGCGGGTGATGAGCCTTGTCATCATCGTCTTCATGATCGCGCCGGTGATGGCGCCGAGCCTTGGCCAGTTCATCCTGTTGTTCGGATCCTGGCGGCTGATCTTCAGCGTCATCGCCACGCTCACCGCGATTGTGCTCGTCTGGTTTGCGCTGCGCATGCCGGAGACACTTGCTGGCGAGCGGCTGCCCTTTTCGATCGCGCGGCTGATCGAGGGCTATCGTACCACCGTCACCAATCGCGCGTCGCTCGGCTATATGCTGGCGGCGACGGCGCTGCAGGGCGCGCTGTTCGGCTATATCACGTCCGTGCAGCAGGTCGTCACCACGGTGTTCCATGCGCCAAAGCAACTGAACCTCGTGTTCGCGGGCACGGCGGGGATGATGGCGGTGGCGAATCTGCTCAACTCGCGGGTGGTGATGCGGCTCGGGTCGCGGCTCTTGTCGCACAGCGCTGTCGTCGTCCTGATCGCGCTCGCCGCGATCAATCTGGTGACGGAGTTGCTGGGCGGTGAAACGCTGATCATGTTCGTCATCCTCCAGGCGCTGACGATGGGGTGCCTTGGCCTTGCCAGCTCCAATTTCTCGGCGATGGCGATGCAGGACATGGGCAAGATCGCCGGCACCGCCTCGAGCGTGCAGGGTTTTTGCGCGATTACGCTGGGCGCGCTGGTCGGCACGATGATCGGCCAATCCTTTGCCGGGACGACAATGCCGATGCATCTGGGTTTCCTGTGCTGCGGGGTGGTCGCGCTGGCGATCATCGCCGTCACCGAGCGCGGCCGACTGTTCCGGCCGGCCTGAACCCTTCCCTCCCTCCGTCGCCCTCCCTTCGTCGCAGGATGACGTGTCTGTCATCCCTCCGTCGCAAAGCGGCGGAACCCTTGACCTCGCCCGCCGTTCGCCAATGTGATATCGCGATCAGCTCTTGTTTGGAGGCGTAGCATGACCATGGGTGGCTATCAGGTGCCCGGCGAAGGCACCGGCGACGACGGGTACGACGAAGAAGGCTATGACGAGAGCCAGCGCGCGGAAATCCTCGAAGTGACACGCGACGGTCCGACCGACGGCACCATCCTCACTGATCTGGCTCCCGACATCGGCGGCGATGACGACGATGACGATATCGAGATGGACAGCGACGATCTCGGCCAGGAGGATGACAACGCCGACGAGGACGAGGACGATCTCACCGAAGATGCGCTTCAGGACGATCTCGACGAAGACGATGTTGACGAGGACGATCTCAGCGATGCGGACGATGCCGCGCTGAGGCCCTGACCAGGGCGACAGGGGAGGCGGATTGACCGCTCCCGCCCACGCTGCATAGATCCCGGCGGAACCGGGAGTTACCGCCATGCCGACTGATCCCCGTATCGACGCCTATATCGCGCGCCAGGCCGATTTCGCCCGGCCGATCCTCGACCATATCCGCGCACGGGTCCACGCCGCCTGCCCCGATGTGACAGAGACGATGAAATGGAGCCGGCCGTTCTTCGATTATCGCGGTCATCCGCTTGCGATCATGTCCGGTTTCAAGGCCCATGCGAGTTTCGGTTTCTGGCGCCGCGATGCGCTGGCGACTGGCATGGAAGGTGACGCAATGGGGCAGTTCGGGCGCCTGACCTCAGTCGCCGACCTGCCTGACGATGCCGAGTTGGAGCGCCTCGTGCGCGAAGCGATGGCGCTGGTCGATGCCGGGGACGGCGCGATCAAGCGCAAGGCGCGACCGCTCAAGCCCGAGGCCGAGATACCGCCCGAACTCGCCGAGGCGCTGGCCCAGGACGATGCGGCGGCTGCGACCTTCAACGCTTTTCCGCCGAGCTGCCGTCGCGAATATTGCGAATGGGTCTGGGAGGCCAAAAGGCCGGAGACCAAAGCGAAGCGAGTCGGCGAGACGATCGCGCTGCTCCGCGAGGGCAAACGCAGGAACTGGAAATACGAAACATGCTGACTGCCTGAGGTCGTGATTTTCGCACTTGCCGATCAACTCTATCATGATATGGTGTAACGTCACTAATTAAGGGAGGGCATGATGAGCGCACGCGCAATCGCAATCCGGTCGCGAGCCACCGGCGACTTCGAACCCCTCTCCCAACTGAACATCACGCCGCTGATCGATGTGATGCTCGTGCTGCTGGTGATGATGATCCTGTCGATCCCGACGATGACCCACAAGGTGCCCCTTGATTTGCAACCGCCCGGCAAGCTGACGACGGCAAAGCCAGTGACCCATATGATCGACCTTGATGCCAAAGGTATGGTTGCCTGGGACGGCACGTCTGTCGATGCCGTGGGGCTCAAGGCGCGGCTCGACGCGATACGCGCCGAGCCGAATGTCGCCGTGCAGATCCGCGCTGATGCGGCCGCGCGGTATGAGCGGTTCGACCAGACCCTGGCGGTGATCGAGGGCGCCGGGATCACCAGGCTCGGCTTTATCGGCAATGAGCGGTTCAAGGATTTCGGCGCCCTGAAATAGGCGCGGCGGAAAATTGGGGCGGAACGTTGGGGCTGGGCGCGGCGTTGGGGGTTCCCAATCCGTCATGAAAGAGGTTGCCCGGCCTTGCGCTATCTCGCCGCACTTTCGCTGCTGCTCGTTGCGGGCTGCTCCTCCGGCAAGGATGCCGCTGCCAACCGGACGGTCGATATCGACGCCGCCGCCGTACAGGCGCAGGGCAGTGTCGATGCCTATGCCGCCAATGCGGCGGCGGAGGCGCCCCCCGCGCCCCTGACCCCCCCGGCGCCAGGGACGCCGGGCGGGCTGCCGGATGACCGAAGGCCAGTCTCGGAAGCGCCGTTCACGCCCGACAGCGCGCAAGGCGCGGCCAATGTCGTGCAGACCTATTATGCGCTGCTCGGCGAAGGGAAATATGCCCGGGCCCGGTCGCTATGGGAGAATGGCGGCATGGCGTCAGGTGCGAACACCGATGCTTTTGCCGCCCGGTTCGCCCGCTATTCCGAATATCACGCGAATATCGGCGCACCCGGCGATGTGGATGCGGGCGCCGGGCAACGTTATGTGACGGTGCCTGTGCAGATTTCCGCGCGGCTCAAGCAGGGCGCCGCCGCAGAATATCAGATCGGCAGCGTCACACTCCACCGCACCGCCGATATCGACGGCGCCACCGCCGAGCAGAAAAGCTGGCATATCCGCAGCATCGACTTGAAGCCGGCGCCGACACGGCCATAAGCTCGGCCGATGCCGACGCTTCTGCTGCTGATCGCCTCCAACTGCTTCATGACGATCGCCTGGTACTGGCATCTGAAGGGCGGGATGACGAAGCCGATCTTCGTCGTGATCCTGATCAGCTGGGGTATCGCCCTGTTCGAATATTGCCTCGCGGTGCCGGCAAACCGGCTCGGCTATGCTTCGGGCTGGAGCGGCGGGCAGCTGAAGATCGCGCAGGAGGTGATCACGCTGGTCGTGTTCGGCGTGTTCATGGTGACGGTGCTCGGCGAGCCGCTCGGCTGGCGCCATCTCGGCGCGTTCGTTTGTCTCATCGGTGCGGCGGCGTTCATGTTCGCCGGGCGTTAGGCTGTTTCCAACCAGATACACGTCGTCACCCCGGGCTTGTCCCGGGGTCCACCGTGCCGCAAAATCCATCATCGACGAAATTGCGGCACAGTGGATGCCGGAACGAGTCCGGCATGACGGTTAAATCCGCCCCAGTTCAGCCCAAGTTCGTTAAGCGGAGCAGCACCCGCGCGATCAGTCCTCGGTCAGCAGCAAGCGGACGTTGATCGTCGGATTGCCGGCCTGAGCAAGCGAGAAATTGGCCCCGTCCTTCCCGAGCGACGGCACCTCGATCGCCACCGACAGCGTGCGCCCGGTGATCAGATCCTGATCGAGCCGGAAATCGAGGCTGATCAGCGACTGCTTGCGGCACGTCGCGCAGTCCTGCGGCGCGCGCGGCTGGAAAAAGGCGCGCCGCGCGATCGGCTCGCCATCCGCCATCAGTTGCATCACGAAGGTGCCCGGAATGTTCATCCGGTCGATATCCTTGACGCGGAGCGACACGCGCGGCGTCGGCGCCACGCGGAAGGCGCGTTCAGCCAGGGCATGGCCGGCAAGGCGGGCCGGCGCCGTTTTGGTGTCTCCGGCCAGCGCGTCATAGCTGATGTCGGGCCAGACGATCGTCTGCACCGACGTATCGGGATAGGGATCGAGGGCGAGCGGCAGCCAGTCGGTATTGCCGTCCAGCGTCGCGGTGAAGCCTGGCACGGTGGTCGCCTCAGCCAGCACCTGCCAGCTTTCCCACAGCCGGTCCCAGTTGCAGTGGAAGAACCAGAAGATCGGGTCATAGGCAGCGACGCTCTGGTCGCTCATCGTCGGCCCGCAGGAAACATGGCCGTCGTCATGGCCCTCGATGATATATTGCTGGAACCCCCCGCCCTGGAACGATCCCCATATCGGGGAGGGCAGCGCGTCGGCGATGTCTGACGGAACGCTCGGCGCCTGGAGCAGATTGGCCTCGATCGTCGGCGCATCGTAACGCTGCGTCACATAGCCGGCGGGATAATCATTCGGATCGCCGATATTGATCGGCAGGGTGTAGTTGGCGAAGGGTGCCTCGTAGACCATAGCCGGCACCGGCGTGGTGATATCCCAATAGGGCAAAGTGACATCGCTACAGCCCTCTATCGACCGCAACGCGTCTTCGAAGGCCTTCACATAGACGCGGTGCCACGGATTGTAGGTGTCGACATGGTGCATGCAATAGGCGTTGGGCAGCCCGTGCAGCGCTGCCAGGCCGAAATAGCTGTTGGGATTGACCGGGCTGGTCGCGTCGGTCGGGTCGAGCGCCATGATGCCGCTGAACGCCTTTTTGAGCATGTCGATCTCGGGCTGGCTCAGCGCGGCGAGATTCTTGCGTACCCGCACCTCCGATGTGGTGCCAGGGGTGCTGGCATCCGCATCCGATGGCGCGGGGACGGGCGTGGTGCCCATCGGAAAGCCGGTGTTGATCCAGTTGAGGAAGGTCTGCACCCGGCCTGCCGTCCACGGCGTGCCGCCCAGCGGCATATTGCCGGCCCTGGTCTGCTCGTAAATGTCGGTGGCATGGTGCCGGACGCCGTCATAGCTTCCCAGATCGATGCCCTGCGCGCTCATGCAACCGATGTCACCGGGCGTGAAGAACCCGCTGATGTTGCCGAGATAGGTCGGGTTGGCGACGGGATCGTCGTTGGTCGGCGTGCTGGCCATGATCACCTCCGGGTGGGAAGGGCACACGCTGCTTGTGGATCAATAGCGAGTCAACGCGACTTCCCGCCGGAACCGGATCTATTGTCCGGATAGTTGCTGAGTATTGCACCAATTCGGTTCTATTGTTTAGCGGTCCGCGCTAATTTCCGTTCATCATCCCGGCGAGAATCTCGAGATCGCTGTTCTGTATTGCCTCGCCGGTCGCATCGGTATCAGCCGAAGCGCTCGCGTTCGCCGCCGGGTCTTTGTGGGCCGGGGCATAGCCGGCGACATCCACCGCGAACCACAGGATGCCGGCCGCCCAGAGCAGCGCCGCCCAGCGGCTTCGGAAGAGTTTGGCATAAGGCACCCGGTCTTTATGCGCGCGCATTGGTTAAGGTGGTTGTCGATCGCATGGTAAACACCCGGGGCGGTGCTTTACCGGGATCGAAGTTGATCCTGGTAAAGGCGGATTCCCCTGCGCGCGCTATTTGGAGTGTCTGTCTTCGGTTTGGCGGCCCGCCTTGGTCGCGGCTTTGGCCATTGCCCTGGCGGATTTCGCGGCGGCATGGGGAGTGAAGGACACGGCCAGGCCATCGGGTCCATCGAGCATGACCTCGCCCTGCTCGGCCGTGGCCTTGGTCGGGGTGTCGTGCGGCTTGTTGGACATATGCTATCTACCTGCGCAAGATAGAAACTAACGCCAGCGGGACGCGCAGGGTTCCGGGAAAAGAGGAGTCCGATGTACACGCGATCCTTTCTCCAGACCCACCGCGTCCCGAAGCTGAGCGATGTCGAGACTGCGTCGCTCGAGGCGTCAGTGGCGCGCACCGCCGACTACCGGGCGAAGCAGGTCATTGTCCGCCAGCAGGTGCCGCTCAGCCAGTGCACCCTGCTGCTCGAAGGGTTCATCGAACGCTACAAGGATACGCCCGAGGGGCGGCGGCAGATCCTCGCAATCCATGTGCCGGGCGATTTCGTCGATCTCCACAGCTATCCGCTCAAGCGGCTCGAACATTCAGTCGCGGCGCTGACACAGGTCAAGGTCGCGCTCTTCCCGCACCCGGCGATCCGTGCTCTGACGGAACAATCGCCGACGCTGACTGAGCTGCTATGGCGCTCCACCCTGATCGACGCCGCGATCAACCGCGAATGGATCGTGTCGATCGGCGCCCGGTCGGCCGCGGTCCGGATGGCGCACCTGTTCTGCGAACTCTATGTGCGCCTCGAACGGATCGGCATGGTCGATGGCCTGCGCTTCGCCCTGCCGCTGACCCAGATCGATCTCGCTGACGCGACCGGGCTCACCGCCGTCCACGCCAACCGCATGCTGCGCCAGCTCCGCGAAAAGAGGCTGGTCGAATTTCGTTCGGGGGAGGTTACGATCCTCGACTGGCCGGCGCTGCAGAGCTTCGGCGATTTTGATCCGGGCTATCTGTTCTTTGACTAAGGCTGCCCAAGTCGGCCGGTCTGCGGGCATATGTGAAAACTCATTGCTACAGGTAAAATTTAAGCTAGAGCCTTGGCTGAGCCGGAAATCGCGACCGCTGCCACGATGATCGTGGACGGTACGCAGGGGCTTGGGAGCGGAAATGATCTTCATCCTGTCAGCAATGGCCGCAGCGCAGATTGCGGTTGCCTCTCCCGATGCCAGCATCAGAATCACCGTCGCGCCTGATGGCGGGAGCTATTCCGTCACCCGCAACAAGGAAGTCATTTCGCTGGAATCGCCGCTCGGCCTGACGGTCGCCGACAGCAATTATGCGGATCTGAAATTCGTCGGCGTCGAACGCCAAAACCGCCGTCAGGACCTTCCGCTCGTCGCCACCAAGACGCGTGCCGCGCGCGACTGGTATAATGGCGCGGTCATTCGCTTTCGCGAAAGCTCGGGCGCCCGGCGCGGTCTGGCGATCGAGGTTCGCGCCTATAATGACGGGGTGGCCTTTCGCTATCTGGTGCCCAAGGGCGCGCCGGTCGCGTTGAAAGCCGAGAAGACCGGATTCCGCTTCGTCGGCGATCCGACGTGCGAGCTCAGCGAATATTCCGGCTCGCATGAGAATTCGTTCAACACCCTGAAGCTCTCGCAGCTCGACGCGGCCAAACTCTATGACGTTCCGGTCCTGTGCGCGTCCACGTCCGGCCGCACCCATTTCGCCATCGCCCAGGCCGACATCGAAAATTATGCCGGATCGAGCCTGAAGCCCGTGGCCGGCGGCCTGCAGGTGCTGATGACGCCCCGGCCCGATCGCAAGGACGTCACGGTCGTGTCGCCTGACGGCCTGCGCAGCTCCTGGCGCGTGATCATGATGGGGAACCGGGCCGGAGACCTGATCGGATCGACCTTGATCCAGGCCCTGTCGCCTCCCCCCAAGGGCGATTTCTCCTGGGTGAAGCCGGGCAAGGCCGCCTGGGACTGGTGGTCCGGTCCGACTGCCGGCGACAAGCCGAGCATGGAGCGCTATCGCCACTTCATCGATTTCGCCGGCGCCTCGGGATTTCCCTATTTCATGATCGATGCCGGCTGGGCCCTGAACGCCGGCCCGTGCTGCGCCGCGGATCCGAAGACCGACATCACCCGCAGCGATCCGGCGATCGATATGCCCGCGCTGGTGAAATATGCGGCGGGCAAAGGGGTTGGCCTCCTGCTCTGGGCGCACTGGCAGCATGTCGAACCGCGCGTGGACGAGGTGCTGGATACCTATAAAAGCTGGGGCATCAAAGGCATCAAAGTCGATTTCATGCAACGCGACGATCAGGAGATGGTCGCGTTCTATGTCCGACTGGCCAAGGCAACCGCGCAGCGTGGCATGCTGCTCGACATGCACGGCGCCTTCCCGCCCGCGGGGCTTGCCCGGACCTATCCCAATTTCCTGACGCAGGAAGGGGTCATGGGTGCCGAGTACGATAAATTCGCCTGGGGCCAGGTGACTGCGGGCCACAATGTGAAGCTGGCCTTCACCCGCATGCTGCTCGGGCCGATGGATTATACGCCCGGTGGTTTTCGGAACAGCACGCCACAATCCTATGTAGCGCACGAAATCATGCCGATGGTGCGAAACACGCGCGGCCAGGCTCTCGCGCAATATGTCGTCTATGACAGCCCGTTGCAGATGGTGTCCGACGCACCCGAGGCCTATGCGAACGCGGCCGGCTTCGATTTCCTCAAGATCGTGCCGACCACCTGGGACGAAACCCGCTTTGTCGACGGATCGCCCACCAGCTTCATCGTGCTCGCGCGGCGCAAGGGGACGACATGGTATGTCGGGGCAATGACCAACGAAGAAGCGCGCGACGTGGATATCCCGCTCTCGATGCTAGGTGCCGGAAAATACACCGCGTCGATCTGGCAGGACGGCGTATCCGCCAATGATGTCGAGCGCGTCACGAAGAAGGTGACGCGCGGCGATAGCCTGCACATCCGCATGACCCCGGGCGGCGGTGCGGCCGTCATTCTCGCGCCAGCGCGCTAGCTTGGTGGGTGTTCGCATCCGGCTGCGGGGCGTCACCTTGATTCAAATGTGAAGCGGACCATGGCAGGGCGCGCATCGGACAGAGTGCGCCTCGCACGCTGCCCTCGCTCTTTCACATCATGAACGA
>Ga0307508_10000711_pt1 | contig 39531 bp, 35 predicted proteins | sample 9_EM_MG_FD_203089 | JGI IMG/M metagenome (GOLD analysis project Ga0307508, IMG submission 203089) | Populus trichocarpa ectomycorrhiza microbial communities from riparian zone in the Pacific Northwest, United States - 9_EM | ecosystem: Host-associated > Plants > Roots > Unclassified | place... | reverse complement strand
TTGGGGGACGTCCGAGTTATAAACAAGCAACATCCTCCGATTCCATTTATAACACGTTATTAACATGTGTTATTAACATGTTATAAATCATTTGTTTATAACTTCGGAATTTTACACTGAGCCCTAGTGCTAGTGCGTTTTGCTTTGTTTGTTTGCATCGACTATATGGGAAAGCTGGACATGGCAGCTTCTGATCTGGGCTCGGTGTGTACACCGGCTTCTGTGCGACGCTGTCGCCGTCATGTTACCCCTCTTCAGGTTTTAAGTGAGTCCCATTCTCCGCAGAACTCACTTGCAAGCTACGTTTGAATGGGATCGGCATCAATCCCGCGCGGTAACGGTGGCTGCTACTGCTACTGCTGTGCTGCCGCAGCTGCTTCGAACTCAACTAGTACTTACGTACTTATGTGTTGACTCGTTGAAGAAACGAACGATAGTGACCACCAGTTCGGTTCTTGATATTAGATTTTCAAATAAGTGTACTGACCTAGTGTATTGTGAGTTTATTATTCGTGTTCAGCATAACCCCTCGAGTGATCTGCCAACGAACCTCATCTGATTCGTTGACTCTCTTAGGAACAATATAACTAACTTGCAGGTTGCGGTCTCCTTTATCTGTCTTGTCCGCAATTGGACTTTTTGGGCCACGCTTATTACACCCGCTCAATTCATTTTTGTGCAGAGTTGAGTGGGGGGGGGGGGGGGGGGGGGAGTAGCATTGCGCCAATTATTACAATGGGAGTGTTGTGTTATTCGGTTCCCTCGGTTGTTATCACAGTGCCACCGCCACGGCTGGGCGTCATATCAAGAACGAATGAGATGTAGGCGGCCCTCAAGGCGGCTTGGCAATATTGTAGATACGTTTTTGATAAGAAAAGAGAAAAAGAAAAGGAACTGCGGAAACCGATGTGGGGAAAACTTTTGAATTTGGAGTTGTGGATCATCACGATATATATATGTACAATAATGTAAACAGATCTAGAGTCATTATACTACCATATCACTTGTTCTTGGCGCGCTTATAGTACTTGGTATCAGAGAGACGATGATTCTCTACCATCATGTTGTACCATCCTATTTTCCTGGGTGGATTGTGATGATATGGTAATTGGTATGACATGAGACTTATATATAATTGAATAGCTAGTGATTTTCACTTTTCCGTTTGTAACCGCTGGCAGAATAAGATAAGATAACAACAAATCAAATGAGGCTCAAACGTGACGATCATCAATGCAAGCAAGATTTATCAGTTTTGCTATATATCCGCTACCAAAAGAGAAAAAAGCCCGACTTGCTCGGGCAAAATGTCAATATCGCAGCGGGGAGGGGGAGGGGGGTACGTACCGGGCCTGCTACCGTGTGGGTGAGAGGTGGGCGCGGCACGCCGGCTGAGAAGCAAATAAGTCTCTTCTTTTGGTTGTGGCTGGCGGGGTTTAAGCCTTTGCTTCATTTCCGTACCGTACGAAGAAAATGTAAGAAATCTGAAACACGAAAACGAACGAAGGAAGGGGCTCTAAGCGCAGCAATATCATATCATATGTATCAATATTGTAACCTTTTCCCATCAGAAAACTTACGATACGTCGTGTATATGACGAGTGACGTCTTCGACACTAATTACTGTACACTCATGATCAGATCAACATCTCGAAAAAAAGTCGGATAGAAACAACGGTGGATGTGTGAGGAGAAAATTATCTGCAGAGGAGAGGACTTAGTGTAGTTTATAATTATATGGCATTATTTCACATGAATAAATTTAACATACCGAGAAATGTGCGGCTTCGGTGGCGCTGAGAAACTCCGATACTGAAACGAGACGAAGCGACAGAAAAAAAACGGCGGTGTAGTAGAAGCCCATTTTATCGAAGGCAGTTACATTTCATGTGAGGCAATATTCGAAGAGAACGGTGTGGAGGTGCACATGCACATGCACAACCCCTCTGGACTAGATGGCGTTCATGAGCATGAGTAGCCAGCAGTTGCGTTGTGATGATGCCCCTGGAGCATCACGTGATTCACACTCCTGAGAAGAGGGAGTAATTAGTCAAAAGGCAACCGACATTCATTAAAACGGCGTGCGAATTGAGTCTTGGGATGTGGAGCGGAGTGAGGCGATGACAGGAGTCGGAGTCGGAGTCGGAGTTTAACTTGTGAAAGGATCTCGGTCCCGCACGAACCCCACGGCCGCGCGCGTGGAATGATGAATATTGTTCAGCCAAGGTGGTTCCCGCTTGTGGAAGACGTTGTACTTTTTTTCCTTAGACCGGGCCGTACCGCACCGCACCGCGCCGCGCCGCGCCGGTTTCGTTTGAATGAAATTATCGTTTCTTCCTTGCCTTGCAATCGCTGGCCTCGTTGCATGTGTAGCTCTTATTCTATCTATCTAATCATTCGCATTCGAGGGTGATCAACGCCTTTCTTTCCTTACAGAATATTAATCGGCTCGCCACCCACTCACAGCTTGTTTTGTATACAATACAAAAGATCTTGGACTGGGAATGAACCCGGGTTTTTATCGCAATCTTATTTAGGTGTATGATAACATTGTTGCTTCACTCTCTTATGCATTGCATTGCATTGTTGAAATGACGAGAAGGACGGAAACTAGAGTACAGTACGACCTGGATTCGATGCTAAAAAAGCAACGTTGTGACCCTCAAAGTAGGACTTCTCTTTGATCAGACGGCGTTGGCGGCGCTCTCCTCCTGTTGTGAGCAATGGCAAGACAAGAGCGCGACGTTGACCCGGTCCGGGCGGCTTGACGGGTTCCCGGCGGAGGAAGACAAGTACAGCATTCTAAGGCGGCGTTGGAGTGATCGTAACAATGTCAGGAGGGGGAGATCTCCTGTAGTCGATAAAATTGGGAAATTTGAACAATAAGGGGGTACCTCACATCCCAAGGCCGACGTCGAACATCGAACAGCTAACTTGTGTGCGTCGATCGAGTCGAGAAAACGGTGGACCCGGAGGAGCAGGTGGGCTCTCCGACAAGAAACACAAAAAGGGCAACGTGAGAATCCAATGATTTATTTGAATTTTTCTTTGTCAAAACTTGCCAAAATGGGTAAAATTGGGTTATATTGGAAGAAGTCTCTTGTTGAGCTAGATCGTTTCTATTGCGCGAGCGAATCCCCGAAACGAAGAAAAGGAAAAGTTGAATTTGCGCCCAATTTTTTATGTTAATTTTCAAACGGGGGGCAGGTGAGTGGGGATGGTATATGTAAGTGTTGGCCATATGGGTGAGGTTGAGAGGCTGTTCTGTGGCACAGCCAACAGTATCGGTTTGAACGAGGCACCGAGGGGCGAGCCCCGAGGTCGGGGCATTGGAATAGGATGAGCTGCCAAAGTATTATATGTCCTGGCGTCTTCTGATCTGATATGAGGGAGGTGCGGGGAACTGCCGCTAGTCCCTGAAGTTAGTAAGCTCCGGAGCTGCTGTTCCGTTCAATACCCTCGATTCATCGACCGTTAGCACTTGTAAACCAAATATTATGAGCACATACATTATCAGCCCCGACTCTACTCTCTCTTCACTAAACGCTCCCGTTAGCTCACTAATCCTCCCTCTCTCTCTCCCCTCTTCTCTCTGTGTGCGTCTGTGTGTGCCTGTTGTGGCCACTCCTCGTGTGTGCGTAAACCGAGATCACCATCCACTTTATATTTCCTTCATGTTCACACCCTCTCTCCTCCTCTTCACTTCTTGCAACGAAACGCTATATATGCTCGACCCTACTTGATCTTGCTCTTTGCTTTCAACAACCAACGTCTTGCTACCTTCACGCGCTTTTCTCGAACAGTCTCAGGACACCTTTTTGGCTCGTCCTTAAGTACACAACAGACGTTTGCGCACACTCAGAATCACTGGTCTAAATCAGAACACCACCTCTCACCTGAACAATCTCAATCGGCTTGTTCATTGATGATGGGAGGCGATTCGTTTCGTCATTACTCTTCTTCCGCCGCCATGTTCTACAACGACCATAGCCCAGACGACTTTCGTTTCAATTCCGTTTATGCTCCCAACATTCGTCGCCGAAAACGGACGAATGACACGCAGCATCGGGCCCTTGAAGATCTCTTTGCAAGAGAGCATCAGCCTAATAATGTTCAGAGGCGCCAGTTGGCTCGGCGGATTAATATGACTGAGAAACAGGTTCAGGTGCGACTCTAGCTCTCCACGTTCTTTCGTTCTTTCTTTCTTTCTTTCTTTCTCCTGCTATGGCGAACCCCTCGTCTCGTTCGTCAACAATCGCATGTTCTCGGTCATGCACGATCAAGCGCCCCTCAGTGACTGCGACAATCGATTCCACGTTTGATCTTTCGTTGCGTTTCTCGTGTCATTGACCCGACAGGCTGCCATGATAGCAGCCCGCACAATCAAAGAAACCTTGGAGCTTTTTTTTTTAACTCCTTTATTCCATATGTCGCCTTGCCGAGCTTTTCATGTTATTATATACGCGCTTACTGACAACCGCTGTGTTCTCTATCTTTCTTTCATTCCGACGCCGCCATCTAGGTCTGGTTCCAGAATCGGTGAGCAGATCTTTTCTCTCCGCTTTTTGGGATAATGAAAGCGTCCTCTGTAAACCGTGCGACTCATTGATTTTATTGTTTGCCTCCCGATCCCGATCCCAACTTTGTTCCGTGCCCGTGCTGTTGTCTCCGTATCTGCGTCCCGCGCTTGCTCGGTCGGTCTGTCGTTTGCATGTTGGCTGTGGCTGTGCAATGCTCCCTTTCGCGGTGATGTTCTTGGTCTATGCTTCCCGGGCCGTTGGCTGCCGCTTGAATGAATTTTTCTGCTCTCGGCCTTTGTTCTTTCATTCTACCCCGCTCACTCGCGGCCGAATGCTTGGTTTTTTGCGTTCTCCCGCCCGCCTTTCATGAAACACGTTGCTGGTGGGGCTGGAATCCAGGAGGGCTAAAGCGCGCGCAAAACAACGTCGAGATGGCGCGCTCTCAGGTACTCCCTCTTCGTCTGCAGCGCCAGCGGCATCTGCATCCGCCTCGTCAAGTGGTCATCCGAATGCAGATCTGGATAAGGATACAGCTGGGATGAGTAGCGACGATGGTGGAGACGAAGAGGACGGCGAGGGTGGTGCTGACGGCAACAAGGCGGATGTATTTGTGTCGACGCTCGACAAGAAGAGTGATACGGCTTCGATGCCGCCACCTGCATCCTCCTCTGCCTCCCTCACCTCGACATCGACGTCGACAAATGGGACAACGCCGAGAATAACGGGGCCGACGTTGTTGAGGTTTCCAGGGGATCCGCGGCGACCCAGAAAGGCGTCCTTGAAACCACATCTTTCGATCTCCACGGCAAGCGGCGGCGGCGACGATGCCGCGAATGCTGCTGTACCCCATCCTTCGACCTCTTCATCTTCCACATTACCCCCGCAAATATCCACCCCGACCTCCGCCCCTGGGTCGCAGCCTCCCTTCTCCCTTCCTCAACCGCCTGTGTCCCCTACGTCAGCGCTCATTGTACCACATGCTTCCCATGCCGTCTATCCCCATCCACTTGCCCCGCTGCAACAACATCCCACCCTCTCGTACATTCAACCGCATCCTCATCAACATTTTCCTCATTACGCCGCCCCATTTGAATACCGTCCGCTGCCTGAATACCCACAACCACACTATCCTCTGCAGCCGGGGGCAGACGCGACACCTGGAGCGGGAGAATCATACCAACAACACCATCCATCTAACCACTATCAACCACATCCGCACTCGCATCTGCAACCGCACCCCAATTCACATCTACACTCACAGTCGGTATCTATTACTTTATTTTTCTTTTCCGTCTTTATTCGCAGAAACTGACAACGACGACTTCATTTCTTTTTTCTGTGCAATCTCTTGCTTTCACCCGCAGATGCGAGTTTCAACAGCCCATGCCGGAGCTGATCAGTACAACCGCCATGATGGATATGGGTATTGCGGGGCAGCTCCCCTTCCCCGGACTGGAAACGGAACCGGAAACTTTCCTCCACCCGCCTCCCCCACTCGCAGAAGAGTCAAACCCCGCGGCAGCAACAGTCATGTCAGAGAAGGAACAAGGAAAAGGACCGGAGGAGAGTGCACCTCATACGACAGCGACGGCCTGGGATCCGAATCCACAGCCTCCGACAGGTCCTACGAATCCTCCTGCTCTGACGACGACAGAGATGGCGATGGAGGGGACTACACAAGCCCCATCACCGAATACTCCCCTGTCTCCGTTCGGCGATGCTACCGCCGCCAGTACGACCACGGCTGCGACGGGCCTCCCTCCTGCGGAGATAGGTACGATGGCGTCAATGGGAACCGCAGAAAGCGAAGAAGTGAGGAACCATGGAGAGGCGAATTCGAGCGCAATGCCTCCGTCCGAGCACGTGTCCAACCCCCCTCCTTTAGCAACAACGGCCAGTACGCTTCCTGCGACTTCTCCGACTTCCACGACTCTTCCTGCGACTTCCACCGGGACCGGGACCGGAACCTCGACGAACCCCTCTGGCACCACCAGCATCAGCAGCAGTCCACTCCTGCAGCGGCAGAACGTGCAGAGCAGCAACTCCAGCAGCAACACTGGGACCGGCAGCGGGAGCAGCAGACTCGTCATCCGCCGTGGTTCGCTCCCCGTACACGCGTATAGCGCGTATCGTCGAACTCCTGTGGGGGGTGGTGGTTCGCCACCTTCTCCCAGGCGAACGTCTCCTCGCGCGGGCGGTGGTACGATTACAGGTGCGCGTGCAGCAGCAGCAGCAGGAGAAGGAAGTTCGAAGACAGGGCCAACAAGGAGTCGGACAAATGGGACCGTGTACGAGAGTCTGAAAGGTCTTCATCAGCTCGGCGGTCCTTTCCCTTCTTCTCCGAGCCCTGTCAACAGTATTCCTGCTGTGAGCTCCCGAATGTCACCACCCTTTCCTCCTTCTCGGGTCCTTCCTCTTCGCTCGGACGCCCCTGTGGCAGCACAGCCGACGACTCGGGAATCTTCGCATCATGGAGCGGCACATCAGTTGCACGCTTATACAGAGACGACGGGAAACTCGGATCCTGCTGCACTGACAATGCTCACCAGTCCATGGACAGCGACGGTGGCATCATCGCCATCTTTACTGGCGCCATCTACGCCCATCATGGATCCAGCTTCGGTCTCAACCCATGTTGATGGGGTGCACATCCGACAGACGGTCTATACGCGACATCAGAGTTTACCTGGAGGTTCGCTTAGATGGTCCCCGTCGCCTTCAGCTACTTTGGGAGTTAGTAACAATGCTCCTAGCGGAGGGGCGCCGAGTCCCACCAGTCCCAGCTTTGCAGGACATCGTGCCCATCCGTATGCCGGCACTGAACGGGAACGTGAGCGTGAAAGAGAGGGTGGAGGAGCGAGAAGACGATCCATTACAGATTCTGCTGATAGGGGAACGAAAAGTCTTGCGTCGAGGAGGTCTACTGCTCCTTTGAGTTCGGCGTCCGAAGCTGGTGGGTTTTTTGAATCTTTTGCACGTGTAGGTTGCCCTCTGACTTGATATTTGCTTAGCTCCCATGCCAATTGCGGAAGAACCAACCACAACAGCAGCCGAAGGTTCCATGCCCGGATCTGGACCTGGGCTGATGTCGCTGAGTACTGCTACCTCAATATTTCCTCCACAAAGCAGCTACACTCCGCTATATTCGCCATACGAACCTGGCGGACTTGGGTCGTACACTGTCCCTTACTCTCGCACGATTGGATATGCAGAAGCCTGGGGCTTTACTGCGTATTCGTCGTCTACGCCTAATTTCCTTCCGCCTCACCCTCACCCTCCAGAGATGTATTCGCATTTACCCTACCCACATCCTATTAACGTGAATCCTCCGCACTTCGCGCCGCTATCAGAGGATGTTTCGATGCTCGATGCAACAGGAACTTGGGTCCCTCACCTTCCAACATGGTACAATCCGCCATTTGTGCCACCTGCTGAAGCGATGGTATGGTCATCATCGTTGTCGTCGTCGTCGCACCAGGACATGCTCTCTCCCCGGCGGCTTACGATTCCCGATGATGGACCGTTGCCTCAGCCTGGTTATTCCTTTGGAACGGGCGGAAAGCGAGCATCGACCGTTTTGGCTCATGTTGAATCTGGATCTGTAAGCGATGGCGCAAGTGACAATGCGAACGCGGACGCGAGCGGTCATGGTCATGATGCTGGTTCTGGTTCTGGCATACAGATACAAACGGCTCCTGGTGTGGGTAACAGTGAACCTGGTGAAGAAGAAGATACGTCCCCTGGTACCATCAGCAATAAGACGACGACGACGCCGATACAGACCACACCACAACAGCTGACCCCTCGACCCGAGTCCCCGTTATTTTTGCGCCCGTCGGGTGCTGTGGCGGAGACGATGGGGGGAACGACCAATCCGACTTCGGGCACCTCTGGCGATACTGCGCCGACCTCGGATGACAACGCGAAACGGGGGGATGCAGAGTCTGCTCCGCCTTCTTCAAGGCCCTCGTCGTCGCCTATCCATACTCACCGAGCGCCCAACAGCATCATGCCGCATCCTCTTGCGCCTCTGTTACCATTTTCCTCCTCGTCGCCTTCTTCGATTCAGCCCGGCCAGTGTCCACTGCCGTCTCCCCCATTGGAGAACCCGCCTGTGTCGACGGCATTGTCGTCGCGCTTTGGGTCCATTGACAGCGGTCGGTTTAGCTTGTTCAGCAGTAGCGCGGAAGCAGAGAGTATCTCGTCAGTGCCTGCAACTGCGAGCTCGAGCTATGCTACCGATAGCTGCAGCGGAAGCTTTATCGAGGATCATGGCATCGTCGGTGGGATGTTCGAACGAGATGTGCAGAGTTTGTCGTCCGATCATCATCATAAACTTCGGCTGTCCCTTGCGACTGAGACTGTCTCGCCCACCTCCACTACAGGCTCTTCCGCTTCCGCTTCCACTACCACTACCGCCACCACTGCTACTGCCAGGATGTTGCCCCCTCCATTGAGTTATTCCCTTGGACATCGTCGCGCATCTTGCCCTGCGTTGGTGGATTCGGATTCCTCAGAGGTAGGGAACCCGACATCATCTCTGCCCTACCAGCCTGGAAGTGGCGTCGCGTCGTCTGCTTCGCGCGGTGAAAGAACATCAACCTCTCCCGAAACCCCGCTAGGCATGGTTAGCTCCTTGGGGACATCGAAGGACCTGAAGATAAGACCACCAGTGCCGACGCCAGTATGGGATAGCCCGTCACCTGGCGTAGCGCGTCGAACTGCTACTGCTGCTGCTGCGCCGTCATCCTCTGCTTCTGCTTCGTCGGTCACCTTTCGGGGTGAGACGGGCAGTGAAGTATCCAATCATGCGCTCATGAGAGTGTCATCATTCCCCACGCTCGCCCGTGGTTATCTGTCCGCGGCTCTTTCCCCCGTTTCTCGACCATCGGGGACTGGACCGGGGACAAACCCTTCGTCGTCACCCACAACAACCTTGAATCTGGGCCCTGCTTTCGGCATACCAGAATGGGAGCGCCTCGCCCCTCCGGCTTTTGACATGATTCATGCCGCTGCTGCACCGCCTGCTGACGCCTCACCGCAATCGGATGAGGCGTATCAGGAAGTTTTTTTCCCGATGGGGGAATCTCCTTCCTCGGCGAGCGCTGGTAGTGTGAGTACACCGTTCAGCACACCAGCCACTACTGTCGGGTGGAGTGCCTGTGATCATCCAACCTATCTTGTACGTTTGGTTTCTTGACAAATGCACATATCTCTTCTTGGCGCTCGTTACAGCCCACTCATCACGGGCAATTTTTTTCTCCCACTAGAGCGATCCGGGAAGCGCCCCGACTATTTATTCACCATATGATTATCATTCGTTTTCGTCGACCCCCGCCACCACCCCATATTCAGAGACGACAGCGGCTGCCGCTGCAGCCCCGCGACTCATGGACGTAGTTCCCCCGACAGAGTTCTTTGGACAGCAATTCCCAAAGACCAATCGGTCTTTGACTTCCCTGGCTGGTGCTCTGGGTCACCCGGTCAATAATGAGTAACAATAGCACACATAACAAATCTCATTATCATTTCTTTTTTTTCTCCGCAATCATTGTGTTGTTTCTTGTGCATGCTACTACTTACTTACATATATATGTGATATGTGGGATTCAGCTTCTCTCCATCCATCCAACATTTTTCAAACAAGTTTGCGTTGGTAACTGCGCTTTCGTCGGACCAACCTGGCCCTTTTTCTCCCCCCTTCTTTCCGCGCTTTTTCTTCTTCGCTTTTTGGTGGTATTCTGCTATATCTCGCTGCTGTCGTAATTTAGCTTTCCAGAAAGAAATGCTTTTGTAATAAATCGTATCAACTTTTTGTCACAACACCTCTGCATGCACCTTCGCACTTCGCTTCACACCACCGGACTTTAGTCTCTCGATCTACAGCTTTCGTTGAATTTTGTTTTGTTTTGCAATATGTGCCTTTTCACTTAGCACTTTCCTTTTTTTTTGGTTTGTCGCTGCGTATTAGTACATGTACCTATACGTATACTGCTACAGTACCTAATACCAACTCGCCGCTAGGTTAGCACAGCACCGTTTCTTTGCCACGCAAGTTGTCTCGTTTTGACCACAGTTGTACTTGGAAATGGAAATATGTGATTAATATTGTTCTCATTCCTCATATATAAAATCAATACATTTCATGTACGGAAAACCAGCACCAAGGGTACCCACTAAATAAAATGTTGTCCGATCCGTCTGAATCCACTAGTTATTAGTTAATGAGAAATGATACAGTGGCTAGAATCTCAGGAAATTCAGCGCTTTACATGTAAAGGCAACAGGAGAATGCCGAGTAAAGTAAGTGAGAGGAAGTTCGAAGTGAAGTATAACTTACACGACCTGAGCTTTCTAAGAGCACAAAAAAACGCGCCAGACTCGGACCTAAAGTCTCTCACCTTTGTCTATTATTTATTCTCATATCGGAGACGGATCCTCCGACCAGGTCCTACGGTAGATATGATATCCTCCGGCACGAACCTTTGATATTTCTTATATTTCCTGGGCTCGATGACCTTAAGCTTGGCCTGTTGTTACATGTACATGCGAAAAAGGGCTTGAGTAAAATCAAAACGTTTTGGGATTTGATTTGGTTCGTGTGCGGAAAGACTGTTATAATTATAAACAAATTGCGTGTTTCGTGGGATGGGGGATGCTTGACTCGGATTTTGATGAGCTTTTTTGTCTCGCAATATACTTTGCATCATTGTCGTGTCGAAGTCGTTCCTCGCATTTTTGATCTAATATGATGCAGTATCGGTATCCAACAGCGTGTCTCGCGCGACGCGACGATGGCTGCGGTCCTGTTATTGAATGAGCACGAACCAAATGTCCGTCTTGCCCTATTGATAGAACATTCCGAGTCCAAGTGTGACGAACAGCTGTTCAATTGTTGGGTGGTGCAAACAACCTGCGGGACTTAAAGCAACTGTGCAGGAGCCTGTTGTAAGGATTCATGTTGGACTTCGTTTGCGAAAGCAGAATCGGGGGCTCGAGATTGGCTGCCACCCCATGACTTTACTATTGATTTTACTGGGACTTTACTGGGGACGCATGTTCACCAGACGTTTGTAGATGTTTCGTCGTGGATTGGATTGTCACACAGCTCAACATATACTTCAAGTGATGGTGGCTTCGTCTACTCACAGCTGAACATTGTCGCCATATAATCACATGGGGAAGTACGAGGCGTATCGTGTTGGCGCATCTGTTCTAAGTCACGTGCCGGTGAACGCTCTCAAAACTGAAATCATGTTGGTTGACCCCTCGCTTTGGACAACATTTCATGAGGCGAAGAGCGCCCTTTTGGATACACTACGCGCGATCCCCACGCAGCAATCCCATGCGTTCACAGCGAGTCCCGAGTCCCGCGAGTCGACGCGCACGTCAATTTCTGAACTCGTCTCTGCTATATCAGAGGTTGAGCGCGAGCTCAAAGTTGTACAGGACGAATTCGCGATTGCTCAAAACCTACTTTCTCAAAAACGCGTGATGGCGAAACGTTCTTTGTCGCCGATCGAAGCCCTACCTCCAGAACTCATTTGTGCGATCGTGTCGCTGTCATGCGAGGCGTCGGATCCCACCCATACATTACGCCTATCACATATATGGAGAGCGTGGCGCAATGTTGTTTTAAGCATGCAGTCGTTGTTCACCTGTGCAGACTGGAACCACTGGGGCCCCTCTTTGGTACAGCTGTGGTGCACTCGTGCGGGAACCCTGCCTCTCACGATGCAGCTTGGTGTTGATGAGAAATATGGCATCATAAGACGCTGCTGTCAGAGGGCCGGCCTTCTCAAAACTTGGATCCCGCAGTTGGAACGGCTCGACATTGATGCTGAAAAACCACGAATTATTGACAGCGAGAAATTTCTCCTGCAGGAGGCTTTCAACCATTACCTAGAAAGTCCGATGCCTCTTTTGACACATCTGCGTCTTCGCGTGGAATTCGAAGGTGGTTTTCCCTTCCCGGCTGTGATGTTCACGGACCCATCAAATCGATTGCCGGCTCTGCGCGTGTTAGATTTGGGCCCCGGCATCCATTTCATGTTCGCGAAGCTGCACCACTGGCTCAAGGTAGCCTCTTTCAGCCTCTCCAGTGAATGGGATTGGCATGAATGCGGGCGCACACTGTGCTCTTTACCCTATCTCGAAGAGCTGGCCATAACCTTGGCTATCGGATTCCCTGTCGAGATCGAGCAGCACATGTCTGGGGAGATACACTTGCCATCTCTGAAAACTCTCAAAATCATCGACGGTCCCATTTGCCACGAGCTTCCAATCCTTTGATAGTCAATCAGCTGGTGGCTCCAGGGTTGAGGGCTGTCACTCTATGTGATCTTCACCCAGAACCTTGTCGCCCTTTGTGCAACATATTGGTGAGCGTTGTTTTACTTGAGTGACCTCCGCGATCTCAACTTCCCGCCAGGCACGGAATGCGCCAGACCTAAAGTCCCTCTCCATTACCTATTCCAATTATCAGACTCATGCCAAAGACACCTCCTACGAGGTGCTAGACATTCTCCGGCGGCAACCACTGATACTACCGTGGCTCGACGATCTTGGCCTATGCATGGATATCTTCCCACCACTCGGCGAAGAAAGTGGTAGGGTGAATCAAGCGTTTCGGGATTTTGTTCATGCGCGCAAAGGTGTTATAAACAAATTATCTGTCTCGGGGGTACTTGGTTTTGATTTGATGAACTTTTTGTCTGACAACATTCCTTGCGTCATCGTGTCCAAGTTGTAGGACTCCAGTTTCTTGCATTTTACTCTAATATAATATCATGTATCATCTTATCTACAGCATCTCGGTGACGGTTGCAGCTCCGAAACTTTGCTGAGCGAGCCAAATGTTTGCCGTCATGCTACAACATTCTAAGAGTGACAAGCAACCTACTTGTGGGATGCAAGCAAGTGGCAGGTCTAAAGCAACCACGAGCCTGCTCTAAGTATTTATGATTCCAGGAGGCGGTTACGGGCTCGACCCTTCGCTGGATGGGAGCTCCAAGTCACGTGGACGGATTCCTAAGCATGTTGGTTGACTCCTCGCTCTGGACAGCCTTCCATGAGGCGAAGAGCGCCCTTTTGGAGGCACTATGTGCGATCCCAACGCAGCAGTCTCATACCTTCGCGGCGAGTCCCGAGTCCCGCGAGTCGACGCGAACGTCAATTTCTGAACTCGTCTCTGCCATATCAGAGGCTGAGCGCGAGCTCAAAGTTGTGCAGGACGAATTCGTGATTGCTCAGAACCTGCTTTCTCAAAAACGCGTGACGGCGAAACGCTCTTTGTCGCCGATCGAAGCCCTGCCTCCGGAGCTCATTTGCAGGATTGTGTCGACATCATGCGAGGCGTCGAATCCCATTCATACATTACGCGTATCGCACGTATCGAGAGCATGGCGCGATGTTGTTATAAGCACGCAGTCGTTATTCACTTGCGCGGACTGGAACCGCTGGCGCTCCTCTTTGGTGCAACTGTGGTGCGCTCGGGCAGGTACCCTGCCGCTCACAATGCAACTTGGCGTTGGTGAGAAGTATGGCATCATAAGCTATAACTGCCCAAGATATGAACTCTTCAAAAATTGGTTTCCGCGGTTGGAACGGCTTGACATTGATGCCGAAAAAGAACGACTCGTCGCCACGAGAACGTCAGTGTCCGATGCCATCAATCACTACCTTAAAAACCCGACACCCCTTTTAACGCATTTACGTATTCGCCTGGAAACTCGTTTTCCCGTCTCGTCTGCAGTGTTCAGGGTCCAACCAGACCAAATTCCGGTCCTACGTGTGTTGGATTTGGGCGCCGGCATCCGTTTCAAGTTCAAAGAACCACATCGTCGGCTCAGGGTAATCTCATTCAGCCTCTCCATGCCAACGGATTGGGACCGATGGGCGCGTGCGTTGCGTGATCTGCCCAACCTCAAAGAGCTGGCCATAACCCTGGACTCCACATTCCCCGTCGTGATCACTCATCAGGGCGCATCGAGAAAGATACGCCTGCCATATCTTAGAACCCTCAAAATTACCGACGGTCCCATCGGCCACGAGCTTCCACTCCTCTCTATAGTTGATCAGCTGGCGGCTCCAGGGTTAAATGCTGTTACTTTATGCGATGCTAATACAACAGTTTGTCGCTCTATGTGCAACATATTAGTGAGCGTCATTTCTACTCGGATATCCTGTGCCATCTAAGCTTTTCGCCAGGCACAAAATGCACCAGACCTGATGTCTCTCTCCATTACCACGAATTCCCCTTATCGTTCCACTGCCAACACCGCATCCTTTGAGACCCTGGACATTCTCCGACAGGAACCATTGATACTTCCTCGCCTCGAGGAACTCTGCCTATTCATGGAATGCTACATATGGTACAAAGATCGAGCGAATCAAGCGTTTCGGGATCTTGTTCATATGCGGAAGGATGTTATCAAAAAATTATGTGTCTCGGGGACACTTGGTTTTGATCTGATAAGCCATCTGTCTGACAATGTTCCTTGCGTTATGGTGTCGTCGTAGCACTCCCGTTCTTCGCAATAATCCAATTCATGCAGTATCTTGCCCACACCGGCAATAGTTGCATTTCTGAAGATCTCGCTTGTTGGGCGAGCCAAATATTTGTGTCATAGCAGAACATTCCAGGAGTGTCCGCGCACTTTGAGTACGCATATACATTGGAAATCACTGTTATCGATCATTTGGTCGAGTTGACTTAGTTTCGCCCTCAATTCGCCGACAAAAACAATGAAACCTCAAATGCCATACATATGACATATGAAATAGCGATCGCCCGGCGACTAGGAATTCAGTAATGATGGCATTTTAAAATATGCACCACGAACAAATGGAAGTGTAAGATAGCTTGCGCCGGAACGTTCCAAGTCACGTGAATATCTTCATTTCAGATTTAGAAACATGTTGGTTGACCTCTTGCTCTAGACAACATTCCATGAGGCAAAGGGCGCCCTTTTGGAAGCACTTTGGGCTATCCCAACCAGCAGTCTCATAACCTCGTGGCGAGTCCCGCGTCTCAAGAGTCCACCCGAGTGTCAATTTCCGAACTCGTCTTGGTTGAGCTCGCGCTCCGGGTGCACAGGATGAATTTGTTCGGATGATTCTTATCTCGCGCTGTCCGGAAAGTTAGTCATTTTCATCTGACTGCGAAGGAGCTTGTAGGATTGATATATGGGTAGCGCAGCTGTGAGGAAAATATTAGGTAATCTATTGGACCCTATTAGTAGAAGGACCGGCGGGAGCCGGACTCTTTTCCCTTAAGTCTTACTTTCAGATCTGTCGCCCTACGCTTGCATACGGTCGAATATAAACGAGGTTTAGTGCACTTGGGCGTGATAAAGACTCACCAAAGCACCCTTTCCGAGGGATTAGGCACCCCCGGGTGCCGAACCCTTACAGCAGCCCATCCGAATTTGGATGCAATACTCCGTGGAGTGCGTGATTACGGGCCCGTCTTGGTGTTTGACGAATCTTTTATGAGCCCAGGCAATGCTTTGATATACGGCAGGGCCCTCGCAGGGTTCATTCTCGTTTGTGCATGGCGATTTTGAAGTTAATTGGGCTTAATTGAGCGCGCAATCATTTCAATGCGCAGGTGGTCATAACCTCAGTGAGCGCTCACTGCAGGTTACACACGCGATGCTTGCTGTTGACGTCCACCGACGACATAGTTTGGTACCAGCAGCTCCCCAGGTCTGTCGCACACACATTACAATCCATTGCCTGTTCACCGAGGGGATTGTGGTTCAGTTGGGTTTCGGCCGGCGGATTCGACAATCATACGCTGATTTCCATTCTACAAACTCACATCAACACACAAGTAAGTCGTTACGAAGGTCTGGTCTTGGGATGCCATCAACGAACCCCTCCATGATGATGGTGAGGTCCCTTCGTGTTGTGTGCCCTCTCAACTCCTTCAGCTTCGTTCCATGGAAGGTACATATAGAGACAACGTGTGGTACAAGACGGTCAGACCTCTTTGCATAGTAGGGCTCAGTGTAAAATTCCGAAGTTATAAACAAATGATTTATAACATGTTAATAACACATGTTAATAACGTGTTATAAATGGAATCGGAGGATGTTGCTTGTTTATAACTCGGACGTCCCCCAAAATAAATATGATACTGCTGCAGGATACCTTACATCTCTGATCTTTTGCCGCAAAACCGTGAACCCGATAAGCACAGCAATCAGTACATCTCGTGCACGCACCACAGAGCCTCATTGATACTATCCCGGCGTTTTCGGTTGCCAGTAAATACTTGATGCAAATCTTGACAGAGGTTCGGGCTTGAACACACCCCGAGATCTTTTGCCATGAGAACGCTCACGCAATTGGTGATGCATTCCGTCACCCGTTTGCTGCTTATGTTGTGGGGGGACCCATTCCGATACATGCACTCCGGGGGACTCGGAATTTTGCATGAGTTCCTTATGAACCAGTTCGTCGGATTGTAATATTAGTGTTCCCCTCAGCTCTTGGCCAACAAGTTGCTTTCTGTCACATTGCCGGCCTGCCGCTCCCTTGCCCGGTCCAGACTTCATGTCGACTCCGTTGCGGTAGGCGATTATTTGCATAGCACGCAATATAAATGTGTTATTATTAATATTAACTTTGTTATTAACACGCATGTTATTAACACGTGATGTTATAAACGTGTTAGGAACTCCGCGGGAATTTTACACTGAGCCCTATTGCATAGGACAAAATACCGATAGTGGTCACGTGTGGGCGGCACGGTGGCACTGTGAACTGTCCCAAAACTTGTCAGCTGATATCATGTCGCCACACAGCGATGAGAAGGATGATTTGGCGTTGGCTGTAAGATTATCCTCCGACGGCTTTGACAAAGAAGTCCCTCACCTCGGCTCCATTCCAAAGCGATATCCACCCACGGGCGAAGCTCATCCAACGACGTCACCCGTCGTGGACAACGAGTGCGATATTGAGCTGGCCCTGACCTTGTCCCAACTTCCGGCTGATCTTTTCGATGAGCAAGTGATGGAGCTCAATCGACGAAAGGAGGCTCGTCCCTCCATGGAGGGGACTCCTGCTTCATCGCACACTGCAACATCCCCATCGGAGGTACGGACACGAGACAATTCACATGCCTCGGCTCATCATGGATAATTGTGCTAGGATGACATCCGAAGAGCCTTGCTTGGACCCCGAGCGGCAGCATCTAGCGCCAACTCCTCGGAATCAGTACTGCATGACGAATATTTTCAGGCTCTCAGACTGATCGCACACGGCACATCGATGGCTCAACGATATGAAAATTCAGGAGTGCTAGGCGAACTCCAGGAAGGAATCAACGCCCTCCTTATCGCTAATGGATTTATCCCCGAGAATCATCATATGAAGAGCACCTGTCTAAATAACCTCGGAAATTCATTCTATGTCCGGTTTAATCGTTTAGGCAACATTGCCGATCTTCACCAAGCAATCCAGGCTCAGCAGCAGGCCGTCATTCTCATTCCAGATGGTCACCCTGACAAGCCCGGGCGTCTCACCAACCTCGGAATCTCTTTCCAGAGTCGGTTTGAGCGCCTGGGCGACATTGCCGATCTTGATGAAGCAGTCACGGCTCAGCAGCAGGCCGTCACTCTCACTCCAGATAGTCACCCTGACAAGCCTCAGTGTCTCCGCAACCTCGGAACCTCTTTCGAGAATCGGTTTAGGCGTTTGGGCAACATTGCCGATCTCGATGAAGCAATCACGGTTCAGCAGCGGGCCGTCACTCTCACTCCAGATGGTCACCCTGACAAGCCTGGGTGTCTCGCCAACCTCGGAAACTCATTCGAGAGTCGGTTTCAGCGTCTGGGCAACATTGCCGATCTCGACGGAGCAATCAGGTCATTCTCACAGTCTGCCAAGCCTTTATACGGTCCCCCGTCTGTGCGTTTTGCATCAGCACGCAAGTGGGCCACACTCTGCTTCTCCGTTCCTTCTATTGAGATCCTTGACGCATATTCAACGCTTGTTGATCTCATCCCTCGTGTTGTTTGGGTTGGTAGGACAGTTGAGCAAAGGTACCATGAAATCCTTAGAATCGGCTACGCTGTGGTAGATGCCGCTGCAGCTGCTATCCATTTCGGCAAGTTTGGTTTAGCTTTGGAATGGCTGGAGCAAGGTCGATCGATTGTGTGGGGACAGATGTTGCAGCTTCGTACCCCTCTTGATGAGTTGCGTCAACACCATCCTAATGAAGCTGATGAGCTGGAGCTGGTTTCTCGCGCTCTTGACTCTGCCGGTGTCGCGCCTGATCTCGATCATTCAAGCGATAGCGCACCTCAATCATTGGAATTGGTTGCGCAGGCTCATCGTCGTCGCGCAGAGGAGTATGATCATATATTAGCCCGCATCCGTAATTTTCCCAGCTTCAGCGACTTCCTACGACCTAAGAAGTCCATATCCTTATGTGGCGCTGCAGTCTCTGGTCCAGTCGTTGTCGTGAATGCATCCTCGATATGCTGTGATGCACTTATTCTCCTCCCGCACTCTTCGCGGGTTTCCCATGTACCACTCCCTGCGCTTCAGATTTCGGCGTTGCAAGGGATGCAGCTACAATTGGCAACGCGAGAAGCAAACACGATTGAGCGGCATCATGCTCCTCACAAGGATATGGAGTTATCAGGTATCCTTGAGAAGCTCTGGCTTTATATTGTAGAACCCATCCTACGTCATCTCAAGGTTGGTTACTTTCACCCTTTGGTCTTCGGTGAACGATACTAATTCACATTCAAGTTGCTACAAGAGCCGGCGAATGGCGAGATGCCGCACATAACATGGTGCCTAACTGGTCCTCTTACCTTTCTGCCTATACATGCTGCTGGTTGCTATGATGGAAAAAATGGGCCAAAGATATTTGACTATGTTGTTTCGTCGTATACCCCTACTCTTACTGCGCTTCTGAGTGCTAAACGACATCCTCCGAGAACCACTCAGGCTGCCCGACTTCTTGTCGTTTCTCAACCCGCGACACCACATCACATGCCCCTTCCTGGGACGGTAGCTGAAGTCGATGCTATTAAAGCACTTGGAAATGGAACCGACCGACTTGATGTCACTTGGTTGGACAATCAAGAGGCGACTACCACTGCACTGCTGCATCACATGAAAGAATGCAACTGGCTACATCTTGCTTGCCACGGTGTCCAGGATACTACAAACCCGATCAAGAGCGCTTTCTTTCTTATAGACGGTCCACTCACACTACAGGAGATTACGAAACAATCGTTTTCTCACACCGAACTCGCCGTTCTGTCCGCGGGCCAGACAGCGAAGGGAGATAGCAAATTACCTGATGAAGCAATTCACCTTGCAGCGGGCATGCTGGTGGCTGGTTATGGGAGCGTGGTCGGGACAATGTGGTCAACCCGGGACGATGACGCGCCGATCATTACGGCGAGGTTTTACAAATATCTCATTCAGGAGGCCGGAGGAGATAGTAGCAAGGCGGCGTATGCGCTGCATGATGCAGTAGCTCACCTCCGCAATCTTAGAGGTGAGAATGAATTTGGGTCTTGGGTGCCTTTCATCCACCTCGGTATCTGCACGCCTCCTGGTCCCCCACCCGAATCGTAGTGCAATACTTGGGCGCCCTAACGAGCGAGAGATGTATCAGGTGCGCGCCTTTAATTTCTTTCCTTTGCTTGACATTCATCATCAATAATGATGTAGACCTGTCTGTTGAGGATGTCTTTTCGAGTTCTCGTGTGACGCAATCTTTGATATCAGCGATATCTCCTCCCCATTGGCCTTTCCTAATGTCACGTTGCATTCTGTCGTCACTCTCACGTTTAACAAACGAGTCATGTATTTGTCATTTGTAGCGCACAGCCGAAACTGAACATACGCCGCTCACGTTCGGCTTATCAAGTATCAACTCTCGTTTTATTTTCATTTCATTGAGTAGTTTTGGTGTGCAAGTGTCACGTATCTTATATACATTCCCCGAGTCCTTCAGAGTGTGATATTGAGAGTAATCTGTTTAGGCCTTCGGGGATATTAAGTGAGTAGAGAACCTGCGACATGGATTCCGCCAAGATGTTGATGCGTGTCGGAGGGCCGTAATCTAAGATCGCGTCGCGACTGAGGGAAAGCGGAGTTTATCGAAAATGACTGAGACAACCGTGCGAAGACGAATGGACCGTCCCTGAGTACAATTGAATGGCGGGATGTGACGCAAGGACAAACACCAATAGTGGTCACATGTGGGTGGCACCGACTGTCCCCGAACTTGTCGACTGGCTATTCTTTTCGTGATATCATGTCGCCACCCAGCGACGAGAGGGATGGTTTGGCGTTGGCTCTAAGATTATCCCAGCTATCCTCCGACGACTTTGACAAAGAAGTACCCCACCTCCATTCCAAGCAACATCCACCCACGGGCGAAGCTCATCCAATGACGCCACCCGTCGAAGACAACGATTTCGAGCCAGCCCTGGCCGTGTTCCAACGTTCGGCTGATGGTTTCAATCAACGAAAGGAGGGTCGTCCCTCCATGGAGGGGTCTCTTGCTTTATCGCACACTGCAATATCCCCATCAGAGGTACGGACACGGGACAATTCGCATGCATCGGCTCATCGTGGGTTAATTGGGCTAGGATGACATCCGAAGAGCCTTGCTTGGGCCCCGAGCGGCGGCATCTAGTGCCAACTCCTCGGAATCGACGCTGCATGTCGATTATTCTCAAGCTCTCAGACTGGTCGCACACGGCACATCGATGATTGAGCGATATCAAAATTCGGGAGCGCTAGACGAACTCCAGGAAGGAATTAACGCCCTCCTTAACGCTGATGGACTCATACCGGAGAATCATCAAATGAAGAGTGCCTGTCTGAATGAGCTCGGAACTTCCTTCCAGATTCGGTTTAACCGTTTAGGCGACGTCGCCGATCTTCATCAAGCGATAATGGCTCAGCAGCAGGCCGTTACTCTCACTCCAGATGGTCACCCTGACAAGCCTGGACGTCTCAGCAACCTCGGAAACTCTTTCGAGAATCGGAGCTGGCGTCTGGGTGACATTGCCGATCTTGACGAAGCAATCACGGCTCAGCACCAGGCCGTCATTCTCACTCCAGACGGTCATCCCGACAAGCCTGGGTATTTCAACAACATTGGAAACTCTTTTCAGAGTCGGTTTTGGCGTCTGGGCGACATTGCTGATCTTGATGAAGCAATCAAGGCTCAGCAGCAGGCCGTCACTCTCAGTCCAGATGGTCACCCTGACAAGCATCGGTGTCTCACCAACCTCGGAAACTCTTTTGAGAGTCGGTTTGGACGTCTGGGCGACATTGCCGATATCGATGGGGCAATCATAACTCAGCAGCAGGCCGTCAGTCTCGTTCCAGATGGTCACCCTGACAAGCCTCGGTGTCTCAGCAACCTCGGAAACTCTTTTCAGAGTCGGTTTTGGCGTCTGGGCGACATTGCCAATCTCGATGAAGCAATCATGGCTCAGCAGCAGGCCGTCACTCTCACTCCAGATGGTCACCCTGACAAGCCTGGGTATTTGAACAACCTCGGAAACTCTTTCCAGAGTCGGTTTGGGCGTCTGGGCGACATTGCCGATCTCGATGGGGCAATCACGGCTCAGCAGCAGGCCGTCACTCTCACTCCAGATAGTCACCCTGACATGCATCGGTGTCTCGCCAGCCTCGGAAACTCTTTTGAGAGTCGGTTTGGGCGCCTGGGCGACATTGCCGATCTCAATCGGGCAATCATAACTCAGCAGCAGGCCGTCAGTCTCGCTCCAGATGGTCACCCTGACAAGCCTCGGTGTCTCAGCAACCTCGGAAACTCTTTTCACGGTCGGTTTAGGTATCTGGGTGACATTGCCGATCTCAATGAAGCAATCACGGCTCAGCAGCAGGCTGTCACTCTCACACCAGATGGTCATCCTGACAAGCCTGGGTATTTGAACAACCTCGGAAACTCTTTCCAGAGTCGGTTTGGACGTTTGGGCAACGTTGCCGATCTCGACGAGGCGATCACGGCTCAGCAGGACGCCGTCACTCTCACTCCAGATGGTCACCCTGACAAGCCTCGGTGTCTCACCAACCTTGGAAACTCTTTTCAGGGTCGGTTTGAGCGTCTGGGTGACATTGCCGATCTCAATGGGGCAATCACGGCTCAGCAGCAAGCCGTTCCTCTCATTCCAGATGGTCGCCCTGACAAGCCTCGTTGTCTCAGCAACCTCGGAAACTCTTTTGAGAGTCGGTTCGGGCGTGTGGGCGACATTGCCGATCTCGATGAAGCAATCACGGCTCAGCAGCAGGTCACTCCAGATGGTCACCCCGACAAGCCTGGGTATTTCAACAACCTCGGAAACTCTTTTCAGAGTCGGTTTGGGCGTCTAGGCGACATTGCCGATCTCGATGAAGCAATCAGGGCTCAGCAGCAGGCCGTCACTCTCACTCCAGATGGTCACCCTGACAAGCATCGGTGTCTCACCAATCTCGGAAACTCTCTCCGGAGTCGGTCTGGGCGCCTAGGCAACATTGCCGATCTCAATGGGGCAATCACGGCTCAGCAGAAGGCCGTCACTCTCATTCCAGATGGTCACCCTGACAAGCCTCGGTGTCTCAGCAACCTCGGGAACTCTTTTGAGCGTCGGTTCGGGCGTCTGGGCGACATTGCCGATCTCAATGAAGCAGTCACGGCTCAGCAGCAGGCCGTCACCCTCACTCCAGATGGTCACCCTGACAAGCCTGGGTATTTCAACAACCTCGGAAACTCTTTTGAGAGTCGGTTTGGGTGTCTGGGCGACATTGCCGATCTCAATGAAGCAATCACGGCTCGGCAGCAGGCCGTCACTCTCACTCCAGATGGTCACCCTGAGAAGCCCCGGTGTCTCAGCAACCTCGGAAATTCTTTCCAGAGTCGGTTTGGACGTTTGGGCGACATTGCCGATCTCGATGGAGCAATTAAGTCATTCTCACAGTCTGCCAAGTCTTTATACGGCTCACCGTCTATACGGTTTGCATCAGCACGCAAGTGGGCCACACTCTGCTTCTCCGTTCCTTCTATTGAGACCCTTGACGCAAATTCAACCCTTGTTGATCTCATCCCTCGCGTTGTTTGGGTCGGCAGGACAATCGAGCAAAGGTACATGGATATCCTAAGAATCAGCTATGCTGTGGCAGATGCAGCTGCAGCTGCTATACATTTCGGCAAATTTGGTTCGGCTTTGGAATGGCTAGAGCAAGGTCGATCGATTGTGTGGGGACAGGTGTTGCAACTTCGTACTCCTCTCGACGAATTGCGTCAACACCATCCTAATGAAGCTGATGAGCTGGAGCTCGTTTCTCGCGCTCTTGATTCTGCCGGTGTCACGTCTGGTCTCGGTTATTCAAGCCCGTCAAGCGATAGGGCACCTCAATCATTGGAAATGGTTGCGCAGGCTCATGGTCGCCGTGCAGAGGAATATGATCATATATTAGGCCGCATCCGTGATTTCCCCAGCTTCAGTGAATTCCTACGACCTAAGAAGTCCATATCTTTATGTGGCGCCGCGGTCTCTAGTCCAGTCGTTATCGTGAATGCATCCTCGATACGCTGTGATGCACTTATCCTCCTCCCGCACTCATCGCAGGTTTCCCATGTGCCACTCCCTGCGCTTCATATTTCGGCGGTGCAAGGGATGCAGTTACAATTGGCGGGGTCAACGCGAGTACCAAACATGATTGAGCGGCACTATGATCCTCACGGAGATATGGAGATATCAGATACCCTCGAGAAGCTCTGGTTGTATATTGTAGAACCCATCCTATACCATCTCAAGGTCGGTTGCTTTCACCCTTTGGTCTTCGGTGTACGATCCTGATTTACATAAAAGTTGCTACAAGAGCCAGCGGATGGCGAGATGCCGCACATAACATGGTGCTTAACTGGCCCACTTACCTTTCTGCCTATACATGCTGCTGGTTGCTATGATGGAAATAATGGGCCAAAAATATTCGACTATGTTGTTTCGTCATATACCCCTACCCTTACTGCGCTTCAAAATGCTAAACGATATCCTCCGAGAACCACTCAGGCTGCCCGACTTCTTGCCATTTCTCAACCCGCGACACCACGCCACATGGCCCTTCCTGGGACGGTAGCTGAAGTCAATGCTATCAAAACACTTGGAAATGGAACCGACCGACTTGATGTCATTTGGTTTGGACGATCAAGAGGCGACTACCACTGCAATGCTACATCACATGAAAGAATGCAACTGGATACATCTTGCTTGCCACGGTGTTCAGGATAATACAAACCCGATCAACAGTGCTTTCTCTCTTATTGACAATCCCCTCACACTGCAGGAGACTATGAAGCAATCGTTTTCTCACACCGAACTCGCTGTTCTATCCGCATGCCAGACAGCGAAGGGAGATAGCAAGTTACCTGAAGAAGCAATTCACCTTGCAGCGGGGATGCTGATGGCTGGTTATGGAAGCGTCGTTGGGACAATGTGGTCGATCCGGGATAATGACGCGCCGATCATTGCGGAGAGGTTTTACAAATATCTCATTGAGGAGGCTGGAGGAGATAGTGGCAAAGCGGCGTATGCGCTGCATGATGCGGTAGCTCACCTCCGCAATCTTAGAGGCGAGAATGAATTTGGGCGTTGGGTGCCTTTCATACATCTCGGTATCTGCACGCCTCCTGGACCCCCATCCGAATCGTAGTGCAATTCTTGGACCTCCTAACGAGCGAGAGATGCATCAGGTGCGCGCCTTTCATTTCTCTCCTTTGCTTGACATTCATCATCAAACGATGTAGATTTGTTTGTTGAGGATGTCTTCTTGAGTTCTCGTGTGACGCGATCTTTAATATCAGCGATATCTCGTCCCCATTGGCCTTTCCTAATGTCACGTTACGTTCTGTCGTCACTCTCACGTTTAACAAATGAGTCATGTATTTGTCATTTGTAGCGCACAACCGAAACTGAACATACGCCGTTCACGTTCGGCTTACCAAGTATCAACTCTCGTTTTATTTTCATTTCATTGAGTAGTTTTGGTGTGCATGTGTCACGTATACGTATCTTACAGTATACATTCCCCGAGTCCTTGAGAGTGTGATATTGAGAGTAATCTGTTTAGGCCTTCGGGGATATTAAGTGAGTAGAGAACTTTCGTCGGGTGCGGCATGGATTCTGCCGAGATGATGCGTGTCGGAGGCCGTAATCTAAGATCGCGTCGCGACTGAGAGAAAGCGGAGTTTATCGAAAATGACTGAGACAACTGTGAAAAGACGTTCTGCTTGCAATGAACCGTCCCTTAGTACAATTGAATGGCGGGATGTCCAAACACCAAATAGTGGTCGCGTGCGGGTGGCTCCGACTGTCCTCAAACTTGTCGACTGGCGATTCTTTTCGTGATATCATGTCGCCACCCAGCGACGAGAAGGATGATTTAGCGTTAGCTCTAAGATTGTCCCAGCTATCCGACGACGACTTTGGCAAAGAAATACCTCACCTCCATTCCAAGCGACATCCACCCACGGGCGAAGCTCATCCAATGATGCCACCCGTCGAAGACAACGATCTTGAGCCATCCCTGGCCGTGTTCCAACGTTCGGCTGATGGTTTCAATCAACGAAAGGAGGGTCGTCCCTCCATGGAGGGGTCTCTTGCTTTATCGCACACTGCAATATCCCCATCAGAGGTACGGACACGGGACAATTCGCATGCCTCGGCTAATCGTGGATTAATTGGGCTAGGATGGCATCCAAAGAGCCTCGCTTGGACCCCGAGCGGCGGCATCTAGTGCCAACTCCTCGGAATCGATGCTGCATGTCGATTATTCTCAAGCTCCCAGACTGATCGCACACGGCACATCGATGATTGAGCGATATCGAGATGCGGGAGCGCTAGACGAACTCCAGGAAGGAATTAACGCCCTCCTTATCGCTAATGGATCCATACCCGAGAATCATCATATGAAGAGTACCTGTCTAAATAACCTCGGAAATTCCTTCCTTATTCGGTTTGATCGTTTTGGCGACATCGCCGATCTTCATCAAGCAATAGAGGCTCAGCAGCAGGCCGTCCGTCTCGCTCCCGAGGGTCACCCTGACAAACCTGGGTGTCTCAGCAACCTCGGAAACTCTTTCGAGAATCGGTTTAGGCGTTTGGGCAACATTGCCGATCTCGATGAAGCAATCACGGTTCAGCAGCAGGCCGTCACTCTCACTCCAGATGGTCACCCATTCAAGCCTGGGTGTCTCGCCAACCTCGGCAACTCGTTCGAGAGTCGATTTCAGCGTCTGGGCAACATTGCCGATCTCGATGAAGCAATCACGGCGAAGCAGCAGGCCGTCACTCTCACTCCAGATGGTCACTCTGACAAGCCTCGGTGTCTCAGCAACCTCGGAATATCTTTCCAGAGTCGGTTTGGGCGTCTGGGCAACATTACCGATCTCGATGAAGCAATCATGGCTCAGCAGCAGGCCGTCACTTTCACCCCAGATGGTCACCCTCACAAGCCTGTGCGTCTCAGCAACCTCGGACACTCCTTCCTGAGTCGGTTTTGGCGTCTGGGCGACATCGCCGATCTTGATGAAGCAATCACGGCGACGCAGCAGGCCGTCACTCTCACCCCAGATGGTCACCCTCACAAGCCTGGGTGTCTCAGCAACCTTGGAAGCTCTTTCCAAAGTCGGTTTGGGCGTCTGGGCGACATTGCCGATCTCGATGAAGCAATCACGGCGAAGCAGCAGGCCGTCACTCTCACTCCAGATGGTCACCCTAACAAGCCTCGGTGTCTCACCAACCTCGGAAACTCTTTCCAGAGTCGGTTTTGGCGTCTGGGCGACATTGCTGATCTCGATGAAGCAATCACCGTGAAGCAGCGGGCCGTCACTCTCACCCCAGATGGGCACCCTGACAAACCTCTGTGTCTCACCAACCTAGGAAATTCTTTCAAGAGTCGGTTTGAGCGTCTGGGCGACATTGCCGATCTCAACGGGGCGATCACGGCTCAACAGCAGGCCGTCGCTCTCACTCCAAATGGTCACCCTGACAAGTTTCGGCGTCTCACCAATCTCGGAAACTCTTTCCAGAGTCGGTTTGGGCGTCTGGGCGACGTCGCCGATCTCGATGAGGCAATCACGACTCAGCAGCAGGCCGTCATTCTCACTCCAGATAGTCACTCTGACAAGGCTCGGTGCCTCAGCAACCTCGGAAAATCTTTCCAGAGTCGGTTTCGGCACCTGGGCGATATTGCTGATCTCAATGAAGCAATCAAGGCTCAGCAGCAGGCCATCACTCTTACTCCAGATAGTCATCCTGACAAGCTTGGGCATTTTAACAACCTCGGAGCCTTCTTCTGGAGTCGGTTTGAGCATCTGGGCGACATTGCCGATCTCGATGAAGCAATCACGGCTCAGCAGCAGGCCGTCACTCTCACTCCAGACGGTCACCCTCACACGCCTAGGCGTCTCAGCAACCTCGGACACTCTTTCGGGAGTCGGTTTTGGCGTCTGGGCGACATTGCCGATCTTGATGGAGCAATTAGGTCATTCTCCCAGTCTGCCAAGTCTTTATACGGCCTCGCGTCTGTGCGTTTTGCATCAGCACGCAAGTGGGCCACACTCTGCTTCTCCGTTCCTTCTATTGAGACCCTTGACGCATATTCAACGCTTGTTGATCTTATCCCTCGTGTTGTTTGGGTTGGTAGGACAGTTGAGCAAAGGTACATGGATATCCCTAGAATTGGCTACACCGTGGCACATGCAGCTGCAGCTGCTATCCATTTCGGCAAATTTGGTTTAGCCTTGGAATGGCTGGAGCAAGGTCGATCGATTGTGTGGGGACAGATGTTGCAACTTCGTACTCCTCTCGACGAGTTGCATCAACACCATCCTAATGAGGCTGATGAGCTGGAGCTGGTTTCTCGCGCTCTTGACTCTGCCGGTGTCACGTCTGGCCTCGATCATTCAAGCCCATCAGACGATAGCATATCTCAATCATTGGAAATGGTTGCGCAGGTTCAAAGGAGTATGATCATATCTTAGCCCGCATCCGTAATTTCCCAGGCTTCAGCGAATTCCTACGGCCCAAGAAGTCCGTATCCCTATGTGGCGCTGCAGTCTCTGGTCCAGCTGTTATCGTGAATGCATCCTCGATACGCTGTGATGCACTTATTATCCTCCCGCACTCATCGCAAGTTTCCCATGTGCCACTCCCTGCGCTTCATATTTCAGCGGTGCAAGGGATGCAGCTACAATTGGCAGGGTCAACGCGCGTAGCAAACATGATTGAGCGGCACTATGATCCTCACGGGGATATGGAGATATCAGATATCCTTGAGAAGCTTTGGTTGTATATTGTAGAACCCATTCTATGCCATCTCAAGGTCGGTTGCTTCCACCTTTCGTCTTTCTTCGGTCTAGGATACTGATTTACAACCAAGTTGCTTCAAGAGCCTGCGGACGGCGAGATGCCGCACATAACATGGTGCCTAACTGGTCCTCTTACCTTTCTGCCTATACATGCTGCTGGTTGCTATAATGGAAAAAATGGGCCAAAGATATTCGACTATGTTGTTTCGTCATATACCCCTACTCTTACTGCGCTTCTGAGTGCTAAGCGGCATCCTCCGAGATCCACTGCCCGACTTCTTGCCATTTCTCAACCCGCGACATCACACCACACGCCTCTTCCTGGGACTGTGGCTGAAGTCGATGCTATTAAAACACTTGGGAATGAAACCGACCGACTTGATGTCACTTGGTTGGACGATCGAGAGGCGACTACAACTGCAATGCTACATCACATGAAGGAATGCAACTGGATACATCTTGCTTGCCACGGTGTTCAGAATACTACAAACCCGATTAAGAGCGCTTTCTCTCTTATTGACAATCCGCTCACACTGCAGGAGATTATGAAACAATCGTTTTCCCACACCGAGCTTGCCGTTCTGTCCGCGTGCCAGACGGCGAAGGGAGATAGCAAGTTACCTGAGGAAGCAATTCACCTTGCAGCGGGCATGTTGATGGCTGGTTATGGAAGCGTCGTCGGGACAATGTGGTCGATCCTGGACAATGACGCGCCAATCATTGCGGAGAGGTTTTACAAATATCTCATCGAGGAGGCTGGAGGAGATAGTGGCAAAGCGGCGTATGCGCTGCACGATGCGGTAGCTCACCTCCGCAATCTTCGAGGCGAGAGAGAATTTGGGCGTTGGGTGCCTTTCATCCACCTCGGTATCTGCACCCCTCCTGGACCCCCACCCGAATCACAGTGCAATACTTGGGCCTCCTAACGAGCGAGATATTTATCAGGTACGCGCCTTTAATTTCTCTCCTTTACTCAACATTCATCATCAATAATGATGTAGACATGTCTGTTGAGGATGTCTTCTCGAGTCCTCGTGTGACGCGATCTTTGATATCAGCAATACATCCTCCCCATTGGCCTTTTCCTAATGTCACGTTGCATTCTGTCGTCACTCTCACGTTTAACAGACGAGTCATGTATTTGTCATTTGTAGTGCACACGCCGAAACTGAACATACGCCGCTCACGTTCGGCTCATCATGTATCAACTCTCGTTTTATTTTGCATTTCATTGAGTAGTTTTGGTGTGCATGTCCTTTCATAGCCTGCAACTGGGTTGCGTGCTGATCCGTGACAGTAACAGTCACATCTTGGGATTTTGTTCGTTTGCGGATGTACAGATTCCTTCCTGCTTTGAGACTGGCTTCAATATGATGCGCTTTTCTTGATAATATTCCTGTCGTAGGGTCAGTCGCGTTAGAATCCCGGTTTTTCATGGTCCAAGTCAATATCACACCGTATCTTGTCCACAGTCCACAGCATATTCAGTCGGCGATAATTGCAGTTCTGAAAAATTGGTTAAACGAGGTAAATGTTTGCGGTGTCATATTGGAGCGTTAAAAGTGACAAGTGTGCATTTTGAGTATACCCGCATACACATTGTGCGCAATACCTCTGTATCAATTCCAAGTACGTTCTCTGGTGGGACTTCTACCAACGATTAATGAATTCACTATCAGCTTTACGACGCATGATCACGAGAGGGTTCATCATAAATTAGGGATGTGAAGATAGGTGATTGGATTGCGTCACGGCTCAACGTATACTTCAAGTTTGATGTTAGCTCCGTCTATTCACTGTTCAACATTGCCACCGTATAATGACATGGGGAAGTACGCATGCGGATTATGAGGAGCATCCGCAACCTGCACTGGCCGCCACCGGTTCATGCTGGGTGGTATTGGTGGAAGTTTGCCTGATGCTGAATACGCCTTTGCGGCGGATGAAATCGTGGCGATAGCAGCAGTGAGATCCGGAATACTGGAGGACTCGGTCGCAGGAACACCCGCTTTGCTTTCTGACGCTTCCGGAGATGCCACACTGTGAGATTTGATTTGAGAGTAAGTATTGTTAACGTGGCTATGAGGATTCAACAACGGCGTGCTGGAAAAACACGCACGCAGGCTGGCCAGGACCGCCTAGGAGGAGTTGAGAGAGTTCTGATTGAGTCACGACGGAAAGCTGCGGATACTTTCTCCGAGCGTCACGCTTCCAATACTGGTGAACGAAAGAGTTGAGGCAGTGAATTTAGAATATTAATCTGCTAATATGATCACGCATTTTGCCAAGACGCACAGGGTTCTGAGCAGGGTCAGACGCTGATTGGGAAAGGCGCGTAAAACTTCGTGAGATTGTTTGAAGCTTTCTTTTGACATACCTTTCGTAGCCGCTGTAGCTTGAAGCTCTGGGCGAGAACCCGGAGGGGGATAGCGATGCACATCTGGCAAGGGAAGGCCAGAACTAATCTCTGGATTTATCACGACAACATCTCCTGCGGAAAGTGTGCAACAGAGTATCGAAACAGTTTGAGACAAGAACGCAGACAAGGGCTCGAATTGCAATTACGAACGAAACTTCTTCCAGAATCCTTTAGGCGACAAGTGGTACAGAGTGTGGTCCGCTCTAAGTTTGGGCGGCATTTTATTGGCGAGATCAAGCGCTCGCCGTAAATGGAACCCAACACTGCCAGTTGCCTGCTTACTATGGATATCTCCGGTACTTGACAAGATATTACCTGGCGTTTTCGGTAAATTGAGCGTTCAACCGACCTTCGTTCTCAAACGCTTTCAGCCCGAATATTCCTGGGTGCATTACCAGTATTTCTACGCATCTGCAAATGGCCCAAGTGTTCTATTCCACCGTGAGGACGCAGCGATGGTTACGCCGCATAATCATTCGAGTTTGTATCATCAAGGTGACACACAGTGTGCTCAAACAAGGGTGGGTATAACGAATCCGAATGGAATTGGCAGAGCGAGGGTGTATCAAGCATCAGAACGAACATGAAACAGAGTAGATCAAGTCAACGGTGGTACGAGGTACCCAAAATAGTGAAACAAGATCAGAAAACAATCTAAGCAATTTCAGTGGGTGTCGTATCTGGAGATGAAGGAAGTGGGATCTCATGGGGCTGGATACCTGAGGGATTTGTCATAGAAGTGGGTGAAGCTGCCGCAAAATCGAAGGCGATATCTTCAGTAGGCGTAATCTCATCCATAGTGATTCGAGTGCTTTCATCATCTTCGCAGTCGTCACAGTCATCGACAGGAAGCGAGTCAGTGCCCTCTGGGTTGTATTCTTTGCCACCAGCGCGGTAGCTCCACGCTGAGCGGGCCGTGGCAATGCTTCCTGGTCCTCTTCTGCGGTACCCTCCACTGATACCGGTGGCGCAGCCGGGACCAAGGCCGAGAAGCATTGGACCGGCCGCGCTAATGCCAGTGTGAGTGCTAATACCAGCAGCGCTCCATCCAGTCTCGTCACTCCCCCAACTGCCCCTTCTGCTAGACGGCCGAAGGGCACGCATACTTGCGGCGGTATCAAAATCACGCTCTCGGTCGGCAGCTACACTCCTAGAGTGCGGTGACGCCAAAGATAATGCGAAGGTGGAGGAGGCCAGAGTTAGAGTGCTGGCATTGTCTAGAGGCGGCGATGAGGGACGAGGGTTGTTACGCGGATGCAAGTGAGAGTGGCCGGGCGCTTGTATGGTCATTTTGGAAGTGCCGGTGGTTGGAGATGGAACTACGAGAGTGGGAGCTATTTGGTAGGTTTCAGCGATTGCAACTACTGGTGTCGACTCTGATCGACTGGCGCCCGAAGGAACAGGCGAAAATGATACCGAGGCAGGTGCGGTATTACGCAGTTGTGGAAAACGCGTCGAGATCGGACTGCTGCTGCCACCTGGCGTTGGTGGGCTTACAAATTGAGCATTTCGGTGAGGCACAATGCTACTGCGGATACTTGGTGCCTGGGCTATATGTCCCCCAGGTCCCATGTCAATCGACTTAAGTGTGGTTTGCTTAGTGCTAGGAGTACCTGCACTGCGCGCTGAGCGCAAATCGCTGGTGTAGCCGCCTGATGTTCGACTCGATTCGTGTGTTGATTTAGATGGGACCGGGGAAGGCGGAGATGTCGGTGGCAATGGACGGATAGATGCATCGTCGTCCGCTTCAGGCTCTCCTGTCGGGCTGCAGGCAGAATTTGGTCGCAAGGAATCAGACTTTGAAGAGGCATGAATGCTTCGTGGCAAGGCATGAGATCCCGACGAGCCGTTGACTGCCAGCAAAAATCCCGGTTAATGTTTGGCTTCCGAACAACGGCGATATCAACTCACGAAATTTCCGTGAGGTTCTGACTGTCCCCTTAGGGCTGGGGTCGAGTGTCGCGGAATCAGTTGACTCGGTGGCACCAGAGCCCAGGGGAGGATTGGGGCTCAATAAATCACTCGTTTGACGCTTTCTAATGGAACTTGCTTTGCCGCCAATCTTGCGCTGAAGCCAGACGAGAATTGGCTGGTTGCCGTGACGCTTCGGGTGTTTGGCGTTCGAAGACGTTTGAGAGGGTTGAGAGGGTTGAGCTGCGGCGCAAACCCCATCCTCTCCTTTACGCGGGGAAGAGCTGGAAGAGGATTGTGCCGCCATGGGCGCCGTGATCGAATGTACAGAATCAGTTGCTTGCGACAACGGTCGTGGAGTTGCTTGGACAGCCGCGGCCATCATAGTGATGACTAGACAGATTAGGACTGCGGTTCAATTAACAAGGGGGCGAAAACAAGGTCGCGAGAGACGTACAGGCTGCTGAGGGCGCGTGTTAAGTGTAGGAGGTTCGGCTGTGGAGATTGAGGCAACCGAGGAAGCGCCGCCTCGTTTTGGTAATAAACAATGCATGCACCAACCAGCACAAATACAAAAAAAATCCAGCATGCAATGAAATGTCCGTGAGATCATGCTTTACATCCCGCTCACGCCTCCTGGTCTACCTTCTTTTTCTTCTTTTTCTTCTTCTCAGTAACGGCGTCTTCGTCCTCGCCTTTTGCATTAGTGCTGCTGCCGACTTGATCGCTTTTCGTCTTACGTTTCTTTTTCTTCTCCTTTCGCGCCGCTATATCCCGCTCTCGCTCTGTCGCAGCGGCGCGCTCTTCTTCCGAAGCCGCTTTTTTCGCCTTCGCCTTCTTCTTCATAATTATACTCGTGACTTCGAGTTCCCCGCCTACGTCGTCTTCGAGGTCTGAAGGGACAGTAAGTTCAGTTGTCCCTGTCAAAGGTAGAGTCGAACTGGATGACTGATTGGCCAGCCCCGATGACCAAGTCGTATCTTGCATATCCTGAGGGTCGGATTCTCCCCACGTCGCCCCCGCAGTAGTGTCAGAGTCACCAAAAGCGACTACTCGCCGTCTCTTGTCGGGAGACGTATACGACGCTGATGGGTCAGATAGGGTGGCTTCAGGAACATGCGACGGCGAAAATGGATCGGTTTGAAGTGAGCCTATCAGTGTTAAAGTGTTGTTTGCTGTTCGCAGCCTGGTGCGTTGCGAAAGCGTGAGCACAGGCAACAGGGAAGCCGTTATGTTGTTATAGGTCGGAAGGTGGATATGTAAGTTGGAAGTGAATGTGTCAGAGGAGATGAGGCACGAATTTCAACAGGTGCATACCCAACAACTGTGAACTCCACCTCCCCGCTGTCCCCGCCTAGTGGCTCGCCACCATTTATACGAACCCAAGTGCCGATTGCTGCGTTGGTGTCCGCGCCAGGTCCCCAAGCTGCACTTGTCTGGGCCATATCTGTATCGCCATCCGCATCAACATTTTCCGTAGCACCCCAGCCAAACGCGGGATCATTCTCCGCTGGCCGATGCTGGAAGACAAACTCCGAAAGAGGAATGTGGTGTTTAGGTATTGAAACGTTGAAAATGTCGTGCGCAAGAAGACCGATGTGGTCAGTGGAAGAAAGCTTCACTCTAGCAGCTATTGATTTATTCCATAAATTTATACGCGAGGCACAAATTGTTCAGAGAGCAGATCAGGATGGTTTGGTTTAGCTTGATATGTGAACAAAGAGAACGAACTGAGTCTCATTCCTATGGCGGGAGACCATACGAGCGCTTCAAAAGTGGTATGGCAGGTAGCGTAGGGACAGTCGAATTGTATGACTGCTTTCTCTGAGCTCAGGTGCAGGTTTGAATGCGCAAGTACAACTCCATGAAGAGAAGGAACGAATCTATGCGGACAAGCATCAGTTATCAACATCTGTACGAGAAGTGAACGTTGTAGATCCCTCAATTAGACGCACCGGAGTATCATAGAATCAAGCATTTCCTCAATGCCTTCAGTTGGATCCTGAGTGAATATCGGCGGCAGCGAAACAGACATGCTAGCTCGAACGCGCTTGAACTCTTCGCTGAGTTTACGATGCTTCTTACTCTTCTTTTTCTTCTTTGCCGACGATGTTACTGCCTCAGTTGCAGTAGTTGCCGAAGTTCTGATCTTTTTGGACGACGTAGCAGCATCTTGTGGTTCATGTTTTCGTTTTTTCGAAGATGTCAAGGTCAGCGTAGACGTAGATGTCATGGCCGTAGGAGACATTGAGAAATTAACGGATTACGGGCTGCATCGAGTCTAAGCGCCGAGCTTGTTAAGTTTTTTCGCCCGAGTATTCAATTCAGCCACAAGCGAACTGGGATGGTCAGCGTTTTGCTCGTATTTTTTCTGTCACAACTGGGACCTCTGATATGATATGATATGCTGCTTGCTCGTGCTGCCGGTATATTTAGTCTGCACCGAAGATTATTGTGCAGGTCATCGTCACAGGTGGCCAAATCTTCGGAAAAGCCTTGCTGGAAGCTACTCGGCAGGCCATAAAGAGTGCGCATCTTATTTTCTCGCATATTTTATGTGTTGGGCTGACAGTAATTTATCGTCCACATAAGATGCCAAATACCGGCCAGTCGCTGAGCCGGGGAGCGCTGCTGGGCTACAAAACGCAACATCGGGGTCACCCACCGATGTGCTCACTCGGCAGCACAGGATGACCCTTGACGAAGCGTTGCTGGTTCTCAGCCTCAAGAAGGGAGAGACTTCTGCGGAACGTATACAACAGGTATGCAACCGATGCTGACTTTTTGTTGTCGATGTGCTGTTGACTTGGTTGCGCGGCTTCTCCGAACTCTGCGCAAATCTACGGGTTAGCACTTTGATCATCTCTTCAAAGCAAACTCGCCGCCAGTGATGGACCCACCATTGCCGAAGAATGCGGGTCCCATGCATTCGCATTATCTCCAGTCGAAAGTAGTTCGGGCAAAGGAACGGTTAGAGGCAGAATTCAAGATTGCACAGGAAAATTTGGCAGCAGAGAATGCGAACATAGTTTCCCCGCAAGCGCAAGGGGAACCCCCGTCTGCCAATGCAAGGTCCCCATCTTCGTCGTCGTCGTCATCATCATCATCATCATCATCATCATCATCATCATCACCATCCACCTCAGCATGATCTGCACCCAGCGTAGCTTAGACATTTTGTATCTATACTTATATCTGTCATACCTAATAATCACCCCCAATCCGCAACTCCATTCTATGACTTGTTTTGTGCCAGTGTCTGTGTCTGGAGAAATTTTCTCACAAAGGCCGCCAAATGTGCTTGTAACTAAGCTGCTGGTTAGCTGTGCCGTCTTTACACCTAGACAGCACTACAACGTTGCTACTTCAGTGACAATTGGTGTTTGGTTGCATCGCCTTGAATTTTCAATACTTCACTCACTGAGATCAGCGTCGGATCTGCCCGTTTTGGGCTCCTTCCTCGTAAGCGCCTCTTCCCACCACCGCCGCCTTCGCGGCCCGTCGTCTGCGTATTCCTCACGGTGACGGCGGGTGCATCTAAGACATATCGATCTGCCTACTTACTGCAGTTCGCACGAACCACTTACGCTGAGCGCCGTGTGCGCGCCATCCGCGACATTTACAAAACTGTCAGCAATCGAACATTCCTCCACTCGCAGCCCACTGAGCAATAACTGTGACTCTGGCGTCGTTCACTGGCTGAGCCTAAATAAGCTCCTTATGGGACTCTCCTTTGGCGCACTTGCTGTGGTCGTCCGCTCATCTTCTCCGAGCGGCGGACCTATGCCGACCACGCCCAAGATCCCGCAGATCGCCAACATCTCTTACGTTGAACGCGTCCTTGTGCTGGTCGAACCTAGGTCTCTTTTACTCGCTGTCGTCTTCCTCATCGTCTCCTTCATATTGGGTATGTGACAACACGCTTCTTCAAGTTCGATATTCCGCTCACCATAGCCACATTTTCTCTTGTGTTCTCATTTCATCCGCGCCTGTTTCTAACTCTGATCAATCATTTTGTGATCCCTATCCTTACCAGCGTATCTCACCAATCCTAGCGAGGCATCCTTTAGGACACATCTCACTGAGCTCGCGTTTCGACGTCATCTTTCTCGGTTATACGACGCGGATACTGACACCGAACACCATCAGCACGAGTCGACTAGCAGCGGCAGTGGGCTGCACATCGCCGCGAAGCGGCAACCCGCTCTAACTAAACATCCATCAGCGCCTGTTGCGCAGAATGTTTCCTCATCCAAACTTGTCGATCTCAGACAGCCCAAGCAATCGAGTCGTACGAACGGCGACGTCACGGTGACTATGCAAGCTCTTGGCGCGTTCAACGGTTTCCATTTCGCCAACAGAGCGACCATTGGTATGCGTACGCCGGGACATGTTTTTCGTTCCCTCGGTCTGTGTACCATTGCAGCAATCCCAATTGTTAGCGACGACGCTGGTGCAGCTCCTATCACCGCTATTTCAACTCATAAGAGCTGTAAGACATCAGATCCCGAGTCCCCGTCTATTGGGAAAGAGCCAGCAGAAGTTACTCTTGCCGGGAAGTGGTTTATTGGTGCCTTTGGGAAATGGTGGCTTGGCGGAACACTTCAACTCCGTCAACAATCTGTTACGCCTGGTAGCCATCCAAATCCGAACAAGGCTCTCGAGAAAGGCGATCGATTCACCGCTGGCGTGCTAAGCTTTCGGGCACTTGATCTCGATCCTATTACCGAAGGTGTTTAAATCGACCTCCATCCGCATCCATTGCGCACTAACGGTCGCCTGCGCTTGTTTCCCAGGTTTAGTGAAGAATGTTGCAGACTCATTCAGTGCAATCGCTGGAAAGGTTCACAAGGCTACTGCAGTGGGGGGAAACATACTTAATGGGAACACTAATGGCTCGCCCAACTCGCGCAACAATCGAACTGGGCGTCGAGCAATGAATACGTCAGCTACCCTAAACGTTCGCAGCTCCAGCCCTCCCCCTTTGCCCAAGTCGGCATCGTTACCCTTACACAGCCGTGCGCCGGGAGGTGCAGCAGAGCAACATGCCAGTCAAAACGCTGTTCGAAATAAACTTGGCACAGCAAACACGGCGTCAGCAGCCATGGCACCAACAAGTCACACGAATAACATCACCATGCCTATGCCGCCAACAAGACCCAGCCAGCATTCGCTCCACGACAAATCTCCCTCTGGTTCAATCAAACTGCCTGGTGCGAACCACACTCATTCAACCTCCAACCCCGATGTCCCAGCGGCTTCCCAACCAATGGCACTCTCATCGAGCAATGCTTCCCATGCATCTGTGGCGTCCACCATGTCTGCGCTGGATTCATCGCCCATCATTGTCGACATACTCAGACAACTGCATGCTTCGCAGGAAGATGTCGCTGAGTCGCGAAATCAGCTTGCACTTTTCCTCTCTAGCTCACAAACAACGAACGAACAATCACAAGGGTCCCTCAATACAGCGCGCGAAGCAAAGCGGCGCGAAGATGCCGAGCGGGCGGAGGCGAAGGGCCGCTTAAAGAGTCTTGAAGATGCGAAGCGGCATGCCGATGCGGCTAAACGCGAAGCAGAGAGACGCCTGCGCACAGCTCTGACAACTCGGGACCGGGTGTCGAGTAGAGTCGAGCAGCTTGGGAGAGATGTTGATGCTGTTCAGAAAAAGATGCAATCGGATGCGAAGAAGATGATCGACAGCGCTGCCTGGCGAGAAGCGCAGAGCGCCCAGCTGAAAGAGAGCATGGAGAAGGTGAGGGGAGAGATTAAGGTGGCAGAAGACGTGATTGCTGCGCTCGTGCTGCGAGGAAAAGAGCTGGAGGAGCAGATCCAGGAGGAGAAGAACGCTTTGGCGCGGGTGGAGGCAGAAGCAGCGGAGAATCGTAAGGCTCGCGCAGCAACCGCCACCGCCGCCGCCGCCGCTCCTTCGATCATCACACAGAACCTGCCGCCGTCGAATGATGACCTGAACCATCCGATCGTTCTGCGTCCAGAGCAGCAGAACTCCCCGGTGATCTCAGCTACGTTCCCCTTGGTAGATCCTCTAGCGGAACCACTGTCTCCTGCAGCGAGCCCCAGGGCGCCAAGTAGCCATGGCCACACTCTCGCTCTGTCACTTTACCCGCCTCGCCATCCTAGCCACGAGCATGAGGTGCCTGGTCCTTCTCTCGAGGCGCGCAGTACTCGTCACCACCGTCATACTCTTTCCTTGACGGGTAATGACGATGTCATTGTCGCATCTGGGCACGGCCAGTCAGGCAGTCAAGGTTCTTCGAAGCACCCGAGTCCTATTGGCTCCCTTCCGTCCATTTTCATTC
>Ga0307508_10000710_pt1 | contig 39540 bp, 43 predicted proteins | sample 9_EM_MG_FD_203089 | JGI IMG/M metagenome (GOLD analysis project Ga0307508, IMG submission 203089) | Populus trichocarpa ectomycorrhiza microbial communities from riparian zone in the Pacific Northwest, United States - 9_EM | ecosystem: Host-associated > Plants > Roots > Unclassified | place... | reverse complement strand
GGCAGAAATGGAGGGAGTGATAGTGATGATGATACGGACGAGTCGGAGCAGGAGGACGCACTTGGAGAACGTGATAACAATGGCCAGGACTCGGAGATGGAGGAAGATCTCTATGGCAACTATGGATATGGTGCACTTTGACCGGATTGCATGTAGTTGTACCACAATACGTCCCGGATACCATCTACCATACAACCATATTATTGCAAGTACGGTCGAGCACAAGACAACATACCACAAAACATAGCGCTATGTTGTTACAGTGCCTTCTCGCACGGCGGAGTATTATGTCATATGTTCCTATTTGGGTTAGCCGGCGGCGACACGCCGTGTTTGGCCATATTATGTTTCTGCAAATTTTGTGATGGTGGAAGAAAACGGCGAGAGCACCGATAGATTCTTCTTCGATGGGGGAGTGCTGGAGGTGAAGGGATGCATCTTTTGGCATGGTAAGTCCACCCCATGGATGCCCTTTGGGAATTTCTGTGTAGCCACGAGTGTCGAACAGTATGTGCAAACTTCGGAGTAACCTGCATCTCTCTAGCAGCTGTACGAAACCACCGGGAGTGATCCCGCTCGATGCAGTCCAGTGTTGGTGACTGCATACCGAAAAGTATTCCAAACGAGGCCATGAAGATGCTAAACAAAGCAGTTCGCGTTCGTTCAGATCCACCCCACAACCAAGATCGACAGTTATAACTGAGATGTTCGCAAAGACAGTCAGGGGACGGAGGTAATCAAAGGTTATGTAGTATGGGGGGAGATCCTCGTCAATTTCAGAGTCGAAGGAGTCTTCAAGAAGGAGGTTGAGGCTGATCAGAGTATCGTGGGCGCAGGTCTCTTGAAGGACGGAGAAAAATGACACGAGTTCTTGCACGGTTGGGGTAACATGAGGAGAAACACCAAGTTCACTGATCACTGGGAGGCGAAAATGGCGGAGAAACTTCCAACCAGATACTAAAGATCTGGGGACCATCTGAAGAGTTCGGAGTGCCGAGAAAGTGAGTACGGAGGTACCGGACCGGGAAGGCGGAATCAAATCGGCTACTTCTTCATGCAATCTGAATTCCAGATAACGCAAGTTATGCAGACGGGAGAGATGAGAAAGGGCCGCGACATTTAGGTCGATCTGAACGCAATTCACAAAGTAGAGGTTTGGCCAGTGACAGATGAGACTCGAGATTGTGCTAGGGTTCGCCCACCCCCACACACTGAAGGATTCCATGTTCGGACAGCCCTCTGCGAAAGCATCAATGGCATCTCCAAGTTCCTCATCCTCATGTGCAAAGTAGAGATTCGTCAACCTGAGACTCGAGAGCTGTCGCACGAAACGAGATATTTCCTTCCAGGGTGCTGTCAGCGAGACATCACGAAGCCTCGGGAAGATTGACACAGTGGAGGATGGGGGTCTGGAGAGTTCTTCCAGACAATCCACAGCCAAACCACATGAATCACGCAAGCTAGGGAGAGATCGCACGCGACGCGCATAACCTAGAATAACGTCCCAGTCTGCTTGTTCGAGCCGCCTGTTCAACGAGTAGACCTACAGGAAAGTCATTCACCACCTTTTCGTTGAAACACCCAAATTATCTTACACCTTCCGAATGGATCCATGATCCTTCAGGGAGACATCTTACTAGAGGTGACAGGTCTTCCAAACTCGCCCAAAGTATATCTAGTGCCGGTTCTTTGAATGCCCTGCATGTCCTTGCGAGCGAGAGAATAATATTTTGTGACCGAAATTGTACCGGTAGCGGAGTCGGACATGGCATAGGTGAGAATGGGACGTAAGGAAAGATATTGCGAAGAATTTCTTCCACGTAAAGTGCGCGATGCATGGAGGTGATCGACGATTGAGGTGATCGATTGATGTATGGTTGCTTGAGCCGGAAACCTGTTGTGTATTGTTTATCCCCATCGCTACCGTCACATCGTCTTGTGATATCTCGATCCGCTCGTGTACTGTGACGCGAACACGACTTAAATGTGCCAGCATAGATCAACGAAACGGAGCGCTACTGGTCCCCGTGAGTGCATTACTTTCGACTTGGAAGCGAAAGCACTGATCGGCGGGGTCGTTTGCATGGTGTGATATCTCCCAAGGTTATGTTTGAACCCGACTTTTTTTTTCGCACACTTCAATATCGACCGTCTGTTATTCTCTTTTAGTCTCCGTGCAAGCTCTCCGTGTAGCGTGTCCTACCCAACGTCTCGCCCTCCGCCCCGTTTTATCCCGGGGTGTAAAGACGCGTCAACGACGACCCTCACTACACGCGAGCAGCTCGCCATCGTTGCGGGGTCTCCAATCTCGGCTACGTGACGTACGCAACTACCTCGAGGGCGCACATTGCCCGTGAACCACCAGATTACTACCACCTCTATCACAGGATGCGCTCAACCTCCTTCCGGATCTGAGTAATGGCAATGGTGACGCAGAGCTTCACATCGAGCACGTACGACCAATTGTTGGTGGTGTATTCGAGCACGTTTCTCCGGGCAGTGATTACATTGGTGGACAACGAATGGCGGGGAGATGAAGAAGGACGGCGAAAAGGGCAAGGGCAAAGACAGGGGACTAAACTGACCCACGTGTTGTGATAACCCACCCCACAGCCTCTTCCGATGGGTATGGGTTGTAAGGGTCCGGGAGTCTACTGTAAATGCGCCGTGTGATTGCACCTTTTCTTCGCTCCCTTTCTTCCTCTTCGAGGTTCACCGTATTTTGTCTGCTCGAAAAAAAGTACATCTCGTCGCTACCGATGTCCAACTTGATCAGTGCGTCTCACGCGCGGATGGGCTGCTACTGATTCTGGGGGCGGCGGAAGCTACGGTTGGTTCTTCTAGCAATAAGACTTGGTACGCACCCCTCTCACGGCTCGAACTTGGTTCGTCTTTGACCGTTTTTTCAGCTACACGTGTGGCGGTGTAGGTCATTTGTCGCGCGACTGCGTCACGGTCCAAGGATCCAACGTTACAAGTACTTCGGATCTGTTCGTGACGTGATCTTGGCCGAGTGACTGACATGGTGTGTTTTCGTAGGGACATACCAGTCGGGAGTGCCCTCAGCCACAGAAGCGCGCTTGATACAAATGTGGTTCAGAGGATCTCGTCGATCTACTCTATTCCGATTGCTCACAGAACCGTCAGACACATTTCCCGTGATTGCCCTGGCGCGGGGTCGTACGATGATGTATATCCCACCTTGTGTTACTAGCTGCTGAATATGTTTTTCCTGCGCGCCCTTGTCCTGTTCCCTGTTCCCTGTTCCATTTTCCCTTGTCATTTTCTTGATGTCATATTTTGTGTGTCGTGTACTTGCCTGCAAGCTCTGTACTGTTGTAACGGCGTCGCCTCGAACGGACCCGGTTGTGTCCGAACCCGACCAAAGTCTTTTTCGCACGACGTTGACTTGATTTCTTTTTCCTGGAAAATCCGCTCGTTTTCACCAAAGCGCAAACCCCATATCGACCGTCTGTTGTTCTCCTTTGGTCTCCATGCAAGCCCTCCGTGTAGCGCGTCCTACCCAACGTCTCGCCCTCCGCCGGCTCACCACCGCCGCACCGTCCGCACCAGCGACGAGCGCGAACGCACCCTCGCTCGTACCACTGAGCAACGTCGAAGCCCAATGGGAAAAGCTGTCCAAGACGGACCAAGCGACGGTACAGAGCCAGCTCGAGGAGATTCAGAAAAAGGACTGGAAAGCGCTGTCGCTGGATGAGAAAAAGGCTGGTGTGTGGTCGTTTCCTTTTTCTCATTCCGTTACTGTATATATATCTGGTGTCTCTCATGTCTCTTTTTGCTTCACGGTGTCGTTTTTCATGTTGTTTGACTATGCGCGTGGGCGGTACGCATACTAACCCAATGGACGCCAACGACAGCCTACTACGTCGCGTTCGGCCCGCATGGTCCCCGGACGCCTGTCAGTCCACCCGGTGAAGGCCTTAAAGTCTTTCTCTACACGATGGCCCTCGTCGGCGTTGGCGGTTTGATTTCGTTGGGCGTCCGTTCGCGGGGTGGGTTCTCTCTCTCCTCGCGCTTCCACACTCACTCTCGCCACACTCACCCTCCTTTAACCCTCTCCCTTGATGCTATCGACCGCTGACCCGTCTTTTCCTTTCCCTTAGCACCACCACCACCCAAGACGCTCAGTCGAGAATGGCAAGAAGCATCCAACGAGCGTGCACGCGAACAAAACCTAGATCCCATCACGGGTACGTTCCCTTGCCCCCATCCCCATCGCCAAGGACTCACATGCGCGCGTCCAGGTATCTCGTCACAAGGCTACACGGGCAAAGGGTTCGTTCAGGACTAGCTCGCCCGGTGCGGGATGCGGGGATGCCCTTGGCGTGGCCTGGTCGCGTCGTGTTGCTCACTTTCTTATTCGATGTAACTAGAAGCGGGAGGGCCTTGGCAAAGGTACTTAGAAGATGGCATTGATCGTGAAAGACGCTTTTGTTTTTCACTTTTACTGATATCTGCCTGAATGGTTTGTCGTGCATGCAGCCGATATCACATGGGTGAGTCCCCGGTGGGTGTTCGGACGGACGGATTGTGGTCGTTGTGCTCTACCTTGGCCCGAGCGAACGGATGCGCAAGGGTGCTACGTTCCAAAGTCTAAGGACTTGCTCCTGCGTATATGCGCCATGTCACGTTGCGTGCCGAGTACCTCATTATCCCGGATGGTCCATAAGCTAGAGAGAAGAGGTATATAGCGTATATGCCTGGTATACTTATCACCCGTACCCCTCGTCCATCGATCATCCGTCCGTTTGCACGATCCGGGTGGGTGGAGGAAAGAGCGTCTCTTGAACGCCGAGATAGACTACTTTGAGGACTGGAAAGTAGGGAAGGACATTCTGCGCGTTCCGTGGGGAGGGTCAACCGTCACCATCACCAGGCGAGCGCAAGACGGATGGCACACGACGTACCTCGAACGCGACGCGAACCTCAACCCCACACGCGCACTCATCCCCAGCCCCAGTCCCCGTCGTAAAATCCCCAAACGCCTGATGCACCCTACAAGCCCCCCGCGTGCGCTTCAACGCAGCCAAATAATACCTCACGTTCCACCTCCGAAACCCCTCGTGTAGGACAACGTCCTGGAGCGCCGAGAGCGGGATAAAGTGGCGTGTGGTGGAGAGCGGAAGAAGAGGGTGGCCACGGTGGGTTTCGAGCTGGATGCCGAGGGTGGGGAAAACGAGGACGGATTCTGGTGGGTGGTGTGAGCGAGAGAGGGGAGGGGGGAAGGATACGCACCATGGAGAACTTGGGTGCAGCGCGCCCAGACGAGGTATATCAGCGTGATCCCGATTCCAACGACGAGGGCAGGACGAGGGAGTCGTTCTCCTCGTATGACCTACACCACGAAAAAAAAAAAAAAGTCAACGACGCGATAAGCACCCGAAAAAACAGACGCGCACCTCGGACCACGCCAACACGACGGCGACCATCACCACCACCACGGCGTCGACCCAAGACCACACACACGTCCCACGGACGATCCGCCCGCTCCCATCACGCGCGAACCACCAATGCTCGACGCGGTACTCTGTGAACCCTGGCCAATAAAGGACGGTGAATTCGGGATGTGTGTCGGGCAGGGGGCGGGTTTGGCGCATGCATCGAGTTGGAGCAGGAGAGCAACGTCTGAGGTTTGCTTATTCAGCGAGGACAGGGGTTACTGCTTGTCCCTTTTTGGAACGACGTTCTTGGGCGCATCAAAACAGTGCGAGAAATTTCGGTTTGATCCCGGCTCCAACTCGGAATACAACCAAGCCCGAGCTATACAACCACGGCCTAGCCATCGAGTTACAGTAATCACAGTTACCTGGCTATGATATGTGATGCACCCATAGAATTAATAGGTTACTTTACAAACTTGAGCATTGCCCCCGGGCCATACCATCGTAAGCACGATTCACCATGTAAACGTTCCCGTACCTAGATGACAATCAGCACCGGGCAGTGTACTATTAAGTAAATGCCCCCCGCATCAGACTAGGCGCAGGGTTCTCGGTCAGAATCTAAGCTCAGATCACCGGGACCTGATCTGTCCCCGGTCCCGATGTCGTACTATTGCGCCATGGCCCCTATGTATGTAAACCCGTTCCCGTGCCTAGTGATGGCATTTTACTAGCACCGCGGGCGGTGTGTGTTATTAAACGACCTCGCCCCCAGATTACATGGACTAGACTCTGGTAGTATTCATGGTCGGCTAGGCTCGGATCACTTGAACGTCGATATCAACGGACCGTCGCCCATCCATCAAGTAGAGCGTTTGCGTGAGAGCTTTGTGTGTACCCATGTCTGTCTATACGGCGCTCATATGGGTCATTCTGGGCGCAGCGATGCGCGATGCGGCTCGGATGGGATCAAGATCAAGCTGCCGCCCGGTCGTGTGCACGTTCGTATGGGTACTTGAATGCTTACCCATCGATCTGGATCCCTGAGGCGCCGATTCTGAAAAGTCAATCTCACCCGACGGAAGGCCCATCTGTAATCTACGACCGTCATACCATATGGTGCCTCGGGCGTCAGACACAGCCCTTAGATGAACAGCGGGTCGGGCAAAAGGATACGGCATCTCTAAATGACCTAACCCCCAGACTAGACTAGGTTCAGGTATTCATGGTCGGCTATAGGCTCGGATCAACATCGACATCAACGGACCGTCGCCAATCCATCATGATCATGGTGAGCGTTTACGTGAGAACTCACAGGCTTCGTGTGTACCCACAGTGACTGCGGGATGCCATGTCTGTATACGGCGCTCATATTCATGGGTCGTTGTGCGCGCGGTGATGGCACGATGGTTCCGATATCATGGGATCAGCTGCTCGTTCGTGTGCAGTATGGGTGCCTATCCATGGATTCCTCGCAGACGTCCATCGATCTGGATCCCTGAGGCGCCTATTCTGAAAAGTCAGTGCGCCCTAACCTAACGGAAGCGTCCGTGATCTGCGACCGTCATACCGCGTGGTGCCTTGGGGGTCGGACACAGCCCTCGGATGAGCAACGGGTCGGGCCTTTTCTAAATGACCTAGCCCCCTGATTAGACTAGGTCCAGGTATTTGTGGCGGGATTCTAGGCTCGGATCGACCTCGATATCAACGGACCGTCGCCCATCCATCATGATCAAGGTGAATGTTTACGTGAGAAGTGGGGGGCTTCACGATATCTGTACCCATGTCTGTATACGGCACTCACAACGGGTCGTAATCATTGTGCGCGCGGTGATGCCACGATGGCTCCGACGGGACCAAGATCAAGCTCCCGCCCCGACATTCGCGTGCACGAACGTATAGGTTACTTGGATACCTATCCAACGATCTGAATCCCGAGGCCTCCATCCCGAGAGGCGACTCACGGTCTCACCCGACGGAAGGATCCGTGACCCGCGACCGTTCATACCGCTACTACTACTAGGATGACTGGGACACAGCCCTCGGATGAGCAACGGGATGGGCAAAAAGAATTCCCAGAGTCTCGGAGCGTCGGCATGCCTCGGCAAGTATGACATACTAATATGTATAGCATAGATTCAAGACCGTGTGCCCAACGCCGGGATATTGATAATACCTTGATCGCTTTTACGCCAACAAAAGACGAGTCGACTTGAGTCTTGGTTGGTGCACTACTGGGACGGGTGTCGACGTGTGTTTGGGTTGCGTGCAATGTCGGCGACGCATGTGTGATCCGTCACCGTGCGACTCCGACACAGCCCGATGAGCGGGTTGCGCCCAAAAAAACAACAACCACCTCGGAGCACTGCTCGGATTCACATACTATAGACCCGAGATCCTGTGCCCAACCACCGGGACGATAGCTCGGTCGCTTTACCCATGAGGAGTCGAGAATCATACCCATGGGAGGGATCGAACCATCGTGATAATACCGCTCGCGTCGGACGCACAGCCCTCGGACAATGACAATGTGCCAGCTCAGAATCGGAGTGCCAGCGTGCCTCGCATGACAAGGGCCATCACCCGAACCATCATATATCAAATAAATCTGAGACGCCAGGATGGCCCTGTGCCTCTGCCTTGATCGCTCTCGGTCATCTACATGTCGGTCACCATAGAGTGAACACCGTACAGTGCAAATGAGCATAGTGTTGGTCGTCAAGCGTTCGAGCTTGGTACGACAGCACTCGCTAACTACTTTTGGGTACGCCGGATGATGCAACGCGTCGGATTGCATGCCAGGGTCTGATTATGGAGCGGTACCCTTGGCAGCCCCCAGGCGCCAGGCTGAACCGGCTTGGCCTCGAGTGCGGTACGATTTATATTGTGATGGTGGGGACGGCCGCCGTCACACATGTCATGTCATACGGTGGCATATTGCACAACCGGAAACTCCTGGCCCCTGGTCAAAAGTCAGGTTGGCGAATTTGTCAACGGAACAGCCGTTTGATCGAAAATGATGCATGATGAATGATGAGTATCGGGTGGGGACGTTTTTTCTCAGAGGGTTCATTTGCAGGGGATAGGAAACACGACCGAGTGGTGCGATATCGCACGCGGGCGGACGCGGAAGGAACATCGCCCACGGTGTCTCGCACAGCCTATCATGCACGCAACGACGTGCTGTCAGCACACGGCTCGGCACGTACTCAAAAATGGGCAGGGTTCCGCAGGAGGAGCGTGTGTCCAACACATGTAGGACGGCGTTTTGGATGCCATTCTAGGGCGCGTCTATTTGCAACACATTAAATGAAACAGGAGCTCCGAGGTCTAATGACGGGCGCCTTCCGCTCAGACGGCCGCTTTCCCAGGCGCCTTGACTTGTTCGGGATTGAGGAATACCTGGACGACAATCTTGTTGAGCGACACGCGAGAGTAGATGAGGAGGCTCACCTGTTGCCCACCCACGCCGTTCTCCCACTTTTGGTATCTGAGCGCAGTGCTGCCTCGTTTCTCTGCACCGACGCGCTCCGTCTCCTTCAACGACTGACGAACAGCCCGTGCGGTGATCTGGGCGTACTTGTTGTACCTGCTATGCGTCGGTGCGGGTTAATGTCGATGGGGGATATTGGACATACGAAAAGACACCTCGCCAAATTGTGCTCATCGTGCTGTGTTTTTTGCGAGTGTTGGTCGAGTGCAGAAAGCGATACCGTCGTCTTCCGGAAGTCTCCGAATGGACCACCCTTTGGGGGGTCGATGCCTGATGTGGCTCGCATCGTCGGTTGGCTTGCATCGACGATGGCGGGCATCACCTGGCACTACGTCCTCAAGTTTATCATCACCGGTGTGTAGTGGCCTTCTTGCACGTCTTTGCGCTCACCGTGCTCGTCGTGCAAGGCGATGCGGGCGTAGGCAAGTCGTCCCTGCTCGTCCGCCTAACGGACCAACGCTTCATGGCCAATCCGGACCCCACCGTGCGTGCACACGCGCGATTGTCTCGCAACTGACTTGTGTCCCACAGCTCGGCGTCGAATTCGGCTCCAAGTTGATCGAGATACCCGAACAAGGCAAGATCGTCAAACTCCAATGTCAGTCCCTTTCCCCCTTACCCTTGCGCGCGCGCCACCGCCTCACCTCTTTCGGACAGGCTGGGATACGGCCGGGACCGAATATTTTCGCTCGATCACGCGCTCATATTACCGCGGTGCTGCGGGGTGCTTGCTCGTCTATGACGTGACCTCTCGTACGAGTGCGTAACGTCCATCTATCATGGAAATCGTGCTCTCTCTTTGACCAATGACGCCCCTCCTCTTCGTCGTCTCTCTCTCTCCCTTTTCCGTGCGCGCCCGCGTTTCATTTTGCCTTTACCGAATTGTCGTTCCTGTGCGCCATCTATGATCTGTCTGCGCGACGCCCAACACGTCATGCTGTTATGACCATGTCCCACTTTATCGCCCACTCTTCTCAAACACAGGTTTCATGAACGCGCGTAATTGGCTTGCAGACGTGCGAGAACACGCAGACCCACACCTCTCCTGTATCCTCGTCGGCAACAAGGTCGATCTCTGCGAACCACCCGAATCCGCGCCACCCTCGTCCACCCACCCGCTCAAACAACGCCAAGTGACCACGGAAGAAGCATCCCAGTGGGCTCTCGAACAAGGCCTCTTGTTCGTGGAAGCGAGCGCGAAATCGGGACACAACGTGGATCGGGCGTTTGAAGACGCGTCCAGGGATATCTTGGACAAGATTCAGCGGGGCGTGTTTGACGACGATCGGGTGGGTGGGGTTTCTCGTCCTCGTCTATTCCTGTTTTCACCTCCATTCTCCCCCTCTCCCTCCCCTCCCCTGTTTCTTTTTCTCCGTTTGATTTCATCACCCCCCTTTTTCCGGCTCATGACCCGCCCATGCTTCTCTTGCGCAGTCACCTGGCGTCAAGCTGTCCAAGCCTGCAAATGGAAAAGTGGCACTCGATCAAGGGTCCACGCGGGCAGTGTGCTGTTCATGATGTCCGATTGGTGCAATAGCGGAAATGGGTGTACCGGATGTATGCATGATGACATGGTGGCATGTTTCCGTATACTATTAGAGCAATCCACCGCTGCACGGTTGCGGGGATTAGACGCTATATATTTACGGTATATGTATAATAGGATAGGATATAAATATATGTGAGAGGATAAGGATGTGGATATGAGGGATGACAATGATGAAAGGGCGTGTCTGTATATTGGCCTTGCGAGGATGCGTTATCATACAGGCTGGGGTATCACGTAGACGTGCCAAGTCCATAGGTAATAAACACTTTGTGCGATCGAGTACCGTGTGTATGCGTGAGCGTGCGGATCACCAGGCCTTGTTGCGAATAGGGGAATGGCCTTTACACCGCCAAGAGAAGCGCAAAACGAGAAGACAAAAAAAAAAAAGGGACGTAAAACCACATGAATGAAAAAAAAAAGAAACATGAAAACGAGGTCACCGCCTCAACGACTCGGCGTACTCTTGCAGCTGCTGCACGAACCCAAAGTTCGGTTCGGCAGCCCTCCGCCTCGACTTTACAAACTGCACCGCCTGCGCGGTCGACCACCCAAACTCGGCGATCAAGTACGCGGCGACGACGCTCGTGGACCGGCTGACGCCCTCGACGCAGTGGACGAGCACGCGCGCGTTCGGGTCGGACAGTGCGCCGCGCAGAAAGGCGGTCGTGTGTGGGAGGTGGGCGGCGAGCTCGGAGAACGGGAGGTCGTCGAGGGGGTATTGGGCGCGGTGGATGGGGGTGGGGAGGGCGACGTAGCCGCGCATGGCGGAGAGGACGTGGGTGATGCCGAGGCTTGCGAGTGCGGCTGGGTTTTCGGCAAAGGCGAGGTCGGAGACGTAGAGATGGGGCATGATCTCGGAGGCGCTTGGTGGGCGGAGGGGGTAGGGCGTTTGGGAGATGGGGGACGGGGGCCATTGGCATTGGCATTGGGAGGGGGCGGAGGAGGAGGCGACGGACATGGGTGGAGTGGATGGAGGGTGACCAGTGGAGAGACTCAGACGGGTTCTCTGTGGCGTTGTTATATAGTGCCTCGAGCAAGCCAGGCATTCCGATTTGCTCACCATGTCAGCTTTTTTTCTTGTGACAGGCGCAGTGGACGGGATGATGTCGACGATTACACCGCGCGTTATAAGGGGTGGGTGGAGTGCGAGAATTTGAGAACCACCGCCCTGGCTACTGCGATTGGCTAGCGAGATGAAGGAGCATGGGCCGGATCCGCCACTCGAGGTCGAGGTGAGGCGAGGCGTTGGATTAGGCTACTGGGTTGCGAGAAGACCGGCGGTGGAGGCGCTGTCGAGGGTGTCGGTGATGGGGCTGATTCAGATTCGCGGGATCGCAGCGCAGCCGACACCGACAAGGACTGCGATACTCGCCTCATCTCTCGCCAGGTTTCCCGTACAGCCCAGTGGAATCCTCAGGGCACCCAAGGCGATGCTGGCCCCTGTTCCCTGTTCCGGCCGTGTTCTCCCGATGCATCGGATAATTCAGAATGGCAGTGTTCACTACATCGTGTCTATCTAAAACGAACCCCTCGAAATCATGCTCATATAGCCTAGCTCGCCAAAAACGACAACGACCAGGGCTTTTTGCCGTACCACAATCATCGAAGCTTCATTACATCAAACTGTGAAAAAAAGAGTGTGGCAACTCCCTGTGAGATCCACTCCGCTCCTCAGGCGCGTCTAGATGAGATCACTGGTGCACATTGTCATCAGCTGATGCATCACGGCTAACCGAAGTGGACGTACGCGACGTTCAAGGGCATCTCGTCAATCTGTGTGTTGTAGAATTCTACCCGTCACGTCAGCACCATGAGTGCTGTGCGCTGCCAAGCGAACCGTCGCACTCACGTTCAATATCTCTCAGCATTCTAACGTCGTCCGTCGTAACAAAGTTGATGGCAACACCCTTGCGTCCGAACCGTCCACCCCGTCCAATGCGGTGGATATAGTTCTCCCGGTTCGTCGGCAGGTCGTAGTTGATCACCAGCGACACTTGCTGCACGTCGATGCCACGCGCCAACAAGTCCGTCGTGATCAGCACGCGAGACGACCCAGATCGGAACTCCTTCATCAGCACCTCTCGTTGCTTCTGTTCCATATCTCCGTGCTACACAAGGAACCCATCAGCCAGAATATCGATGCGCTATCGCCGCGTTCGCCTCGTCCACGTACCATGGCAGACACCGTGAATTCCCGCGAGTGCATCTTCTCCGTCAACCAGTCCACCTTCCGCCTCGTGTTACAGAAAATGACTGCCTGGGTAATCGTCACCGTCTCGTAAAGATCGCAGAGCGTGTCTAATTTCCACTCTTCTTTTTCCACCGCAATGTAGAATTGCTTGATACCTTCGAGCGTCAACTCGTCCCGCTTCACAAGAATGCGCACGGGATCACGCATGAATTTCTTGGTCACCTCCAAGACGTCCGCCGGCATCGTCGCAGACAGCAAAACGACCTGCGTGTCCTGGGGCAAGAGCTGGAACAGCTCGTAAATCTGGTCCTTGAAGCCTCGGGACAGCATCTCATCCGCCTCGTCGAGACAGAATATCTTGATGTTATCCGTCCGGAGCGCTCTCCGGTTGATCATGTCGTACACCCGTCCAGGCGTGCCTACGACCACCTGAACGCCTTCCTGCAGCTTGGCCATGTCCTCGCGGACGTTGGTACCACCGACACAGGCATGACACTCGATGTTCATATAATCCCCGAGTGCGATCACGACTTTTTGGATTTGTTGTGCGAGTTCCCGAGTGGGGGCGAGGATGAGGGCCTGACAGCTCTTGATTGATAGGTCAAGCTGCTGAAGGATGGAGATGGAGAAGGTGGCGGTCTTGCCGGTGCCAGATTGGGCTTGGGCGATGACATCGTGCCCCTTTACCACAGGCACGATCGCGCGTTGCTGGATGGCCGAAGGACGCTCGAAACTTGCAACGAGTGCGATTCGACTCAACACGCCGGTTTTGAAAAGAATAAAAAGAAATAAAACGTACCCGTAGGCGTAGATACCCCGGAGGAGCTCCGGTTTTAGATCCATGTTGTCAAAGCTGGCGGGAGGGTGATCAGACGAGAGAGGGAGGAGACTCGGAGAGAGGCATGCACGCACTTGTCGACGACTTGGTCCCAGTTGGACTCGATCTCGCCCTCGCCGACATCCTGAAGTTGCTCTGTTCTGGGATACGTGGAACCATGGTGAGCCGTGTGCACGACGGCGAGCAGGTGCGATCAGGGACGTACGATGACATGTTTGTGTTGTGTGTTCGTTATCCAAGTGCCGACCTCGACGTGCGCTTGGAGAGAGAAGGAGATGCACGCTTCAGTTTATCCTTGCCAACTTTTTTTTCGTCCAACCCTTGCGCCCCGACCCTCGGACATTGCCGTCGGTTTTTCAGACTCAGCGCATGCGCCGCACGGCTTCCCCGAAGAAACAAAAAAAAATAAAGAATGAAAATTTTATAAAGTAGAGACCCCCCTTGACAGACTGCGTCCTACCCCGCCCTGGTTGCACCTTTCCTTTCTTTCGTCCCAACCCCACTCGGATCCACATCCACAAATGGACCACGCCACCAGCAAACAGGACGCACAGCTTGGTGGGGTCCACTATAACCTGTCCATGGAAATTAAAGAGCCCGGATTACCGACTCTCCACCGACACTTCAACATCACTCTGCTGCAAGGAATAGCACCACACACACAGCTTGCTGAGGATACCCGCGTCGAGGCGCGGTTGAGCCACGCAAGATGTCTCCACCCTCGGGGATCCCTCGGGCCTCCGCGTTCACTCGCGCATTCCCAGGCACCGCCCCGTATTGAGATGTAACGCTGCGGATCCGATCCACTGATGCATAATAGGCCTCGCTGACAAGAACACGCTTGGTCATGCACTGGTCCCGCTGACAGGTTCGCCCAACGCGTCCTCGGAACGGAGCGTCACGCATGGGGACGACACTGTCGACTGGTTCGTGGCGGTCGGGCCCTGTGATATCCCCAGCATCTCCACGGGATACCTTTTGCATCATCGACGCTCTCAATCTAGCTTGCGTCTCTCGACTACCGACGTGCTCATGGGGGTATGAATAGTGCGTGAGGGGGGGCATCGGAAACCACTCGTTATATTGCCGGATTGTTGTGGTGCCTGTGTGGCCGTCCCCCACTACCCGTTGGTGGCTCTGGGGATTCAGAAAGACGTGTCACGACGTCGTACTCCACCCACTGTCACTTCCCCTGTCATCCCTTGACCAACACCCCTGGCCGCCATGCCTCCCACAATGGCGTCTGGGTGCCGCCAAATTTGGACCGCTGAGCACCGCGCTCCTCCCAGAATCAACAACTGCCATGTGCTGTCGAGAGGGCAACGTGCAGCCAAAGTACTGTGAATATGCTGTATCAATGGATACGTTCTCAGCCACAGATTCAAACGACTCACTCAGTAGAGCTTGTGCTAAATAGAACCACGCCCAAAGTAATTAGCCCCACGTTACCCCGCCGAATCAAAGATCGGGGACGTGGGGTAGAACAATCTGTGTGGACCTCGCCGTGTGCGCTATCGCGCCAACGTTTCTCTCCTGTATACAAGCGCTGTGTACTCGCCGACAAGGTCTGTCCGGACCGGAACTGGACCTGCACCGCAAGCACTGTTCTTGTCTAGCAAGCCAAGTCCGCTCAGCGGTTGGATCAACACCCAGATGCCAATGGTGACGCACACATGGGGACCGAGAGCACCCCATCCGACTTGTCGACTCGGCGACGGTCGGCACCCAACATGTCACATCAAACGTCGTTGCTGCACCATATTGCCGGATGACCCCGGGACGGTCATCTCCGCCACCCCAGGCATACATCTCGCGACCAAACTCGTGCCTGCAGCTGGATCCGACTCTCCGGCCCCGCACCGGCAAACCCGGACACGGGGCACGGTGGCGAGTGCACTCGCTGCCGATGCGCCCGACGGCCCGTTGAACGTCGTCGCTTGCAAGAGGGCGGTCCCACCGGGGGTGGCGTACGGCACCGCTCATCTCGATCGCACCAAATAATTGACCCATTCGTGACACTCTACCGCCAGGACGTCGCCCACTCGACATGCTGGAGGTCGAGCGTCACGAGGAATGTCGACTTGTGACTTGACGCTGATCCTTGACGCCGAGGTGTAGTACCACGTTTCCATTCCTGCAAGAACGCAGACGCTTGCGAGGACAACCCACCTTCTCCGTCCGAATCCCTTGCAGACACCTGGGTCTGTCACGGGCCAAACGCGAGGCGAGAGCAAGCGCGGTGACTTGGTAGAGAAACAAAGGAGGTCGACACCCACTGATGGAAGTAACTCTCGGTGGTTGTCATCGTGGGCATGCTTTGGCTGCATCAAACCATACACGCAGACAGCGCTGTGAACTTGGTTTGACGGGCCTCGTCGGAAGGCCCTGTATTTTTTCACCCATCAGCGCTCGATGACTGCCCGTCTGTGACGAAAAGTGGGATTCGACGCAGAGCGCAGAAAATCTGATCGACGCCACGTGATCACAAGAAATGCAGACCAGATACCACCATGCTGGTGCCTTGTTGCTCTGGCGTGTCGGCGGTGGCCCGCCACACAACAAGTTCCTTGGTCACGTTAGGCTGATGGTGCATCATACTGAAAGACTCGCGTCGCGACGATACCGATCCTGATGGTTCCTTCATCATGGGGGTGGCGCGAATGCGGTTTCATCAAGTAGTTAGCCGGCAGGTGATTGGTCCTACAACAAGTTGTCGTCCGGGTGACTAGTCCCCTGCCACGACCGAATACCTACACACCGCCAAGCACCTACGTACAACCAAGCCCGAGTAGCTCGGAAGGAACTCGAGCTAGAGTCGAAATAAAAGCATATTTCCAATAGCATACGAATTCACCAGGGCCAGGCCCTGTGCGCCCCTCCGCATAGCATCAAAGTGTCCTTGTCGTTCGTTGATTTGATTCGATGCCTTGTTTTCGCCTGCCTGATGCCAGACCCATCCAATCATCCAGCTGTGGCCGTAATGATCAATGCCCTGAAACTCACTGCCTCATCCAGTCACTCAGTTCCCTGCACTCCGATACAACATCAACACCCCCCTTCCCCCGTCCTGTATTATTCATCAACGAAATTTGCACGCACGGCACGAGAGGACGTACCTCCTATCCCCAAAAAGAGCGTCCAAGATCGAGGATGGCAGGTGAGTGACGATGAGATATTGTTATACGCGCCGGTTGGCCAGGGTTTCCAACGACATAGGATATCGAAAGCGTCTTCACCGAATCTATCGTTGCCCTCCGTTGGCGTACTCCTGCGCGCGCTCTCAGACCAATAGACCGAGCCGAGGGTGCTCGATAGTGGTGGCCTATCGGGTTGGCTGTCATGGATGAGCCGGAACATACCCGTAAGCACCGAATTCATCGTAAAAAAAACATGGCCATCCTGACATGTCCACTAGGTGTTTGGTGTCAGTTTTGATGAACTTGGATCGGAAATTACGTTGGGGTACCGGAGGCGAGATCACGATAGCAATTTTGTCTTGGGCAAAGAAGCTTAAAGGGGGTTCGTTATCAACTAACGGTGCGACAAGGTGCCAGTGTGCGTTCCATTGCACCTGAGTGGGGATAAGTTGATTTCATTGTTGCAGAATTACTGCTGTCGTGGGCCATCTGACTGGGTAACGTTTGGTCTTCTGAGATACAAAAGAGGTCAGAGGCACAAGTCTCGATAGTTGGGGGAAAACATGTACAGTCGAACTTTTGCAAGCTCTGTGGTGGATAAGTTGTAGTATAGTGCCCGACTGAAGTGTTTCTCTCCTAATGCTGTGGAAGGAGGAAGCTTGCGTCTTCGTGGTGTGATTTCGCCAACTTCGAGCGCTATTGCCGCGCTTTGTCGTATTCTTCTGCTGATATGATGCAAGGGGGATCCTTCTACAAACACGACCAAACGGACACTTGCAAATGTTCGAACGTTCGGCCCGAGTCACTGGCATAGAGGTCGTCCAAAGTAGTCCATCTTGTCTTATCTCCCGCGAATTGCTAGCACGGCCTTCATACCCCTCCGTATCCGGAGTGGTTCCAAGCGTTGGGCACGGATTCCGTCGCATTCCCAATGCCAACACCAAAAAAATACAAACTTGAATTAAGTAAAAGACAAGTCGAGGTCAACTTTGATTTATTGTTCGTAGGACCGTTCAAGCACGGTGGCGGCGTAGAAGGCGTAGGAGGATTGAGCAATGCCAAGCATACAAGATCGATAGGGGCTGTACAAACACAAAAGGCAGTTGCTGTGTGTCACCTGACCGAGACGCGTGTTGCCACGCGTTAAGTGACGTTCACTTGCATCCCACCACCATCACAGTACGCCTGTCCACCCAACTACTAAAGAGCAGGAAAAGTTCACATCTAGGTTGGTATGACAATGGCTGTCCTCGAAAGACTGTCACGTCAACTCCACAGCTTGCTGCATAATATTAGAGGATAATTACACGGGAAACGGCCCCAATCCTCGATCTTCCTTGTTCGTTTGATCCCTCTTCATTCGCACCTTGTTTAACATGGCTTGTACTCACCAGGACGAGACCACTGCTCAACCTGAGCTCACGCCCGCAGCCAACGCGTTACACGTCACCCAGCGTGAAACCTCCAGTGAATCCACTCCGACGAAAAAGAAGTGCGGACTAGACTTGGCTTACACGTCCGCTGTAAAAACTTTTGAAGAAGTACGACATCACCTTGGAAAAGAGATGAATGGTCGTTGGTTGGGTGCGATGCCCGTCAATGCGTTCCTTGACCAGTACGTCCCTGCCACGGATGAACCATTACCCGAGTTGCCCGAGAATCCATTCGAGAGCGTCCCCAGGGACGGGGTGGAAAGTACCCGCTATGACCCCTTTGTGAGTACTCGTCTCATCTCGGAGACATCGGTTTTGTGACAACGTCTGTCTTGAAGATCGCTGCTATCGAAGGATGGATGCCTCATCTTCAGGCAGTAAACACAAACAGCAAGGGAGACACACTGAACAATCTGAAGCTCAAGACCGATATCTCGATCTACAATCGGGTCGAGGGCGTGGCACCCCCAGATAGGACGGATTTCTCGCGAATGGAACTTTGGGTGGAGTTCAAAGCGAAGAATGATGGCCTGTCCTTTCAGGATCCTCGCGGTGGCACAGAGAAAGAACGTCTTTTGGAAATCGAAAATGGATCGTTCACACCGGACACTGCGGAGGGCAACCAGGGGCGCGGGCAACTGGCACATTATGCGGGCGCTCAACACAGTCTGCAGTTCCGCCACTTCTCTTTTTCCATTGTTATTCAAGGTGATAACGCCCGGTTCCTGCGATGGGACCCTTCCGCGACAGTCGTCACTGCTGCGTTCAACTACCGCACTCACCCAAGGATGATGGCCGAGTTTTTGTGGCGGTTCGACCATCTCTCTGCTAGGGAACGGGGTCACGATGTATCGATACAACCGGCAAACCTTGCACCTGAGGTCGACGCACGCGTGAGGGAGCAACTGGGTATCGAGGATAAGAACATTCCGCTATACAAGTACGGGGTGCCTGGTTTGATCGGAATGGGTCATGCGTACGGCCCAAGGCCGCCAACGCAAAACCGGTCACTCGTTAGCCGGTGTACTCGCAACCTATCCGTCGTTTGGATTCCGGCCGAGGACGTGATTAGCGGTACTAGGACATTCCACGAAACCTGTGAACGCGACCCGGATCAGCAAACCGGTCAAGAGGAGGTCAAGAAAGTGCCGTGGTCGGAAGAGCGAACGATCTACATGAAAGACACGTGGCGATTCCTCTCGGACTCTCCGGGTGTCGAAGTGATGCCTGAACACAAGATTTATGAAATACTTCATCACCACGGAACCCCAAATATCCCAGAACATGTCGTTGGTGGGGATGTGGACTGCGGGAGGACGCAAACGCAAGAGCTGGTGGATGCTCCATGGTTGTGTGTACGGCCGAGGATCTCCCCGTATCAGCACTATCGGCTGGTGCATGGGATCGTAGGACGTCCGCTTTTCAAGTTCACATGCACGAAACAGCTTGTCACGGCTGTCTTCCACGCCCTTCAAGGTGTGTTTGTCTCGAGGTACACATAAACGGTACACTGACACATGAACGCAAAGCCCACTCGCATGCATTCAATTTCGCAAAGATCTTGCATCGTGATATAAGTGCGGGGAACATCATTTTGACAGACGAGGGCAAGGGCTTACTGATCGATTGGGAGTTGGCGAAGATGATGGACGAAGGTGGCAGCAGGCGACCTGATCGCACGGTAAGCCATGCAGCGTAATACCCTTTCTGGCATCGCTGATCGCGCCGGGCTTGATTAGGGGACCTGGCAATTCATGTCCGCAAATCTACTCCGGCACCCTGGCAAGCTGCACACACTCACGGACGATCTCGAGTCATTCCTGCATGTTCTTGGATGGATGACTTTACGCTATGTCCCTGCCAGTAATACCTATCTGGCTTTTCATCGGGGCCTAGATATGGCTATATTCGATGAGCACTACCAACAGCAAGGACATAGCGATCAGGGCGGGCATCTCAAGTTCTATGTTTTAGCGGCAGGCAAATATCCGTCGTCAAGTTTTCAGCCTAGACACGAGACCCCGCTCTTTAAGCTCCTGCAGGATTTGAGGAAGCCCTTCAAGTCCCTCTATGGGGAACCCCCGACTGACGAAGACCGAAAGAATGCCAAAAACCTGCCAAATATCTCCAACGAGTCACAATTGCTATTGTGTGCTGCCGTTTTTCAACATGACAGAGACATCAGATGCCTACAGTCATCCACTTGGTTCATCAACATGGTGAAGACGGCTTTGAACGACAAGGCCTGGCCAACTGATGACACGGCTGATGAAAACCTTCCCATCGTTTTCTCCGGCGAGACGCAACGCCAGACACAAAATAGGACTAACGAACTTCGGAACACTCACAGCTTGTGGGAAAACTCGAAAGGGTTGTCCAGCAACTCGAAGCGCGCGGCGAGTCCAACACCGGAACCTAGCGCGAAACGTCGTCGGGGCACTCCCCCTACGTCTGGGACTCAGAATTGATTGTGTCTGATATTTTTCTTTGTTTCTCCACACGTACTTTATTCTCTAATTCTAACACGTCTACTGTGTTGAGTCAAATATATTGTGGCTATCTCAGGATCCTGGAACGTCGTTTGATCCGAGCGGCCGTTCTCGTCGTCACCTCGGCGTGTGCATGGTTTCGCATGAAGTGCTTTTGGGACGTGTTTCGCGGTGGATTTATCTGATTAGACTTACTTAATTGATTTCTCGGTTCGACTGGCAGAATGGAGAACGATCGACGTCTCCTGTGCTTTCACCGGGAGCGAGTTCGTGATTCCAATGTCAGTCTGGCCGCAAAACCATGCACGCACACCTCTGGGAAATATCCTTCTTGATCCACCCGTCACCTTTCGGGTCACTAACATACGATCAAGAGTCGAACTAGGCTCGGGCCGTTCACTTGTCACACCGAACGTGCCACTGTCACCCTGGAGTGCGCAGGGATCAGCAACCCAGTATACCCAGTGCCAGATCTCGGTGTTTAGGTCTAGACATTGTTACATAAAATTTCGTTAGACATCCAGCAATTTTATTATTATTCCGTTGTTATCACAAACAAGGGCTTAGGAAGAATGCATTGCTACTGACGGAGCCTCCGTCAAAATGACATTCCCAGTGTTGATATCACGGCGTGGAATCTTCATTGCTGCTGATGCATGCAAATGAGCTTCATGTTCCAATATCAGTGGTGCCCATGCGTGTACAGCTCGAGGTAAACCTGCCTTTCACGACGTTTTGGATGGCAATAACAACCTCACGCTGCCAGGTGGCAGGTTGTTTATTCGCTTCGGTTGTGGGATCTGACTGGTTGGTTTTCTCGTCCCGATGAATGGTAGACATGTCAGAGTATGCGTAGTTCAAGCGACGGTGGGTTAATAAATGGATACGAGGATGGGGTCGGAAGTTGAACCTGCAGTATTTATCCCTCGAATGTGAAATGGGGTGGAGGGGACGGTGTCATTGTCCCATGGACCGCCATTTTTTCGCAAAGCCTTGACGGGGTTTCTTTGTTCTGCTTCAGTCAGGAGACCTTTGATCAGGGCATCATGGGAGTTGTTTGTTTTGACTGTGGGTGGCACCGCGTTTACACAACTCGCAAGTTTGTGGGAACTTTGACCCGAACGTCCGGCCCGCCATCATGCTGCTGAACATTTCGGAGAGGTGTTCAAACTTGAAAGTGGTTCAGCCATGTCTGAATTGCTAGCACAGGGCCACGGGCTGTTCACACCTCTCCGTCAATCCCGAGTTATTTCAGTTCCAAGCGTTGAAGTTGGGCATGCATTCGGTCGCATTCCCATGTTCAAGTTTCTGTGCTCCCATGCCCCAGGGACAAACGTGCTGTAACGCTATGCATTCCGGTTATAGGGCGGCGTGGCCGGGCGTCAAAGGCTTCCTGTGCAGATTCCTGACTGAAAACCGCTAAGTGATCATCCAGATTCCTACCCCACTTATCCACCGGCATACTATGTCACGCAACGAATCTGAATCCTCCGAGTCTGGGTCCGAGCCGCCACGAATGCTCCTCATATCGAGTAACGGACTTTGGCCGATTATACTGATTCCGAACTGACGCTCTTGATTAGCTCTTGGCGTAAACCTCAGCCATAACTCCCGGAAGCAAGTTGAATCCATTACGCTGAAAGCAGGGAGAGTAACGAGAGAGATTCGTACAGTGGTTTCTCCAGGTTGCGGACACGAGGACAAGTTTGATCCACCCCTGTAAGATCTCACACATGCACGGTGCGGTGCGCATGCTGATTGATTTTCCCCAGAGAGGTCCTGTTCGATGAAAGACTTTTGGCATCGGTATATTATCGTAATGCTCTTCGTGGCGCCGTGACCTTTTCTCTGGATCCACAAGAAATACTGTCTGGAGCAAATGAGGAAGATGGGAAACAGTGTAAGTTTACCTTTTTTTATGTTGATGTCGTATTATGCTGAGGCTCTGATAGTGTATCGCAAGACCGACAGGAATGTTGAGATCGTCGTTGGTATATACTCAGTTAGTTCTTTGATCCTTTTTCAATATCTACTCCTGAGCATGCCTGACAGCTTCCCTCGACGGTCAACGAAACCATAGCGTCTTGCTCCCGGCAAGTCTAAACGGATTCCGATTCAATCGTCATCTCATCGATATCTTCAGGTTCCGCGTCCTGATCATTGGAAAGGTGCTGGTGTCGGGGGTAGTTGGGTCTGAAGACTAACCTTTCGTTATCATAGTGCGGTGTTGGCAAAACCTCGTTGATAAAAAAAGTGTTTGGTGTTGCTGACGTGGTAACTACTTTATCCCTGATCGGAACCCTATCGAATACTAAACGATTTGATACAGGATGTTTCCGACACCACGCGCGGCAGAGCAGAGATTGATCAAGAATATGTCGCATCTGACAATGAGCATTTTATTGTCCATGATAGTCGTGGTTTCGAAGCTGCCGATCAAAGGAATTTGACGGACGTTCGTGATTTCATTTCGCGTCGAAAACGCATGCGAGACTTGAGAGATCAACTGCACGCTGTTTGGTAAGCAGTTTCATGGAGATGAAAGTTCCGGCTGAGCAGGCGATGTAGGCTTTGCCTAGCGGTGCCCTTTGCTAGCGGTCGCCCCATAGAAGCTGGTGCAGAAGACCTTTTGAGAAACAGGAAAGAAATTCTTGGCGATAGTGAGCTTCGGAAATGATCCCACTCTCCACCAACACATTCATAGTAATTCTTGTAGTTCCCCTTGTTGTGGTTTTCACCAAGCTCGATCTACTTGTCAACGCACTAGAAGGGGAAGCGCTGACGGACGGCGGAATGTTGGACGATCTCGTTTTGGAAGAACGCAAATTGGAATCTCTAGAAAGGCTCTGCTTGCAGCCTGTCAGAGCGGCAGCCGGAAGTGACTGTCTGTTGCATGTAGCTGTTTCTAGTGCGTTTGAACAACACTCCTGGTCATTTTCATTTCGTGATATGATGTTGACGACAGCCGAGGGGGGATATGAGGATAGCCTCGCTGCACTCGTGGACATGACGACAGAAAATATCCGAAAATATGTCAAGGATGAAGCGGCACACTACATCGCCACGATCGCACAGCGAGTGAACATCTCCCTCAAAGTCGCATTGACGATAACGTACGTATTCTTTATCGTTTGTCTTTCCCAACCTTATCCGACCTCTGCTGCTTCAGCGTCGGAGAAAAGAGTGAGTCCTGGCCAAACGGAGGTCCCGGTCGCTGAGGATGGCTGTAGGGTACTGGAAGGCGCTTGCGACAAGCCCAAATTTTCAGAATCAATCCATTAAAGCATGTCTCCAAGTGATCCATGAGGACATCATTACGGTCTGGAATTTCAACAACCCCGACAATGTAGGGTGCCTGTATTCATTTGGTTTTGGCGAAGCTTTGATGACAACGTTGATCATCGCATGAAGAGCCTTCAAAAGGCTGATTTCAAAGAAAGGTTGCTTAGTACTCCGAATCTCAGAGTAAGGGAGATTGAAGGCTTCCAAAAAACTACGTGAGTCGTTTAGCTCCCTCTCTGATGACGTACGAAGATTTCTTCGCTCTTCCAGGAAAACCAGCGTCACTGTGGTCGCTGCGCTTGTGACAATCATCGTAAGTGTGGCTGGAACGGGAGGTGCAGCCCTGCCCATCATTGTCCCCATCGCCGGGGCCGCGATCTTGGCAAAGTTGGCTCACAATCTATACAGAGCATCGTAAGTGCTTATTGTTCATTCATCCGTCGGAGCTGCTGAGGTGATGGTGAATTGTTGCAGCCAGGACGTCGTGAGACAGCTCATGGCGTACATCGTGGACTTGACATGCGTCATGCAAATTGTTTTCCTTCTGGCATCGACTGGGAACGGCGTGGTGGACATCCAAGCGATCGCAATCGCAATGCGGGCTTACGAAGAAGCGCATAAGAGTGACGTTCATGCTGACATCAACAGTTTCAGCGTGAACTTTGCAGTGGCGCCAGGGAAACGTGACCACGTACTGGACAAAATTAAAGAGCTCATAACGAGCCATAGCGTTGGGGATGAGGAAATTCCGAACCTCAGGAGGCAGTTGCAAATATCCTTAGGTCCTCCATGATGAGCGACTCGGATGAGGGGGGTTATTGTTTTGATAGCATTCGTGTCAAGCGATGGAAGATGGACGGCAAAGCTGTTTCAACCTGACAGATACTGCCATATCTGGTGAACAATAATGACCGTCGTGATTCATCTCAGCGCTCGTCTGTCGATCGTGGTTGTTCAGTTGACCTTGAGGTACGGCGCCTCCGGAGTTGGGAGTTGACTACAATACACAGTTCCTTTTCATTATCTTCAAGTTATTTACAAGGTCACTGGGGGACAATTGTGGCTTTGTGTAACGCGAATTCCTCCCCATGGAAGTCTCTTAAGGTTTCTGCCGAGAATCGGCCGTACCTCTGAGTAGTTAGGAGTGGCGTTGGACTGGTCGATTTTCCTTTTTCGTCGGCCAGCCCTAGTCCGCGGAAGAAGACAACGTTCGGTTACATAGGGATAATGTTTCAGAACTCTGTGAGCGGAGTGCAAAACTGAGACAGTATCTGTCACATCATGGTTGCGTCGTTTAATTGTGGTGAACAACAAGGACCGTCGTCGTGGGCGTTAGACTGGTCGATTTTCCTTTTTTGTCGGCCTGCCCGCGGAAGCAGACAACGTTCGGTTACATGCGGTTCAGAGCCGTGAGCGGAGCACCACCCCCATATCTTCTACATTAACACGAGTCTGCTGGCAACTGCAGGACCCAAGCCATGTCCCTCGCTGCCATGTGGGCTATTGGTGTTCCGACAAAGAGAGCTCCAATCAACGTCGCGACGTTGGTATCATACGTCCTGCCTCCTGTGCTTTTCTACTTCGTTATGGCAGTACTGGCCGTCACGCCCCACACTCGCGCTCTCAGAGTGGCGCTCTGGCCGGTCGTCGTATTGTTGGCATTGCGTGCGTCCTTTTCCGTGGATACAGCGCTCAGCAGTTATGAGCGAAAATTCCAAAACGATTTGTTAGTGAGTGGCTTTTTCAAATAATCTTTCTTAGAACCAATCAAGGATACTTAAATTCGAGAACCTGATACCAGAACGTGATGCTGTTAATAGTCACCCGTTCCCTCCATTTCGCATTGGCAAAAGAGCCGTTTGTGAGACGACTCCGCCCTGTGAATAGTACCCCATCAACTCTCATGGACACCTTTGATCTTGCCCTTACATTCCGCGGTTGTGGTTGGAACTGGTCTCATGGATTGTACACCCCACCCGAGACACGTCCGTCCAACCGCACCGGATTCGTCTCCCATGTGGCTCTGTCCGCGGCTGTCCATGCGTTCATTTGCGGCACATTACATAGGGCCCTCCGATCATTCTCCCCAGCAGGACTTGGCTCCATTTCGGGAGGGTCTATTTTCGACGAAACCCTTCCCCTCCACTTGCGATACCTGCGATCGAGCATCATCACCATTGTAGGGTGCTTCGCAACCTACGCCCTCCTCCAGATGGTCTACGATTTATGCACCATAGTGGGCGTTGTTTTCCTTGGACAGGACCTCGCTCAATGGCCCCCTGGTTTTGATTCTCCGTGGCGTTCCACATCGTTATCAGAGTTCTGGGGACGCAGGTGGCACCAGTGGCTTCGCCATATATTCCTCGTTCAGGCCGGTCATCCACTTTCCTTTATCTTTGGTCGCGTGGGTCTTGTTATCGGGGCTTTCCTCTCCTCTGCAGTATACCACCATGTTGGGCTCAATTCCCTCGACAGCACCAGCGAACTGTGGAGGATGCTTCTAGGCTTCGGAATGATGGCCCCGGGAATGTTCGCTGAGCGGACATTCAAGCAGTTGACGGGGAGGAAGGTGTGTGGGTTGGCAGGGTGGGTCTGGACGATGACTTGGCTTGTCCTATGGGGAAATGTGATAGTGGACGGATTTGTAAGAGCTGGGTTGTTCAGGGCCAACGCTTTCATAGATGGCGTGCCACCATTGCGGGCGTTGGTGGAACGCCTTGTAATGAATTTCGATACCTGGTTACATGCGATGTAGTTTAGGATGTGGATTCCGATATCGATCTATCAGACTAGGATGGTGTACCCGCTGATAGACTAGAGTATGCCAGTGTAACCCCATCCGGCAAGAAACCATCCTGTACTCTACAAATTCCTTCTACAGTGAGCACCTGCGCTCAATAAAGTGTCGCTGGAGTCATGAGTACAAGATTTTTCACAGACACTTTGCGCCTTTCTCGCCCGTTACGAGTACCATCGGACTGAATATCTGCCCAATAACAGAATTGAGTCTAACAGATACAATGGCGTGCGCACACGCACCCGTAAACGCGCTGCAGTCAACAATGCCCCAATGGACAGTTGACCGTACCACCAGCTAAGAGAGAGGGTCGATTTGGGTCCAGCACTCTGGTGGCTTTCGAGAGGACGGTACCACGGTATGTCCTTATCACGAAGCGCGAGGTCGGTGGCTGCCACGTTCACGAGACCTGCTGCTCTCAGAGCTGATACAAGATCTGTGATTGTGTTGATAGAATCAACCCGGGCGATCTTTGGGAAACTCTGCAAGAGGTTTTGGGAGGCTACAACATGTTCCGTATTAGCCTGAGACATTGCATCGGTGAAGCACCATTCGTAGATCGCAAACTAAACGGCGGATGTCAGTCTGCATGGTTGTGTGAAGGTCATCTTCCGTACTCTACCGGAGGGCTTGAGCAATCTTTCAGTATGTCTATAGAGCGTCATGGGACACGCGGTCCGCTGTGGCAAGTTAACTTTTGCTACAATAAGTATGCATCCAACTCACGTATCCAAGCTCAATGGCAAATATGGCATCGAACGAGCACTCTGGAAATTGTTCGAGTGCTTCGCAAATGTCTCGGACTGTGGAAATATCAATCTGGAGTGTGCAAGTGCGAAGAGAGAACACTAACCGTGATAATATGTGAGTCGATTAGAGAGGCCGGCCTCTTCTGCGGCAATCTTCGCACTTGAAATCTATTCAACTGTCAAACCAACAGCCTGGCTGGAGAAGACGGTATAATACTGACAAGATGGACGTCTGTGTCGATTCCGACAACATCAACATCGGAGAATTGCACAAGTTGTTGGGAAACAGCGCCATTGCCGCAAGACAGTGCTAGAACTGTCTTTCTGGGCTTCAGGTAAAGCTGGCCGAACAGCAAGTGTTGATGACGAGCCATTGCAATGGGCAAGCTATCGCCCCGTTGAATCCTCGAGAAATGAAAAACGTCATTCGCAGGGCTACCTTCGCATGTTCGGCCTGGGCTGAAAATATACATTGGCAAGAAAAGCCGGGAGAAGAGCGATACTGAAGATAACTTTGAGCGGAAGCCACATCGGGAATTCGTCTTTCTTTGTTTTCCTACCTGGTGCAAAGTTTGAGAGTACTCCTTGATTGTAGATGCAATCGTGAAACGAGCCCATGTTGAGACTCATGGCAGGGTTAGTGGATGTATCGAGTCCTTGATGGTCAACTATTCACTCGTGTTCAATGACGCTGGCGTCGAGTCCAGGTGCATCGACGGCGTAATTTGTAGCCTGGAGCTTTCCATGATGGCCGACTCAAAGCAATGACGCACAGCATCTAGGTTTGACAGAAGTGAGGCAGAGAGAAATAAATGATCGATTGATGATCGAGCAGTGCGGCCTGATTTTTGATGGGCCTGAAAGTTGATACGATCAGCCAGAAGGTCACGTGGGGCACCATAAGCCGAGCACTCGTCCCAGAACGGCCAAACCTCTCAAGGTCAGTTGACAGAAAGGAGCACAACCCCGGGAACGGAACTATTCTGTGCCGCTTAGCACCCGTCACACATGATAGTGGGGCCGTTTGGTGATTATCAATCTGTGATGCCTCCGCGGGTTCAACCTGAGGGTGAGTGGTATTCCGCTAAATTTGGTTTAAATTTGTTGAATCCGCGGCAGCTTTCAGATAATGAATGACAGATTCATCAATCCGATGAGTGCGTGGTAAGAAAGAAGTTTGTCACATGTTGTACGGGAACAACCTTTGGAGCGAAGTGGACTTAACTAGTACCGTGTCTGACCGGCGCCCAGGCCGCGATTCATCGTACCATCAAACTCCCAGCATCTCCGGCAGAATGTCGACTGGCTCAGCACCCGAGATTGAACAGGAGATAGCACAATTAGTGGTGGAGATCGGGCAGAGCCTCACCAACGCTTATGTTAACAGTGAGTACGCAGAGTCACCGATCTCTTCGATCTGGATGAGTACTGAATGCCCGATCCCTGTGCAGTGTCGGCAATTTGCTTCTTGGTTTACGACGTTTTGATAAACCTAGACAGGGAGGTCAGTTCGAGGTCATCCATTCTAGAAATCCAAAGTCTCGACAACTGTTAACGCTCTGTACTCAAGGTGGAGTATATTTGGAAGTACGTTTTTCCACCCGCCTCAACTACAAGTAATTTCGTGTGTATTCAACTTGAGCTCGCTACGTCAGGGCCAGGTGGACTATCTCCAAGGTTCTCTTCATCATTGGGAGATACTATGGCTTATTTTACATCACGTAAGTAAATACAGGAAACTTGCTGATCATTCCAACTAATCTTTTGCGGCGTCTGCGTCTGGTAGCGCTAATTTTGCGGGTGTGTATGCTCTGATATCCACGCTTCACTGGCCATATCTGACTTGTTCCATAGTGTCCGTGATGGTCGGCCTCTCCTTGGAAGTATGTGAGATTTCTGGGATTTCGTTCGACAGCGCTAACATTCAGCCTAAAGTTGTCTGTTGCCTCCACAGTGTTTCCCAGCTTCATCACTGATTTCGTCCTGTCAGCTGTCGGGGCTGGTTGTGGTTTCTTACAATGTAGGTTTATCCGACTGCATTTGCTACAGATCTTCACTCCAGTGTAGGGCCGGAGATATCTTCTTCACTAGCATTGTGAATGTGATCCTCATTATGCGTTTGTACGCGATGTATCGGAACCGCAAAGGTAAGGACGATGATGTATGCACGGTGTTCTTAAGTTTACGCGATCACAACGTACATTGTGTCTACAGTATTGGCCTTCTTCGTCATACTGTTCCTTTGTACGTGAGCTCTACTTTACACTCGACAAATAACTAAGTAACCCTCTCCACAGGTGAATTCGGGGTCAGTCATAGATATGCTTCGGTGTCACTTCTTCTTGAACATGCATTCGCAGTTCGAACTTTACACTTGCATAGTAATGGGTATCGAAACATACAGGACTGCATTTACCATGCCGGCCGGGATTCCCCTGCCTGGGTGCTTTGCGTCTCCCAACTTGAAGACCGCTCTGTGGTCCTGGTAAGTTTTAACAGTATACACCGTGCGGATCCAGGTAGTTGATTTAGGTCCTAATACCTGCCTCTTATCAGGGTGCCGTGCATGGTGATAGCCAGTAAGCATATCAATGTGTGAACATTGTCTCATAGCTCACACCGTGATAGCGTCGTTCTTCATGATGACGATTTGGAAGGTCACTTCCGATGGATACGCTACTCCAGAGCGCCTAACGGGTATCAAACATATCTCTCCGATCATCGTATTGATGGTGCGGGATGGAGCAATTTATTATTCACTGTACGTCGCAACACAGTTACTTCAAGTTCCGACCTTATCATGATGCTTACTGTTTACATACTTATTGTAGGATGTTCGGTGTGTTCACTCGTCCAGTAGCGAAGTTCACGGTTAATGATCGTTTCACTTGATCCAGCAATCCTGCTCATCACTATCCTTCTCCTGGAGACTGCGCAAGGTTTCATGACGACTATATCCATGCCGTACGTACTTATCTATTCAAACATGATTGTCTGGTAACGACTCTGACCTTACCTGAATAAAACAGGTGGCTGGTTGCTGTATATTCTTTGACGGTAAGTTAAACCAACCTCACCGTACATCTCTCCAACGATCTCTCCGGAAGGCATCCCGGCTGGTGCTCAATCTGCGTGAGGCAGGAAGTCGCACTTACTTTGGCATGTCCACCTTGTCGGAGTCACAGGCCATTTCGGCACCAGTGTTTGCTATGGGTCCTGTTGGCAAGCGACCAGTCCGAGAGACGGAGAGTGTCTTGTGAAGCTTGGAGAGAAAAACATCCGTTCAATTGAATGGTGGGACCTGACTTAGCACATGTCTGCGTTTTGGAAATGTACTATCGCCTACACGCGACCTACTTTTCGGTGGTCAGACACAAAGACAAACTTGACGACCAAGAGATCTGCCGCATTGGTTTCGTTTGTTCAACTTTGCAGACGTATGTACAATACGAGAACTAGGCAGTCCGAATATAGAAAGCTACGATCAAACGGTACAACAGTAGGATGCGTGGGATAGCGCTCATATGTATAGGCTCTCCCAGTGGCGCAAACGCGCTTCTTTCTATTCACCGATATCTACCTTCAAATATTTGTTGTATGAATTTTTTTTCATGTTGGTGAGCTCGAAGATTAGTATAGATCAGGCCCGGAGTCGGCTTGTTATCACGCGCATCAGTGCAGCTCCAACAGTGCGGCAGTGCTAAAAGTGGGCTGGGTACGCAACATACTGTGCTTCTCATCCCAGCATCACCAATCAACACCGACTCGATCATAAGATATGTGAGTCCTCCAGCTCCTCGCGCCGCGCTGTGAGACTTATCTATCTAACGTGGTACTATCCCAAAGTTCCCGAGAATTGTTCCTGGACCTGACACAAGAACACGATGCGCCAAGAGCCACCAACATTCTGATTCGGAGTGCGTGCCACAATTTGGAGTCAGATACTCGGTTTGTAACGAAAAGGCCAGGTATCTCCGGCACGGGAATCAAAAGGGTAGTGCCAATGGGGAAATGACGCAAAGTACCGGCATCAAACCGGTGTTTCCCGGTTTCAGCTGGAGGTTGTTGCTAACCATATCAGACCCTTGCCATTTCCACGCCCAGTACCTGGTATGTCCGATTAGTACTCCAGCCTCTTGGTTCAATGTGCCCCCAGGGGGAACCTACAATTCGGGCGCATCAAATTAAGCATCTTTAATCACGCAAATTTTCATGCTGTGTGGTAGGCGTGCAATTTTGAGGTCTTTTTGAGGTTTATTTCCATCAAGAAGGTTCGACTTGCTCCGGCTGGTTTGTTTCTTCCTGGGGTGGTGATTTCAATACTGATGTGGAACATTGTAGCGACCGATGCCGCAGCAGATGTGCCAGATCAGGCCGCTGGGTGTCTGTACCTTCAGCCGTCGCGGAATGGCTGTAATTTTATCCACCACATAACAGCCTGCCTCACTGCATCAACGGCGTTCAATATCGAGTGTACATGGATCATCGCGCACAGGTCTTGGCCAATCTTACGGGAACTGAGGCCTCTATGGCCTTGGCTTGATTTCTTCTCACCATTACCCTGGAGGCACATGACAACGAAAGACTTAGTTGCCTTTCGTTCCATTGCCGTGCAAGATGCTCAGCCTTCGTCCGACAGCTACTATGGAGGCTACGCTGTGGAACATTGGCTATATTCGGAAAGCAACCTCAACAGCCTCGTACTAGTATGTATAACTGCAAAGGGGGGGAGAAGACGGTGCGACTCTGTACCCTCCATTTACCCGTCCGCTGCTTAATATCTCTGAAGTGGACAACGAACTCCTTACCAATGCAACTACAAATCTTGCAGCTATCTGACATCTCGGGTGCAACCTACTGCGCGATTGGTGTCATCTCGGCGATTACCCTAATTTCGATTTTGAAGCCTTCTCATAATCCAAACGTAAGTGGAGGAAGCGTTTGGTAAATTTTGCTTTCTAGCTCACAATCCCGGGCCAGCTGGACAGAATCCCAGCGGTTGGATCGAATACTTGGCTAGGATCTTGGTGGGCTGGTATCAAATTTCTGATCAATGCTACCGAGGTTGTCCAAGAAGGTTACGAGAAAGTGCGTTCGTTGCTCGATACTTTGGCGATACTAACATTCATGACGATTGCAGTACAAAGGCACTCCATTCAAGGTTTCAACCTTCTACCGCTGGATGGTTGTTGTAAGCGGTCGCCAATATGTGGAAGAATTTCGCAAATCTCGCGACGACGAATTGAATTTCTTGGAAGCAGCGGGCGATGTAACTATATGTTTGCTTTCCTCAGAATCAGCCTAACTGAAGTTGTAACAGATTTTGGAAGCAAAGTACACGTTAGGACACGATACCCACTATAATCCGTACCATATCGGTATCCTCCGATCGCGAATCAACCGCAATCTCACGGCCATACATGCCGACATCACAGATGAGATCATCTCGGCCTTTGAAGAGATTCTGAATCTTGAGGGTCAAGGTAAATTAGAGTTTGTGTCTATTAGTCTCAACACTTTGATCAAGCTCCGAACCATTAGAGTGGAAGAGTGTCCCTGCACTCGGCACTGTCCAACAAATTGTCAGCAGGACCAACAACAGAGCTTTCGTTGGTCTTCCGCTATGTATGTCGCCATTTCCATCTGTTTTATGCTTGTTTATTCTGTATACGTTAGGCCGTGATTCCGATTGGGTGAATCTCAACATTGAATTTACCCTGGACGTTGTAAAAGCGGCGACTATCATCAGCCTGTTTCCCAAGTTCATGTCACCGTAAGTCGCTTGCCTATTTTGATGCAGTCCCTGACCTTTCATAGGCTTGTTGCGCGGTTTATGACGAACGTTCCTGCAAGCATCAGGCGCGGTGTAAAGCACCTCACTCCAATCGTCGAGGTGCGACGGAAGCTGATTGACGAGGATGCCGCATCCTGGGTCGATACACCTGTGGGTCGACCTTCATTGTAGCTACTATAAAGAAAGACTCACCTCTGTTTTGGTAGAACGATCTTTTGCATTGGTTTATGGAAGGATCCGAGGGCTCTCAGCGCCACGTGGACAATATAACTTCGCGTGTTTTGGCTATCAACTTTGCTGCTATTCACGTAGGTGGTGACTCGGTCTCCCGACTTCTGATACTGACCTAGCTTGTCTATGCCTCAGACATCCTCAAATGTAGGTTGGACGTGAGTATCTGGCACAAGAACTAACAGACTTTTTTTCAGAGTTTTACTCAGACGCTCTACAACCTGGCAGCCAATCCCCAGTACGTCCAAGCGCTCCGTGACGAAGTGGAGCCGATCATCAGGGAGGAGGGCTGGTCGAAGGCTGCGGTGGCAAAGATGCACAAAATTGATAGCTTCATGAAAGAGACTCAACGTATGAATGGCATTGGTCTTGGTGAGTACGGTGCACATTGTTGTGCAGCGCAACTCATCACTTTTTTTTGCCAGTGAACATGGCGCGAAAGACCATGAAAGACGTCACATTTGCTGACGGAACCATCATACCAAAAGGTGCCTTCGTTACAATGGCCACCCAACCTATGCACCTCGACAACGAATTCTACGTGAATGCAGAAATGTTCGATCCCTTCCGTTTTTCCAACATGCGTGCAAAAGACGGCGGTGTGAAACACCAGTTCGCCGTGACTAGCCCCGAATACTTGGTATTTGGACACGGCAGACATGCATGGTAAGAGCTCTTCCCCGCTATCTGCGCACGGGTGTGTGAATTAATTGACGTGCCATATATGTGTAGTCCTGGCCGTTTTTTCGCCGCTAGCACGCTTAACACCATGCTAGCCCATCTCGTCGTTTCGTACGATGTCAAACTAGAAGAAAATGCGACTCGCCCACAGAATTTCCGGATTGGCACTTCGATTGCAGCCAACCCTACTGCTCGGGTCATGTTTAGGAGGAGGGTCTGCTAAATTTTTGGGGCGGCTGATTGATTGTCATGTACAAGCGCCGGCCGGTGGTATCATATTCAGCGATGTGTAAATCAAGTGTAGAATTCAATATATTCGACGCCGTACGTCAGTTGTGGCGCTATCATTGATAGATCTCATCATGCCATTATGGCGTCAGCTGTCCACCGACCGGAGACACGGTATGATCTCGATCGCTGAGTCTGTGCTGGTCAGCCAACTCTTCTCTCATTGATACTCCACGACAACAGCGCCACATATGTCCCCTGGGCGCAAATTCGCATTCACAGAAGCAGTGTTCTCCGCATCGCTATTGCGATACTGTCGGATGAGTGAGCAGGCATGTACTGTACCTTGGATGAATAATGTCGAGAACGGGCCCTTGATGTAGATCCCCTGCCAATACACCCCGAGCTCAGAGTCTGGTTCTCACGTTTGAGATATGAATGATTGCATATCTATTATCGCTCGAGATGTGCATGTTTCGTTGCAGTGATGTAGACTCGCCTTTAAATTCGTGGGATGTCCTCCGCACCAACTTGAAGGGTGATCCAGCGCCACGAGTCGAAGAGACGAAACCTCCCTCCGAGTTGGACTGACCAGACCACGACTGCCAATCATGTTCGTGGTGTTGTGCGTTCACAGTGTAGGGATCAAGTCAGTGTAACTTCTCTGTTAGCCCCTGCTCAGAGCGCTCGTTCCTAAATCTGCAAAGTGCTCTTCGAAATATTGAACTGACAGTGCGCAAAAGTTGTGGTGCTTGTATCGGATAAATACGTATTATGTAATTGTAGCAACCCGGCATTGCCCAGATCTGGGAGTTACCATGATGGACCTGGGGCAAGACCTGAGGAGAATTGGCAGGGATGTCAGGCCGTGCGCCTGTGCTGCCACTGCGGCATCATTCCATACGGATGTTTATGAAGCACTGACTTATTTTTGTCACTGCCATAATGCCCTTGGGAATCGGGATATTTCTGGTTGCCAAACCCTCATGCCATTGGACCGACAATTGTCTACAATTGTCCAGGAATATGAATTAATTTGCTGTTTCAACAGGCCTAGGGTGGCCCACAAACCGCATGTATGTACACCCTTTTCACCTGTTGGACTTGAAAAGGTGGTAGTAGTGACCGATTCGCCCTGAGATTCGAGATTATGAGAACTCTCGTATCTTTGCAAGACACTCTCGGTGAGCATACTCAGAGTTTCCACAATTGGGCCAGCCTGACATACCGTTTCAACATTTCGCCAGACGCCTCCAAGTGGACGAGGACTATCGCTTTCCTTGGTGCCATTGTCATCGTGTCGCGTGTCGTCAAGCTCGTGAAAGGTATCAAGGTACGTTGTGGTTTAGAAAACGAGGCTTATGTTTCCGAACAGGAGGACAGAGCGCTGATAATGACAACAGGCTGTCAATTCACTCCCCGGTTTCTGTATCCCATTTGCGCCGCTTTCGATTCCAGGTAGCATTCTACCTGATACGTGGTGGAACCCCAGTGAGAGCTTCTCAACAAACATGCTCCCTGCCAGTCTGTTTGACACGGGTTCCCTCCAGGCTATGCGTTTCCATGGAAATGGCGGAAGAATCGAAACGGTGTGTGGAGCACTGAATCCTTGACTTGTAATAACCTTGTGCTAGTCTACCATCGCTTTGGCCGTGATACGGTGTCATTCGTACCGTTCCTCTATGGCACCCCGATGATATTCACCCGATCCCTGGAAGTAGGAAGGCAGATTCTTTCAGGAGGGTTGGACGCGTTTGACAAGTCTCTGGCCTTTGAAGGTCCTTTCTCGTCAGTCTACAACGCATTTCCGCAAGTCTGTTTAAGATCGCGCTCACCTCGTCCACGTCGCCGAACAGATTCTGGGGTCCTAATATTGTCGATGCATACGGTGACAAATGGCGAAAACACCGAAAGATTTCCAGTCCCGCGTTCAACAATGATACGTATGTAGACAAAACTAAGTTTTGATGAGCAAACCTGACTTGCCGTCCCAACTTGAAGGTATGCCGCTGTCTGGGATGCCTCGTGCAAACTCTTTGCGGAAATGATGTCCGCGCAAGGCTGGGCCTCAAAGGACGTTATCGAAATACCTAGTATCGATTTGGTCATGTTCAAAGTGCGCTCTGCCCTCCGAGATCAGAATCATTCGCACACGTGACTAATATGTGCATCGCCTTCACGACAGTTTTCGCTCACCATTTTTACCTCGGTTGGATTTGGAGTGCCATTGGCGTGGTCCAAGCCACCTAGTCAAGGTGATGAACTCAGCATACAAGAATGTCTCGACATTATCACGAAAACACTCATGTTTCCTGTAATCGCCCCTTCTTGGGCATGGAAACTGCCTCTCGAATGGTCAGCACGTCCCGAAACAAAGATGAAGCACGCCTGTTTTCTGACAATCTTTGCAGGATCCAACACACGCGTCGGGCGTACGATACCATGACCGTATTCATGCGATCACAGGTCAACACGATACGAGAGACCATTCGGTCCGAAGCAACCAATGAGGACACTAAGCCTGGAAACGATCTCTTCTCACTTTTGATCCATGCTTCGGAGGATGCAGGAGGCAAGAAGGGCCTCAGTGACGACGAATTGGTAAGTCGACCTCTGGCCTTGCTTTTCTGTCGCGGGTTAGCAAGACACTATGGGCGGTATGTTGACGATGGGGTTTCTTTCTTTCTTAGATTGGCGACGTATTCTCGTTCTTATATGCTGGCCACGGTAGGCATACTGTTCTGGTCTATCTGATTCTATTCCGACGCGCGCGCCTGGGTTTAGATACGACGGCCCATAGCTTGGCAGCGACCCTTGCGTTTCTGGCTCTGAATTTCGACATCCAAGATGAACTTGTTTCGCAAGTGCGAGAGGTGACAGAAGGCAGAGACGACAACGCCCTGGTAAGTGTGTATACAATTCAAGTCGCGCCATCTTTGGTTTGACTTTGGAACACGTGAATCCCCAGCTTTATGATGACTATGGCAAGCTTGACAAAGTACTCGCAGCGTTCTACGAAGCCATTCGAATGTTTCGTGAGTGACCCAATCGAATCTATGAGCGACATTCTCTGAAACAGCTGTGGGTCATCGTAGCTCCTGGACCGATCGTTCCTCGTGAAGCCAAGAAAGACACGGTACTGAACGTTTCCGATACCAACGAACCACGACTGTTGTTCGTAAAAAAAGGTACCCAGGTAAGTCTATTGCGATCATCCATTCCATCGCCACTGATGTGGACCAACGCCAAAGGTCGTGGTTGATCTCGTCGGCATCCGTAAGCGCACAATCCCTTTCCCTTCAACCGAATGTCACCTCGACGACCTTCTCTAGATTATCACCCACGATACTATTCCGACCCAGAAGTCTACCGACCTTCACGATGGTACGCCAAGAAGCATGATCTCGAAAGCTCGGATGTAAAGGAAGGTGCTGGCGACTTTACCGGGTTTAGCTTTGGTGTGTATCGCCGCGCACATATGCCCCATAAGTCACTGATTGACGCGATTCCTGTCTTAGGTCCCCGCTCTTGTATCGGCCGCAAATACTCGTCGACGGAGGGCGTGTGTTTCCTTGCGCATCTACTGCGTGACTGGCGGGTCGAACCCCTGTTTCTGGTGCGTCCGAACGGGCAAGTGGAAAGCGTGGACGAATGGCGGGAGCGTGTTTTTCAGGCGGATATGATGGTGACATTGGGTATCAAAGACCACGGTGTTCGATTCGTGCGACGCAGGTGAGAGGGGTGGGATGACAAGAATGTATCTTATCACGGCGAAGAATCAGTACCCCGAACTGTGGGGTGGAATTGGTGTCTTGAATAGGATAGGCCGCTTGTTGGACTGTCTTTGAATTTTATTTATTCCCCTTGCGCGCTCATAATCTATTTTCCATCACTCGAGACCGCGACTTAGTAGTATGGATACTTCAGGTAGTAACTTGAGGAGAGCGAGGTACGTATCGCTATTCGTTCGTACTGATTCGCATACCCGTAGGCAGACCAAAGGGTGGAAGGAAGATTCTTGAAGATAATCGTTCCTTCAACTTCCGCTATACCTGCGGCACGGCGGATTCAGCCCTTACTACCCAGTAAGGACGAGATGATATTATCTAAACGCCCAAGACCCATCTCAACCGCACCATCGATCTCCAGCCCAACACTCACAATATTCACAGATGGGCGGAGAAGGACCGTACGTGAGATTCAACGAGGATTCCCACCAAGGCGGAGTATCCACGCGCCCCCCATCTCCCTTGGATGTCAAGCAGCTCGACGTCGCCTACACTCGTGCACACGTTTTTTTGCTCGAGAGGGTCAGGCGGCTTGTAGAACTTGGCTGGGGGCGGCATGAAACAGACGGTACTGCGGGCGGTCTCCTTTTCCACCGTCCGCGAGTCACTGAGGTCGACGTCATCATCCACAGATTCCTTGCTTGCGTTCGTGAGCTACACGCGCACTCTGACAACATATTGGGGCGATAGGCAGAGTCGTGTCGAGCTACGTCTCCCCCGCACCGCCAGTGCCTGGTTTGAACCTTGTCTCGCCCAACAATGGAAGAAGATGTTCGAATGCCCGATCCTTTTCGACGCGCGCAGACGTAGATGGAGCGGTTCTGCGCCGGACCGCTACGCCGATGCATACCTCTACGTCGACGTTGAAGCCCCACTCCGTGACATCTTCAATTTTATCCAATGCCTCATCCCAGACATGGTTGTCATCATTCGGGTCGATGATATCGATGACCGTGGGGAAGAGGAGACCACGCAACGTCTTCCGTCGCCAAAATGGGTGGAGGACTTTGCTGGGGAGTTGCGTCCTATCTTTGGGGAAGAGAGGTTTGAAGATGTTGCAAAAGCTTCACAAGAGTGGTCGTGCCTTTCACGGATGGTGTCGTATTACAGGTATGATGAAGATGAGGCGGATGACCGACTCGGAGATTTCACCGCCTGTGACAAAGAGTGCGGGTATTGTGGCAGGTGCGATTATTAATGTGCCGATGGTGAAATGGAAAGGAAAAAAGGTCGTTTGTACTTTGTACGTGGACTTACTGATTGATCTTCTCCACATCTCTACTGTTCGTTTTGTTTCCCGGATCAGCTACATCACCCACCCTAACAATCGCCTTAGGCAATGTTTCGTGGTACAGAAAGTGATGTTGGGCCTCGTGTATCACAGGAAATAGTTGAAGATTTTACTTGTACAAAGCACGTATTTGGGCTTCCACTTCTTCCGAGGACAACTTGATATCT
>Ga0307508_10000709_pt1 | contig 39675 bp, 30 predicted proteins | sample 9_EM_MG_FD_203089 | JGI IMG/M metagenome (GOLD analysis project Ga0307508, IMG submission 203089) | Populus trichocarpa ectomycorrhiza microbial communities from riparian zone in the Pacific Northwest, United States - 9_EM | ecosystem: Host-associated > Plants > Roots > Unclassified | place... | reverse complement strand
GAGATGATCTCCGAGGATCTCGGCATCAAGCTCGAGAGCGTCACGGTCGGCATGCTCGGCACCGCCAAGCGCGTCACGATCGACAAGGACAACACCACCATCGTCGATGGTGCCGGTGACCATGACGCGATCAAGGGCCGCACCGACGCGATCCGCCAGCAGATCGAGAACACCACCAGCGATTACGACAAGGAGAAGCTCCAGGAGCGTCTTGCCAAGCTCGCCGGCGGCGTTGCCGTGATCAAGGTCGGCGGTTCGACCGAGGTTGAAGTCAAGGAGCGCAAGGACCGCGTCGACGACGCTCTCCACGCAACCCGCGCTGCAGTCGAAGAGGGCATTGTCCCCGGCGGCGGCACGGCTCTCCTCTATGCCACCAAGGCACTTGAGGGCATGAAGGGCGCGAACGACGACCAGACCCGCGGCATCGATATCGTCCGCAAGGCGCTCTACGCGCCGGTTCGCCAGATTGCGGCGAATGCGGGCCATGACGGTGCGGTGATCTCGGGCAAGCTGCTCGACGCCAATGATCCGACGCTCGGCTTCAATGCGCAGACCGACAAGTATGAGAACCTCGTCGAGAGCGGCGTGATCGACCCGACCAAGGTCGTCCGCACCGCTCTCCAGGACGCGGCCTCGGTCTCGGGCCTGCTCATCACGACCGAAGCGGCCGTGTCCGAGCTGCCGGAAGACAAGCCCGCCATGCCCATGGGCGGCGGCGGCGGCATGGGCGGCATGGGCGGAATGGACTTTTGATTTCGGACGGGAGCAGCGAAAGCTGCTCCCGACACGAAATCAAAACGGACGGCGGGTCGGCGGCAAGCCGCCGAACCCGTCCGACGAAAGCGCGGGCTTTGCCCGCGCTCGGAAATCCAGAACTGCCTGGCCATCCGGCTGGAACATCGAAGGGTCGGGGGGAAACCTCCGGCCCTTTGTTTGTCCGCGCGGCGCGCGTATATTGCCGGCATGGCCACCGATCCAGACCAGCCCCTGTTGACTGCGGAGGAATTCCTCCAGATCGATTTCGGCCCCGACATCAAGGCCGAGCTCGACAACGGCGTCATCCGAATGATGGGTGGCGGCTCAGGCGAACACGCCCGCATCCAGTCCAATTTCATGCGCTTCCTCGGCCCGGCGTTGCGCGGCACCGGATGCCGGCCGTTCGGCTCCGACATGGGCGTGCGCACGCATGATCAGTCGATCCGCTATCCTGATGTCTCGGTCTATTGCAGCGGCCGAACCGATCCCGCGAACGACGCGTTGAAAGCATTCGATGACCCGCGCGTCGTCATCGAGGTTCTTTCGCCTTCGACCAGGCGGAAAGACTATGGCGACAAACTCGAAGAGTATCGCGAGATGCCCAGCATCGACACGATCGTTTTCGTCGATCCATCAACCGAGCGCCTGCGGATCGTTCAGCGTACCAGCCCGAATAGCTGGAGCGATGAGAGCTTTGTTGGCCCGGTAGATCTGCCGCTCCCGTCACTGAACTTGACGATGCCCCACGCCGAAATCTTCGCCCGCGACTGAACAGGATACCGCCATGAAGCTCTATTATACCCCCGGCGCCTGCAGCCTGGCCGACCATATCGCGCTCCACGAAGCCGGCCTCTCCTTCGAATGCGAGAAGGTCGATCTCAGGGCCAAGACGACCGAGGCCGGCGCGGATTACTGGCAGATCAATCCCAAGGGCTATGTCCCGGCGCTGACGCTCGACAGCGGCGAGACCATTTCCGAGAATATCGCGATCCTCGACTGGATCGCCGGGCAGGCGCCGCAGCTCGCGCCCGGCGGCGCGATGGGGCGCACGCATCTGCTCGAGGCGCTGGCCTATATCTCGACTGAGCTCCACAAGAACTACAAGCCCTTCTTCGCCGGCGGCAGCGACGACGACAAGGCCAGGGCCGGCGAGATCATCACCAAACGCCTGCAATATCTCGCCGACACCATGGCAGGCGACTATCTGTTCGGCACCGATATGGGCGTGGCCGACGCTTATCTGTTCGTCATGCTGCTCTGGGGGCGCAAGAACGGCGTCACCATCCCTGACGCACTTGGGCCGTTCCTCGCCCGCATGATGGCGCGGCCGGCGGTGAAGACCGCGATGACGCATGAGGGGCTGATCTGAGCCGGTTCGAACGCCGGCAATGATGACGACCGAAAACTGGCCGCGCTGGCCGGCCAGCTTCCCCCGCGCGCCCAAGTCCCCGCTCGCGCGCCGCCTCCTTTTCTGGGTCCTGCCCTGGCTGGCGCTCAGCCTGACGGTCTTCGCGAACTGGCTGTACCTCGCCGTGCTCGATCCAACCCGGGTCGGCTGGCTGCTCGACGGCAATGATCATGGCCAGGGCGCGATCGGCCTTGCCGCCTATCTGCGCGCGCCGCCGGCCTGGCCGTCGCTCCATTCCTCGATGCTGATGGCGCCGCAGGGCCTGTCGGTCGCGCTGACTGACAGCAATCCGCTGCTCGCCCTGCTGCTCCGGCCCTTCGCCGCGATCCTCCCGGTCGGCATCCAGTATTTCGGCCTGTGGCTGTTCGCCTGCATCCTTCTCCACACCGGTTTCGCCGCCGCGCTTGTGCGCCGCTATGCGCCGGGTCCGGTAGCGACCTGGATCGGCGCCGCGCTGATGACCTTGATGCCGGTGCTGCTCGCCCGTTTCGGCCATGTGAACCTCTGCGCGCAGTGGCTGATCCTGTGGGCACTGTGGATCTTCATCGACGCCAGGCGTTCGCGCCAGCCCGGCTGGTGGGTCGCGATTATCGTCAGCGCCGCGCTGATCCACCCCTATCTGCTGGTGATGGTCGCCGCGATCTGGGCGAGCGCAATGCTCCGCCAGGTCGTGCAGGCGCCCGACATTAAGGCGCGCATCGCCATGATCAGCGATGTCGCGATGGTCGTGGCGCCGCTGCTGATCATCCCGCAGCTGCTCGGGCTGGTCGGCGACCCGGTCATGGCGACCGGCTCCTATGGCGGCTTCGGGGTGTCGCTTGACGGGCCGTGGAACCCGAACGAGCCGGTCTATTCGGCGCTCCTCCCCGCAAAGTCGGTCGATCATTCGCGGGGGCTGGAGGGGATGAACTATCTCGGCGCCGGCCTGCTCGCGCTCGCGCTGGTGGCGCTGGTGTGGCGGCTGCGCCACCGCACCGCGCGCCCGGACGGCCAGTCCCTCGGCAGGCTGATCTGGCTGGTGCCCGCCTTCACCGCGATTACCGTCATCGCGGTGATGCCGCATCTCATCTGGCGCGGTCAGATCATCGCGACCCTGCCCATGCCCGATATCATGCCAAAGCTGCTCGACCCGATCCGCGCCGCCGGCCGCATGTTCTGGCCGGTCGATTATGTCATCGCGCTCGTCGTCATCGCCACCGCCTGCCGGATGCGCTTCGGCATCTTCGTGCTCGGCGCGGCGCTCCTGCTCCAGATCGTCGATCTCGCACCGCTGTTCGCCTATTCGCGAGGAAGCTCGATCGCAGCCACGGACCCGCGCGCCTATCGCCGCACGGTCGACCCGCGCTGGGACGCGCTGATCGCCAGTGCCGACATGATCGAGTTCGAGCCCCCCCAGCCCTATCGCGATCTCGCCCTGCTCGAGGAGCTCACCTGGCGGGCGGTGGTCGCCGGGCGGCCGGTGCGCTATTTCTACGCCTCGCGCGAACCCGTCCTGGTCAAGCACCGCCTCGAAGCCGACAGTTTCGCCTTCGCCACCGGCCAGCGCGATTCGCGCCACCTCTATGTGCTGCTCGACGGCTGGGCGCCGCCGAGCCTCGCCGGCCTGGTCACCAAAATCGATGGCGTCTCGATCATCGCGCCGGGCGCAGCATCGCGCCCGCTTTCTGGTCCAGCGTCATCCGCGCTACCAGGTCCGAGGCCTTCCTCTCCGGCGAGAGCCGATCGCGATCGAGGTCATGGAACTTCAGACCCCGGACCGTAAGGAATCAGTGCAAGCCCAACCAAAGCTGCTCCTTCTGGAGGCAGCCCGATCTGGCGGGACGACTTCTCACAACAGACTGTTCCGCCGCGCGATGCCGCCCAGATGCGCGGCGCTCGGCTTGGGCGTTCGCTTGAAGGTCGTGCGGTCCACCGCGACCAGGCCGAATTTCGGCACATAGCCCTGAAGCCATTCGAAATTGTCGATCAGCGTCCAGTGGCAATAGCCGATCACCGGCACGCCGCTCGCGATGCTCTCGTGAAGGCCGGCCAGCGCCTGGTCGATATACCAGATCCGGCGCTGGTCATCCTCGGTCTCGAGCCCGTTCTCGGTGACGAACACGGGCTTGCCGGTCGCTTCGTGCATGTAATTCACGCCGTTACGGAGCGCCAAAGGCTGGCTCAAATTCGCCTTCATATCGTTGGGCTTGACGAAGGGCATTGGCGGCGGCGGCGGAAGACGTTTGCCCTTTCCAGTGATCGAGAGCTGCCGATAGATCTGCGCGCCGACGAAATCGCCCGTCTGGCGGACCGCGTCGATCCACGGCCCATAGGCGGCCTGGCGCAGATCCTTGTACGCATCATCCTCGCTGCCCGGCGCGAAGTCGATGATGTTGAGGGTGACCCCGACCAGCAATGCCGACCGCTCCGCCTTGATCGCCGCAAACCCCTGATGATGGCCCTCAATCAGCTGCGGCGTCATCGCATCGATATCGGGATAGTTCATCGTGATGAAGCGATCGGTGCCGGATGCCTTGGCGGCGGCGGCGTGCGCCGCGCGTTCGGCTGCGTCCGACTTGGCGAAATAGGCAGCCGCCATCGTAATGGCGCGAAAGGTCTTTCCGACCTGCGGCTCGTTGATCGTGAAGGCATAGGCCATGTCCCCGGCCAGCGCCTTCGCCGCCTTCGAACAGAAATTCGCGAACAGCGCGGGCGCCTCCGGGTTGAGCCAGCCCCCCGCTTCAGCGAACCAGCGCGGCGCCGAGACGTGGAAGAAGGTGATGGCGGGATCGACACCGTGCTTCCGGCATGTCGCGATCACGCGCTTGTAATGATCGAGCTCTGCGTTGGAGAAGAAGCCGCGCGTCGGCTCGATCCGCGCCCATTCGATCGAGAAGCGATAGGTGTTGAAGCCGAGCCGCGCGAGGAGAGCGATATCCTCTTCATAGCGGTTATAGCTGTCGCAGGCGTCGCCGGAGCGGTCCTTGTACGTGGTCGGCTTGATATTCTCCATCAGCCAGAGATCGGAATTGACATTGTTCCCCTCGATCTGGTGCGCGGCGGTCGCAACACCCCAGCGAAACCCCTTCGGAAACCGCTTGCCGACAGGGCCGGCAGCCCTGAGCCCGCCAGTCGCAAGGGCGAGCGATGCGCCCGCTGTTGCGGCGAGCATCGAACGGCGGCTGAACGTGACGATCGGATTGTCCATGATATCCCTCACTGGTTTTCTTCGAGCGGGTGATGCCGGCCGTGCGCGGTCAATTGGCCTAGCCACCGACTCACATTTCGGAATGACTGGTCTTACCTGTTGCGAAGGCGGGCGAGAAGTTCGCTCCGGCGATGTTTGTCCGACAAAATCAGCGCCGCGTTGGCCGACCGCGCGTCCTCTCGCTTCCACCGCATAACTCTGCAATGTGACCTAGATTCCTGACACACCTCTTCCCCCGAGGCCGGAAGCGCGACAGTATGCGGGCATAATCGCCTTTTGGGGAATCACATGACCGACCTCACGCGCCGCGAGACCATCGCGGCCGCCGCCACTGTTGCCACCCTCGCCACCACCCTGCCCGCCTGGGCGCAGGACAAGGCGACCGCCGCCGATGTCGCGGCCTGGGATCTGAGCGACCTTTATCCAAACGATGCTGCCTGGGATGCGGCGCGCAGGACAATGCTTGCCGACATTCCCGGCATGCTGAAATACAAGGGCACGCTCGGCACCAGCGCTGACGCGCTTGCCGCCGCCCTTGTCGCGCAGTCCGATCTCGGCCGCACCGCCGGCCGCATCTACACCTATATCAGCCTCAAGGCCGATGCCGATGTGCGCGTCGCCGACAGCCAGGAGAAGCAGGCTCAGGCGATCGACATGTACACAGCGTTCGGCGAGGCCACATCGTGGATTGCGCCTGAACTGCTGGCGCTGGGCGCCGCGAAGATCGATGGTTTCATCGCATCGAACCAGGTCCTCAAGACGCGCTTCGATTTCTATCTCGCCGATATCGTTCGCCAGGCCGAGCATACGCTCTCGCCGGAAGGCGAGATCCTTCTCGCAGGGACCGGCGCCCCCTTTGCCGGCGCGCGCGACATTCGTGAACAGCTCGTCGCCTCCGACATTCCCTGGCCGACCGTCACGCTGTCGACCGGCAAGAAGGTCAGGCTCGACGATCAGGCCTATACGCTCAACCGCGACGCCCCCAACCGCGCTGACCGCAAGCTCGTCTTCGATACCTTCTGGGCCGAATATGGCAGCTTCAAGAGCTCGCTCGGCGCCGCCTATCTCAGCCATGTAAAGGCCGACATCTTCCGCAAGAAAGCGCGGAAATATCCGACCTCGCTCGCCATGTATTTGTCGGGCAACAATGTGCCGGAAGGCGTGTACCGCACGCTGGTTGCCGAGACCAACACCGGCCTGCCCGAGCTCCACCGCTATTTCGAGCTGCGCCGCAGGATGCTCAAGCTGCCCGACATGGCCTATTATGACATTTATCCGCCGCTCGTTCAGCTCGACAAGAAAGTGACGGTGCCCGAGATGCGCCCGATCGTGATCGAGGCGCTGAAGCCGCTCGGCCCCGAATATGGCGCGATGTTCGCCAAGGCGTCCGCCGGCAAATGGATGGACCCGCTGCCGCGCCCGGGCAAGAAATCAGGCGCCTATATGAATCCTGGCGCCGCTTATGACGTTCACCCCTATCTGCTGCTCAATCTCGGCGAGAATTACGACGGGATGACCACCTATGCGCATGAATGGGGCCACGCGATGCACACTTTGCTGGCGAACAAGAACCAGCTTTACGACAAGTCGGACTATCCGATCTTCCTCGCCGAGATCGCCTCGACCTGCAACGAGCAGCTGCTCGCCGCCTATATGGTCAAGCAGGCCAAGTCGAAGGAGGAGAAGCTCTTCTATCTCGGCCAGCAGCTCGAGGCGATGCGCGGCACCTTTTATCGCCAGGCGATGTTCGCCGAGTTCGAGCTCGCCGTGCACGACAAGGCCGAGGCCGGCGACGGCCTGTCAGGCGAGAAGCTGACCGCGATCTATCTCGATCTGCTCAAGCGCTATCACGGGCCCAAGGTCGCGATCGAGCCGGCCTATGCGGCTGAATGGGCCTATATCCCGCATTTCTATACGAGCTTCTATGTCTACCAATATGCGACCTGCATCTCGGCCGCGTCCTATTTTGCCCGCGCGATCCTGAAGGGCGGCGCGAAGGAGCGCGACAATTACCTGACCGTGCTCAAATCGGGCGGCTCGGATTATCCGGTCGAAATCCTGAAGCGCGCCGGCCTCGATATGGCCGGCCCCGCGCCCTATCAGGCGATCATCGCGACGTTCAGGGACACGCTCGATCAGGCTGAGGCGCTGATGGGGTAGGGCACCCTACACTACAGCTTCCCCTTTCCTTCTTCCCCAGCGGAGGCTGGGGCCCAGTTGGGGGACGATCATGGTGGGCTCCGCGCGCAGTTACATCTGGCATTCCAACTGGACCCCGGCCTCCGCCGGGGAAGAAGGGAGTTTGAAGGGGCCCCCGGTTGATGAGCCCTCTACCGGCCGGCGACATCCGGCCGGTACAGCATTGCCACATCACACCGCTCATAACGCGCCCCGTTCTGGCGCATCACGCCCTCGTCGTGCACAAAGCCGAGCTTCTCATAGAGATGGATGGCCGCCCCGCTCTTGCGGTTGCTGAGCAGATACAGCGTCTCGGCACCCATATCCGCGGCGCGGGCGATCACCGCGCGGAGCAGGAATTCCCCGGCCTTGCGTCCCCGCGCAGACGCCAGCACACCCATCTTGGTCAGCTCGAACCGCCCTGGACCAGTCTTCTGCAGGGCACAGGTGCCGACGATACCAAGTCCCTCGGCCGCCACGAACAGGATGTCGCCGCCCGCATCGATGATCCGCTCGCGTGGATTCTCCAGCACGTCGCGGTCGGTCTGCTCGAGCTGGTACATCGCCTCGATCCACTCGGCGTTGATGTCGTGGAAAGCCCGCGCCAGCCTGTCGTCATAGCGCAGGATCGTCAGGCCAAGCCCGGTCGCGCGGCGGTCGAGCGGCATCTCGTCCAGCGCGCGTTCGATCGCCGAAATCTGGCCGAGCAGCGGGCCCGACAGATCCTCGCACATCGCCGCGACCGCCATGTCGATCCGCGGCCACACCTCGCGTTTCGAAACCTCCATTGCCGCCTTGCCCGCCGCGCTGAGCGACACGAATTTCTGCCGCTGGTCCGGTTCCTCCCGTGCCATATCGAGCAGGCCAAGCTCGGCGAGCCGGGCGATGTTGCGCGTGACCCCGGGCTGGCTGATGCCGAGCCCCTCGGCGATCTGCCCCACCGTCATGCAGCCCTCGCGTTCGATGATCGCCAACAGCGGATATTGGCTGGGCAGGATCGACAAGCCCGCACCGGCGGCCACTTTCTGCACATCGGCCTGCATCCGCTCGGCCAGACGTTTCAACCGTGTCCCGAGAAAGAGATGCCCGAGTTCAGCTACGATATCGCCAGCCATTGCCTGTCTCCATTCGATCTACATACCGCGTTATATAACATGATATGTAAAATGCCAACATTGTACAGCGGGGGAGCTATGTCACACGGCAGCGACAAACCCGTTGGATAACGACCAGCCAAAACATTGATTTGATTACGGTATATTTTTCGGCCAAGCGTGAAACAGGGCCTAGGGGTGTGACATAATTCGCCAACAGGAAAGCGCCTACCCCTTCATCGCCTCGATCAGTTTCTTGACCTCCTGGCTGCGCCCGCGTGGCAGGATCAGCACATCATTGCCGCTCGCCACCACGATCAGGTCCTCCACCCCGACCGTCGCAATGCGGATGCCGTCGGACCGGATCAGGCAGTTCACCGTCTCGATCGCGATCACCTCGCCGTGATGGGCATTGCCCTGATCATCCAGGTCGCTGATCCCGTGCAGCGCATCCCAGCTGCCGAGATCGCTCCAGCCCATCTCGACCGGCACCACAGCGACATGATCGGCCTTTTCCATCACCGCGACGTCGATCGACTCGGCGGGCGATGCGGCAAAGGCCTCCATGTCCGGAAACACCCGCCGATTTTCGGTTCGCGCCTTCGCCATCGCCCGCTGGCAGGCGACCAGCATCTCGGGCGCATGCGCCGCGAGCGCACCGAGATAGATATCGGCACGGAACAGGAAGATGCCGCCATTCCAGGCATGGTCGCCGGCCGCGAGCATCGCCTCGGCCCGGTCGCGCGGCGGCTTCTCGACGAACTTGGCGACGCGGTGGACACCGTTCGAAATCTCCGCCCCGATATGGATCCAGCCATAGCCCGTCTCGGGAGCATGCGGATCGATCCCGAAGGTGACGAGCCAGCCCTCGGCAACCAGCGGCATCGCGGCATGGATGGCATCGTGGAACGCGGGAACGTCCGTGATGACATGATCGGACGGCATCACCAGCAGCGCATCCGAGCCGCCGCCCGCGGCAATCGCGGCCAGCGCGATCGCCGGCGCTGTGTTGCGGCCCATCGGCTCGAGGATCAGGGCCTGCGCCGAGGCCTCGACAGCCGCCAGCTGCTCCTCGACCATATCGGCATGCCGCGCATTGGCGACGACGATGGGGGCGGCGAAGCGCTCGCCGACCGCACGCTTCGCGGTCAGCTGCAGCATGGTTTCCTCAGCCGTCAGCGCCAGCATCTGCTTGGGCCGTTCGGGTGTCGACATCGGCCATAAACGCGTGCCCGATCCGCCCGACAGGATGACAGGGATGATCGGCTTGGAAAGCGGCATGCTGAACCTCCTGTGATAGACCACCTCTAGGGGACGAGTGGCGGCATAGAAACCGCCAAAGGTTAAATCCGCTCCACGGCGTTTCAACCTTTGCCCCTCGTTCAACCTTTTTTTGTCAATTTCTGCGACAGCCGCCTGGCATGTCGGGAATGTTTACACATGGCCGCTAAAGGCTGAACAACGATGGTCAGGCTGTTCAAACATTATATTCCGAATGCCGTGCTCCTGCTCGGCCTGTTCGACCTCATCCTGCTCCTCGTCGCGGGCGAGTTTGGCTGGACCACGCGCGCCCATCAGATCGGCATGGCCATCCCGCCGACCTCGACCCGAATCCCCCAATTGCTGACCTTCGCCGCGGCGATCGAGCTCGCGATGATCGCGGTCGGGGTTTATGGTGCGAGCTCACTTCAGTCGCTGCGCCATGCAACGGCGCGGCTGGTGGTGGCGATCTCGCTCGGCGTGATCTTCCTCAGCGCGCTTCTCTTCATCCTGCCGGGGATCGCGCTGTGGCGATCCAACCTGCTCTATTCGATGGGCATCGCGGTCGTTTTATTGATCGTCCTGCGCATCCTGCTCGGCAAGACGCTGGGCGGCCAGGTGTTCAAGCGGCGTGTGGTCGTGCTCGGTGCCGGCGCGCGCGCCGCACGGCTGAAGGCACTGGCATCGACCCCGGGCGCCGGATTCGTCGTGGTGGGTTATGTGTCGATGAGCGAATCCGCGCGCGTCATCCCCGAGGCGATCGCGCGTGACGCGATCTACAATCTCGCTGACCATGTCGTGCTGCTCAATGCGAGCGAAGTGGTTCTCGCGCTCGAGGAACGGCGCAACGCGCTTCCCCTCAAGGATCTGCTGCGGATCAAGACGACTGGCGTCCATGTCAACGAGATTTCGAGCTTTCTCGAACGCGAAACCGGCCGCGTTGACCTGCAGAGCGTCAATCCGAGCTGGCTGATCTTCTCCGACGGCTTCTCGTCAGGCCGCATGTTGTCGAGCCTGTTCAAGCGGCTGTTCGACATCACCGCCAGCCTCCTGTTGCTGATCCTCACCCTGCCGCTGATCCTGATCACCGCGCTCGCGATCAAGCTCGAGAGCAAGGGCCCGGCCTTCTACCGTCAGCGCCGGGTCGGCCTGTACGGCGTCGGCTTCGACGTGATCAAATTGCGCTCGATGCGACAGGATGCCGAAGTCGATGGCAAGGCGGTATGGGCCGAGAAGGACGATCCGCGCATCACCCGCATCGGCCGGATCATCCGCAAATGCCGCATCGACGAACTGCCCCAGACCTGGTCGGTTCTGAAGGGCGAGATGAGCTTTGTCGGCCCGCGCCCCGAGCGCCCGCAATTCGTCGAGGATCTCGAGCAGCAGCTCAATTATTATGCCGAGCGCCATATGGTGAAGCCGGGCATCACCGGCTGGGCGCAGATCAACTACCCCTATGGCGCCTCGATCGACGATTCCCGCCAGAAGCTCGAATATGATCTTTATTACGCCAAGAATTATTCGCCCTTTCTCGATCTGCTGATCCTGCTCCAGACGATCCGTGTCGTGCTGTGGCCGGAAGGGGCACGCTGAGGCGATGCAGGCGACCATCATCCTCTGGAGCCATGCGCTCGTCGCCCTGCTCTTCGCCGGAGTCGCGCTGACGCGGCTGCAGGAGGCCGGCACGGCATTGCCGCGGCTCACCTTCGTCGTCGCGCTCGGCGTCACCGCGCTCTGGGCGCTGGCCGTCGCCGGGATCGGCGCGACCGATCTCGTCACCCATTTCGCGGAAAGCGCTCGCGACCTTGCCTGGCTCGGCTTCATGTTCGCGCTTGTCCGCCGCGACCGCGATGCGCCCGAGACCCGTGCGGTCGCGATCATCTACGGCGTCGTTGGGGTGATCGTCATGGCCGGCGGTGTGCTCGCCATCGCCGAAGGCGCGATCCACCATGGCAGCGCGCTCGCAACCGTCAGCGTGCTGTTGCGCACCATGGTCGCAATCAGCGCGCTGGTGCTCGTCAACCATCTCTATGCAGCTGTCGTACCGAATGACCGTGGCGGCATCCGGCTCGCCGTGATCGCGCTTGCAGCGATGTGGAGCATTGATCTGCTGCTCTACGCGACCGCGTATCTCATCGGAAACCCGCCCACCGCGCTCATCGCCGGGCGCGGCATCGTCATGGCCTTCGCCGCCCCGATCTTCGCGGTCGCGGTGCAGCGCAATGGCGACTGGACGCTGCGGCTCTCGCGCACGGTCGCCTGGCAGACTGTCTCCTTCGCAGCGACCCTGCTCTACGCCGTAGCCATGCTGGCCGGGACCAGCGCGATAGCTGCCTTTGGCGGCAGCAGCGCGCGCGTGCTGCAGACCGCCTTTGTGTTCGGATCGACCGCCGCGGTGCTGACCGTGCTCTCCTCGCCCTGGCTTCGCGCCTGGGCAAAGGTGAAGCTCGCCAAGCATTTCTTCAGCCACCGCTATGATTACCGCGCTGAATGGACTCGCTTCACTGATACGCTCGGAAAGCCGGGCGAAGGCGCGGCGCCCCTCGACGAGCGGATCGTGAAGGCGGTTGCCGACCTGACGGACTCGCCCGCCGGGCTGTTGCTGGTGCCCGATGGCGCGGGGCTTGGCATCGACGCCGGCTGGAACTGGGCGCGCGAGGGCCTGCCCCAATCAGGCAGCGACGAAACGCTCCCCGCCTATCTCAGCGAGAGCGGCCGGATCGTCGAACTCGATGCGGTGCGTGCTGAAAAGACCAGCGCCGAGGAAATCGCGGTGATCCCCTTGTGGATGGTCAACGAGGCCAGTGCCTGGGCGCTGGTGCCGCTCGTCCATCTCGACCGGCTGCTCGGTGTGATCCTGCTTGCGCGGCCACCGTTCGACCGGGCGCTCGACTGGGAGGATTTCGACCTGCTCCGCATCGCCGGCCGCCAGGTCGCGAGCTATCTCGCCGAGGCGCGCGCGCAGGAAGCCCTCTCCGATGCGCAGCGCTTCGATGAATTCAACCGCCGCTTCGCTTTCATTATGCACGACATCAAGAATCTGGTGAGCCAATTGACCCTCGTTGCCCGCAATGCCGAACGCCATGCCGAGAATCCGGAGTTCCGCGCCGACATGATCGCGACCCTGCAGGATTCGGCCGGGCGCATGAACGATCTGCTCGCGCGCCTGTCGCAACATAATACCGGCCGTTCCGAGGAGCTGCGCGCGATCGAATTGCTGCCGCTGGTCGAACGTGTCGCCGCGCGGCGCCAGGGCCAGCACCCGATCGCCGTGGTCTGCGAACCGCGCGCGCTGGCCCTCGCCGATCCGGCGCGGCTGGAGCAATTGCTCGGGCACCTCGTCCAGAATGCGATCGAGGCAAGCGCCCCCTCCGAGCCGGTATTGATCGTGGTGACGAACGAAGGAAATCATATGGCGATCGACGTGATCGACCAGGGCTGCGGCATGACGGCGGCCTTTATCCGCGAGAAATTGTTCAAGCCCTTCGTCTCGTCCAAGCCCGGCGGCTTCGGCATCGGCGCCTTCGAGGCGCGCCAGCTCGCCCAGGCGATGGGCGGCGGCGTCGAGGTGACGAGCCGTGAGGGCGAAGGCACTCGCTTCCGGGTGCTGCTCCCCACCCCGGACCATGTTGTGATGGAGCGCGCGGCATGAACGGCGAGATCAAGCCCAAACTGCTGATCATCGAGGATGATCTCGGCCTGCAGCGGCAATTGCGCTGGGCCTATGAGGATTATGACGTGGTCGTCGCCGGCGACCGCGCCTCGGCGCTCGACATGGTCCGCGCCGAGGAGCCGGCGGTCGTCACGCTCGATCTCGGCCTGCCGCCAGACCCCGACGGTGTAACCGAGGGCTTTGCGACGCTCGAGGCGATCCTCGCCCTCAAGCCCGACACCAAGGTGATCGTCGCTTCCGGCCACGGCGCCCGCACCAGCGCGCTGAAGGCGATCGGCGATGGTGCCTGGGATTTCTACGCCAAGCCAATCGACATCGACGCGCTCGGCCTGATCGTGGCGCGCGCTTTCCACGTCCATGCGCTCGAGGCCGAGAATCGCCGGCTGGCCGAGCGCCACGACGGCGACACCGCGCTCGGCGGGATGATCACCGCGTCCCCTGAGATGCTCAAGGTCACCCGCACGATCGAGCGCGTCGCCGGCGCTGACGTCTCGGTGATGCTGCTCGGTGCGAGCGGCACCGGCAAGGAGCTGCTCGCCCGCGGACTCCACGACACCAGCCCGCGCGGCAAGGGCGCCTTCGTCGCGATCAACTGCGCGGCGATCCCGGATACCCTGCTCGAAAGCGAGCTGTTCGGCCATGAAAAGGGCGCCTTTACCGGCGCTGTGAAGACAACCGAAGGCAAGATCGAGCAGGCCCATGGCGGCACTTTGTTCCTCGACGAGGTCGGCGATATTCCGCTGCCGCTTCAGGTGAAGCTGCTCCGCTTCCTGCAGGAGCGCGTGATCGAACGCATCGGCGGCCGCAAGGCCATCCCGGTCGACACCAGGATCGTCTGTGCGACGCACCAGAATATCGACGCGATGGTCGCTGAGGGCCGCTTCCGCGAGGATCTTTATTACCGGCTGGCGGAAATCGTCGTGCGCATCCCCTCGCTCGCCGAACGGCCCGGCGATGCCGGCCTGCTCGCCCGCCATTTCCTCAAAAAATATGCGCGGACGATGAACCCGGGCGTCACCGGCCTGTCGCCCGAGGCGCGCACCGCGATCGACGGCTGGGGCTGGCCCGGCAATGTCCGCGAGCTCGAGAACCGGATGAAGCGCGCCGTCATCATGGCAGAGGGCAAGCTCGTCACCGCCGCCGATCTCGATCTTCCAGGTGAAGCCGACGACATGCCGCTCAACCTGCGCGCCGCGCGCGAAACCGCCGACCGCAAGGCAATCCGCCACGCGCTCGCCCGCGCGGAGGGCAATATCTCGAACACTGCCAAGCTGCTCGGGGTGAGCCGGCCGACGCTGTACGATCTGCTCAAGAGCTATGACCTTCATGCGTAGGCGTCGCGAAGCGTTCTTCCAGGCAAGGCGATGGTTGATCGGAGCAGGTTGCTCGGTCCTCGCAGCCATCCTGATTGTTGTGGCCGTCACGTCTCCGGCTCGCGCGGATCCGGCCGATGCCCGCACTGAACTCGCGCAAAGCCTCGGCCTGTTCCAGGCGGGCAATATCAGCGCCGCACGCCTGCATGCCCAGGCGGCGATCAAGGCCGATCCGGGCTGGGGCCTCGCCCATGCCGTGCTCGCTCGCATCTATCTCGCGCTTGGTGACGGCGTCGCCGCCGAGGGCGAGCTTGGCCGCGCCAGGGATACCGGCTTCGATATCGAGCGCGCACATCAGCTCTATGCCCATGCCTGGCTGCTGCAGGGCGACCCCAAGCGCGCCGCCACCGAAGCGGCAAAGGCGCAGCCACGCTTTGCCGGCTATGCAATGCGTGTCGCCGCGCGCGCGCTTGCCGCGCAGGGCGATCTGCCCGGCGCCCAGCAGATGCTGGCAAAGCTGCTCGCGGTCGCGCCGAACGATGGCCTGGCCTGGTCCGATCTCGGCCGCGTCCGGTACACTTCAGGCGACATTGCCGGTGCGATCGACGCGGCGACCAGGGCAATCAATCTCGACGCCAACAATATCGAGGCGCTGACCTTGCGCGGCGAGCTGGTGCGCGGCCAATACGGCCTCGTCGCGGCCCTGCCCTGGTTCGAGGCGGCGCTAAAGCATGACGCTTATTATTTCCCGGCACTGATCGAATATGCCGGCACGCTCGGCGATGCCGGCCGCTATGCCGATATGCTCGAGGCGACGCGCAAGGCGCTCGCCGCCCAGCCCGGCAGCCCCCAGGCCTATTACCTCCAGGCGGTGCTCGCCGCCCGCGCCGGCAAATATGATCTCGCCCAGTCGCTGATGGAGCGCACCGCGGGCAAGCTCGACGGGCTGCCCGGCGCGCTGCTGCTCGGCGGCATGCTTTCCTATCAGGCCGGCGCCTATGAACAGGCGATCGGGCAATGGCGCGGCCTGGTCGCCCGCCAGCCGATGAACATCACCGCGCGCCGGCTGCTCGGGGCAGCGCTGCTCCGCTCGGGCGACGCCAAGGGCGCGCTCGATGCCTTGCGCCCGGTGGCACTGCGCGGCGACGCCGACAGCTACACCCTGTCGCTGGTCGGCCGCGCGTTCGAACGCACCGGCGAGCGTGATTGGTCGGGCAAGTTCCTCGATCGCGCCGCCTGGCCCGCGCGCGACGGATCTACCCCGTTCGGCACCGATGACAACCTGCCGATCCTCACCAGCGCGGCGAACCAGTCGCCCGACGATCCGGTGCTCCGGCTCAGCTATCTGCGCGGCCTGGTCGATGCCGGGGACACCAATGCCGCGCTTGCCCAGGCCCAGAAGCTGGCGAGCGACCATCCCGGTGCGCCCGCCGCCTGGCTCGCGGTCGGTGACGTACAGATGGCGATGGGACGCAACAGCGATGCCGCCGCTGCCTATCGCCGCGCCGCCGATATCCATTTCGACCAGCCGACCATGCTCCGCACGGTCGATGCGCTCGATCGCGCCGGCCACCGCCCGGAAGCGTCGAACGTGCTTGCGCTGTTCCTGTCGCAGAACCCGCAGGATATTGCCGGCCAGCGGCTCGCGGCGCACTGGCAGATGGCGAATGACGACTGGGATAGCGCAATCGACACGCTGGAAGGGCTGCGCGGCCAGATCGGCAACCGCGATGCGGCCCTGCTCGCCGAACTCGCTTACGCCTATATCGGCGACGACGATGCCGATACCGGGCTGGTCTATGCCAAGGCAGCTTACCGCCTCGCCCCGATGAGCCCGGCCGCGACCGATGCCTATGGCTGGGCGCTCTACCAGCTGGGCGAGAATGGCCCATCGCTGCAACTGCTCGAAAAGGCCGCCTCGATCGCGCCGGGCCATGCCCTGCTGCGCTGGCATCTCGGCCAGGCCTATGCCGATCTCGGCCGCAAGCCCGAGGCAGTGGCGCAGATCAAGGCAGCGCTCGCGGATCCCACCTTTGACGATCGCGATGCGGCTGTGGCGGCGTTGAAGGTCCTGGGGGCCTGATTGCCGACTTGCCAGAACGAGGCGCAGCAGTAACAGGCACAGGCATGACCGACCCGCTTGCCCGCATCGCAGACGCGCTGGACCGCCTCGCGCCGCCCGCGCCCGAATCCGCCGATCCGCATGCGCATCCGGCCTATATCTGGCGCGGCGACACGCTCGTCGCCGCGCGCGATTTCCGCGCTCTCCCGCTCGAGCAGCTGCGCGAGATCGACCTGCAGAAAGCGGCTCTGCTCGCCAATCTCGAACGTCTCGCTGCGGGCGCCGCCGCCCATGACGTGCTGCTCTGGGGCGCGCGCGGCACCGGCAAATCCGCGCTGGTGAAGAGCGCGGTCGCCTCGGTGCAGGCGGCCGGTGGCGATCTCGCGCTGATCGAAGTGGTGACCACCCGCCTCGACACCCTCGCCACTTTGTTCGCGGCAATCGCGCCCGTCCCCCGCGCCTTCATCCTGTTCATCGACGATCTCGGCTTCGACGCCGCCGGCGATGCCCGCGCGCTCCGGTCGATGCTTGAAGGCGGCGCCGAAGCGCGGCCGGCCAATGCGCGGCTGGTCGTCACCTCCAACCGCCGCCATCTCGTGCCCCGCGACATCGCCGAGCAGGAAAGCGCGATCAACCCGCGCGACACGATCGACGACAATCTCGCGCTCGCTGATCGCTTCGGGCTCAGCCTGGGCTTCCACGCGATCGACCAGGACACCTATCTCGCGATCGTCCGCGGCTATGCGGCCGCGCACGATCTCGTCTTCGATCCGCAGGAGGCGGTCGGCTGGGCGACCCGGCGGGGCAGCCGATCGGGCCGCGTTGCCTGGCATTACATCGTCGACCTGGCCGGCAGGAGTGGTCGGTCGCTCATATCCGGCTGATTCGACGCAAATTTGTCTCAGGCCGGCTTGACTTGACCACGGCGTGGCGCTGACTCCACCCAATGACCAATATCGGCGATTTCGATCTCTGCGAACGTTTGTCGCCAGCCTTACCGATCAGGGTGACCCAGGTCATTGTCGGCCTGTTATGCGTCACCGCGGCCTGGGTCGTCCGGATGATTTTCGATATCATCGCGGGCGGCGCAGCGCCGTTCGCGCTGATTTATCCCGCGATCATGCTGGCGACCCTGTTCGCCCGCGCCTTTGCCGGCGCCGTCACCGCCATCATCATGATCCTGTACATCTGGTATCATCTCTTTCCGATCGAGGGCTCGTTCCGTTTCGCGAACGCGGCGGGCGCGTTCGCGGTCGCGGTGGTTGCGATCACCGCGATCATCACGATCGCCATTGCCGAGCTGTTCCGGCGCACGGCGCACAAGGCAACACAGGAACGCGACCGCCAGATCGAGGACCGTGACCTGTTCCTCGCCGAGTTCGACCACCGGATGAAGAATAATTTCGCGATCGTCGCCGGGCTGCTCGACATGCAGAAGCGTCGCGCCAACAACCCGGCAACGGCTGAGGCACTTGAGGCCGCGCAATTGCGGGTCGACAGCATCGCCCGCGCCCATCTCCATCTCTATCGTGGCAGCAACCAGCCCGGCACGCTCGAGATTCGGGATTATCTCGGTGATCTCTGCGCGGCGCTGTCCGAATCGCTGTTCCTCAAGGGCGGCATCATCCTCACCTGCGACTGCGACAAGGCGGCGGTGCCGCGCGACCGCGCGGTCTCGATGGGGCTGGTCGTCAACGAACTCGTCACCAACGCCGCCAAACACGCCTTTCCAGGGCGCGATCTCGGCACCATCACCGTCACCTTCCGCACGAAAGAGAATGGCTGGCTTCTCAAGGTGGCCGATGACGGCGTCGGCATGCCTGCCATGGCCGCACCGGCCAGGCACGACAATGGGCTCGGCAGCCGGCTGATCGAAGCCTTTGCGCGGCAGGCCGGCGGCGTGATCAGCACCGAGAGCGATCAGAGCGGCACGCGCGTGACGCTCGAACTGGCGGCCTAACCCAGCGCCTCGACCTGCTCCGCCAGCTCGAGCCAGCGATGCTCAGCCGCCTCCTTCTGCGCCCGGGTCGCTTCGATCGCCTTCATCAGCCTGTCGAACGCGGCTGGCTCTTTCGCATAGAGATCGGGGTCCGCGAGCGCCGCCTCGTCGCGGGCAATAGCCGCTTCGAACTGCTCGATCTGTTTGGGCAGCAGCTCATAGTCGCGCTGATCCTTGTAGGTCAGCTTGGCGCGAGGCGCCGGCGGTGCGGTCGGCTCCACCTTGCGCGGGTTGGCGCGCTTGCCGCCGAGCACGCGCAGCTTGCGGCGCTTCTCCCAATCCTCATAGCCGCCCGCGACGACATCGACCGTGCCCGAGCCATCGAGCCCGAGCGTGATCGTCACGGTGCGATCGAGAAAGTCGCGGTCATGGCTGACGATCAGGACAGTGCCGTCATAATCCGAGATCACTTCCTGCAGCAGATCAAGCGTTTCGAGATCGAGATCGTTGGTCGGCTCGTCGAGCACCAGCAGGTTCGATGGCCGGGCGAATTCGCGCGCCAGCAACAGCCGCGACCGCTCGCCGCCCGACAGCGTGCCGACCAGCGCATCGACCAGCCCCGGCTCGAACAGGAACTCCTTGAGATAACCGATCACGTGCTTCTTGACGCCCTGCACCTCGATCCAGTCGCCGCCGTCCGCGAGCACCTCGCGCACCGTCTTGTCGGGCGCCATCAGGCTGCGCTGCTGGTCGATGACGATCCGGTCGAGCGTCTTGGCGAGGCGGATATGGCCATGGTCGGGTGCCAGCTCGCCGGTCAGCAGCTTGAGCAGGGTCGTCTTGCCCGCACCATTCGCGCCGACAATGCCGATCCGGTCGCCGCGCGTGATACGCAGCGTCAGGTCCTTGATGATCGGGCGGTCTCCAAAGCTCTTCGACACACCCTTGACGTCGATCACCACCTTGGTGCGGACATCGTCGCTGCCGATCGAGAGGTTCGCGGTGCCCTGCGGCCCCATCATCGCCGCCCGCGTCGCGCGCATCTCATGAAGCTTCGACAGCCGGCCCTGGTTCCGCTTGCGCCGCCCGGTCACGCCGCGCAGCAGCCAATGCTCTTCGAGCTTGAGCTTCGCGTCGAGCTTCTCGGCGTTGCGCGCTTCCTCGGCATAGACCTGCTCGGTCCATGCCTCGAACCCGCCAAAGCCGATTTCAGCACGCCGCACCGAGCCGCGATCGAGCCACAGAGTCTGCTTCGTCAGCCGTGTCAGAAAGGTCCGGTCATGGCTGATCGCAATGAACGCGCCCCGGAAGCGCCCGAGCCAGTCCTCGAGCCAGTCGATCGCGGCGATATCGAGATGGTTGGTCGGCTCGTCGAGCAGCAGCACATCGGGGTCCTGCGCGAGCGCGCGCACAATCGCCGCCCGGCGCCGCTCGCCACCCGAGGCGCTCGCCGATTCCCGCGACAGGTCGATGCCGAGCTGATCCGCGATCGCATCGGCCTCGTGGCGCGCGGGGGCATCGTCGCCCGACAGCACATAATCGAGCAGGGTCGGGAAGGTCGCGAGGTCAGGCTCCTGCTCGAGCAGGATGACGCGGGTGCCCGGCACGATCGTCCGCCGGCCCTCGTCAGCCTCGATCTTGTTGGCGATCAGTTTGAGGAGCGTCGTCTTGCCGGCGCCATTGCGCCCGATCAGCGCGAGCCGGTCGCGCGCGCCGACATGGATGTCGAGGCCGCGGAACAGCCACCCCGAGCCCTGGATGATGCCGAGATTTTCATATGCGAGGATTGGTGCTGCCATGGCGGTCCGTTAGGGGGCGGCGCGCGCATCGGCAAGTTGCCCTAACGTGAAGGCCGCATTCACAGGCTGTTCAAGCCGCGCTCCCTATGCAAAGCCGATGAAGATGCTCGTTGCCCTCGCGTTATCCACCCTTGCCGTGCTCGGCCCGGTGTCCGCCACAGCGGAACCCGACCAGAAGCGCGACCAGCAAAGGGCGTTCGATGAACTGCGCAACGGGCGCATCCTGCCGCTGCGCGATATCGAGGCGCGGGTGATCCCCTCGATGCGCGGCGCGCAATATATCGGCTTCGACTTCGATTCGGAGAGCGGGATTTACACGCTCAAATTCCTGCGCAATGGAAATGTCATCTGGGTTGAAGTGGATGGCCGTTCGGGTCGCCTGCTCGGCCGTACCGGCAATTGAAGCACCCGTTTTCGCGGCGCTGGCCAAGGGGATAATCAATGCGCGTTCTGATCGTCGAGGACGAGCCCAGCCTGGGCCAGCAGCTCAAGAATACGCTCGAAGGGGCTGGCTATGCCGTCGACCTCGCAACGGATGGCGAGGAAGGCCATTTTCTCGGCTCGACCGAGAATTACGATGCCATCGTGCTCGATCTCGGCCTGCCCGAGATTGACGGGCTGACCGTGCTCGATCGCTGGCGCAAGGAAGGCCGGACCGCACCGGTGCTGGTTCTGACCGCGCGCGACAGCTGGTCCGACAAGGTCGCCGGCCTCGATGCCGGCGCCGACGATTATGTCGCCAAGCCTTTCCAGTCCGAAGAACTGATCGCACGGCTGCGCGCGCTGATCCGCCGCGCCTCGGGCAACGCCTCGTCCGAGCTGATGGCTGGCGATGTCCGCCTCGACACCCGCTCGGGCAAGGTCACGCTCGCCGGCGAGCCGGTCAAGCTGACCGCGCAGGAATATAAGCTGCTCAGCTACCTGCTCCACCACAAGGGCAAGGTGGTCAGCCGCACCGAGCTGATCGAGCATATCTACGACCAGGATTTCGATCGCGACTCGAACACGATCGAGGTGTTCGTCACCCGCATCCGCAAGAAACTGGGGCAGGACGTGATCACCACCATTCGCGGGCTGGGCTACAGCCTCGAGGATCCCGATGCGTGATCGCATTCCTCCTTTGACGACCCATGGCTGACGTCGAAGCCCAGTCGACGAAGGTCGAAAGCGCATCAGTGCCGGCCATGGTCGTCCCGGAGAGTCGCCCGGCGCCGAACCCTTACGGCAAGGTGCGCACCACCGGATCGCTCAGCCGCCGGATGATCCTGATCGCGGCGGCATGGATTCTACTGCTGCTCACCGGCGGCGGCTACGCGCTCGATCGGGTCCTCACCGACGCGGTTACGCGCAATTTCGACGACCAGCTCGAATATGTGCTGACCGCGATGATCGTCTCGTCCGAGATCGGGCCTGACGGCGAGGTGGTGTTCAACCGCGAGCCTGCCGACCAGCGTTTCCTCGAACCCTATTCAGGACTCTACTGGCAGGTCAGCGCCCAGGGCCGCGAAGCATTCCCCTCGCGCTCGCTATGGGATCGGCGGCTCGCCTTCGGCAGCAACCATACCGACCTTGTCGTCCACCGCTACGATAGCAAGCAATTCTCGGACGAGACGCTGCGCATCCTCGAACGCGATGTGAAGCTGCCCGGATCGCCGGTACGCTGGCGCTTCCAGGTCGCACAGAGCCGCGACGGGCTCGATGCGCAAATCGACACCCTCAGGCGAACCCTGTTCCGAAGCTTCGTCCTGCTCGCCTGCGGCCTGATCGTCATGGCCGGGCTGCAGACCTTTTACGGCCTGTGGCCCTTGCGCCGCGTGCGCGACGAAATCGTGCGGATGCGCGCCGGCAAATCACGCCAGGTCGAGCGCGCCATGCCCAACGAGGTCGCGCCACTGGTCGAGGAACTGAACGCGCTCATCGAGCATAACGACAAACAGGCCGAGGAAGCGCGCCGCCATGCTGGCAACCTCGCGCATGCGCTCAAGACGCCGCTGACCGTGATCATGAACGCAGCAACCGCCCAGGCCGATGATCTCGGCGAGACGGTGGTGCGTGAGGCGCGGACGATGCGCCGCCAGGTCGACCACCACCTCGCCCGCGCCCGCGCCGTCGGCCGTCGCGGATCAGCGCACAGCAGGGCCGATGTGTGGCCGAGCCTCGAATCAGTCGAGCGCGCGGTGGGGCGGCTGTACCGCCATGTCCGCATCGATATCGCCGGCCCCAAGACGCTGCAGGTCCATGTCGAGCGCCAGGATCTCGACGAGATGCTCGGCAATCTGATCGAGAATGCAGCTAAATATGGCGGCGGCAGCGTGTTCGTAACGGTGGGGGCGCAGGCTGGCTTCGTCGAATTCCTGATTGAGGACGACGGCGTGGGCATCCCCGAGGAAGAACGCCAGCGCATCTTCGATCGCGGCGCGCGGCTCGATACCGGCAAGCCGGGCACCGGGCTCGGGCTGGCGATCGTTCGCGATGTGGCGGAGATTTACGAGGGTACTGTGAGCCTTGAAGAGAGCGAGGATCTGGGCGGGTTGCTGGTCAGGCTGAGGCTGCCAGCGGCGAACTAGTTCCTCCCCGAGCTTGCTCGGGGAGGGGGACCGCCCGCCTTCTTCAGGCGGGTGGTGGAGGGGCTTGGAGCGCGGCACGGTCGCCTCGCTCCAAGCCCCTCCACCATTCGCTGAAGAAGCGAATGGTCCCCCTCCCCGTTCCGGGGAGGAACACTAAGCAGCCGCCTTCATCTCCCGCATCACATCCGCGGTAATAGCGAGGCTTCGCTTCCGCGCCTCGTGATCGAAAATGGCGCTCGCCACCATCACCTCGTCCACCCCGGTCCGCGCAACGAATGCCGCGATCCCCCGCGCCACCGTTGCCGCGCTTCCAACCGCCGAACATTCCAGCACATGATCGAGAATTCGCGCACCCTGCACCCCAAGGCTCTCGCGATACCCTGCGACCGGCGGCGGCAATTGCCGCGGATTGCCCGTCCGTAACGCAACGAACGCCTGTTGCTGCGAGCTCGCCAACAACTCGGCCTCGGCATCACTCTCCGCGGCAAACACATTGAATCCCGCCATCACATGCGGCCTGGCAAGCACCGCTGAAGGCCGGAAATCGCGGCGATAGATCGCAAGCGCCTGATCGAGCACATCGGGCGCGAAATGCGAGGCAAAGGCGTAAGGTAGCCCGAGCGCCGCCGCGAGCTGCGCGCCGAACAGGCTCGATCCCAATATCCACAATTCCGGATTCGCGCCCGCGCCCGGCGTCGCGCGGATGCCGGTCTGGCCATCATCGGCGAAATAGCTTTGCAGCTCCATCACATCGCGCGGAAAGGCGTTAGGGTCAGTCTCGAGCGTGCGCCGGATCGCGCGCGCGACGATCTGGTCCGATCCCGGCGCCCGGCCAAGCCCGAGATCGATCCGGCCGGGAAATAGCGCGTCGAGCGTGCCGAACTGCTCGGCGATCACCAGCGGCGCATGGTTGGGCAGCATGATCCCGCCCGCACCGATCCGGATCGTGTTCGTCGCCGCACCGATATGCGCGAGCACTACCGATGTCGCCGCGCTGGCGATGCCGGACATGCCGTGATGCTCGGCGCACCAATAGCGGGTGAAGCCAAGCGCCTCGGCATGGCGCGCGATATCGGCGGCATTGGCGAGCGCTTGCGCCACGCTGCCGCCTTCGACGACGGGAACGAGATCGAGCAGGGAATAGGCTGTCATGGCAGGGGAGATGGGGAGCCCGGCGCGCTTCCGCTACCCGTCAGAATTCACTCGACCAGCGCAGCGTGCCGCCGACATCATCAGACAGATCAGCGTAGTTGCCCGGGTCCCTGCGCCAGAAGAGATTGGTCTGGAGGCCGCCGCCCCATAACGGCAACCCGTAGCGCGCCTCGACATCGATCTCCCGGCCGGTCGGGGCAAGGTTCAGCCGCTGCGTCGTCCATTCGCTTACGCTGAGCGTGTCATAATCATAGTTGGTCGGGAGTCTCAGATCGATCCCGCCGCTCGCCACCCGCAAAGGTTGCGCAAGCCGCAGGCCGAAGCTGTCGAAGCGCCCAAAAATACCGGTCTTGCCGATATCGCCAGCAAAGGCACTGGTCCGGATCAGGCCATTGCCTGAAAGCCCGCCGCGGACATCAGCCATGGTCCAGCCCTTGCGGAGCGAACCGCCGAGCGTCCAGCCCCTGCCCATCTCCCAGCGCAACCCGGCGTCGAGGAACCAGCTCGTCGCCCGCGTCGCTCCCAGCGCATCACCGAAACGTGCGCCAAGCACGGTATTGCGCTCGGCGAGCCGGGTTCCCGTCACGCCGACATTCAACCCGCCGAACTGCCGATCGAGCGCGATCGAGGCGCGATCATAGCCGAAGCGCTGATAGCGGCGGAGGAGCGCCGGCATCACATCGGCATTGCGGGTCAGCACATCGCCGCTCTCGACCGAAGCGGCCAGCCCGAACGACCCGAATTGTTGGCGAAAAGCCGTCGACGCGCGGACGGCGCTGTCGAACCCCTGGCCCTGCACCGGATCGCGCGCGACCAGGAAGGCAGGCTGAGAGCGCCCCGCCATCTGCGCCGTCAGCGCGGCACCGCCCTCGGCAAAGCCAAAAGCGACCTGAGCGTCCGATCCCAACCGCTTCGTCACGACGCCGGCGATCGCCCTCGCGCGCTCGGCATCGCCCCCGCTCAGCATCGTCCGCGACACGCTGGCGCCGCCCCGGACGGGGGCGATCGTCATCGCGATCGTCATGCCCTTGATGTTCGCCGACACATTGCGCTGCCGCGTTTGCAGCATGCTGCCGAGCGTCCGCGCCGGACCGCTGCGATCGATCGTGCGGGCAAGATCGATCGCGAAGGCACGACTAAATCCGTCGAGGATCACTGCACCGAGCGCGCCCTGGCGTGCATCGCCCATCGGCGGCGACAAGGTGGCATTGACGTTGAGCGATACGGTCGAGCTCGTCCCCGCGACCGAGCTGGTGCCGATCGGCTGGAACGCGCGGGTGAGATCAAGCACGCCCTGTCCGTAAACCGCATCCACGCCCGCGGCCCCCGCATCGCGCGCCGAGGCATAGAGGATGCTGACGATCTGAGCGCCCGTCAGGTTCGGAAAGGCCTGGGCGAGCAACGCCGCCGCGCCGGCGATCTGCGGCGAGGCGAACGACGTACCCGTCCAGAGGAAGGGTGTGTTCATCTCGTCGGGCGCCCGAACATTCTCGCCGACCGCAGCCAAATAGTGCGCGCTGCTGTTGCCGGCGCGATTGGAGAAGTCCGAGATCAGGTCAGCGCCCGGCGTGCGCGAATCATTTGCGCCGACTGATCCGGCAATGATCACCAGCCCCCGCGCCTGCGACAGATTCGCGACCTGCGCGAACGGATCGGGGTTCACCGCTGTATCGGGATGCTTCGTGAATTCATTGCCCGCCGAGATCACGATGATCACGCCGGCCGCGGTCGCGCGATTGATCGCGTCGACGACGGTTGAACCCGCCGGATCACCGCCAAGCGAGATATTGATGACCCGCGCGCCATTGGTGGTGGCTAGGTCGATTCCCCGCGCAATCGCCGAGTCGCCGAACGAGCAGCCGCCGTCGGCCGAAGTGTCGGCGCAGCTCCCCGGCGTATCCGCCCGGGCGATGATCAAGGTCGCATCGAACGCGATGCCGTGGGTGCCCGCATCGTTGCGACGCCCGGCGATGGTGAACGCAACCGCGGTGCCATGCCCGCCTTCATCGTCAATCGAGGCGTTGCCCGCCACGGACGTCGAGGCGCTCGAGATGCGGCTCCCGAATTCCTGGCTCTGCAGATCTATGCCGCTGTCGATGATCCCGACCTTGATGCCGAGCCCCGTCGCCGAATGCTGATAGGCATTGAGCGCATTGGCTGAAACTGCGCCGACCGTCGCCCGATATTCGGCCGTATCGAAACTGGCTGGGGTGGGAGTCGGCGTTGGCGTCGGTGTGGGGGTCGGCGTCGGCACGGGCGTCGGAGTCGGGGTGGGCACCGGCGTTGGCGTCGGCGTGCTGCCGACCCCGCCGCCACCGCCGCCGCTGCAAGCCGCGGTCGCCAGCAGGACACTGAGCGCCGCCGACCGCAACAATTGCGGCTTGATCGAAGAATTCACGTTGGTTCCCGCCGTTCGTACGCCGTAGCGCCAGTTGCTTTTCGTTACCTTGCCAGAGCCTGACCCTGTCTGCCCGTCTGCCTTGCCCCCGGCGCGGTGCGCGCCTAGAGCCTCGCCCGCCATGCTCGCGCGTCTAGACCCCATCCGCAACTGGATTTTCGACCTCGACAACACGCTGTATCCCGCAACAGCACGGTTGTTCGACCGGATCGATGCCAAGATGACTGCCTATATCGCTGACCGTTTCGGCTGCGACCTGGTCGAAGCGCGACGCATCCAGAAGGGCTATTTTATCGGCCATGGCACCACTTTGGCCGGGCTGATGGCCGATCACGGCGTCGATCCGCACGAATTTCTCGGCTTCGTCCATGATATCGAGATGGACGTGCTCGAGGAGAATCTCCCCCTCGCCGCCGCGATCGCGAAGCTGCCCGGGCGGAAGATCGTCTTCACCAATGCCGACATGCCCTATGCCGGCCGCGTGCTCGACCGGCTCGGCCTCGGCGCCAGCTTCGAAGCGGTCCATGACATCCATGCGATGGACCTGAAACCCAAGCCGCAAGAGTCAGCCTATGCCGGGCTGTGCGCTGCTTTCGATATCGATCCTGCGGAAAGCCTGTTCGTCGAGGACATGGCCCGCAACCTGAAGCCAGCCAAGGCGATAGGCATGACGACGGTGTGGGTCGATAACGGTTCCGAACAGGCTGCCGATCTGGACCGCAGCTATATCGATTTCACCACGCACGACATCCGGTACTGGCTGGAAGATATATTGGAGACGGTATGAGCGAGTTGCAGGGCACAATCGAAGCAGCGTGGGACGCGCGCGATACGATCAGCGTAGAGACGAAGGGCGCGGTGCGCGACGCGGTCGAAGGCGCGCTCAGCATGCTCGATTCGGGTGCCGCCCGCGTCGCCGAGCCTGATGGCGCAGGCGGCTGGCGCGTGAACCAGTGGCTCAAGAAAGCGGTGCTGCTCTCGTTCCGCCTCAATGACAACACGCTGGTCGATGGCGGCGCCGCCGGTGCGCCCGCCTTCGACAAGGTACCCTCCAAATTCGCGGGCTGGGGCGAGGCCGAGTTCCGCGCGGGCGGCTTCCGGGTCGTCCCCGGCGCAGTCGCCCGTCGCGGCGCCTTTATCGGCAAGGGTGCGATCCTGATGCCGAGCTTCGTCAATATCGGCGCCTATGTCGGCGAGGGAACGATGGTGGATACCTGGGCGACCGTGGGCAGCTGCGCGCAGATCGGCCGCAACGTCCATCTCTCGGGCGGTGCAGGCATCGGCGGCGTGCTCGAGCCGCTCCAGGCGGATCCGGTCATCATCGGCGACGGCGCGTTCATCGGCGCACGCGCCGAAGTGGCCGAGGGCGTCCGCGTGGGCGAGGGCGCTGTGCTCTCGATGGGCGTCTATCTCGGCGCCTCGACCAAGATCGTCGACCGCGCCACCGGTGAGATCTTCCGCGGCGAGGTCCCACCCTATGCCGTGGTCGTCCCCGGCAGCCTGGGCGGCGGAGACGGCAAGCCGGCGCTCTACTGCGCGGTGATCGTCAAGCGGGTCGACGAGCAGACCCGGTCGAAGACAAGCATCAACGAGTTGCTGCGAGACTAAGCCCCTCCGTTCCCAGTCTCGACAACGTCACACACCCTCCCTATCCGACGCACAAACCGAATGGGAATCACGCACCAATGACCACCGCCAGCAAGGTCCTCGACCGCGTCCTCGTCCTCGAAATGGTGCGCGTCACCGAGGCAGCCGCCATCGCCGCATCGACGCTGGTGGGTCGCGGTGACGAGAAGGCGGCCGATGCCGCCGCTGTCGAGGCGATGCGCGCCGCGCTCAATGAGCTCTATATGGACGGCACTGTCGTCATCGGTGAGGGCGAGCGCGACGAAGCGCCGATGCTCTATATCGGCGAAAAGGTCGGCTCGGCGATCGGCAAGGGCCCGAAGATCGACATCGCGCTCGATCCGCTCGAGGGCACTACGATCTGCGCCACCGCCGGCCCCAATTCGCTCGCCGTGCTGGCGATCGCGGAAGAGGGCGGCCTGCTCAATGCCCCCGACGTCTATATGGACAAGATCGCGATCGGCCCGGGCTATCCGGAAGGGCTGATCGATCTCGACAAGTCCCCGAGCGAGAATGTCATTGCGCTCGCCGCCGCCAAGGGCGTCGCGCCGTCGGACATTATCGCCTGCGTGCTCGATCGGCCCCGCCACGAGAAGCTGATCGCCGAATTGCGCGGCCTGGGCTGCGGCATCATGCTGATCGGCGACGGCGACGTCGCCGGCGTGATCGCGACCACCAACCCCGACACCACGATCGACATCTATATGGGCGCAGGCGGCGCACCCGAGGGTGTGCTGGCGGCCGCCGCACTCCGGTGCGTCGGCGGCCAGTTCAAGGGCCGACTGCTGTTCCGCAACGATGACGAGCGCGCCCGCGCCCGCAAATGGGGCGTGACCGACCTCGACAAGCAATATGATCTGACCGAGCTCGCCCGCGGCGACTGCATTTTCGCGGCGACCGGGGTCACCGACGGCTCGCTGCTCGCGGGCGTCAAACGCAAGTCGGGTGTGATGACCACTGAAAGCGTCGTGATGCGCGCCAGCTCGGGCACGGTGCGCTGGGTGAAGGGCGAACATCGCATCGGCTGAAGCGTTCGAATTCCTTTGCTGCAGTTGCGAAATAAGCAACCAGATCGCCTCTTTCTCTAACCCCTTGTTAACCGACATTCCCTAACCGTTGGCAGCCGGGATGGCAGCACGTGTTTGGGGGTTTCACGGTCTTGGGTGAGCAGGAAAAATCGCGGCACATTCCAGAGCCGGGCAGCATCGCCAATATGCTCGATATCGGGAAGCGCCTGTCGCTGTTCGGCTTCACCGCCGAGGATATCGCCCTGTCGCAAAAGATGTGGACGATCATCGAGCCCGAGGCGCGCTCCGTCTCCGAAACCCACTGGATTCAATGGGAGCGATTCTTTGGCGGCACCAGCAAGTTCGTCGGCCATGATCATGAACGCGCGATCGAGCTCGGCATCACCTATCTGCGCCACCGCTTCATGCACCCCGATCAGCGTGACTGGGTGCGATCCGCCGAACGCACCGTCGCCGCCGCCTTCGCCGCCAATGTCTCGCTGACCGCGATCCTCTCGATGACTGGCGCGGGCGCCAGCAAGACGCTCGAGATCCTGTCGAACAGCTATGATTGCTCCAAGGAAGAGCGGCAGCACATCAACGACGTGTTCTCACGGCTGCGCTCGCTTGAATGCGATGTCTATGCCTCGCTCCACAACAGCTATTACCGCTTCGACGCGCGGCGGCAGCGCGATCATCTCGCTGACGAATTCCGCGACGGCATTGCGCTCACACTCGAATCCGCCTCCCAGGAAGGCGCCGAGCTGCGCCAGCAGACGGTGCGCAGCTCGAATGCGGCGCGCGGCATGCTCGGCAAGGCAACCGAAGTCGCCGCCGCCGCCGAACAGTCCGCCATCGCGATGCGCGAGGCGGCGCAGACCGCCGCCGGCCTGATCCGTGCGATCGAGGACGCCCGCGCCGAGGTCGAAACCGCTGCCGTGATCGCGACACGAGCGTCGGCCCAGGCCGGCGAAGCGGTCGGCATGTCAGAGGCGCTGAGCGGTCACGCCAATTCGATCGAAAGCATCCTGAGCCTGATCCGCGACATCGCCGGCCAGACCAACCTGCTCGCGCTCAACGCAACCATCGAGGCAGCGCGCGCCGGCGATGCTGGCCGTGGCTTCGCGGTCGTCGCCCAGGAAGTGAAGAGCCTCGCCAACCAGACCGCGCGCGCGACCGACGATATCGCCGGCAAGATCGCCGCGATCCAGGCGGCGACCAAGGGCGCGGTCGAGACCAATGCCAGCATCCGGACGATCGTCTCCGAGGTTCAGGAGAGCGCGATGCGGATCCGCTCGGCGATGGAAGCGCAGGCGCAGACCGTCACCGCGATCACCGCCGCGGTCGATGAGACCGCGCTCGCCGCCGATGTCATGTCCACCAATATCGAGCTGATCCTCGAGGATACCGACACCGTCGCCGGGCAGATCGAAGGCGTCGGCCGCGGCTTCGACATACTCGACAGCCGGCTCGGCAACCTCAAGACCAGCGCCGGCGATTTCGCGGCCAAGGTCGCGGCCTGAGCTGAACCGACACCCTGAGAACCTCTTCCTTCCCCGGCGAAGAGTTTCGGGTCGGATCGTCCCCCGGACGATCCTTGAACATGCGGGGCATGTTCAACCCGGAACTGGGCCCAGGTGGGATGGCAGAAGTAATGAGCCGCAACCTGAATCACCAGCGCCCCCCAACTGGGCCCCGGCCTTCGCCGGGGAAGCGGTCTTGTTCATGACCACAAGCCCCGTTTGCACCAGATCGATTTCGTCTCCGATTGCATAACCGCCCCCGGCGCATATCGTTTCATCTCCAGCCTTTGCCTCGTGCGGCACAGGCCGAGCGCCGGCGACAGCGTATCCCGTTGCCGAATTCGATCAGATCGGAGAGGCAAGCATGAAACTATCGCTCACATTCGGCAGACGCGGCGCGGCCGCGGCGATTGCGGCCGTGGCTGGCATCGGCCTGCTCGCCGCCGCCAACGGCGCCAAACCCAAGCCGCCGACCCGCCCGGCCTATCTCGCCGCCTTCCCGAATTTCGCGCCCAACGTGACGCCGCAATTCCCCGGCGACGTCGATATCGCGCTCAAGACCGCGCTCGAGAAGGTCAAGAAATTCCCCGAGGTGCAGCGCGAGTTCGATCTCTATTCCTGGCAGATGTTCTTCGCGCTCAACTGGCCGACCAACAACCAGGGCAAGGCAGCACCATCGCTCACCAACACAGCTTTCGGCGCGCCGCACTGGACGCTCTGGCATAACAGCAGCACGATCTTCCAGCCGGACGGCGCCACCCCGGCTGCCTGCGGGTTCAAAGCCGGCGCCCGCCCGCTTCTTCTGCGCCGCGATCTCAGCAAGCCGGTCAGCCGTGGCCTCAAGGCCTTTTCGGCCGCCGCCACCGCCAATGCCGATCCGCGCGCGACGCGGTTCCTCGGCGTCATCTCGGCGGTCGGCGAACTCAACGCCTCCAATCTCAGCGACATCAAACAGGCGTTCAGCGGCCCGCTGGTCGATCAATATGGCGAGTTCGTCTATTACGAGATCGTGATCGATCCCCAGGAGGTCGATTATCTCTGCGCCAACAATCTCTACAATATCAACGGCCAGATCGCTTTCAGCCAGGGCGGCGGCAAAGTGAACATGCCGTTCGGCACCCCGCATCTCGACTGGAGCGGCTCGACCGAGCTGAAATTCGCCTGGCGCATCCTGCAAAAGGGCAAGGATGATTTCAGCCGCTTCTATACCACGCCCGCCGTCGTGATCGACCTCGGCCCCGATGGCCAGCAGGTCGAGCGCAAGGTGACGGTCGGCCTCGTTGGCATGCACATCGCGCACAAGAGCTCGACGTCGCCGCAATGGATCTGGTCGACGTTCGAGCAGGTCGACAATCTCGATGTCGATCCGGTCGCCCACCCCAATCTCAAGCCGAACTTCACGGATCCGAGCTGCCCGATCTGCACCGTCAACCTGCAGCCCGCGAAGAGCGACAGCGGCGTCTATTCGCGCATCCCGACCCAGGCGTGGCGTGCCATCCCGATCCCGGGCGACAAGAAGGCGCTCAATGCCCAGGTCCAGGCGTCGCTCCACCGGATGGGCAGCGTCTGGCAATATTATGAGCTGATCGACACCCAGTGGCCGACTGAGCCGAATGCGCCGCCTTCACCATGGGACGGCGGCCTGCCCGATGCGGTCACCAACAAGCCGGGCGGCCACCCGACGCCGGTGATGCTCACCAACATCACGATGGAAACCTATTTCCAGAAGGGCAACCAGCCCGCGTGCAATGGCGAGGAGACGCCCGGCTCCTACAAGGGCTGCGGAACCGACAAGGCCGCGCCGCCGGTCTGGGACGTCAAACTCAACAATCTCGGCCATCCGGTGAAGCCGGGGACCAACACCTCGGCCTTCATGACCGAGAGCTGCACCGGCTGCCATTCGTCGGCCGGCATCTACACCGCCTATGACCCCGCAACCGGCATCAACAGCCAGTCGGGCCCGCTCACCGGGGACTTCTCCTGGCTGATGGCCCAGAAGGCGAGCTACGCCAACGGCGCCCCACCGGTCGCGCCGCTAAAGGCGAAGCCGCGGGCGAACTGAGACGCCGCCTCCCCCTGTTCCATGCGGGACAGGGGGAGGACTATCGCTTCGCCAGAAGGGAAGGCCCATGCACGACAATCCCCTCACCGGCAGCTGGACCTATCGCAGCTTCCTCGACGATCCGGACATAGACAAGGCGTTCAACGATCTCGAATTCGGCCGCGGCACGATCGTCATCGCAGAGGCGCCGATGGCGGTGCTCCGGGGCACGATCGGCGGCCCCGGCTGGTCGCTCGCGCTCAAGGGCTCGCGCGCTTATGGCAGCCCGATGCAGGTCCGCTTTCAGGGTGTGGGCGTGGTCGGCGGCGCGCAATGGATCTATGATTATGAAGGCTGGCTGGTGCCCGACTGGCCCAATGGCGTTGGCCAGGTGCCGGCGATCGTCGGCTCGGTCATTCGCACCATCCCGCATCCGGGCAGCGGCCCCGGCGTGGTCAATCCGGCGGGCGTGGTGTGTTCCTTCTATGCGGTGAAGGACGCCTGAGACTTAACCCAGCTCCCATTCGTCGATGAAGCCGGAGTTGGGAAAGATCGCACGGGCGCATTCGCACATCTTGACCCATTGATCGGGGCTGTAACGCCGCGAGAGGTGAAGGAGCATGTAGCGCCCAACCTTCGCCAGCCGGGCGAGCTCGGCAATCTGGTCGATCGTTGAATGGTGGTATTTGCGGGCCAGCGCATCGTCTTCAACGGCATATTGCGCCTCGGCATAGAGCGTATCGACGCCCGCCAATCGCGGCGCGATGCGTTGGCGCTGCTCCTCATCGGCCAGAAAATCGGTGAGATAGGCAAAACTCTCACCTTTCTCGATACGTACCAGTTGCTGGCGAAGGTCGCCCGCATCGCACACCTGACCATCGATGACGATCGAGCTGTTGTCCGGATTCTTGAGTTCGGCAATCCAGGCGCCGGGCTTCAATCCCAACGCGGCAAGCGCCCCTGCATCGATCGTCTGCCTGTCCGGCTCGCGCACGGCATAGCCGAGGCACAAGCCATGGTGGACCAGCGGGATCGCTTCCACGCGGACCTCTGCTGTCTCCAGGATCGTCCCGTCATGGCTTCGCATTCCCGCATCGTGCATCACCGCGAACGCCTCTCCGGCTTCGAAGCGGTAGTCGTGGACGGTGGTCGCGTCGACATCATGGACGAACCATGTGCCGCAAAGCTCAGCTGCGTGGCTCCACCAGAAACCCTGGAATCGATGGTGCAGGATCCTTGCCGTGCCCGTAGGTCCCCAGATGTGATTTTCCATGTTCGAGCGCTGGAAATTGACCCGGAAGAATGCGTCAAATCCGCTCACGTGATCCATATGCAGATGGGTCAGGAACAGATGCGCAATCGCCTGGACTTCGCCGTGGGAAATGCCGGCCAGCGTGTCCGCGCCGCAGTCGAACAGCATGCGCGTGCGGCTTTTGCCGCCGTCAGCTACCAGCAGCAGCGCGTTGTCGTTGGGTGGGACACCGAGAACACGGACGTTTAACATTGCGCGAGGCTTGGCGAGGAAACCGCGTCGAAGCAAGCCACGCCCCGATGGCCCAACCCGACGCCCATGTCCTCAATTGACATCCGCTCCGCCAGCCGCAGGATGCGCGTCTTTCACCCCCGGGAGAAGCTCGTGCGTCCTCTGAAATCCGCCTGTGCTATCGCGGCGCTGGTTCTCGGTGCCGCTGCGCCCGTCCTCGCCGGGGTGCCGCAAGTTGCCGCATCGGCCCCCACCGCTGATGCCGTCACCGAATCCCCCTATATCGCCGAAGAAGTGATGGTGCCGATGCGCGACGGCGCGAAGCTGCAGACCGTCATCCTGCGCCCGCGCAACCAGTCCGGCCCGCTGCCGATCCTGTTCTCGCGCACGCCCTATGGCATCAATACGACGGCGCCCAAAACCGTGCCGAAGAACTGGGCAGCGTTCGAGAAGGATGGCTATATCTATGTGAGTCAGTCGATGCGCGGGCGCTTCAAGTCGGACGGCGTCTTCACCCTGTCAACCGCGGTCCACCCGAACGACCCGAAGGCGATCGACGAAGCCACCGATGCCTATGACGCGATCGACTGGCTGGTGAAAAATGTCCCGACCAACAACGGCAAGGTCGGCATGTGGGGGGTCTCCTATCCCGGCTTCGCCGCCGCTGTCGCACTCGCGCATCCACACCCGGCGCTGAAGGCTGTCAGCCCCCAGGCGGCGTGGATCGATTACTGGCAGAGCGACGATCTCCACCGCAACGGCGCGCTGCGGCTGAGCTATGCGACTGACTGGGTCTCCTCGCTCCAGCTCGACAAGAACGACAACAAGGAATTCCACTACGACAGCTACGATACGTATGACTGGTTCCTGAAGACTGGCCCGGTCGCGAACATCGACACGCTCTATTTCAAGGGCAAGGCGCCGATGTTCACCTCGCTGCTCGATCACCCCAATCACGACAGCTTCTACACCGGCCAGCGCTGGAGCGATGCACTCGGCAAGACGGTGGTCCCGACGCTCAACGTCGCCGGCTATTGGGATCAGGAGGATCCCTGGGGCTCGTGGCAGATCTATTTCAAGCAGGCGAAGAATGATCCCGATCATCTCGCCTCGATCGTCGCCGGCCCGTGGAGCCATGGCTATTGGCAGCGCCCGGCCGACAATCTCGGCCCGATCCAATATGGCGTGCAGAGCGGACAACAATTCCAGGAGCAGATCCAGGCGCCCTTCTTCGCCTATTGGCTCCACGGCAAGGGCGAGAAGCCCGGCTCAGGCGTGAAGAGCTTCCAGAGCGGCAGCTGGACCTGGCACAGTTACAAGAGCTGGCCGGTTCCAGGCGCCGCCGCCGTCAGTTTCTATCTCCGCGCCGATGGCACCCTCTCCTACTTCGCGCCCGCCACGGCCGAGGGGTGCCGCGATTATGTTTCCGATCCGGCCAATCCCGTGCCGTTCCGCCAGCGGCCGATGGCGGGCACCTATCTCAGCCCCGACTGGCAATGGTGGGAAGCCGCCGACCAGCGCTTCCTCGGTGGCCGGCCCGATGTGCTGAGCTATATGGGCGCACCGCTGACGGAGAATCTCACCGTCACCGGCAGCATCGCTGCGAAACTGATGGCTTCGACCAGCGGCACTGACAGCGATTTCGTCGTCAAGCTGATCGACGTCTATCCCGATGACGAGGTGAAGGGCCACGCGCCGCTCCAGCCCGGCGACTACGCGAAGTCGCTGAACGGCTATCAGCTGCCGATCGCCATGGACGTCCGCCGCGGCCGTTTCCTCGCCAGCGACACCGCGCCGCAGCCGCTCGTGCCCGGCAAGATCACGGCATGGGAGGTGCCGTTGCGCGAGCACGACCATGTCTTCCTCAAGGGCCATCGCATCATGATCCAGATCCAGTCGAGCTGGTTCCCGGTCATTGACCGCAATCCGCAGAGCTTCGTGCCCAACATCATGCGCGCCAAGCCGAGCGATTTCGTCAAGGCGACGCAGAAGGTGTGTGCTGGCTCGAAGATCATACTGCCGGTCATCCGCTAACCGTCAGTTCTTCAGCCGCCACCCGGTCCTGAAGATCCACCCCACCGCAGCGAGGCAAGCCACCACAAACAGTGCGGTCACCGCAAGACTCACGCCGATGCTCACATCGCCCTTGTCGAAGAAGCTCCAGCGGAACCCGCTGATCAGATAGAAGACCGGGTTGAAATGCGTAACGTCCCGCCACGGCTGGGGCAGCTTGCTGACGGAATAAAAGGCGCCGCCGAGAAAGGTCAGCGGTGTGATGAGCAGGGTCGGCACGAAGTTCAGCTGCTCGAAGCCCTTGGCCCAGACGCCGATGATGAAGCCGAACAGGCTGAACCCAACGCTCGTCAGCACCAGGAAGGCGAGCATCGCAAAGGGATGCGCGATATGGAGCGGCACGAAGAAGGCCGAAGTCGCGAGAATGATCAGGCCGATCACGATCGACTTGGTTGCCGCTGCGCCGACAAAGCCGACCACCATCTCCATCGCCGTGACGGGCGCGGAGAGGAGCTCGAACATCGTGCCGGTAAATTTGGGGAAGTAGATCCCGATCGACGCGTTCGAGATGCTCTGGGTGAGGAGCGACAGCATCACCAGCCCCGGTACGATGAAGCTACCATAGGTGACGCCGTCGATCGGACTGATATTCGCGCCGATCGCGCCACCGAACACGATAAAATAGAGCGAGCTGGTGATCACCGGGGTGACAAGGCTCTGCCACACAGTGCGCAGCGCGCGCGCCATCTCGAAGCGGTAGATCGCCCAGATGCCATGAGTGTTGATTCCGGCGCTCATGCCGCCACATCCCGGTCATGCTCGACCAGATCGACGAAGATGTCCTCGAGCGAGCTCTTCGAGGTTTCGAGATCCTTGAAGCCGATATGCAGATCGCCGAGCTTGCGCAGCAGCGACGGAATGCCGGTGCGTTCGGCCCGCGCGTCGAAGATATACCGCAGCCTCTCGCCCTCGTCCTCGAGCTCGAGGTGCCATTCGTCGAGTTCGGGCGGAATGACGGTCATCGGCTCGGCCAGCGAGATCAGCATCTGGCGTTTGCCGAGCCGCTTCATCAGCTCGGTCTTCTCCTCGACCAGGATCAGCCTGCCCTTGTCGATCACCCCGACCCGGTCGGCCATCTCCTCGGCTTCCTCGATATAATGGGTGGTCAGGATGATCGTCGTGCCCTTCTCGCGCAGCCGGTGGATCAGCTTCCACATGTCGCGGCGCAGAGAGACGTCGACGCCGGCGGTGGGCTCGTCGAGGAACAAGATGTCGGGCTCGTGGCTGAGTGCCTTGGCGATCAGCACGCGCCGCTTCATGCCGCCCGAAAGCTCCATGATCTTGCTGTTGCGCTTGTCCCACAGTGAAAGGTCGCGCAGCACCTGCTCGATATACTCGTCATGCCCCGACCGGCCGAACAGGCGGCGGCTGTAGCGGACCGTCGCCATCACCGTTTCGAACATGTCGACTGACAGTTCCTGCGGCACCAGCCCGATCAGCCGGCGCGCCGCCTTGAAGTCCTTCAGTGCATCATGCCCCATCACCGTGATCGTGCCCGAGGAAGGCGTCACGATCCCGCAGATGATGCTGATCAGCGTCGTCTTGCCCGCGCCGTTCGGCCCGAGCAGCGCGAAGATTTCGCCCTTGTTGATCTCGAGATCGATCGGCTCGAGCGCTCGCTGGCCGGAAGCATACGTCTTGGAGACGCCAGCGACAGAAAGGATTTTTGTCATGAAGCCCCTTTGGTTGGGCCTCAGATAGGTTGGCGCCCCCGTCCCCGCAACCGCCGCTACAAGCGATCAGCCCTTGGTCCGCGCCGCCGCGACCGCTTTCTGCAATTCCTCGAGCGGCAGTGCTGAGGAGATGATCTTGTCGCCGATGATCCAGCTCGGCGTGCCCGTCATCCCCATCTTGCGCGAAAGCTCGAGGTTGGACGCAATCTCGGCTTCCGCGCGCGGCGCGAGCGCCTTGGCACGGGCCATGTCGAGCCCGACCGACTTCGCCGCCGCCGCCATGCTCTCATTGGTCAGCTGACCGCCGGCGTAGAGCGCGTCATGGAATGCCCGGAACTTGCCCTGGTCCGCCGCCGCGAGGCTGAGCCTGGCCGCAATGCCGCTTTCCTCGCTGAGGATCGGCAGCTCGCGATAGACGATCCTGATCTTCGGGTCGCTCGCCAGCAGCTGCGTGATCGCAGGCAGGCTGGCGCGGCAATAGCCGCAATTATAGTCGAAATACTCGACCAGCGTCACATCGCCCTTGGGGTTGCCCGCCCAGGCGCTGCCGAACGGCTCGAGGATCGCGCTGGCATTGGCCTTGACGATCTTGCCCGCCTCGCTCTGCTGCTGCGCGGTCTCGCGTTCGCGCAACACCCGCATCGCCTCGGGCAGCACTTCGGGATGGGCGAGGATATAGTCGTGGACCACCATCTCCATCCGCCCGCGATCGACATCGGCAAGCGACGCGGGGACGGCACGCTGGAACAGCCAGAAACTGGCCGCGCCGATCAGCGCTGCAACCAGCGCCAGCCCGGCCAGGCCGAGCGGGGTTTTCGCAATGCGTTCGATCATCGCCGCTTATACTTTTTGGGGTTGTCGTCCATGTCGTTCTGCGCGGTCATCGCAATGTCCTGCGCGCGGATCCAGTCGCTGGTGTTGGGCGTGATGCCCGCCATCGCGATCTTGGCGCTATAGGCAGCGGTCCGGGAATCGCCCGTCAGGCTCGCCTGCTCGGCCGTTGCGAGCTGCGCCCGCGGCTCGTCGCCGACCAGCGTATAAGCGGTACCGAGCTGATACCAGGCAAAGGGATTGTCGTCGTCACGCGCGACGGCCTGGCGCAGCACCTTCACCGCCTCGGGATAATTCGCCTTGTCCTCGGTCGCGATCAGCGCATGGCCGAAGGTCGTCGCGATCAGCGGCGCGTTGCGCGACAGCTCGGTCGCTTCGCGCAACGGCGCCAGCGCCTCTTGCGGCTTGCCGGCCTCGAGCAGGATCTGGCCCTTGATCTCGAGGAAATAAGGGTCGTGCGGCAATGCCTTCACCAGCGCCTCGGCCTCGGCATCGGCCTTGTCTGGGTAACCGGCCTTATGCCACGCATAGGCCCGCGCATAATGGGCGTAGATCGACTGGTCGCTCTCGGGGAAGTGGTTCAGCGTCTGCTGATAGGGCGCGACATAGCCTTCGAGCTTGGCCTTCACCCG